>Ga0316226_1003925_pt1 | contig 12259 bp, 13 predicted proteins | sample TBH18017metaG_FD_206009 | JGI IMG/M metagenome (GOLD analysis project Ga0316226, IMG submission 206009) | Freshwater microbial communities from Trout Bog Lake, Wisconsin, USA - TBH18017 | ecosystem: Environmental > Aquatic > Freshwater > Lake > Hypolimnion/Profundal zone | place: USA: Wisconsin... | reverse complement strand
TCGCTCATGCCCTATGATAAGAGCTTTGACACTTCCTTGATGTGTTTGGACCGAAAATCTACAGGTGCAAGGAGGCGCACCATGCCCTCAGCTTCACCGCGAACCCAGGAACCCCTTCTGGAACCGCCCCCGGACACCCTGGCCGGCCTCGCCCACCGTCTCGGGCTGCCGGTGCGGGAGCTGTTGCAGGGCGGCTCATGGCCGGGATGCGTGACCTCCAGCCTGCTGATGGAAGGCATTGATCCGACCCAGTCGCGGCTGACCGGACCGGCTTGAAGTCAGCATCATTCGGAATGAAGGAGCCGGTGGATCAAACTGAGGCCCCCCGCCGCCGGCCGGAACCCTCGGTCCAGGGTTAAGCCTGAGCGCTGGCTGTTGTTGCCATTCTGGTACTGAACGTGCTGAGTAACCTTGGCACCGGAGGTTCCAGCATGCTGCTTCGCCTTTCCGCTCCGACCATCATCACCCTGGCGGCCCTTGGCCTCACCCTGGGCTGTTTGGAGCCGCAGCACGGCAACTACCTTGAGCACGCCAAGCCGGAGGTGCCGGCGCCCGCGACCAAACCGGCGCCGGATCCCGATTTCCATCCCGAATGACCCCCTGACCGAGGTGCCCGATGCTTCGAATCATGCTGACTCCCATACTGCCCCGGTTCCTGCTCTGGCTGGGGGCCATGGCGTTGGCCATGTCCGCCTGGGGCCTCTGGAGCGGCACTTCCGGGCAGGTGTTGAACGACATCTATGACCTTTTTTTGTTGAAGCTGAATTGCCCCTGATGGCCCCGTGACGTTGGGCAGGCCGGCTCAGGGCATGGCCGCCTGTTCCTCGCAGGTGAAATGCAAGTGGGGCTAGGCCTATATTGAATGCCATAAATATCAGTCTGGTTCCTTGTTTGAAATATAAGCCAATTAAACCATTTTTACAGTCATTAGATTCAACAGGAACCTATCCCATTAAATTGGCACACCATTCCTAGCACCGGCCGTTCCATCCCAGTCGGAAGGCAGGAGGACCATGGACCAAAAACAGTGGCTGCACTGGTGGCCACGGTCCCGGAAACGGGTGGACTTCATCGCCCAGATGGAGGCCACCGAATGCGGGGCAGCCGGGCTGGCCATGATCCTGGCCTACCATGGCCACCACGCGCCCCTGCCGGAAGTCCGCCAGGCCTGTGGCGTTTCCCGGGATGGGGCCAGCGCGCTGGCGATCGTCAGGGCGGCCAGGGCCTATGGTCTGGAGGCGCATGGGGTGCGGCTGGAACTGGAGCAGCTGCCTCTCCTGCCGCTTCCGGCGCTCCTGCACTGGAACTTCGACCACTTTGTGGTGCTGGAGCGGGTGGGCAAGGCTGCGGCCACCCTGGTGGATCCGGCCCATGGCCGGCGCCGGGTGGACTTGCGGGAGCTGGGACGGAGCTTCACCGGCGCCGCGCTGGTGTTCAGCCCCGCCGGAGCCTTGGAGCCCCGTGCCAGGGTCAGGCCAAGTCTCGCCAGATACCGCGAAGTCTTCCGCCGCAACCTGCCCGGGCTGGTCCAGATCCTCCTCGCCACCCTGGCGCTGGAGGTGGCCGGCCTGGCCTTTCCGGTGGCCAACCAGCTGCTGCTGGACCGGGTCGTGGCGCCCAGGCAGGAACCCTGGCTCTGGGGCCTGGCCCTGGGCCTGGGTTCGGCGGTGGTCGCCAGCGGCCTCCTTGGGCTGGTGCGCGGCTGGGTGGTCCTGAGCCTGCAGCTGGAACTGAACTTCGCGCTCATGGGCCGGTTCCTCGGCCACCTGCTCCGGCTGCCGCTGGGCTTCTTCCTGCAGCGCGATCCGGGCGACCTGGTGCAGCGCGCCCAGAGCAACGCCGCGCTGCAGGAGCTGCTCAGCACCCAGGCGGTCAATGCCCTGCTGGACAGCTTCCTGCTGCTGGGCTACGCGGCGCTGATGATCGCCTACAACCCGACGCTGGCCGGCCTGGTCATCGCCATCAGCCTGCTGGATGGCGCCATGATGGCCGTGCTCTGGGACCGCAACCGCCAGCTGCTGGCTTCGGGGCTGGCGGCGCAGGGGCGCGAGGGCGCGGCCATGCTCGAGGCCTTGTCCGGGCTGGAGGCCACCAAGGCCAGCGGGGCCGAGGGGCGGATGGTGCAGCGCTGGGCCCACCGGATGACCGAACGAGTCAACCATGATCTGGAACGGCAGCGCCTGGCCAGGGTTGCGAGCGGGTTCCTGGGACTGTTCCAGGGCGTCACCGGCCTGCTGGTGTTCGCCGTGGGCGGCCAGGCGGTCCTGGCCAACCGGATGACCCTGGGCACCTTCGTGGCCTTCCTGACGCTGCAGGGCCTGTTCTCGGCGCCCATGGGCTCCCTCATGGGCGCCGCCCTCCAGCTCCAGTCCCTGGGCACCCACCTCAGACGCCTGGACGACGTGCTGGAAACCGCGGTCGAACCCGCCGGTAGCGAGGATCCAGGACGCCTCAAGGGGGCCATCGAGCTCCAGGACGTGACCTACCGCTATGCGCCAGGGGGCAAACCGGTCCTGGACGGCATCAGCGTCCGGATCGCGCCGGGGGAGAAGGTGGCCCTGGTCGGTCCCACCGGGGCCGGGAAATCGACCCTGGCCCGGCTGTTGCTCGGCCTGCACCTTCCGGACCAGGGGAGCGTCCGCTTCGATGGCCGCGACCTCCGGCGGCTGGACCTGGCCGCGCTGCGCAACCAGATCGGGGTGGTCATGCAGGAGACTTTCCTGTTCGACGACACGGTCCGGGCCAACCTCGCCCTGCACGACGACGGGCTGTCCCGGGAACGGCTCCAGCGGGCCGTGCGGATGGCCTGCGCGGAGGACGTCATCGGCAACCTGCCCCTGGGGTTCGACAGCCGGGTGGGGGAGAACGGCAGCCTGCTCTCCGGCGGCCAGCGCCAGCGCCTGAGCCTGGCCCGGGCCCTGGCCCACGATCCGGCCATCCTGCTGCTGGACGAGGCCACCAGTTCCCTGGACCTGGAAACCGAGGCCCGGGTCCATGCCAACCTCGCCCGGCTCGGCTGCACCCGGATCCTCATCGCCCACCGCATGGCCACGGTCCGGGACGCGGACCGGATCCTGGTGCTCCAGGACGGGCGGATCGTCCAGGAAGGCACGTTCCGGGACCTGCAGGAGCGTCCCGGGCTGTTCCGCGAACTGCTCGCGGCGGCGGGGCCCGACCATGGCTGAGGCCGTTTCCGGCTTCCCGGCCATTGAAGCGCTTTGGCGCCTCCTGGGCAAGCACGGCCACGACATCGGCTTCCAGGCCTTCAAGGACAGCCACTGGGCCGGTCCCGAGTCCGAGCAGATGGTCGAGACCTTGGAAGCGCTGGGCATCCAGGGCCGGCCGGCCCTGCTCCAAAGCCGGGACCTGCGCTTCCTGGTATGGCCCACCCTGCTCGAACTGCGGGAGGGCACCTGGGTCCTCCTGCTCGGCTTCCGGAAACGGCGGTTCCTGCTGGAAACCCCCGAGGGCATCCGGACCATGCGCCAGGAATTCCTGGCCGGCCGGATCTCCGGGAAGGCCCTGGATCTTTCGCCCGCGCTCCCCCCGGGTGCCACCCTGTGGGCCCGGCTGAAGCCCTTGTTCCTGGCCCAGCCGGGATGCCTGCTGCAGGCCGGAGCGGCGCTGCTGATGCTGCAGGCCATGGCCCCGATCACTCCCGCCATCACGGCACTGGTCATGGACCGGGCCCTGCCGGACGGGGCCCGCTCCCTCCTGGGCCTGGTGGTGGCCGGGATGCTCCTGGCCACGGTCCACCAGGTCTGGATCGGCTGGATCCAGGAGCGGGTGCTGCTCTTTTGCACCACCCGGGTCACCGTTGCCGCCGAACGAGGCTTCCTGGACCATGCCTTGCGCTGCCCCTTCCCCTTCCTGCAGACCTGGACCCTGGGCGAGCTCATGCAGGCCTTCGCCGGCTTCGAAGCGGCCCGGAACCTGCTGCCGGCCAAGACGGTGGGCGTCTTCCTGAGCGGGGCCCTGGGGTTCATCTACCTGGCGGTGATGTTCGCCCTGCTGCCCGGTGCCACCCTGGTGATCGGCCTGACCACCGCGCTTCTGGCCCTGGTGACCGTCGCGGTGGGCCGCATCGAGGCCCGGCTGCGGGCCAGGCAGGTGGTAGCGGCGGCACGGGAGCAGAGCCTGCTGATCGAACTGGTGGCCGGCATCAGCACCCTCAAGGGGGCCGGGGTGGAGGACAAGGCCCTGGGCCGCTGGCGGGGCCTTTGCCGTGCCGTGCTGCGCCTGGAATTGACCCGGGGCCGGATCAACCTTGGTTCGGGACTGGCCATGGGCCTGGTCAGCCAGGCCCTCGCCATCGGCCTGTTCACCTATGGCGGCTGGCACCTGCTGGATGGCACCCTGCGGCCCGGGAGGCTGTTCGCCTTCCTCCAGCTCAGCACCGGATTCACCAGTTCCTTCATGGCCGTGGTGCACACCAGCCTGGCCCTCATGATCCTGCGGCCGCAGCTGGCCAAGGCGCAGGAAATCCTCTCCCAGGAGCCCGATCCGCGCCCCCGGCAGGCACCGCCCGCCCCTCCGGTGCCGGCGGCGCTGGAGGGCGTCTGGTTCCGCTACGGCGCTGCCGCTCCATGGGTGCTCCAGCGCTATGATCTGCGGATCGAGCCCGGCCAGAAGGTGACCTTGGCGGGGCCTTCCGGATCCGGCAAGACCACGGTGCTCCGGCTGCTGGCAGGGCTCTATGCGCCAGAGAAAGGCAAGGTCCTGGTGGCAGGGCGGGAACCCAAGGACGTCCGCCAGAACCTTCTGTACCTGCCTCAGTTCGTCCGGATCTTCGGCGGCTCGATCCTGGATAACCTGCGGATCTTCTCCAACGGCGCACCCCTGGAAAAGCTCATGGAGACCGCCGGCACGACCGGGCTGCGGGAGCTGGTGGACACCCTGCCCATGGGCTACCGGACCCTGCTTCCGCCCGGCGGCAGGACCCTGTCCGGCGGCCAGCGCCAGCTGATCGCCCTGACCGGCGCCCTGGCCTCGGGACGGCCGCTGTTGCTGCTGGACGAGGCCATGGCCAACCTGGACGCCCGGCATGCGGCGCCCCTGCAGGCGATCCTTGCCGCGGGACCGTGGACGGTGGTGGCGGCGAACTATGCCACGGTTCAGCCAAACGCATCAGGCCCCCGGATGGGGGCCTGATGACCTGACTTGATCGACCGCCCGGCCGTTCAGGCCTTGGCCGCCAGCAGCGCGGCCATGGCCTTGCCCATGTCCGCCGGGCTCGCCACCACGGTGATGCCGGCCTCCTGCAGGGTCTCCATCTTGGCCGCGGCCGTGCCCTTGCCGCCGCTGATGATCGCCCCGGCGTGGCCCATGCGGCGGCCGGCGGGGGCCGACTGGCCGGCGATGAAGGCCACCACGGGCTTGGTGACGTGGGCCTTGATGTAGGCGGCGGCCTCCTCCTCGGCGCTGCCGCCGATCTCGCCCACCAGGATGATGGCGTGGGTTTCCGGGTCGGCCTGGAACAGCTTCAGCACGTCGATGAAATTGGTGCCGTTGATCGGGTCGCCGCCGATGCCCACGCAGGTGCTCTGGCCGATGCCCAGCGCCGTGAGCTGGCCCACCGCCTCGTAGGTGAGGGTGCCGGAGCGGGAGACGATGCCGACGTGGCCGGGCAGATGGATCCGCCCGGGCATGATGCCGATCTTGGCCTGGCCGGGGGTGATGACGCCGGGGCAGTTGGGGCCGACCAGCCGGGTGCCGGGGTAGTTGGCCAGGGCCTGCTTGACCTTGACCATGTCCAGGATCGGCACGCCCTCGGTGATGCAGATGACCAGCTCGATGCCGGCGTCGGCGGCCTCGACGATGGCGTCGGCGGCGCCGGCCGGGGGCACGAAGATCACCGTGGCGTTGGCGCCGGTGCGGGCCCGGGCCTCCTTCACGCTGTCGAACACCGGGAAGCCTTCGATCTCGGTGCCGCCCTTGCCCGGGGTGACCCCGCCCACCACCTGGGTGCCGTAGTCGCGGCAGCCCTTGGCGTGGTACAGGCCCTCGCGGCCGGTGATGCCTTGGACGAGCAGTTTGGTTTTGGATCCGACCAGAATGGACATCGCTTATCCTCTATGACGAAATGGGTGGGTGGAGGTCACTGGATCGCCGCGACGACCTGGCGGGCCGCGTCGTCCATGTCGGCGCCGACCAGGATGCGCAGGCCGCTCTCGGCGAGGATGCGCTTGCCCTCCTCGACGTTGGTGCCTTCCAGCCGCACCACCACCGGCACGGTGACGCCGTTCTCCCGGGACGCCTTGACGATCCCGTTGGCGACGATGTCGCAGCGCATGATGCCGCCGAAGATGTTCACCAGCACCGCCTTCACTCCGGGATCCGCGAGGATGATCCGGAACGCGTTGTTCACGGCCTCTTCGCTGGCGCCGCCGCCGACATCCAGGAAGTTGGCCGGGCTGGAGCCGTGGTGATGGATGATGTCCATGGTCGCCATGGCCAGGCCGGCGCCGTTGACCATGCAGCCGATGCTGCCGTCCAGCTTGATGAAGTTGAGGCCGAACCGGGAGGCCTCGGTCTCGGCCGGCGCCTCTTCGCCGCGGTCGCGGAAGGCCTGGATGTCCGGGTGGCGGAACAGGGCGTTGTCGTCGAAGGCGACCTTGGCGTCCAGGGCGGTCAACTCGCCCTTGGCGGTGATCACCAGGGGGTTGATCTCCACCATGGAGCAGTCCTTCTCCAGGAACAGCCGGTAGAGGTTGCGCAGGAACGGTGCGGCCTGCTTGGCGGTCTCGCCGGTCAGGCCCAGGCACTTGGCGATCTCGCGGATCTGGTAGGCGGCCAGGCCCACGCAGGGGTCCACCACCACCTTGACGATCTTTTCCGGGGTCTTGGCGGCCACTTCCTCGATCTCGACGCCGCCTTCGGAGGAGGCCAGGAAGGCCACCCGGCCGGAAACCCGGTCCACCAGCATGCTCAGGTAGAGTTCCTTGGCGATGTCCACCGGCCGGGCGATGAACACGGTGCCCACCTTGCGGCCTTCGGGGCCGGTCTGCTTGGTCACCAGGGTCATGCCGAGCATCTTCTCGAACAGGCCGGCCGCGTCGTCGGGGGTCTTGGCGAACTTCACGCCGCCGCCCTTGCCCCGGCCCCCGGCGTGGATCTGGGCCTTGACCACGCTCTGGCCGCCGTACTCCTGGGTGATGGCGCGCGCCTCGGCGGGGTTCGCCGCCACCCGGCCATCGGGGGTCGCCACGTCGAATTGCCGAAGCAGTTCCTTGGCCTGGTATTCGTGGATGTCCATCGAGACTCCTGAAATTGAGCGGGTGAAACGGAAGGGCCCGGAGTTGAGCAACAAGTGTAGCGAATTCCAGAACGCGCGCCGGATAGAATAAACGGGTCGAGGGGGACGGGCGATGCCTCAATTGGACAAGCTGTTGGCCCACATCGCACCCAGGGGCGGAACCGGCCTCATCCTGGAACCCGAACGCCAGCCGATGCTGCAGATGGCCGGAGGCGGCCAGCAGGCCCTGCTGCCCAACCCGATCCCGTCCACCATGCTGGAGATGCTGGCCCGGGAGGTGCTGCCGCACCACCTGGAGGAGAGCTGGAACTCCCGCGGCGAAGCCAGTTTCGAGCACAGCGCCGGCGGCGAGGCGTTCCACATCAGCTTCACCCGGAGCCCGCAGGGCATCCGCATCCAGGCCGGCGCCCTGCCCCGCACCGGCGCGGCCACAGCCCACCCGGAACCCCCGGCGCTGCCCGCGCCGGCGCCGCCGGCGGCCTTCGCCCCGGCCCCGGCCGCCCCCGGCACCCACCCCCTGACCGAGGCCCTGTTCGCCGAGCTGCTGAACCGGCAGGGCTCGGACCTGCACTGCAGCTCCTTCGAAACCCCGCTCTGCCGGGTGCACGGGGACCTGGAAGACCTGATGGACTTCGGCATCCTGGGGCCGAACCAGCTGCTGGAGGTCATGGCGGCCATCGCCCCGGCCGCGGCCTGGCGCCGCTACCGGGAGCACAACGACGCGGACTTCGCCTACCCCTACGAATCCGGCAACTGCCGCCTTCGGGTCAACTACTTCGTCGACCGGCTGGGGCCGGGCTTCGTCTGCCGGGTGATCCCCAACCAGATTCCCGACCCCGACCGCCTCGGCCTGGAGCTGCCGGTGAAGCGCCTGGCCCTGCTGGCCAAGGGGCTGGTGCTGGTCACCGGCCCCACCGGCTCGGGCAAGTCCACCACCCTGGCCGCGCTGGTCGACCTGGCCAACCGGCAGCGCTCGGACCACATCCTGACCATCGAGGACCCCATCGAGTTCGTGCACCAGCGCAAGCGCTGCCTGGTGAACCAGCGCGAGGTGGGGACCCACACCGACTCCTTCAAGAGCGGCCTGCGCGCGGCCCTGCGCGAGGACCCCGACATCGTCATGGTGGGCGAGATGCGCGACCTGGAGACCATCGCCATCGCCCTGGAGACCGCGGTCACCGGACACCTGGTGTTCGGCACCCTGCACACCAGCAGCGCCGTGGGCACCATCGACCGGGTGGTCGACCAGTTCCCCGCCGACCAGCAGCAGCAGATCCGGGTGATGCTGGCGGACTCGCTCAAGTGCGTGGTCAGCCAGATCCTGCTCAAGCGCATCGGCGGCGGCCGGATCGCCGCCCTGGAATCGCTGTTCATCACCCCGGCCATCAGCAACCTGATCCGGGAGGGCAAGAACTTCCAGATCCCCAGCGCCATGCAGACCGGGCGCGCCTACGGCCAGAGGCTCATGAACGATGCCCTGGTCGAACTGATCCAGGGCGGCCGGGTGGAGGTCAAGGAGGCCTATCTGAAGGCGCCGGATAAAGAGTCATTCATGGCGGCCATCAAGCGGGCGGAGATCGACTGGGATCCCCGGGGCCAGGAGGGCTGATCGCTCGGGACGCGCCGGATCAGTTACTGCGCGCCAGCAGGAACTCCGGAATCTCCAGCAGCAGCTTCTTGGTGGCCTTGTCGCCCTCCAGCGAGGTCAGTGCCGCGGTGGCGGCCTGTGAAGCCTGCCGGGCCAGGACCCGGGTCTCGGCATAGGCGTCGTGGGCCTCCAGCAGCCGGCGCAGGGCCTGCTCGTCGACGCGGGTGATGGGGGTTGCCTCCCCGGCCGCCCAGATCCGCTCGATGATCGGCCGGACCTCCGCCGGGGCCCGCTCCATCAGGGTGAGCAGCGGCAGGGTCAGCTTGCCTTCGTGCAGATCGGAGAACACCGGCTTGCCCATCTGCGCGCTGGTGGCGGTGTAGTCCAGCAGGTCGTCCACCAGCTGGAAGGCCCGGCCGATCTCCAGGCCGAACCGGCGCAGGGCTTCGCAATCCGCCTGGGGCCGCTGGGCGATGACGCCGGCGGTCTCGGTGCAGCCGGAGAACAGCAGCGCGGTCTTGCGCTCCTGGATCTCGAAGTATTCCTTCCGGGTGGTCTCCAGGTTGAACAGGAAATCGTTCTGGATCAGCTCGCCTTCGATCATCCGGGTGGTCACTTCCGCCAGGATCTCCAGCATGCGGAAGGACCGGCCGGCGATGGCCGAGGACATGGAATGCATGTAGAGCAGGTCGCCGAACAGCACGGTGAGGGTGTTGCCCCACAGGGCGTTGAGGGTGGGCTTGCTGCGCCGGGTGGGCGCATGGTCGATGACGTCGTCGTGCACCAGGGTGGCGGTGTGCACCAGTTCGAACACCGCGGCGAAGCGCACGTCCTCGGCGGAATCCACCCCGCACAGGCGGCTGCACAGCAGCACCAGGGCCGGCCGGAGCCGCTTGCCCTTGCCGGCGCCCACGTGGCTGGCCAGCCGGCGCACCACCGGCAGGTCGGATTGCAGGGTGCGCTGCAGCTCCGCCTCCACCAGGGCCAGCTTGGGCGCGATGGGCAGGAAGTAGCGGAGCAGGTCGAGGCGGGACACCTCGCTAGGACCGGAAGTTGGTGAACTGGAGGTCCAGTCCCTGGTCCTGCTTCTTGAGCAGGGCCATGGCCTCCTGGAGGTCGTCCTTGCTCTTGCCGGAGATGCGCAGCTGGTCGCCCTGGATCGAAGCCTGGACCTTCATCTTGCTGTCTTTCAGGGTCTTGACCAGGCCCTTGGCCTTCTCCACCGGGATGCCCTGGAGGATCTTCACCTCCTGGCGGGCGGCGCCCTTGCTGGCCGGCTCGATCTTGCCGAACTCCATGGCCCGGATGCTGACGCCGCGCTTCACCAGCTTGCTCTGCAGCACCTCGATCACTGCCTTGAGCCGGATCTCGTCGTCGCTGGTGAGGGTCAGCACCCCTTCGTCCTTCAGTTCAATCTTGGAGATCGAGCCCTTGAAGTCGAAGCGCTGGCCGATCTCCTTGGTGGCCTGGGCGACGGCGTTCTTCACTTCATCCATGTCCACCTTGGAAACCACATCGAAAGTGCACTCACTGGCCATCAATATCCTCCGCGACTGTTTATTAAATGTAGCAGCGAGTGGGGCCTTTCACAGCCGGTGATCATCGCAGGGACCGCTCCAGCTCCGCCCAGCCCGGCCACAGGAACAGGCGCAGGAAGGCCGCCATGACCAGGGCGTGGTCCAGGATCCCCGCCCGGAGCATCTGCTCGGCCTCGGCCCAGGGCACGGCCCAGACCCGCAGCTCCTCGGATGGGTCCAGGTCCAGTTCCGCCACGGGCGCGCAGTCCCGGGCCAGGTAGAAATGGCAGCGGTTGTTCTGCACCGCCGGATTGGGGGCGCAGCTGCCCAGGTCCAGCCACTGCCCGGCCGCGTGCCCGGTCTCCTCCAGCAGCTCCCGCTGGGCGGTCAATTCAGGAGGTTCGTCCCGGTTGCAGACGCCGCCGATCACCTCCAGCGTGCTGGCGTCGATGCCGTGCCGGAACTGCTCCACCAGCAACAGCTCGCCGGCGGTGGTGAAGGCCACCACGTTCACCCAGTCCGGGCAGAGCAGGCGGGTGAAATCATGTTCACGGTCCGTGTGCGGGGACCGGCGCCGGGTCTTGAAGTGCTGAAATACATGGGATTCCCTGGCCAGGGTGGTTTCGCAGTCCAGCCAGGGGGTGGCTGGATCGAATCCCGGTGAGTGCTGCGCCAACATCCGCATGGGGCCAGTGTACTTCAACCATGGAGCGGTTGGTGTTATGGTTCCGCCATGGCGTTTGCACGCAGTCTGCTCCTTCCGCTGATCCTGGCGTTCCTCTCCTGCAGCTCGGAAGATCCCCGTCTGCCCCAGCAGCTTTACGACGAGGCGATCCAGCTCAACCAGCAGGGCAAGCAGCTGGAGGCCAGGACGCTCATGGCGCAGCTGGCCGCCAAGTATGCCGACACCCCCCCCGGCCAGCAGGCCAGCAAGGATCTCTACCTGATGGACGCCCTGCTGCGCCAGGACATCTCGGACCGCCAGCGCCAGCTGCGCAGCATCATGAAGCGCACCGCCGACGCCCTGACCCGCTACAAGGGCAAGCACACCGAGTATCCCCGCTACCTGTCGGCCCTGGTGCCGGACTACCTGGAGCAGGAGCCGGTCACCCCGTGGAAGCACCCGTTCTTCTACCGCCCCTTCGTGGCGACGCCGATCCTGAACACCAAGGACCGCAAAGGCCACTCCATCCAGGTGCTGGGCACCAAGCTGGACAGCTACTTCCTGGCCAGCCTGGGGGTGGACCTGCAGCCCGGAGGCGATGAGCTGGCGGCGGACACCTTCATCGTCGACGGCGAGTTCTACAAGGAAAAGACCCTGCCGCCCCTCCCCCAGCCCCAGCCGGTGCGCTGAAACTTTCTGCACGGAGATTGACAGGCGCCTGGGTACGCCTCACATTGTCATGCGTATTAATAAATAATATTGATACCATCTGGAGGGATACCCATGTTGTTCCAAAGATTGGCGATCCGGACGACGGCGCTGGTGTGCTTCGCCGCGTGCCTGACCGCACGGGCCGATATCCCCACTTTCAGCTACGCCGCCTATGGCCTCCACAATGCGGCAGGGGCGAACGTCGGCGAGAAAATGAAAAACATGGAGGATGTCACCCAGACGATCCGTGAAATGATCCGTTCGAAAAAGCCCAAATCACAGTATAAAAATTCAATGAACGGCATCTTCGGCAGGGACCCGATCCCGTACAAGGTGAAGACCCTGCACCTGGTCCTCAGCATGAAGATTGGCACGATCGACTTCCCGGTCGACGAGCAGCAGATCGACGAAAACGACATGAACGGGTTTTGGAAATTCATCGATGAAGAACGGGCCAAAAAACCCAAATAGCTAGGCTCCTATAACTTGACCCCCAGGGTGCCGAGCCCTGCCCGGCCGTCACC
>Ga0316226_1003922_pt1 | contig 12273 bp, 9 predicted proteins | sample TBH18017metaG_FD_206009 | JGI IMG/M metagenome (GOLD analysis project Ga0316226, IMG submission 206009) | Freshwater microbial communities from Trout Bog Lake, Wisconsin, USA - TBH18017 | ecosystem: Environmental > Aquatic > Freshwater > Lake > Hypolimnion/Profundal zone | place: USA: Wisconsin... | reverse complement strand
GGAGCCTCGGGGGACAGAGTGCGTTACAAGGCAGGAGCCTTGTAACGAGCGCGCGTGGTGTAATCGCGGTTCTTGCCCAACAATCACCCTCGCGCTTTGGCGAGGTTAGCTCCTCAGGATGACAGCAATCGGGGCGCCGTCCTCGCTCGGGCGTCTGGTCTTCAAAGTCGTGGGTAATGGAAAGAGTGCTGTGCCGCCTTCGCGAGCCGGACCGATTTTCGACCCACCGGAAGACGTGGCAGCAAAGGAGGTCTTCGTTCGGAGTGTCCTCATACCTTCAGAGAGCGTTAGTCGCTGACGGCGTTTTCTCCCAAGGCGGCACAGGACTGCCGCACTCCACGACGCTCGCGCGACTGCGAAGCCGCTCCCCGGTTCATGCCCAACAATCACCCTCGCGCTTTGGCGAGGTTAGCTCCTCAGGATGACAGCAATCGGGGCGGCTGGGCATCGAAGCGGCAATTAAGGTTGAAAAGTACCCTGAGATGCGGCAGAAAGCTCTCGATGACGTTTCGCACGCGCATTCTCCTCGACCGCCTCTTCGCTTCGCCGCTCGCGGTGGCGTTGAATGCGCTGGTTCGCCTGCTCGGCAAGATTCTGAACCGGGATCACTCGATGGACCCGGCGACCACTCGCGAAGTCGTTGTCTGCAAGCTGGTGGGCATGGGCAGCATTCTTCAGGCGACTCCGTTATTGCGCAGCCTCAAACAGCGGTTTCCAGGAGCCCGAGTCACCTTTCTCTCCCTGAAAGGAAACGCGGGGTTGCTCAAACGCCTCGAGGGGGTGGACGAGGTGCTTTGCCTGGATGACAGCAGCGCTCCCGCCATGCTGTGGACGACCGCGACGACGCTGGTGACGTTGATCGGCCGGCGCGTCGATCACTATTTCGATCTGGAGGTCTATTCCGGATTCACCTGCTTGCTGTCGTTGTTCAGCCTTGCGCGAAACCGGCTTGGGTTCTACCGGCACTCAAACCGGTTCAAGAAAGGGATTTATTCCCAACTGGTCTATTTCAACACGCGCATGCCGGTGCGGCGCTTGTATTTGCAGCTCGGCAGGGTGGCGGGAGTCGCCTCCCACAGCGACGACGCGCTGGGTTCGATTCGCGTCGAGGACTCCGAGCGAAAGTCGTTGGACCAGAAACTGGCGGAAATCGGGCTGAAACCGGAGGAAAGGTACGTGCTGGTGAATGCAAACGCCTCGGATCTCTTGATCGAACGGCGCTGGCCCAGCGCCAGGTATGCGGAGGCGATCGCCGCGATTGCGTGCGAAGGGCACAACGTTATTCTGATCGGGGTTAAAGCGGAAGCCGCTCACATCCAGGATTTGTTCACGAGGATTCCCGAGGAGTTTCGCGCGCGGGTGTTTAACACGGCAGGAATGCTCTCCCTGGGGGAGTTGTTCGCCGCAATCGAAAGGGCCGCCTGCGTTCTGACCAACGACACCGGGCCGATGCATATGGCGTTCGCATTGAAACGACCGGCGGTGTGCCTGTTTGGACCCGGAGATCCCACGCATTACGGGATCGAGAGCGAGCGTATCGTCATCCTGTACGCTCCGGTGCCATGCAGTCCCTGCATCTACGAAGTAGACGAGCCTCCGTGCCATGGAAACAACTTCTGCATGCGGCGAATTTCGACCGAGTCGGTGACAACAAGCGTCTTAACGTTGCTCAGGCAGGACGGGGTCGCGGTGACTTCAGCGCCGATCCGCACAGCGGAGCGCTTGCCCCTGGTTTGGGACGATGAAACAGGCTGCATCCTTGGCACTGTTCTCCGGTTTTGATTTATGGACCACCTCGATTGCCCTATTCAGCCAATTAGCCCGCTTTTCAAGGAAACCTGCGCCCGCCGTGCCCTGCTAGCCGTTTTCGCGCTCCTCGTGGTAATCCAATGCGTTTACCTCGCATGGATCGGACCGGGAGTGGGAGCGCTCTCCGACGGCTTTTCCGAAGCGAACGCTTTTCGGGCGGCGGATGCGTACTTGAAAGACGGGATTGCCTCCCACCACGGACTGCCCCGGCAAGCTTACGGCAGCCGATTTCTCGGCAAGGGCTGCCTTCCCGGTTGCCTTGAAAGCGACGGAACGATGAAGTGGGAAGCAAGACGCTGCCTGCCGCTCGCCCACGCGGATCACAACGTGTGGGTCTACACCCACTATCCTGAGGGCCCCGATGTCTTGCTGGCGCTCATGGGAAGCGCGGTCGGATTGGACAACGTGCGATTGCTCCGCCTCCTGCCCTTGACCCTTTGTCTTCTGGGCGCCGCTTTCCTTTTCCAGAGCCTGGCGAGGGCCTTTGGGGCCGACCGCGCGGTCATTGTCGCCGGCGGGTGCGTTCTGTTGCCGATGTTTCACATCTGCATGCCGGGGCTGCATTACGAAGGCTACTCCTTTGCTCTGCTCTTGATTCAAATGAGCCTCTTGATCCGTCTCTTCTGGATCGAAGCCAGTGCGCCGCGATGGACCTGGGCGGCGCTGTTCGGCCTGGGATTTCTTCAGGGTTGGCTCTCGTTCGATCAGTTCTTCGTCATCGCGCTGGTGGCGTGGCCGTTTTGGCTCATGCGCAATGCCGAGGGCAAGAAGCAGTCCATATTCCGGCTGGCTTTGTGTGTGGCGCTGCCGGTGGCCGGCTTCGGCATCGCCCACGTGTTGCACCTTCTTCAGGTTGCCGGCGAAACCGGAAGCCTCGCGTCAGCCATCCTGGAGTTCCGAAACACCGCCGCTGAACGAGGCGCCCAGACCAAGATGGTTATTGCGAACCTGCCGCAAATGTTTCAACACGGCCCTCTGAAAACGCTGCTGGCGAAGACGGAACAATCCATTTACCTGAACAGTCTCGTGCTTGCAAGTTACCAGTATGTCCGCGACGCATTCCACCCCGGCTGCATCCAACTTTCGCCAACCCTTCCTGTCGCCCTGCTCCTCTTCATGGTGTTGCTCGCACGTCCGGTTTTCGGAATTTCGCTGTCGGGGAAGAAAGTTGTTTTCTCCATCACCGGTGCGGCTTTGTTAACCGCCCTGCTGTGGCTGTTGGCGATGCCCGCCCACGTGCTCGGCAATCATCACGTCACGATCCGCCATCTCTTCATCCCCTATTTCTTCCTGTTAACCGCGACCGCGACGGGGCTTCGCCGAACCGGTTGAGGGCCCAAACGCCCGGCGGCCTACTCCAGTGCGCCGTGCCGGCTGGCAATGCGAAAGGCGTTGGCCATTGCGGTGAAGACGACCGTCGTGCTGGCGATACTCGGTAACACCGTTGCGTCCACGGCGTGAACGCGGCGAAACCCGGACGGCCGCCCCAGCGAGTCGCATTCGAAACGGCCCGGGTCCGTTTTCATCGGGAAGGTGCCGCCGTAGTGATAGCTCTTGCCCGGCTTGGCGCTTTGCATCATGAATTTGACAGGCACCGCGCGCACCAGACCGCGAAGCTTCCACAGTTTGCGCACGATCGCGTCCATGAGTTGGCGCGGTCTCTCGGAAGGGACCGGCTCGATGCGCAAAGTGTTTCCCTTGGCGCCGGCTTCGAGACTGATGGCAAGTGCGCTCGAATCGTCGCTGTGAAGATACCCCATGACGATCGAAAGACGCCCCAGCAAGTGCGGCATGATCGGATCGCTGAATGCGGCGAACGGCCCGAATTTCTTTCGCATCGCCTGCAAATACAAGTCGTTGTAGGTATAGAATTGAAGCTGTATCGTGCGGCGGCTCAGGGCTGCGTCGAAAACTTCGAGGTACGCCTGGCCCAGCGTGTGGAGCCGCTCCTCGATGACTCCGGTGCTGGCAGCGTAGTGCATCATCGGCAGCAGGAAATAGTGCCTGTCCCGAAGCAAGACTTTGGAACCGTAAGCGCCGAGCGATTCGAGCAGAAGCTTCGTCGTGGCGATGGCGCCGCACGCGACGTAAACGCGTTTTCCGGCGAAGGCGACGGGCTCGCCCGATCCAACCCGTTTGCCCAGGACCTCAACACCGGTGTCGGATTCGCGGAGCTTTTCCACCACAACACCCGTGATGTACTTGAAATTAGGACTCGCCTTGAGTTCTTCCACGGTGCTGGCGCTGGAGTAGATCAAGCGATAAGGGCAACCATACATGCAAAGGCCGCAGTAAACGCATCCGCGCGGGTTTGCGTCCGTGGGATTGGTTTGCACCGCGAGCCGGGAGTACCCGGCTATGATGCCGTTGGCCCGAAGCGCTTCACGGTTCTTGCGGAGCGTTTCGACCAGGCTGACAGCCTGGCTGCTCGGCTGCAGCATCCCCTTGGTCGCGCCGTGAAGCGGAAACCACTCTTCGAGATCGTCGGGTCCAGCTGAAACCGGGATAAAAGACGCAACCTGCGCATAGGCGCGAGAGAGATCGCCGGCATCCACGCACCAATCGTCAATGTCCCTGCCGTGGTATGGCATCAAGTTGGCGCCCCACGCATTGCTCAGACCGCCTTTGGCCCCCGACATCAGGCACTCGACTCCGGAGGTCTCAAGGCGCCCAATCTGGCCGAGATCGCGATAAGGGTAATCCGACCCGTAGACAAGCTTTTGTGGGATACCCGCCGTGTCGGCGCTCATCCCCGCCCTGAGCTTTTCTACCGCTTTGGGATTCCAGCGTTCGAATTCGGCGGCGTACAGCTCGTCCACGGTATCCCGGCGTTGCGGCTCCGACTCTTCGCCAACGTCGATCATGGTCACCTCCACTCCTTGCTTCACCAGCGAGAAGGCAGCGGCGACTCCGGCCGGCCCCGATCCGATTACAAAAACGTGGTTCTGATTCATAGATTCTAAGAGTCGCAATGAACTCGCGCCAAGGACGCAAAGGAAAAAAAAGAATATTCCTCCTTTGCATGGCTCCTTTTCATTTCTTGGCGTGCTTGGAACTCTTGGCGCGAAATCTTCTGAAATTTCAAGTTTTTGGCTGTGTTCACAGGTCGGCAGCGTCGAAGTCGCGAAACACGACGCCGACCTTGGAAGACGCCGCCGCCGATGGGTTGGCATTCACCAGGCTGATCACGCTGTCACTGCGAAGACCGATCGGCAATCCCAGCGCCTCGACCATGCGCAACCCGAAGACGATGAGCGCAGCAGGCACCGGCACAAAGAGAGGGCGCCTTCCGTCCGCCGCCGCCAGCTTGCGCAGCAGTTCAAGGAACGTTACCGGATGCGGCGAACAGGCGTTGAGCGGAGAAGCGGACGCTTCCACAGGGCGCATGCCAACAGCCTCCACAAACCGGCAGAGATCCTCTTCGTGAACCGTGTATAGACGGGCTGATCCGCTGCCAATCAATGGCACTACCGGCAGCGCGCGGACGATCCGTCTCATGGAGCCGACAATGCCGCCGGATTCGTTGCCATAAATGGTGCCGGGCCGAATGCTGAGGACACCCATGGACGCCGATTCCTTTTCAATTCGCAACTTTGCGCGTCCGTAAAGGGACTTGCATCCGTCGAATGCGGCCATCGAGGAAATAAAGACGATCGTCTTAACACCCGCGCTCTTGGCCGACCGGAAGAGCCGCAATGAGCCATCGACATTGATCCGGTTCATTTCCGCTTCGGTCGAAGCGCGAAAATCGTGAGCGCAATGAATCAGGTGGTCGACGCCGCGCAGGACGGTGGGGTCGATATCTTCACCCAATGTGAATGCCGCGTGAGACTCTGCGTTCGCGGCTTTGCGGGAGATTTCGAGGACCCTCCAACCGGCAGACTGAAACAGGCGCACAAGGCGGCTTCCGAGGTATCCATTTGCGCCTGTGATTGCACAGGTCTTGAGTGGCTCGGCGCTCATGCGTGAAGCAATTCGGGACGGAGAGCGTTTGCCGGCGTCCCAGCCTCTTTCGGGTTCGATTGAGTGGCCTCGTAATCGGTAATGCCTCTGCGCAGCAGCTTCAGCAACCCGACGAGGAAAACGATCCGGGGAAAATCGCCGTCGTAACTGCCAAACATGACAACATAGCTAAACGGAAAGAATATGATTGTCATGCCGTTAAAAACGGCTGTCGCAAAGAACGGGGTTCCATAACAGCGCCGGATGAGCCTCCAGTTTTCCACCGCCATCATAATCACCAGCAGCATGTAGAGCGCGAACCCGACAATGCCGACGTAGCGAATCGCTGTAAGCGGCCCGCTATGCACCTGGCCGACAATCAGAAGATTCTCCTGGTCCGACCCTGCAGCTCCAAGCCTCTGCATGGCCACCCATTCCTCCCGCGAGTACCCGAACCCGTCGCCAAGCCAGCGGTTCTTTAGATACTTCTTTTCGTTGAGCATCGTTTTCCACATGAACACGCGCCATTCGGTCGAATCGTCGGCATTGAGCTTTGCATTGGCATCCCAGTTTCCAGGCAGGAATGAAAGCGCGCGCTGAGCCGTAAGCGGCAGGTGAAAGAGGACGCCGTTCATGGCGATCGTCATCGCCAGCAGAGGAATTCCGATCACTGTCATGGTGACGAGATCGCTACTGCGCTTTCGAAAATACGTCCCGATGATCATTGCGACGATTACGACGATCAGGTTGCCTCGGAATCCGGAACAAAATACAAACACCATCGAAAGCGCCATCAAGAAGAACCGCCAAATGTAGAGCGGATTGATAATGGTCATGGGACGAAAGTACGAACAAAGCGCCATGATGGTGGTGATGCCCCCCTCCCCGAGGAATGAAAGACGCGATCCTTCATCCATTCCCTCAACGCCTCCAGCGGTGTAGGTGTCCAGTGTGATCCCTGAGTAAAGGTGGGCGAGCATTGGCACCGTGGCCGGAATCCAGTGAGTGATCGACCCAGTGATCAGGTCGAAGTAAGTGCCGGCCGCAAGCAAGAAGGGGAAAATGCGCGCCTGGGAAGGGAGGAAATCGGCGCGGCAGAGGACCCAGTAGGCCATCATGCTGACGATGGTCGCAAAATACGGGCGCCCTCCCACGCGGTCGCTGCCGAATGCGTCCACGCCCACAGGATTGCGGATATAGCTAATCAGGACCCATGTCAGGTTCAGGAATAAAATGAAATCGAGGAGACCGTAGGAGGGCTTGTTGCGGACGATCTTCACCGCCGTGAAAATGAGATACCAGCCAAAGGCGAAAAGGACGCCCAGCTCCTGAACGCTAAAAGGCAGCGGCAGAAAGAGAGCCTTGCCGAGGACCATCGACGTGAGCGGAATCAACAGCCAGACCCGCGCCCGCATCTGGATGCCGATCAGCGCCGCCACCGACCCGCCAATGACGAAGGCCAGCGCGCTGGTCTGTCCCTGCCCCGACGCCTTCCCCACGTAGGCGGCCACACAAACGCCGATGGCCAGGACAACAGTGATCAGGATGTACTCGTGGAGGCGCTCAAGCTTCATGGACGGTCTGGGGAATAAGAAGGACTGATGATCGACAGGCGGTTTATGCTGTCCCTTTAAATACCATCGGGCCGCCTCTGTCCAGTGATTTCACAGAACGCCACTCACTCACAACCACCCGGCGCAGGTCGTCGCAGTTCCGTCGGCGAAGCCCGATAATAACGAGCTTGTGCCGCGCTGCGCAAACGCGTTTGATAGCGGCATGTTTGGCACATTCCGACTTTTTCTTGCTATTTTCGTCGCCTTGAGTCACTTCGGCATTCGTTACGCTGGCCTCAATCCCGGACAATGGGCGGTGATCGGGTTTTACGTTCTCTCCGGGTTCCTGATGGAACGCCAGGTACGGAAGCTCGACGACGGCAAAGGGCCGACCGCGTTTTACGCGGACCGTACCTTGCGGATTTTCCCGCTGTATCTGCTGACCCTGGCGTTGTCTTTCCCGCTGTTTTCGAATCTGAAGGGGTGTCTCCTGGCCAACGTTTTGCTGCTACCGATGAATTACAGCCATTTCACCAGAGTGGAATCGATAATCGGTCCCTCGTGGTCGCTGGCGTGCGAATTTCAATTCTATCTGCTGGTGCCTTTTCTGGTGAAACTGTCCACGGTTCTTCTTCGGGCGGTTACGGCAGCCAGCGTCTTGTTCTTTGCGATATCGCCGTTTCTACCCGACTCCACATTTTGGGCCTATCTTGGCCTGCCCGGCATTCTCTTCACCTTTGGTGGTGGAATCTTGCTTGCCCGCTCCGATTTCTCGTTCTTGACGAAACTGACCGGCGCGATGGCCTGTCTGTTGGTTCTGTTTCTGCTCTCAAAGGTGTGGGTCACCGGATTGCCCACGGGGATAAATATTAACGTTTGCATCGGTTTTATAGCGTTCTTTCCGATGGTTTGTCACCTTTCACGTTTCTCTCCCAATGTTCCGGTCGATAAGATGCTGGGTCTGCTGTCGTTTCCGCTGTTTCTCTGCCACGAAGCCGCCGGATACGGCATCCGCTGGTTTCATTTTTCGTCCGCGCCGGCGAAGCTGGTTTTGGCTCTATGCGCCGCCGCGATGCTGGTGCTCTGCGTCGAAATTCCGGTTGACCGATTTCGCTACAGCGTCAGGCAACTCTTTAAACGAACCGCCGCGACCCGCCGCGCAACAGCAGACGCGCCTGTCCAATGATTTGGTGAAAAACCGTGCAACGCATGATCTCGCCGCCAAATCTTTGTGACATTGGGCGTCCCCGCCGCTGGCACTTTGAAACTACTTAATTTTCCCCTTCAAGTATGCTTCCACGAATTGGACCGACTTCGCCAGATCGGTCGCGTCGTAGACCCCGCCGATTTCGCCGTCCTTCTGGTAGATCACCTTGAATTTTCCGAAGCTCTCGGCCTGGAACACTTTTGCGCCGTTGACCTCCGGCAGCACAGTTGCCTTGCCGAAGCGGGTGCAAAAAGCGTTGAACTTTTTCCAACCGGCCGCGGCTTCCATCGGTGTGGCGACAGCCAGGAAAAACGGCAGCTTTGCGCCCTCGAACTGGTAGTTGGCCTGGAAGACGTTCTTCAGGAAATCCTGGCCCTGGGCGTTTTCCGGCACGAATGCCACGCTCTCGGCGACCAGTCCCGTTGCGGGCAGGCGGCGGCGCGCATTGAGGCCGGCATCGTCCGCCGGGAGCGCCCTGGCCCGGTTCCGGGCGATCGCCTGCACCAACTCCAGCGTCTTCGCGTTGAGGTCGGAGCCGATGATCTGGACGTAGTAAACGCCCTGGCGGAAGAACAACCCCATGTCGGCGGCGTAACCGTCCGGGGCGAAATCGACCGGCTTGCCCTTGGGATCGCGTTCGAGGGCGAAAATGCCAAACGCGTTCACCGGCGTGTCCAGCCGGTATTCGTACACATCGACGTAACTCGACTTGAGATCGGGCGCCGTGAACGAACGGAACCGCAGCCCCTGGCAGTTGAACCCGAGGTAAGCGCCGGCGCGCCCGTCGATCTTCTCAAAGAGCGTTTCGGCGGAATAGAACTCCGTGTCGCCCATCGGTTTTGCACCGGGAAGACCGGGCTCCATCGGCTCTCCCTTGACGGGCTGGGCTTTGGTCGCCGGCACACTCTGCTCATGGGGCTGCGCCGTTACGGATCCTCCGCCGGACTCGGACGGTTCGGGTTCGGAGGCCGCCTCAACCGGTCCCGCCGCGGCGGATTTCGGGGCGTCGGCCTTCGACGCCGTATCGCCCCCCTCGCCGCTTCCTCCGGAACGTGCCGTCGCGCCCTTGCCCTGCACTTCGGAGGCGGTGGACTTGAGCGCGTCGCTTCGCAGGCTGTAGAGAGCGGGATCGAAGTGGAGACCCTTGTACCAGACGGCGCCGCCAATGACGACTAGCAGGCCAAGGATGACAATTGACGCCACGCGTTCGAGAGCCGGCACTTCGGTGCGAACGAATGCCTTGCGTCCGCGCGGGGCGGGTTTGGGTGCGGGAGCAGCGGAAGCCATTGGCAGGGATGCTACCTCAGAAACGCGTCGGCGCCAGCGCCGTTTGCGTAGAGTCACGAGTGCTGAACCCAAAACGGCAGAGGAGGCTCGCGCCAAGGACGTTGGGACCAGGGATGAAGAAGAGGTCCTCCATCCCTCCATCTGACTGATTACAACCGACAGCCAAAAAACGGCGTCGGCCTGCAACTCTGGAGAGCACACGCGCCCTCGCGTATTGGCGTCGGCGCCCTCGCCGACGCGAACTTTTGCTTCATCGAAACCACGATTTCACGGATTGGCACGGATGAAACCTATCCGGGTTCATTCGTGCAATCCGTGGTTGATCGGTTGAATGCGAGCTTCTTGAGAAGATGCCTTTGGCAGGGCGCCAAAGGCCGCACGCGAGGGCGCGTGCGCTCCCCAGAGCCCGGTCTGGGGCGTTCTCGCAAGAATCGGCGGGCTCTTCTGCATCTCATCTTTCTTGGCGTTCGGGCGCGACAGTTAAGTCCTTGGCGCAATCTCGACCTGCCCGTAGACAGGCGGTGGAAAACCTGCTTGAGTTTCCCCCGCATGGTCGATTACACAGATGCGGTAAAGTGGTACCTGGTTTTCCTCTTCTCGACGGTTTTTCATGAAGCCGCCCACGCCTGGGTTGCCTTGAAACTCGGCGACGACACGGCGGCCCGGGGCGGGCAGGTGTCGCTCGACCCCACGCCGCATATCCGCCGCGAGCCGCTGGGGATGGTCGTCGTGCCGCTGCTCATGTTTATTACAGGGGGCTGGATGTTCGGCTGGGCCAGCGCGCCCTACAACCGCCAGTGGGCGTTGACTTATCCGCGGCGTGCGGCGTGGATGGCCGTCGCCGGTCCGGCTGCGAACCTGCTGCTGGCCGCTGCCGCTGTGCTGCTGTTGAAGCTCGGCATCGGCGCGGGGTTTTTCGAGCCGCCCACGTCCATTTCGCTCGGTCACGTGGTCGATGCCACCCCAAGCGGCCTGAGTTTTTTTGCCGCCCGCACCCTGGGCATCGTTTTTTCGCTCAACCTCCTGCTGGCGTGTCTGAATCTCGTTCCGTTGCCCCCGCTCGACGGCAGCAATGTGCCGCTTCTGCTGTTGCCCGAGAATTTGGCGCGCGGCTGGATGCAACTGGCTGCCCACCCGGCTCTGCGGTTGGTTGGCTTTTTGTTCATCTGGAACGGCTTCGGCTCGTTTTTTCGCCCGATTCACCTGGCCGCCGTCCGCTTTCTCTTTTCATAAACCAAACCAGATCCACCTATGAAATCGTTTGTTTCAACCGCTCTCGCATTCGTGATCGCACTCGTTGCCGTGCTCGCCCCGCCGTACGCCCTCGCCGACAGGACAGCCGACAGCGCGCCCACCCCTTCCGATGCCGATATCGCCGCTTTGCGCAAGGCGTTTCAGGAACTCAAACCCCAGCATGGGCGGATTGTCCTCAAAGGCCTGGCAAATCTGAATCTGCCCGACGGCCTGAGTTTTCTCGACTCGAAAGACGCCGCCACGGTGCTCGTTCGGCTCTGGGGGAACCCGCCTTCGAGTGCCGAGGGGGTCTTGGGGATGATCATCCAGTCCCCGCGCAGCGTGGTCGCGTCGGGAGCATGGGCCGTGGTGATCACCTATACCGGCGACGGCCATGTGGATGACGCCGACGCGCAGAAGATCGATTACGAAAAGCTCCTTGGGCAAATGAAAGACGCCGTTGCGGCCAACAACCGGGAGCGCAAAACCCACGGTTACGCCACGGTCAGTCTGATCGGTTTTGCGGAACCGCCGCATTATGACCCCGCGACCCACAAGCTTTACTGGGCGAAGGAATTGGCGTTCAGCTCCGGCCGGGAGCACACGCTCAATTATTGCGTCCGGATTCTGGGCCGGCAGGGCGTGCTGGAACTGAACACCGTCGCTCCGATCGACTCGCTGCCCACCGTACGCGACAACTCGCAAAAAATCCTTGCCGCCGTCGATTTTAATCCCGGCAACCGGTACGCCGATTTCGACCGGAAAACCGACAAGCTGGCGACTTACGGAATCGCCGCGCTCGTCGCCGGCGGCATTGCGGGCAAGATGGGTCTTTTCAAGGTGCTGATCGCCGCGGTGATCGCGGGGAAGAAACTAGTCATTGTCGCGCTGGCCGGGCTCGCGGCCGGCATCAAGAAACTGTTTGGCCGCTCAAAGGCTTCGGAAGAGAAGACGCCGACGCTGCCGCGGCAGGACGGTTCAGGGGAGGGTTGATGGGGCTGCCATTAACTGCAAGTTTGTCAACCGGACGCACGAGAGAGGACGGCGCTCCGAATGCTGTCATTCTGAGGAGCTAACCTCGCCAAAGCGCGAGGGTGATTGTTGGGCATGAACCGGGGAGCGGCTTCGCAGTCGCGCGAGCGTCGTGGAGTGCGGCAGTCCTGTGCCGCCTTGGGAAAATACGTCGTCTGCGACTAACGCTCTCTGAAGGAATGAGACACTCCGAACGAAGACTTCCTTTGC
>Ga0316226_1003917_pt1 | contig 12278 bp, 6 predicted proteins | sample TBH18017metaG_FD_206009 | JGI IMG/M metagenome (GOLD analysis project Ga0316226, IMG submission 206009) | Freshwater microbial communities from Trout Bog Lake, Wisconsin, USA - TBH18017 | ecosystem: Environmental > Aquatic > Freshwater > Lake > Hypolimnion/Profundal zone | place: USA: Wisconsin... | reverse complement strand
CGAAGAATGGGAAACCGGAAAAACTTACCTCAACATGGAAAACCAAAACCCAGCCCCCAGTTCAATATGCTAAAGCATTTTACAGAAAAAAACTTGCACCGCCCAAAGCACGGCGTCTTCCGGCGGGAGTGAAATACATTTTCAAGCGAGTGGCAGTGGAACTGGATCACGAGCCGGTGCGCGGTAATGGCTGGCAGCGGGAACTATTGCTGCGGATGAAAACGTCTACGGCACACCGACCGGCGTTGCTGTCGGAAGAGCTTCACGACACTTTGAATGAATACCTGCGTTTCCGCCATGTTTTCCGCAACGCTTATTCCTTCGACTTGGATTGGCAGAAAATGTCTCAGCTGACGCAGCGGTTGGAGGAAACATTTCAAAAGCCGGGAAATGCGCTGGATGAATTTCTGAAATAAACCCTGTCATGAAGCCGCGGGGGGCCTGGAATTGTGACAGTTTTTATTTTCAAAACATGCTCTCTGGAAATCCAAACGTTGGAAGCCGTCTTGGAAGCGTTACGGGATGATCTTGGGCCCTCTTTGCGATTGCGGGGAAGGGGGCGGGGCGTTAGGATTGGCGCATCATGATTTCTGATGAAACACCCCGGTTTGTCCGCGCGGATGGACGCGCTTTTGACCAAATTCGCCCGCTGCGCTTCCAAAATGGCATCGCGCCGCACGCGGCCGGCTCGACGTTGATCGAATGGGGCAATACGCGCGTGATTTGCGGGGTGACGATCGAGGAAACAGTCCCCCGCTGGATGAAGGAGCAAAATGTGTCGGGTGGCTGGATGACGGCGGAGTATTCGATGCTTCCCTATTCAACGCTGACTCGCAAGGCGCGGGACATCTCGAAGGGGAAAATTGACGGGCGGTCCCAGGAGATTCAGCGGTTGATTGGGCGGGCGATGCGGGCGGCGGTTGACCTGGAAAAAATCGGGGCGCGGACGATCTGGCTGGATTGCGACGTGTTGCAGGCGGACGGGGGGACGCGCACGGCGGCGATCACGGGGAGTTGCGTGGCGCTGGCGCTGGCGGTGCGGTCGCTGCAGCGGGAGGGGAAATTGGGGCCGGAACCGATTCTCAAGCCTGTCGCGGCGGTGAGCGTTGGCATCGTGGCATCGCAGGCGTTGCTGGACTTGTCGTACGTGGAGGACGCGGCGGCGGAGGTGGACATGAATCTGGTGATGAACGGGGCGGGGGAATTCATCGAGTTGCAGGGCACGGGCGAGGAGGCGTCCTACACCGAGGAGCAGTTGGCGGCGATGCTGGCGCTGGGCAAGAGGGGGATCAGCCAGTTGCTGCGCTGCCAGCAAACCGCGTTGGCGCAATGAATTCAATTCCATGAAAGGTCGTCCGGCGCATCCGCCAGGAGGCGGCTGCCCGCGTCCTTTTGCTTCATGATTTTTTTCCACAATTGGTCCGGCTGTGGATCGAACACCAGTTCGAGCGTGGCGGGATGCGTCAACCAATCGTGGCGCGACATTTCGAAGTCCAACTGGCCGGCGGACCAGCCGGCGTAGCCCGCGAACAATTTGAGCTTCTGCCCGGCGGAGAACGAATCGCTAATTTCCACGAGGGCATCCATGGTGTGGCCGAGATTCAGATTCGGCATGACGCTGGCATCGGGCAGGAAAGTGTCGGAGTGGAGGAAGCTCAGGCTTTGGGGTTGGACGGGGCCGCCGATGAACAGGGGCTGGTCCTTGACTTTATCGGACAAATTGGCGACCAGCGCCTGGCCGACTTTGTTGTCCGTCGAGCGGTTGAGGATGAGTCCGAAGGCGCCCTCGGCGTCGTGCTCGCAGATCAGGACGACCGAGCGGTGAAAGAAGGAGCCGTGCAACTTTCCGCCGTCCATGATGAGTTGCCCTTTCAACGATGCGTGGGCCTTCGGCATGGGCAATCCTCCTATCCGGTTTCCCGGAGCAGTTCCCGCGCCGCCCGCGCCACGGCGTCCGCCGTCAGCTCGTGTTTTTGGTAAAGTTGTTCGGCGACCCAGGCCGATTGGCCGAATTCCCCGTTCATGCCCAGCGAACGCATGCGATGGGCGATGCCCGCCCGCGCCAGCGCGTGGGATAGCTGCGCGCCCATGCCGCAGGTGATCTGGTGGTCTTCGATGGTGACGACGCGGCCGGAACATTTTTTGACAGCCGCGCCGAGGGTTTGGACATCCACGCGGTTGATGAACGGATTGGAGATGACGGTCGCGGCCACTCCTCCCCGGGCTTTCAACTGGCGGCCCGCCTCCATCGCCCGTTCCACCATTGGCCCGCAGGCGACGATGACCACGTCGTTTCCCTCCGCCAGGACTTGCGCGCGGCCCCAGTGGTAATGGGCGTTTTCGAGCAGGCGGACGGGAAAGTTTTCGCGTCCGGCAAAAAAGATGACCGATTCGCCGTCGCGGCCCTGGAGCCTGGCTTCGGCCAGACGCTTGACGGCCTCGTACATGAGCGCCTCCGCCTCGTCGGGGCACGAGCAAACGATCGCGACGGTGTGGGGGATGGCGGAGATGGCCGCAAGATAGGTGGTGGCCTGGTGGGACGCGCCGTCGGCGGCGTCCTGGAAACCGACATGGGAAAACACGGCGATGACGGGCGCCTGGGAAAGGGCGGACATGGTCAGAGGCAGATTGCCCTTGGTGACGCCGAACTGGCCGAAAGTATCCACAATGGGAATAAAACCCGCCTTGGAGAAACCGGCGGCGGCGCTGATCATGTTCGCCTCCGCGACGCCCACTTCCACGAACCTGTCCGGGAAACTTTTATGGAAAAAGCTCATCCCCGTCGAGCCTTGGACGTCGGCTGAAATGGAATAGACAGGCAGGCCCTCGCGGGCGGCGCGGGCGGCGCCCCTGGCCAGGCCGCTCTGGACCTTGTCCTTCTTGACAGCCTGAGAGGCCGGAGTTTTTGCCTTTTTGGCGGCCTCCTTTTGTTCCCAGCCGCGCCGGAGTTCCAGCGCCCACGCGGCGAGGTCCGGCGGGACTTCCGCGCCGAAATAAATCTCGTTGACAAAATCCTGGATTTTTTCGCCGTTGGACAGCGGGAAGCCGTGGCCGCCGGAGGCGCTTTCCATCGTCGCCTTGACACCGTAACCCTTGATGGTCTTGACCCAGAGGCAAACGGGGGAGCGGGGATTGGCGCGCGCCTGGGCGAGGCCGTTTTCGACGGCCAGATAAACAGCCTGCAAATCGTGGCCGTCCTGAACCTTGATGACGTTCCATCCCAGCGCGCTCATGGCTGAGAAGGTTGGCGCCATGCTGAAGGCGTCCTGGGAGATGCGGCCGGAGAGCTTGGTGTCGTTGTCGGAAAGGACCAACAGAAAAGGATTGAGCCGGTCCCTGGCGGCCAGCCCCGGAATGGCGGCAAAGGCCTCCTTGGCCTCGCCTTCCATCGAAGCCCCGTCCGAAACGACGCAGATGGTGACGCGATCGTTTTTGCGCAGCTTGTCGGCCATGGCCAGGCCCTGGGATTGGGGCAGCGCGGAGCCGAGCGGCCCGTTGCTTAACAGGACGCCTCCGGGATTGATGTGCGATTCCCCGTGCCCGGTGAGTTTGCCGCGGATGCTCCGAAACGCCTTCAAATCCTCGCGCGTGATCCCGTCAAATCCATAATTGCAGCGCAAGGCGTAAATTCCGTTTTCGGCATGGCCGGCGTCGTTGACGAAATGGAAGGCCTCGTGCCACTGCCGCCCTTTCGTGGCGAACATGACGCCGTGAATGGCGGCCATGATTTCCGCGAAAGCCGCCGGCCCGCCCCAGTGGGAGGCCGCGCCGCCGTTGGCCGCCTCGGTGTCCATCAACGCCACCAGCGCGCGCGTCGCCCGGGGATCCCCCAGGACGACGTCCCGGCCTTCGGCGTTTTTGACCTTGACCGCGTAGGCGGGCGGACCGGGCGGAGTCGGCGCCAGTTTGGACGGAATATTCAACGCCGCCAGTGGGGGCGCCTCGGCGGGTTTAACAACGGATTTATCCTCGGACATATAAGTTTGGGAAATGGAACTGGTGCGCGCGGCGGGAGTTGAACCCACAACCTGCGGCTTCGGAGGCCGACACTCTATCCAGTTGAGCTACGCGCGCACTCATGCAAATCATACCACGGTTTGAAATCTGCTCCAACACATAAGCATCCGAAATACTATGTCGCCTCCATGCGCGGCCCGCAAGGAAATCCCGCTCCCGGGGACGGGATTCGGGATGGGAAAATGCCGGAAGATGGAATTTACTTGGGCGGGGCGGCATCGCCGTTGGACTCTTCCTTCTCTTCGCTGATGACGGGGGCGATGGCTTGAAGTTTGTCCGGCGGTTCCAAGTCAATCAATTTCACGCCCTGGGTGTTGCGTCCGGCTTCGCGGATGTCGCTGACGCGCGTGCGCACCATCTGGCCGGCCACGGTGATGAGCATGATTTCGTCCGCGTCTTTGACAGTGAGGGCGCCGATCACGCTGCCGGTTTTTTCGGTGGTTTTCATGGTGATGATGCCTTTGCCGGCGCGGGATTGGAGGCGGTATTCGGAGAAATCGGTGCGTTTGCCGATGCCAAGTTCGCCGGCAACCAATAAAGTCGCGTCGGGCACGACCACGGCCAGGGCGACGACGGCGTCGGATTTTTCCAGGCTGATGCCGCGCACGCCGGAGGCGGGACGCCCCATGTCGCGCACGTTTTGCTCGGAGAAGCGAATGCTCTGGCCTTCGCTGGTAATCAGGACGACTTCGTCTTGTCCGCTGGTGAGTTTGACGTCAATCAGGGTGTCGCCGGACTCAATGCCGATGGCGATGATGCCGCCTTTGCGGACGTTGGCGAAATCCTCAAGACTTGTTTTCTTGACTGTCCCCAGGCGGGTGGCGAAGAAAATGTAACAGGGCTGCGACCAAGTGATGTCCTCCTTGTTGGGGCCGGATTTGGAGACGACGCGGATGAGGGCGGCGATTTTTTCGTCGGCCTTCAATTCAAGCAGGTTGGCGATGCTGCGGCCCTTGGCGGCGCGCCCCATGTCGGGCACCTCATGGACGCGCTCGACGTAGGCGCGGCCGGTGTTGGTGAAGAACATGAGGTAATCGTGCGTGCTGGCCGTGAAAAGGTGCTCGATGAAATCCCCGGCTTCGCCCGGCGCGGCGGCGGAGGTGTCGCGCGTGGCCATGCCGATGACGCCCTTGCCGCCGCGGCGCTGGGCGCGGTAGGAGTTGACGTTGGTGCGCTTGATGAGGCCGGCGTGGGTGATGGTGATGATGACGCCTTCGTTGGCGATCAAGTCTTCGATGGCGATCTCGCCTTCCTCGGGCGCCAGTTCCGTCATGCGCGGGGTGGCGTGCTTTTCCTTGATCTGGCGCAACTCGGTTTTGATGATCTCGAAAACGCGCGATTCGCGGGCGAGAATGTCAATCAAATCTTTGATCCGCTCCAGCAATTGGGCGTATTCGGCGCGGACCTTGCCGGCTTCCATGCCGGTCAATTGATAGAGGCGCAAGTCCAGGATGGCCCCGGCCTGGGCCTCGGTGAAGGAATAACGGCCGCTGGTCAGGCGGGCTTCGCTGCGGATCATGAGGCCGATCTTCTCGACTTGCTGGCGGGTGAAATCAAAGGCAAGCAGCTTGATCTTGGCCTCTTCGCGGTTGCTGGATTGGCGGATGATGCGGATGAATTCGTCGAGATTGGAAAGGGCGATGAGAAAGGCTTCGAGGGTTTCGGCGCGCTCTTCGGCCTTGCGCAGCTCGAAGCGGGTGCGGCGGATGACGACCTCGCGCCGGTGCTCGATGTAACATTGGATGAGGGCCTTGAGGCCGAGGGTCTTGGGGCGGCCGTGATCAATGACGACGGCGTTGACGGCGAAGCTGGATTCCAGCGCGGTGTGCTCGAAGAGATTGTTGATCACCACCTTGGACAGCGCGTCGCGCTTGATTTCAATGACAACGCGCGTGTTTTCGTCCGATTCGTCGCGGACGGCGGTGATGTCGGGGATGACTTTTTCGTTGACAAGTTCGGCGATGCGCTCGACCAGGAGGGCGCGGTTGACGTTGTAGGGAATGGCGGTGATGACGATTTGTTCGCGTCCGCCCTTGAGTTCCTCCAGGCCGACCTTGCCGCGGATTTTGACCGTGCCGCGGCCGGTGTCAAAGTATTGCTTGATGCCGGCCAGCCCGCAGATGGTGCAGCCCGTGGGAAAATCCGGCCCCTTGATGTGCCGCATCAATTGTTCGACGGTGATTTCCGGGTTGTCCACCTGGGCGCAAATGCCGTCAATGATCTCCCCCAAATTGTGAGGGGCCATGTTGGTGGCCATGCCGACAGCGATGCCGGTGCCGCCGTTGACGAGGAGATTGGGAAAGGCCGCTGGAAAAACGGTCGGTTCGGTGAGGCGCTCGTCGTAATTGGGGACGAAATCAACGGTGTCTTTCTCCATGTCCTCCATCAGGGCGGCGCCGAGATGCGTCATGCGGGCCTCGGTGTAACGCATGGCGGCCGGGGGATCGCCTTCGACGGAGCCGAAATTGCCCTGGCCGTCCACCAGGGTTTCGCGCATGGCCCACGGCTGGGCCATGTGGACCAGCGTCGGGTAAATGACGGCCTCGCCGTGCGGATGGAAGTCGCCGCTGGTGTCGCCGCAAATTTTGGCGCATTTGTAATGCTTCCGGCCCGGATACAGATTCAACCGCTGCATCGCATAAAGGATGCGGCGCTGCGACGGCTTCAACCCGTCCCGCACGTCCGGCAGGGCGCGGGAAATGATGACCGACATGGAGTAATCCAGGAAAGAGTTTTTGATCTCGTCGGCGACGTTGATCTTCTGGACAGTTTCATTGGCGGCATAAAGGGGCGCGCCTCCGGCAGGCGGCAGGTTTTCCGGGCCGCCGGGTTGGTTGGATTCAGGATCGTCAGGCATGGGAACTACACGTCCAGGTTGCGGACATTGAGGGCGTTGTCCTCAATGAATTGGCGGCGAGGCTCAACCTCGTCGCCCATTAATTTGGTGAACATCTCCTCCGCTTCGACGACGTTGGTCATGTCAATGCGGAGAAGTTTTCGTTTTTCGGGATTCATCGTGGTGTCAAACAATTCCGAGGCGTTCATTTCCCCCAAACCCTTGAAACGCTTGATTTGGATGCCACGCTTGCCGGCTTCCTTGACGCCGGCCAAAATTTCGGCGATGGAAAAGAGGGGTTTGACCGTGGCGCGCTCGCCTTCGCCCTCAACCAGTTCGAAAAGGGGATGGTCCTGGGCGGAATAATGTTCGACGTTCAAGCCTTTGTTGTCGAGTTTGGCCAGCAATTCCATGACCGTCTTGCTCTCGTGCAATTCGACGTGGCGCGCGCGGCGGGTGTTGCCGTTGCCGTTGCGGGGCGTTTTTTCGGCTTTTTCGAGCAGGGCGGTGTCGGACTCCTCGCCGAACAACTTCAGGTCGGGGTTGGCCTCGTCGAATCCCCTCAATTCCTCCTCGGTGTGGAAGTAATGGACCGTTTCGTCGTTGCCGTCGCGGACTTTGACCAGGTGGCGCGGCAACTGGTGGGTCGTTTTGTGGCGGCACTCAATGTAATTGCCGAAGTCCCCGCCGTGCCGGCGGAGGGCCTGGACGTATTTGTCCAGCGATTCGAGCAATTGGAGGATTTCGGCCAGTTGTTTTTCCGACATTTCGCGCCCGGTCGCCAGGTCGCGCAAGCGGACATCCTCGGTGCCAAGCTGGATGAGGATTTTGTTCATTTGCGCGTCATCGTCCACGTACTCGACCCTTTTTTTGCGGGCGATCTGGTAGAGGGGCGGCTGGGCGATGTAGACAAAGCCCTGCTTGACCAATTGCGGCATCTGCCGGTAAAAAAACGTCAACAATAGCGTCCGGATGTGCGAACCGTCCACGTCGGCGTCGGTCATGATGATGATCTTGTGGTAGCGGAGTTTTTCAAGGTCGAACGCCCCCTCGCCCTCGGCGTCGCCGATCCCCGTGCCGATGGCGGTGATCATGGTGCGGATTTCGGTGTTTTGCAGCACCTTGTCCAGGCGGGCCTTCTCGACGTTGATGAGTTTGCCTCGAATGGGCAGAATGGCCTGGTACTTCCGGTCGCGCCCCTGTTTGGCGGAGCCTCCGGCGGAGTCGCCCTCGACGATGTAAAGCTCCGTGTTGACAGGATCGCGGTCGGAGCAATCGGCCAGTTTGCCGGGCAGGCCGCCCCCGGTGAGCGCGCTTTTGCGCACGGTCTCGCGGGCCTTGCGGGCGGCCTCCCGCGCGCGGGCGGCCATGAGGCTCTTGTCAATTATCCGCTTGGTGACCGACGGGTTGGCGTCAAAGAAGCTCATCAACCCCTCGTACACGATGGACGAAACGATGCCGTCAATTTCCGTGTTGACGAGTTTGACCTTGGTTTGCGATTCAAAACGGGGGTTGGGCAGCTTGACGCTCAGGACGCAAACCAGGCCTTCGCGCACGTCATCGCCGGATATGGCGGGGTCCTTCTCCTTGATCAATTCATTGGCGCGCGAGTATTGGTTGATCGCCCGCGTGAGGGCCGACCGGAAGCCGGTCAGATGGGTTCCGCCGTCGGGGTTGGGAATCGAATTGGCGAAACAAAGTATTTGATCGGTGTAACTGTCGTTGTATTGGAGCACGCAATCAATGAGCACCTCGTCCTTTTGACGGGCCAGCACTATCGGTTTGGGATGCAGCACTTCCTTGTTCCGGCCCAATTGGCGGACAAATTCCTCGATGCCGTCGCGGTAAACGAAGCGCTCGGACTTGTTCTCGAAACGCTCGTCCTTGAGAGTGATCTCGACGCCGGGATTCAGGAAGGCCAGTTCGCGCAGGCGGCTGGCCAGGAGGTCGAACTTGAACTCGGTCGTGATCGTGAAGATGGAGGCGTCGGGTTTGAAGGTGATCAGCGTGCCGGTGTGTTTGGATTGGCCGATGACCTCCAGCTTCTGTTTGGTGACGCCGCGCTCGAAGGCCATGTAATAGACCTTGTTGTCGCGGGAGACCTCGACCTTGAACCATTCGGAAAGGGCGTTGACGCATTTGGCGCCGACTCCGTGCAGGCCGCCGGAGTATTTGTAGGCGCCCTGGCCAAATTTTCCGCCGGCGTGCAGATTGGTCAGCACCAGTTCCACCGCCGGCATCTTCCATTTCGGGTGCATGTCCACCGGGATGCCGCGTCCGTCGTCGCGGATGGAGACGGAGCCGTCCACGTGAATGGTGACATTGATGATTTTGCAGAAGCCGGCCAGATGCTCGTCAATGGAATTGTCCAGCACCTCAAAGACGCAATGGTGGAGGCCGCGTTCGTCGGGATCGCCGATATACATGCCTGGCCGTTTGCGGACGGCTTCCAACCCCTCCAATTTGTCAATCTTGGAGGCATCGTATTTGCCTGACGGTTCCGGCGTCGCGCCCGGATTTTGACTTATGTTCTGGTCCATTGTAACTCTCGAAAAAAGACGTTTGCGGGCGGGATATTGTCCGCCACGCGCACCGAAAAAAGCCTAAAGGCAAGGGGGTTTGGAAACAATCTTAAAATGAAGGTTTTTTATGCCCAAAAATACCATTAGTTGGGGAGAAAACCGGCGGACGACCCTAAGGATTGTGGCCCCGATACCCGCTTTTAGGGCGCATTTTGCGTCAAAAGCGCGGCCTGCTGGGCTTCGGGCGGCTTTTGGGCGCGCTGTTCATCCAAGACCAGCACGCCATGCGGCGGAATGTCGTAATTCCCGGTGAAAGTCCGCTCCGTCAGAAAATCATGCATCGGCTTGTAGAAAGTGATGCGCACGGGGGTGTTTTGGTGGTTGAGGAGAAAGAAAATTTTAGAGTCGTTCTTTTGTCTCAAGCTCACTTCCACAGAATCGGGCACTTTGAGCAGGGACTGCAACAGACACAGACTCCGCAGCCAGACAACCAAGTCGTAATAAAAGGCTTGTTGCGACACGGTCGCGAAGTAGATCGCCTTGCCAAGTCCAAAGGTGTTCATCGTCATGGCGGGGCGCCCGGCGTAGAATTCCCGGCTGAAGGTCGCAAGTATTTGGCAGCCGTTAGGCTCAATGATGTCGCACCACAAGCGCGCCGTGTGCAGTTGGCTCGTCGCAAACCCTCCTTTGAATGCCAGATGGTTTTCGTCCTCCGGCGCCAACGGATCAAATTCCGCCACTTCCATCCCGAACAAATCCGTCAGGTCATGCGGAAAACCCGTGTCGGCGGCGATATGGTGTTCATCAATCAGTCCGGTGTTGCAAGTGGCCACCAAGGTGCCCCCGTTCTGCACGTATAGCTTCAAGGCGTCCGCTTCCGCTCCCGACATCAGGCTCAGGGATGGCGCGATGACCAGTTTATACTTGGACAAATTTTCAAGCGGCCGCGCAAAATCCAACGCGATGTTCCGGTCATGCAGGGCCGTGTAAAAAAGCTGGACGTGGTCGCGCAGGGAAAAATACCTGTTGGGCTGCCGGGGCAGCGAAAGCGACCAGTCGTTGTCGTGCGTGTACAGGATGCAGGTTTCCGGGACAACCGTGGTGCCTTCCAGCGCCGGCGCCAGCCGTTTGACTTCCTGCCCGATCTGGCTGATTTCCTTGTAGGAACGGTTGTCGCCGCGCCCGTTGTGCGACAAAACTCCCCCGTAAAACTTCTCCTGCCCGATGCGCGGCTGCCGCCAGAAAAAGTACAGAATGCCGTTGGCTCCGCGGGAAATCGCCTGATACGTGAACAATCGCACCACCCCCGGGCGCACCAGCGAATTGACATCCTGCCAGTTGACATGCCCGGCTTTCTGCTCAATGACCCAGAACCCGCTCTGGTCGAAGGGGGTGCGGATGTTCTCCTTTTTGAGCGAACGCAGAAAATCAACTTCGCAGGCGTTCTCGGCGGATTTGGATTTGATGGTCGCGTTGCTGTTGAGCGATGCGAAATCCAGCACCTCGGCCACGTCGAACAAATCCACCTTCTGTCCGAAGGCCCGCATGTTGGTCGTCACGGGGGCCTGGGGCGAGAGTTCGTGCAGCAATTCCGCCTGCATGCGGACAAAGGCCACGATGGTGTCGCTGCAAAACCGCCGCCAATCCATCATCAGAGCCGGGTTGTGCGGGGCCGGCGCCAGCTTGGGCATGGGCACTTGAGACCAGTCTCCGACCATCTGGCCCCAAAAACGGGTGCCCATCATGTCGTTCAAACGCTGGATCGTTTCGTATTTGGCCTTGAGCCAAAGATGCCAATCCCGTTGCGTTTCCACGTTGAATGACGGCTGCAGCGAGTGGGAGCCGATGTTGTTGTCTATCTGCCACGCGATCAGTTGCGGATGTTTGCCAAGGGCCTCGGCCATGGCGCGGACAATTTTTTTGGAATAATCCCAGTAAAGATCGTTGTTCAGGCAGCAAGCGTGCCGCGTCCCGTCGCACAGCGGCAGCCCTCTTTCGTCGGTCGGAAGAATCGAGGGATGCTTGTTGGTCAGCCAGAGGGGTGGCGCGGCGGTCGGAGTGGCCAGGACGACCTTGATCCCCTCATCCCCCATCAGGTCCATGAGGCGTTGGAGCCAGGAAAAATCGAATTCCCCCTCGCTCGGCTCGCACAGGCCCCAGACAAATTCTCCCATCCGCACGGTGTTCATCCCGGCGGCCACCATCAATTCGATGTCTTCTTTCCAGCGGGCTTCCGCGTTTTCAGGAGTGCCCGCGTAGGGGTGAACCCAATGTTCCGGATGATAATCAGCTCCGAAATACATAATTGCGCAATCTTAACGAACCGGCCTAACCGACTGAGTACGAAGAAACTTTACTCATATCCCCGTGGTTATGCAAGCAAAAGTGACAAAAATACGCGTCATCAAGCCTTGCGTTGAATCTTCGCCCCCAAGGCCCGCAAACGCTGGTCTATGCGCTCGAATCCCCGGTCAATCTGCCCGATGTTCTGGATCACCGATTCGCCCTCCGCGCAGAGCGCGGCGATCAACATCGTCATCCCCGCGCGGATGTCGGGACTGGTCATGCACGCCCCCCGAAGTTTGGCCGGCCCGATGACCACCGCGCGGTGGGGATCGCACAGTATGATTCGCGCCCCCATCGCGATCAGGTTGTCCACGAAGAACAGGCGCGACTCATACATTTTTTCGTGGATGAGGATCGTCCCGTGGCATTGCGTGGCCGTGACCAGCGCGATCGAAGTCATGTCCGCCGGAAATCCAGGCCACGGAGCGTCATCAATCTTGGCGACCGCGCCCCCAAGGTCGTGGTTTATTTTCAATGCCTGGCCCGCCGGAACCAGCAAGTCCTTTCCCTGCGCCGCCACTTTGACCCCAAGCCGCCCGTAAATCTCCAAAATCATG
>Ga0316226_1003906_pt1 | contig 12297 bp, 4 predicted proteins | sample TBH18017metaG_FD_206009 | JGI IMG/M metagenome (GOLD analysis project Ga0316226, IMG submission 206009) | Freshwater microbial communities from Trout Bog Lake, Wisconsin, USA - TBH18017 | ecosystem: Environmental > Aquatic > Freshwater > Lake > Hypolimnion/Profundal zone | place: USA: Wisconsin... | reverse complement strand
CGCCCTCTTCGCCCTGTGGGAGCGCCACATGCTCAAGGCCGGCAAGGACGCCTTGCTCAACATCGGCATGCTGAAGAACAGGGCCGTGCTGTTCGGCCTGCTTGCCATCATCGCCTTCATGTTCATGCAGGCCGGGTTCCTCTTCGTCACCCCGGTGTTCATGCAGATGGCCCTCGGCTACAGCGCCTTCCACAGCGGCCTGCTGATCCTGCCGATGACCATCGCGATCATCATCGTCGCCACGCGCGTGAGCAAGCTCACGCAGATCGTGGCGCCCAAGCTCCTCGTGCAGATCGGCATGCTCGTGATCGTGGCCGGCATCCTGCTCATCGCCATGGAACTGAAGGCGACGGCGCAGCAGTGGGCCTTCCTGCCCGGCATGATCGTCACCGGCATCGGCATCGGCCTCGTCAACGCGCCCTTGATGAACATCACCCAGGGCGCGGTGCCGGCGAAGGAGCAGAGCGAGATCTCCGGCCTCTCGCGCGCGATGAGCAACCTCGGCGGGGCCTTCGGCACCGCGGTCGCCGGCGCCGTGCTCATGAGCACCCTGATCGCCTCGTTCTCGGGAGCCATCGAGCACTTCAGCGGCATCCCCGCGAGCGAGAAGCCGCGCGTGGTCGTCTTCCTGCGGCACGACGCCCAGACCGTGAGCAACACGCAGGTGACCGTCTACCTCAAGAGCAAGAACGAGCCGGCCGCCCTGGCGGCGAAGTTCGTGCAGTTCAACCAGGCAGCGCGCAACAAGGGCCTGCAGGACGCGCTCATCGCGATCGGCGTGCTCGGCCTGTTCGGCTTCGTGATGAGTTGCTTCCTGCCTGGCGGGAAGCACAAGAAAGCGCCGGCCGACGAGGCGGACGCCGGCGCCGCGCCCGCTTCCGCGTAGAATCGGCCGAGGTCACCGCGCGTCCGCACAGCGCTCGCCAAGTTCCCGCGAGTGCGACCACGGGGCCTTGCGGTTTCCGCGCCGCTCAGCTTGGGAAAGCGCTCCACAATGCAGTGACGCCCCACCTCGAGGGGCGTCGTCAACGTCGTAAAGGAGCTCCGCCATGCGCACGAGACAGCCGTGGGCCCACCGGACACCGGAGGAGCGCAGAGCCGAGGGCAAGGAGCTGCGCAAGCTCGTGCCGCGCCGCGCCCACTCCGACTGGAGACCGGCGCCGGACCGGCCCGACCCCATCAAACTGCTGCGTGCCCAGGACACGGACCGCCAGCAGGACCTGACACCGATCCGCTGGGGCCGCATGTCGGCCTCGCCGTTCACCTTCTACCGCGGCTCGGCGGCGCTGATGGCCGCGGATCTGGCCCCCCTGCCGCGCACCGGCCTCCAGGTCCAGCTCTGCGGCGACGCGCACCTCTCCAACTTCGGCATGTACGCCTCGCCGGAGCGCTCGCTGCTCTTCGACGTGAACGACTTCGACGAGACGCTGCCGGGGCCGTTCTCGTGGGACGTCAAGCGCCTCGCGGCGAGCCTGGTCCTGGCGGCGCGCGACAACGGCCTCACGGCGGAGGAGGCGCGCGGCATCACGCTGGCCGCGGTGCGCTCGTACCGGGAGCACATGGCCGTCTACGCCGAGATGCGCGAACTCGAGGTTTGGTACTCGCACGTGGTCGCCGACGACCTGCTCTCGATGGTCCGCCGGCTGCGCAGCAAGACGCTGAAGGCGAGCGAGTCTCTCGTCTCGAAGGCGCACACGCGCGACAGCCTGCAGGCCGCCAACAAGATGACTGAGATCGTGGACGGTCAGCGGCGCTTCACCGACCAGCCGCCGCTCATGATGCACATGGAAGCGCTCAACAACGCCGACGACAGTGCCCACACGCTGTTCCACCAGTACGCGGCGACGCTCGAGGACGACCGCCGGGAGCTCATCGAGCGCTACGACTTTGTGGACGTCGCGCGCAAAGTGGTCGGCGTCGGCAGCGTGGGCACGATCTGCCTCATCGTGCTGCTGCGCGGCCGTGACGAAGACGACCCGCTCATCCTGCAGGTCAAGGAGGCCACCCGCTCGGTCCTCGAGCCATATCTCGGCAGGAGCCGCTACCAGCACAGCGGGCACCGCGTCGTCGGGGGCCAGCGCCTGATGCAGGCGGCGAGCGATATCTTCCTGGGATGGATGTCGGGGCCCGCCGGCCGCCACTTCTACTGGCGCCAGCTGCGCGACATGAAGGCGTCGGTCGACATCTCTCTGCTGAAGGCCCCGGGCCTCGAGGTCTACGCCGAAGCTTGCGGCTGGGCCCTCGCCCGCGGGCACGCGCGCTCCGGCCGGCGTATCGCCATCGCCGGGTACATGGGCGCCGGTGATCGCTTCGACCAGGGGATCGCCGACTTCGCCGTGGCCTACGCCGACCAGATGGAGCGCGACTACGAGGCCGTCGTGAAGGCGATCAAGGCCGGCAAGATCCCGGTCGAGACGGGGATCTGAGGCGGAAAGCGAAGTCCGGCGCCGGCTGCGCGTTGCCGGCGCCGGATCGGCCTACCTCCGGTAGCGCGACGCCAGCTTGCCCGAGTTACCGCCGAACAGGGTCGCCTGCTGGATATCGCTCAGCTGGTGAAACAGGCCGACCTCCTCGAGGCCGGGCACGCAGATGATCTCGCCGAGCTCGAGCCCGGCGACGATGGCCTGCGCCACGTCCGGCGCGCTCATCATCGAGGGCGGGGCGGGCGCGTCGCCGCGACGCACGCCGTGGAACTCGGTCTCGACCATGCCCGGCAAGCAGACCATCGCGCGCACACCGGTGCCCTCCAGCTCCTGCGCCAGCGACTGCGTGAAAGTGAGCAGGAAGGCCTTGGCGCCGGCGTAAGTGGCGCGGCCCGACATGCGCACGTGCAACGGGCCGCTGAGGGCCAGCAGGCTGGCGACGTTGACGATCGCACCGCGCCCGCGCGTGATCATGCCGGGCAGCGCCGCGCGCGTGAGCCGCATCGGCGCGCGCACGTGGACGCCGATCAGCCGATCGCCGAAGTCCGGCTCGAGCTCGGCGAACGGCCCGTAGCCGCCGAAGCCGGCGTTGTTGACGAGCAGGTCGACGCCGTTGCCGGCGTCGAGGCGCTCCTCGACGGCGAGCAGCTGCTGCGGATCGGTGAGGTCGGCCGGCAGGACCTCGGCGTACACGCCGGCCGAGTCCTCGAGCTTGTGGGCGAGGGCCTCGAGGCGCTCGCGCCGCCGCGCCACGAGGACCACGTCGTAGCCGTCGTGGGCGAGCCGCTCCGCGAGCGCCGCCCCTATGCCGGAAGAGGCGCCTGTCACCAGAGCTACGCGATGGTCGGCGTCCATGTGAGCCTCCTGAGTGTGTCTTCGGCGCCTTGGCGCCCCTGCGTGACCAGAGTGTACCCGGTACGCGTGAGGTCAGCGGCCGCGGACCGCGTCGGCGGCCGCGAGCCGCGTCAGCCGACGCGCGTGAGGTTGACCACGAGCCGCGCGAGCTGCCGCTGCCAGCGCACGTAGCCGGCCCTCAGGAGATGGGCGTTGTCCCAGAAGTCGCTGCTGGGGAGGTCGAGCGCGCGCAGGAACGAGGCGCAGTGGATCCCGTACTCCCGCGCGAGGCGGATGCAGGCGTTCCGGTAGACGGCCCGCGGCTTCGCGAGGATGTGCCCCCCGGCGACGAGGTTGAACGGCATGTCCACGAGTACCGGTCGGAGCCCCTTGGCCTGGCAGAGTGCGATCAGCTTGCCCAGGTCCGCCAGATTGGCTGCCCGATTGCGGCTGAACGCCGCCGCGTGCCAGCGTAGCCAGCGCCGCGCGATGGCCCGCTGCTGCGCGCGCGAGTACGGACGACGACCGTCGTAGTGATGCCGCACCCAGCCCGCCTCGGCGGCCGCGCCGGGAGGCGGAGCGGACCCGGCGGCGAGGGGCTGACCGCCCTCCGAACGGGACGGCATCGGCGCCGTCGGGTCGAACACCATGCGGCTCAGACCCACGCCGATGAGGGCGATCCCCGGCGTGCTCGGCAGGGCCGAGACGAGGCTGAGGTCCATGGCGAAGCTCTGATCGTGGCCGGTGAGGCTCACAGTAAGCGCGGGAGGGCCGCCGAGACGGCGTATGCCGGCGGCCCAGCTCGAGTCGCTCACGATCGACTCCCGTGCGGTGGAATCGCCGATGTAGTAGACGACGAGCCCTTTGGGCGGATCCGCCTGGAGCCGGCGGACCACCTGCCACTCGTGCGCCCAGTCGCCGACCGTGCCGTAGGTGAGCGCCACCGGGCTGGCGGCGGAAGGCGGCGGTGCCGGCAGCGGCGATGAGGAAGCGGCCGGCTGGACCGTGGCGTCTGCGGCGGTCTCGCCGCAGGCGGCGGCCAACACGGCGAGAGCCACCAGGCACGCGCCCACGGCGATGCGGCGGCTCACTCCTCCACCAGCTGCGCCAGCTGGGGCGGCGTCACGCCGCGCTTGACGAGGCGGCGAGCGACCTTCTGGGGCACGAGCTGCAGGAAGCACTCGTCGTAGCGCCAGCGGCGCCATTCGCCCTCGAGGCGCACGACGACCTCGTCGCCTTCGACGCGCAGCGGAGCGCCGCGCCGCGCCGCCTCGGCGGCGAGGAACGGCGCCAGGTGCGCGGTCCACTCGAGCTCTGTGATCTCCTCAGCCACGTTCCCATGGTACTGTGCCGGGTCCAGCCTGTCGTCCGGGTCGAACACGAAGACGCGCCCCGCGGCGGCGCCGCTCATGAAGAACTTGCCGGCGTAGGGCTTGGGCTTGAGGCGGAGCTCGCCGGCGGCGTCAGGTTTCTCGAGGCCCATCACCACGTGCAGCGAGTTCTCGCCGCCGCTCATCAGGTACTCGAAGGCGTACTCGTTGGGCGTGCCGAAGTGGATCGAGCGGAAACCCTGGGACGGAGTCTCGCCGTCGTCCTCCGTCACCTTGTTCTGGCCGGCGACCGCGAAGCGCGAGCCGGAATCCCACACGTTGAACGTGCCGCCATGGGCGGCGTAGAAGCAGGTGTTGAGGGCATCCTGGAGGACGAAGATCGATCCGGCGGCCGCTTTCATGCCGACGTGGCACTGGCCCTGGCCGTAAAGCCGCATGTCGGCGCCCTCGAGGAGGGCGCCGAGGAAGTCGCCGGCCTCGCGGCCGAAGAGCTCGACGACGACGCCTGCGGCGGAAGCGCCGTCCGGGCCTGGAAGGTTGCAGCCGACGTAGCGCGGGCCGCCGACGAAACCGTAGCCGACGAGGTTCTTCCAGCCGAGCCGGACGGCCTCGCTCACCAGGCGCGAGGCGCACTCGAGCCCGAACGACTCGCTCTCGAAGCCGGCGAAGTCGACGACGAGCACGTCACGTACGGCGTCGTGCGGCGGCACGAGGTCGTCGCGAGCCGCGAAGGTAAGTCGGCCCCAGACGCCGGCGGCGAGGGCCGCGGCGCTCGTCACGGCGGCGGCCTCGCTCGCGCCGGCGCCCGCGCCGTCATCGAGCGCGAGCTGGCCGCTGCAGGCGCGGTGGAGCGCCGCGTGCAGCGGCAGGACCTCGTCGAGCATGCGGTAGACGCCGCCCTCGGGAGCGCCGGCGGCGTCGCGCCCGCCGTCCGTCATGTACTCGATGCCCGAGAGGGCCTTGCCGCCGAGATCCGCGAACATGACCCGCTTGCGCAGTTCGGTGAGCGCGCGCAGCACCGCGGCACGGGCCGCGTCGCCGCGGCGCGCGAACGCCGGCAGCGCGACTTCGACCAGATACCGGTAGTCCGTGCCGGAAAGCTCGCGCAAGCGCGCCAGGGTCTCGTCGACGAGCCGCGCGGCGGCGGGCGGGAGCGCGTCGTCCGGGCCGAGGAACCGGCCGGCCGACTGTGCGACGCAGGCGGGCAACTCGGCCTCGAGCGTAGCCAGCAGGGCGCCGACCTCGTCGCGCCAGTCGGCGTCGACCGAGACGTCACCGGCCGGCACCGCAAGGTCCGTCTTCGTGCCGGCCCTCTCGACGCGGACCGGCTCCCCGAACCGGTTGCGCACGTCGATGCCGCCGGGAGCGCTGTAGCCCGCCGGGTCCCGGCCGGCGCCGGCGGGGTCCTGCTCCGCCGTACCCGCGACCGCCGGCGTCAGGAACGCCTCCACGACGCCGCCGAACTCGCCGCGTCCGGGGTCGCCGCCGGGGCGCATGTTGAAACGCAGGTCGTGGCCGGCGTCCTTGAGCACGCCCTGGTGATGCAGCACGCGCAACATGCTGTCGGCGATCTTCGCCTCGCTGCCGTTGGCGATCGCCTGCACGCCGCCGGGGCCGGTATCGACGGTGAGCACGAGCTCGTGTGGGCGCAGGAACTTGATGTCCATGTTCTCGCGGAAGCCCACGCGGCGCGGAGCGGACTCCGTCACCGGCGGCCGCGACTCGACGATCGTGAACTTGTACGGGCCGGTCGGCGTGAGCTGGATGTAGTTGAGCGAGAGAAGCTCGAAGGTCCGCCGCCGATCCTCGTCCATCGCCGCCAGATCGAGGCCTGTGATCGGCGAGATCACCTGCGAGGCCTCCTCGGTGCTCAGGCCGAGCACGCGGCGCGTGAAGTCGACGAGGTAGGCGGCGTACTCGGTATCGGTGAGCGCCTTGCGGTCGTAGGTGGAGTCGCCCTCGTACTCGGCAAAGCCGTCGCCCATGGACGGGTCGGTGTGCACGTAGCCGTACTCGGCCAGGAACGGCGCCGTGGAATCGACCCCGACCTGCTCGCCGTTGTGCATGAGCAGGACGTTGTAGGCCTTGAAGGGGTGCGCACCGGCAGGGTTGCCGCGCCCCTCGGCGTCGATCGCCGGAGAGTTCGTGGGGTAGCGGTGATGCATGCCCCAGACGTGAGCGCGGAGGGCCGGGTCGGCGGCGGCGAAGCCCGGGTACCCGGCCCAGAAGCGCGCGAAGTCGAAGTACTCGGGGATCGTGTGCGTCCAGCCGCTGATCTTGACGGCGCCGAGATCCTGGCCCATCGAGACCACGTACCCGCGGCGCTTGGCCGAGTACTTGCCGGCCGGTGCGCCCGGGGCGCCGTGCGTGCGGTAGTAGCGCGAGTCGATGAGGTGCGCGAGCACGGTGAAGTACTCCTCGCGCACATCGTCGACGAAGGCGCCGAGTCGCGCCGCCCTGGCGGCGCCCGGCGCCTTCGCGCCCGCGGGCGCGCCGGCATCCACGGCGCCCGAGCCGGCGAGCCCTGTGCCCTCTGCGGCGGCCAGCGCGGCCTCGAGCTCGGCGTCGCCGAGGTCGCCGTACTTGGTGCGCCGCTGCAGCCAGCGGTCGCCGGCCAGCAGGCGCCGGCCGTAGCGCGCCAGCACCGCCGGCTCGATCTCGACGAACAGCATCGTGTAGTCGCCGGGGTCCTCACGGAGGTCGGCGAGCCGCCAGCCGTCGGGACCCGCGTACTTCTCGCGCACAGGCAGGCGGAAACCCTCGAGGCGGGCGAGCACATCGGCTGCCGGCAGCTCGGCGCCTCCGGCGCCGTAGAACCGGCAGCCGCCCAGGTGGCCGAGGATCGCGCGCATCGCCTCGGCCCTGTCCGGGCCGATCGTGTTGAAGATCAGGCAGGTCCGCTCGCGCACCTCCGGCGGCGCGAAGCCGGCGAAGTCGATGCCGCCGCCGCGATTGTTGCCGCCGTTGTAGCTCAGCCGCGCCGCCTCCCAGATGGCGTCGACGGTGACCGGCACGCTCACGGCGAGCGAACCGACGCGGCAGGAGTCGTGCTCGGGCTGCGGCGGCGCTGTGGCCAGCGCCGCGTCGATCGCGTTCTCGGCCCCCGATCCGGCGGCGGCCGTCGCCGTCGCCGTCGCCGCCCCCTCCGCCGTGCCGTCGTCCCACGCCGGCATCGCGAGCAGGTCGGTGCGGCCGCGCAGCTTGCGGACGTCGTCGAGCAGCTCCCCCGGCTCAGCGACGCCGCCGTCCTCGGCCAGCGCGCCGCTCTCGCGGTTGAGCGCGTCGATCAGCACCGCCAGCTTGACCGAGTTGAGCACCGACCAGTTGCGGATGCGCTTGGCCATGAGCCGGCGGTCGTTCTGGACCATGAGCTCCGGCTTGGTGGTGATACCGCCGCGCGGGCAGTCGAGGTGGCAGTTGCCGCACTGCGTACAGCCGAAGGCGGCGGCCTTGCCGATGCTCCCCTCGAGCAGGCCGTCGGCGCCGGCGATCAGCACCTTGAGCATGTCGAGCTCGCCGCGCAGACCGCCGGACCCGAAGAGGCGCGTGCCGCCGCCGGCCCCGTAGGGCGCGCCGTTGAGGTCGCGGATCGTGCGCAGATCGCCGCTCCCCTCGAGGTCGACCTGCTCGCCCATGAGCGCGTGGTGCGTGTGCAGCATCGTGCGGAAGACGTCGGGCCATCCCACGTGGCTGGAGTCGGCGTGGTAGTTGCCCGAGCCACCCATGCCGGCGTCGACGAGCAGGTAGTCGACGACGAAGTTACTCCACATGCCGGCGGCGACGAAGCGCGTGTAGGTGGAGCCGGTGATCTTGATGCCGCAGTGATTGTGATAGAGGAGCCACAGCCACACCTCGGCCGGCATGTCCTCGATCGAGTAGATGTCGTGCTTGGGGTCCGGGCTGAGTGCGTCGGTGCCCACGGGGATGTTGCGCGCCTTGCTCACCGTGGGCGTGACCTTGGCGCCGGCGAGGCGGCCGCCCTTGCCGGGCTTGGCGCCCTGGTTGATCTTGATCTCGACGTCGCGGACCTTACGCAAGTCGGCGCCGGTGAGGCCGAAGTGGCCGGAGGCGGCCTGGAGGCTCTCCCACTTCATGTCCTCGTCGGAGGAGAGCCGGATCGGGCCGCCTTCGCCGCTGGACGTCATCGAGATGCCGGCGCTGCCCTCGATGCGCGCCGTGAGGAAGTCCTCGCTGGCGGCGCCGAGCGACGTGGAGGCATGGCTCACGGCGCTGTGCCAGATGGGCTCGCGCACGGCGAAGCCGCTCAGCGCGAGCCCGCCGCGCGGATCGCGCTTGAGCACGACCGCCCCGTCGGCGGAAGCGCGCAGCACGCTGGCGCCGTGCGCGCCGTGCCCCACCGGCGTCAGCTCCGTCACCGCCTTCGCGCCGTCCGGTGCCACCGACCTGAGCCACAGCGAGGCGGCGTCGCCGTCGCGGGCGCCGATGGCGTCCTCGAGCAGGTGGCCGGGGTCGAGCGCGAGCTCGAAGCCGCCGCGGGCGTCGGCCTCGACGCGCACGAGAGCCGGGCCGTCCGGCTCCGCGTGGACGCTCACGGAGGCGCCCGGCGCTGCGGCGCCCGGCCGCGAGAACCCTCTCGGTACGGCGAGCTGGATGTAGTCGAGCAGGGCCGGGTCGCGGCGCAGGCGCTCGAGCGACCAGGCGACCGATTCCCGGGACAGCTTGAGGCCGACGTGGTCGAGCGAATACGGGCCCTGGTCGCCGGCCACGAAGAAGTCGGCCAGCTTCGGCATCTCCCCCGCCGCCATGCGGTAGATGACCTCGAGGAAGTCGGCGTTGAGCGCCCGGCTCGAGTTCTCGAGGTGGTAGTTGGCGTCGCGCTGGGCGAGCACGCGGGCGGCGTTGACCAGCGGCAAGCCGGGCCGGCGCTCGGCGAGCAGCGCCGAGACGCGGTACTGCTCGCGCACGTCCGCCGGAGGCGGCTCGGCCGCCACGCGCGCCGCGTTCTGGGCGGCGTTGGCGCGGCCGAACTCGTCCGTGGCGAGCGCATCGACCTCGCGCACCCAGTCCTCGGTGATCGTGATCGCCATCGTGTTGCCGCTCGTCTTCTGCACGTCGTCGATGCCCATGCAGCTGAGGAAGTCGAGGATACTGTGCTGCCAGCAGGTGAGCGTGCACAGCGCCATCTCGCGCAGCGCCGCCGGGTCTGCCGCGGCGAGCGCTTCGTGCGCCGGCGCCGGCCCGACGCCGGTCCGCCGCGCGGTGCCACTCGCGCTCAGCTCGTCGACCAGTTCCGGCAAGAGCGCGATGGCGGCGGCGTACGTCATGGCGCCGCCGTTGGCGCCCAGCAGGACGCCCTCGTACACGGTGGCCGCCGAGGTCTGCGTGTCGGTGTCGCCGCCGGCGCAGACCAGCTGCACGCGGGCGCGCAGCAGCTTCTGCTTGAGAAAGGCGTCGATCTTGGGCGTGAGCCGGTACGACTTGCGCGCCCCGGTCTGGTAGTGGATCAGCGCGACGGCCGAGTGGCGCGCCGCCTCCTCGAGGCGCGCCCAGAAGGCTTCGCCGTCGAAGCGCACGCAGACGCTCAGCAACAGGCCGGGGTTCACCGCGAGCGCGGCGCCGGCGAGAGCCCCGAGCGCCTCGGCCGCGGCGGCGCGCCCGGCGGTTTCGGTGGCCTCGTCGCGCCCGGCGGTGTCATGTGTGTTGCCGCCGGCGGTGCCGGATTCGGTGCCGAACTTGGTGCCGAATTCGGTGCCGAATCTGGTGCCGCGCTCCGCCCGCTCCTCCCCCCACGGGTCCAGCTCGACGATGCGGGCGGCGCGGACGAGCTCCGCCAGCGCGCCTCCATTCAGCGCAGCGCTGTCCGGCGCGCCGCCGTCCGGCGCACTGCCTTCGAGCCCGGCGATGTGCCGCGGCGCGAGCCTCACGACGAGGTCCGCTGCGTGCGGCAGCAGCTCCGCGGCGTGCGCGGCGGCCGCGTCGGCCTCTATCACCACGAGCGAGCGCGAGCGGATATCGTGCGCGGGGTCGGCCTGGGCGATCGCCTCGAGGTATGCCACCTCTAGTCGCACACCGTCGCCGCGGGGCAGCGGCCCCACGATGAGCGGCAGATCGAGGCGGACGGCGCGCAGCTCCTCCGCCCGCCGTCCGTCGCCCTCGCGGTACAGCACCGCCGGGCGCTTGCGCACGATGTCCCAGGCGGTGCTGAACTCCTCGCGTAGCCCGTCGTTGGCCGGGTGCGTGATCGCCGCGTGACTGAAGTAGCTGCGCCAGTAGCCGTGGTGCCAGGCGGCGCCCACCGTCAGGGGCTCGCGGCGGAAGCGCTCCTTGAGCAGCTTGTCGACGTCGAAGGCCGTCAGTTCGAGGGCGGGGACGGCGCGCGAGTTCCCCGCGTACGCGCCCAGGAAGACCTGGCTGCGAAGGGCGCGGTCGAGAGCCCAGAACTCGTCCTCGTCGAGGCCGGCGCGGCGCAGCAGATGGCTCAGCAGAGCGGCGGTGCCCTCCCTGTCCGACACGAGCGCGGAGCCCCGGTCGACGATGTACGCGAGCAGGTCCTCCCACGCTGCGAGCCGGCCGTTGCCGGGCGCCGCGGGCGCCGCACGGCGCCCGCCGGCGGCCATCTCCGCAAGCTCGTTGCTGAGCCTGGTCACCGGGCGCCCATACTCTCGAACTCGGCGATCGCGTCCAGCGCGGCGGCGGTCGGCGCCTCGACCACCCGCAGCGTCTGACCGCCGTTCAGCTTGTTGGCCGGGCACACCTCCACGCAGGCGCCGCAGCCGATGCAGCTGAGCTCGTCGGTGGAGACGAGGCGCGCGTCGGCGTCGCGGAACTCGAGGTTCGCGTTGGTGGGGCACGCAGGCACGCAGGCGGCGCAGTGCAGGCAGGTCGCCGCCGGCCCGGCGTCGTTCTCGGCGCGGAGTACGCGGAAACGCACGGCGCCGGTGAGCGCGGCCGGGGCGCGCCGCAGGTACATGCCCGGGCGCACGTCGAGGAACTCGTCGCGGTAGCGAGAGGCGCCGCGCACTGAGACCAGCGCTAGCGCGTGGCGCGCGAAATCGTAGGGCACGGCGGCGTCCGCGGCGGCGGCCATCTGCGCATAGACCTCGAGGTGCGGGATGCCGGCCTGGCAGACCTCCTCGCAGTTGCCGCAGCGCATGCAGAGATCGAGGAGCGCGGCGACCGCGGGGCCGGGTGTGCCGCCGGCATAGGCGAGCTCGCCGTGATGGGTGAGCGTCTGCGGCAGCGCGATCGCCGACGAGGTATACACCGGGCAGACGCCGTTACACTCGCCGCAGTTCACGCAGTGGATCGCCCGGGCGGTGGGCGCGGTGGCGGCGGCCGTCCCGGCCGCTTCCCCGCGCCCCTTCCCCGGTCCCGGCGCGGCGGCGAAGACCTTCCGCGCGATGCGGCCGAGAGGGGCGCTGCCGGGCGTGCTCCACAGGCGGCGCACGAACGTCACGCCCGGCCGGTAGACGCGCTCCACGAGTCCGCCGAGCGGCCCGCGCAAGCCCATCCCGAGCAGGACCCCGCGATTGAGGAGGTCCTGCGGGTCGAGGCCGCGTTTGAGCCCGGCCATCCGCTCCGTGCCCGCCGGTCCGAAGCGGTCGTCGGCGAACGACGCCTGCCAGCGCCCGAGCACGTAGGGCCGGCCGGCGAAGCGGCGCACGGCGAGGTCGAGCAGCGCCGGCGCAAGCACGAGGTCCAGATCGAACGCCGCGGTGCGGTGATCGGTGAGGTACCCGGCGATGACG
>Ga0316226_1003902_pt1 | contig 12305 bp, 6 predicted proteins | sample TBH18017metaG_FD_206009 | JGI IMG/M metagenome (GOLD analysis project Ga0316226, IMG submission 206009) | Freshwater microbial communities from Trout Bog Lake, Wisconsin, USA - TBH18017 | ecosystem: Environmental > Aquatic > Freshwater > Lake > Hypolimnion/Profundal zone | place: USA: Wisconsin... | reverse complement strand
CGCGTTTGTATTGGATCTGTAATTGGACGGGGGGGTGCCGAGCGGGGTTTCCCAGTCCTTGGTCAGGCGGAAGAGAATGCCGCTGTAATCCAACAGCGAGTAAATCCATATGAGGAAGAACGCGGCAATGGCAAGTTTGGGCCAAAGAACTGGTTTTTCCGCATAGCGGTCGTCGGAGTTGAGGCTGGAGCCGCCCGGCAGTTTCGCGATGGCAGTCAGGCGCTCGCCAAAGGGAACGTTGATTTTGGCCCTGGCGTTGATCGCCCAGCCATTTGCATCAAGTATGGGACCGAGGTTTCGTTTGCGCAGCTTGATGAACGCCAGAAGCAGGGATGGCGAGGAGACGACCAGCGCGACGCCAGCCAGCACGAGGGGCAGCAAGGCCAGCGGAACCTTGCCAAGGAACGCCAGCACCGTGGCCGCGCCCGCGGCCAGGCTGCCGATGGCCAGGCTCAACAACGCGATCACGCTGGGGTCGAAAAGCGGTTTCGCCGGCGTCCCGGCGGCAGGCGCCGTGGCCGTGGCGGTCGTCAACTGCGTTTGGGTATCGGCGTCCGCGGTGGCGGCGCGCCTGGCGATGTATTCCTCGATCGTCCGAACCAGTTTCTTATAGGGCGCCCAAAACGCCTGCCGCAAGCTGATCGGACTGGCGACAATTTTCGTGATCGTGGCGTCGTAGTCGCGCCCTTTGCGGTCGTAGAACACGCCGTTGCGACCGACCATCAGGTTCTCATCGTCCCCCTGCGAAATGACTGCGACGATGCCGAGCTTTTCGCCCGTGCCTTTGCGCGCGCAATCGCAATAGGCCAGATAGGCTCCGGAAAGCCCGGCCATAGAGGCGTGCCGGCCGGCGTCTTCAACTGTCAAACACAGAAAGCAGGCGCGTTGGTCCAGGTACAGCGCGCCGCACTGGAAAATCGCCGGGCCGCCCGCGACATAGAGGTCGCTGAAGTTGACGAAATTGCGGCAGAGGAGGCAAAGGTCGCGCACGTAGCGAAGCAGCTTTTCGACATTGGCGACGTTGGCGGCTTCCGCCTCCAGCGCTTTGTCCCTGGCGATGAGGGCGTTGACGCTCACCTGTGCTTTGCCTGCGAGCAGCGCCCGGACGCGGGCGATGCCGAGCTTTTCCACCGCGCCGCCGGCCTTGGCGGCCTTCCAGGTTTCATAGGGGGCCAGTTTCGCCTGCAAAGCCGCCCAGTTGGATTCGGTCAATTCCGAGAGGTCGCCCAAAAGCGGCAGCACGGCTTCGGTCAACAGCGTGGCGACGGCAGAGGCATGGGCTGGATTGAGACCTGTCTTGAGGGGCAACGCCTTTCCTGGGGCGACTTGCGCAAGCGGGAACGCAGCCAGTTCGCTTGCGTCAATGGTCAGTTGATGCCCGGCAATTTGAATGTACTCCTCCTTGGCGCGATTGAGAATATCGAGGGTTCGCGGATCGAACGCCGCCACGCGACAACGTCCAAAATAATCGTCCACATGCGGCTTGATGGCCTGAACCGCGGCGGCGGCGGCGGCGGTATTGGCGCCAGCGGGCAGAATGGAGCGCGCGTCCGCCAGTTTCATCCAACCGTCGAAGGCGGCGCACGCCTCGAAGAATTTGTCGGCCCGCTCCTGGTCAATGCCTGGTTTGCCGGAACGGTCATTGACCGCGCCCATGCACCCGGCGATTTCGCTGATGACGGATGCAATCGCCGGATCATCGGCGCACTGCGGCACAATCACGCCGTCGCCGTTGAAGAGGGCGGAGGCAAAGACGCTGTTCGCATCCATCGCCTGCGTCAAAGTCACGGACGCGCCTTCAGGCTGGCCGAGATGGGCCAGAATGCGACGGGCGGAGGCGAGGGTTTGTTTTCCGTGGTCGGTGCCGTCGTTGATGGCGTCGAGGCTGAGCGAGTCGCCTCCTTTGATGAGCGTGTCCGGATTTTTTAAAGCGCCGCCAGCCCATTGGACGGCGGCGATGAGTTCCGGAGCGCGGATGCGCCCGTCATGGTCGGAGTCAATCAGCGCCGCCGTATTGAGGTCGAACTCGAGGCCGGCGACGGGACAGGCCAGAGCGACCCAAAGCTTCTGGTCCAGTTGATCCAGACTCATCAAGTCGGCCCCGGTTTCCAGTTTGACCTGGTCGAAGCCGCCCGCTCGGAAGAAGCGCCAGGGATGGATTGGAGTGGGGGAGGCCATGCGGGTTAGAATTTATAGCCGAGGGAGGCGATAAGCTTGAGATCGTTCCTAAGCCTGCCGGCGGCGGGGACGTTGTTGTAACTGTCTTGCAGCACGGTGCGCAAACTCAGCTTGTTGCCCTTGGTCAGGCCCGCTTCAGCGCCCACTTCCGCGTTGACAAAATAATTATCGAATTTGTTCATCTGGGGCAGGATTTCGACGGCCTCCCACGCCTTCGCGCGCGGGCTGATGGCATAATGCAATTTTTCCGCGAGGCGCAGCATGGCGATGCTCTTGGTATCGCCGTCCAACTGCTCTTTGATGTAACCGGGGCCGATTTCCGAGCTAAAGTCCATGGTTTTGTTTGTAACAAAGTAATAACCAAGACCGGGGGATAGCGTCACGCGGTATTTGATGTCCGCTATGCCGTCGTGAAGTCCATCCGCCCGAGCATAGGCGTAAAAATCGTCCCCCAGGGTGCGATTGTACTGGGAATAACCATGCAAGGTTTCAGCATTTCTGGTGTATTTCGGCGCATCCGGGGTCTTGGTTTCTCCATAAAGGCCGTCGGCCCCAAGGGCCAAATCATTTTGGGTCCATTTTCTCTCCGCAAAAGCCGTGGCCGAGGCCAGGGTGTTGTCGGTGTTGCCGCGGGCGATGCTCAAACCGAAGGAGACGGAGAGCTTCCAGTTGTTGGTTGGAGCGGCGATATTGGGATGGGCCGGGATGGCTTTGCCGCGGATCTGATTGGTGGAAGAGATGGTGTTGGTGGAAGTGACGGTGTTGGTGACGGTGACGATGTTGGTAATGGTGATGATGTTGGTGATGACATTTGTCTGGGCCTGGGCGGGGACAGTGGCTGCAAACAGGAGCGCGGCTATCGCCAACCATGATGTTCTCAGCAAGGTCGTCATCAGTCCGGTAAATTTACAAGAGTGAAAAAGGCCGGGGCAAGAACAATCAAAGAGGCGGGACAGGAAATTTTTCATAAACTCATTCATAAACAACCTTGATTTTAAATTTCTCCATATTTCCATGACTCAACCGGCGCGGCGCGCTCCGGCCCTGTTTTTCAATACGGGCCGTCTTTCCGCATCTTGCAACAATTCGGATTATCCCCAAATCAGGACATCGGCGGCTGAATCTGCCATTGGTCCAGCAATTCCCCTGGCAAATCCTCCAGAAAACGCGAGGGCTGCTGCGTTTGTTCCGTCCAGGTCCCTCGAACCACCCGGATGAGCGGATAGGTCAAATATAACTCATCCCTCGCCCGCGTGACGGCCACGTAAAACAGCCGCCTTTCCTCCTCCTCTCCTTCCGGGTTTTCGATCGCCCGCGCCGCCGGGAACAGGCCGTCGCAAAGCATGATGATGAAGACCACGTCGAATTCCAAACCCTTGGCCTGGTGGATGGTGGAAAGCAGGATGCCCTCCTGGCCGCGCCGGGCGGGGGCGGAGGCCTCGGCTTCAACGGTGGTTTGCAAGGCAAGTTGGGTGAGGAATTCCTCCACGTTTTCAAATTGCAGGGCGAAGGAGGCCAGTTGCTCGATGTCCTCCTGGCGCGAGCGGTAGTTGGCGAATTCTTCCTGCAAGTAATCCTCGTAACCGGCTTCGAGCACGAGTTGGATCATGCGGGTGGCGCTTCGCCGGGTTTCGGGGTCCTCCAGTTGGGCGATGGTTTCGGCGAATTGCTTCCAGTCCCCGGCCGTTTTTTTGGGGACCGACGGGGCGATTTTTCGCAAGACGCCGGCCAGATCGGCGCCGGGAGAGAATCCGGCCTGGAAAGCATTCCAGATTTTGTCGGCGCCTTTGGCGCCCACGCCGGGCAGGAGGCGGATGATGCGCTTGAAGGCCGTCTCATCGCGGGGATTGACGATGCATTTCATATAGGCGGCGATGTCCTTGATATGGGCCTGTTCGAAGAAGCGGATGCCGCTGGTGATGCTGAAGGGGATGGCGCGCCGGGTCAGTTCCAGTTGGAGTTCCAGCGCGTGAAAGTGGGAGCGGTAGAGCACGGCCATTTTTTCCAGGGGCCGGCCTTCTTCGTGCAGTTCCGTGATGCGCTGGGCGACGAAAGCGGCTTGCGTGGCGCCATCGCCGCACGGCATGAGGACCGGTTTGAGGCCGGAAGGGCGGGCGGGTGTCAATTGCTTGGGGAATTGCGCGGTGTTGGGCGCGATGGCGGCGTTGGCCAGACGGAGGATTTCCGGGGTGCTGCGATAATTGGTTTCGATGCGATAGACGGCGGCTTTGGGATGGCGTTCGGGGAATTTGAGGATGTTCTGAAAATGAGCGCCGCGCCAGGAGTAGATGCTCTGCGAGTCGTCGCCCACGACCATGAGGTTGTCGTGCCTGGCCGCCAGAAGGTCCAGGAGCGCGCCCTGGATTTTGTTGGTGTCCTGGTATTCATCCACCAGGAGGAACTGGAATCGGCGCTGTTGCTCCTCGCGGACATCGGGATGGTCCTGCAACAACCGGAGCCAGAGCGCCAGCAGATCATCGAAATCCATCGCGTTGGCGGCCTTTTTCCGGGCCTGGTAGGCTTGACGCGCCTTGATGATTTGCGGAGCGGATTTCAGGAAGTAATCGAATTGCTCCTCAAGCACGGCCTCCACGGGCTGATCCTTGTTCGTGGCGAGGGAAAAAATATCCGAGAGGACGTCGGGTTTGGGGAAGTGGGGGTTCTTGTGATCCATGTCCATGTCGCCCAGGCAGGATTTCAGCAAATCCTTGGAGTCTTCGCGGTCGAGGATGGAAAAATCCGGCTCGTAACCGAGGGCATGGGCGTTGCGGCGCAAGACGCGGGCGCCGATGGAATGAAAGGTGCCGCCCCACAGGCCGGACAACTGGCCGCCGAGGAGTTCGTTGACCCGCTGCATCATTTCTTTGGCGGCCTTGTTGGTGAAGGTCAACAGCAGGACGGATTCCGGCGGGATGCCTTGTTCGAGGAGGAAGGCGACGCGGTAGGTGAGCGCGCGCGTTTTTCCCGAACCCGCGCCGGCGATGACCAGGGCCGGGCCTGGCGGCGCGGTCACGGCGGCGTGCTGCTGCTTGTTCAACTCCGCGGCATAATCAATCCGCAAATGGACCGGGGAGCGGAAGGGCTGAAGAACGTATTCGCGCGGCATGTGGAAACATCACACCCGCCCCTGCGCGGCCAGTTGCCGGCGCAGGCGGGCGATGTTGGATTCGATGCGGTCCAAGTAGTCGTTGGGGCCGTCGGGATAGGGGTCGTTGAGAAAGCGATGGAGGCCGAGGAATTCGCGGTTGATTTTGTTGCGTCCGTAATTCTCCCAGAACAGGGGTGTTTTTTGCATCAGGTCCTCCGCGCTGGCAAAAAATCCACCCGCCTTCATTTTGCCGTCGGGGCTGTGGCGGGCGGCTTCTTCGAACTCGGAGTAAAGAGTCGGCAATTTGTCAACGTAGTCCGGGGCGGCCATTTGTCCGAGGAGATCGGCAGCGCCGAGGGCGAAGCCGACGATGCGTTCCAACGGGTTTTGAAACGGGATGGCGTCCAGCTTGATGTTGACGCCGGTGCAACGGATCATGTTTTGCACCGCGAGGATTTGCGGGGCGGGGAAATGGTTGGCGGACATGAGTTCGCCGGCGAAAGCGATGCTGCGATCCACGTGGATCAAGGTGTATTTGGCGCCGGTGCCGCCGGTGTCGCCCCTTTTTTTGAGATAGCCCGTGTCGTGCGTGAGCATGGCGAGCAGGCCCAATTCAAACATCCGTTGCGTCAAGCGCGGCAACTCGGCGGGCTGGCGATGCCGGCCACGAAGCAGGCGCGCCATGCAAAGGGCGCCCTGCAAGGTGTGTTCCAAGTCGTGATAATGCGCGTCAATCGCCTGATAGTCGCGGTATTGGCCGGAGAACCAGGAGACGGCCCAGCGAAAGATGGCCGGGATGAACGCGCGGTCTCCGTGGGGGAACATTTCCAGATAAGCCGCCTGGACTTCGCTCTCGACGGACAACGGGTCGCGCGTGTTGACCAATTCCAGCATGGCGACAAGATGGACTGGCGGGCGGCGTTTTGCACGTTTTTTTTGAGGGAAATGGAAATTCGAGAGGTTCAAGATGAGGCTTGCCGCGAAGGTCTGCCCGCTGCCACACTGGCGTCCTGTCTTGCTATGAAAATGAATCGCCGCAAATTCATCAAAACCTCCGCCGCCGCGTCGGCGGGCGTCTTCGCGGGGTGCCGCGCGGCCCTGCCGCCCCCGCCACATCCGATCCCGATCATCCTTGCCACGGACATTGGCGACGACATTGACGATACGTGGGCTTTGGGCTTTTTGCTGAAGTGCCCCGAATTGAGCCTGAAGCTTGTCGCCACCGAATTCGGCGAGGCGCCGTATCGGGCCAAGCTTCTGGGCAAGTTTTTGCAGGCGACGGGCCATGCGGACATTCCCATTGCCGTGGGGCCGGATGTCGAACCGCGGGGCGAGGGGCCGCTTGCAGAATGGGTGCGGGATTACAATTTGAGTTCGTATCCGGGCCATGTTCACAGCGACGGGGTGGGGGCGATGATAGATGTCATCATGGGATCGCCAGAGCCGGTGACATTGATCTGCATCGGGCCGATGCCCAACGTGGCCGCGGCGTTGGAGCGGGAGCCGCGCATCGCCCAACGCGCCCGGCTTGTCGGAATGGAAGGCAGCGCGCGCCTGGGCTATGACGGAGCCAAAACGCCGTGCGCGGAATGGAACGTGAAAGCCAATCCCGCGGCCGCCAGGAAGGGGCTTTCGGCTGACTGGGACGTTACGATCACGCCGCTGGACACGTGCGGGCTGGTCACTCTGGACGGCGCGCGCTACCAGCGGATTTTGCGCTCGCACGACCCCGTGGCGGCGACGATCATGGAGAACTACCGCATGTGGAGCAAGGATCGCAGCACGGTGGATGACGCCGAACGCCATTCCTCGACGCTCTTTGACCCCGTGGCCGTGTATCTGGCCTTCTCTCAAAGCTTCTGCCGGATGGAGCGGCTCGGCATCCGAGTCACCGACGACGGATTCACCGTAATTGACCCCCAAGCCAGGCAGATGAACGTCGCCACGGCATGGAAAGACCTGGACGGATTCCGCGACCTGCTGGTTAACCGCCTGTGCGGACCGGGTTAAGACCTACGGTGTCAATAGAATGGCTCCGGCGTTTGTCTTGGTGGCGTAGAATCCGCCGGTTTGGTTGGTGGAATCCTGCAAAAGAGCGGCGTAACCCGTCGTCGCGGCCTTGCCTGTGCCGTTGCCAAAGATAATTTGCAGCAAACCCGTCTTCGGATAGAAGGTGCCGGTCAGGGAATTGGTCGTCACATTATTCGCCGCTTTGACCAGGGTGTTGTTGGTGATTGAAGCGACGAAATTCAAGTTGAGATTGGTGTTGATGATGGCGATCACGCCGTTGAAGGCGGAGGTTTTGGCCGGGGGATTGGTCCAGAGGGAGCCGGTCGCCAACAGGTAATTTGTGAAGCCTTTGACGTAAAGGCCCGAAGTGGCGGCGGGCTTGACCCATGCCATCGGAGTTTCCGCTTCGAGCACGCCATTGGAAAGGCCGAGCCAGCCCAGAATCAACCCTGAATTGTTGTAAAGACTGACATAGACGGGGACATCGTTGGACATGCCCAGCGGAACCTTTTGGTTGAAGGCCGTGCCGTCAGCCAGCGCGCCGGTCAAGGCCACGCTGCCGTTCTGGTTGGTGATCAGGATGTAGCCGGAACCCGGCGGGATTGGGCTGGCATTGGTCCCGGGATCGAGCACCACCGTGTATTCGTCCGAGGGGGACGAGGGGGCGGACTTCCAGGCTTCGAGAGGAGCATTGGAGACGCTTCCGGTGATTTCGCCGCTGGTCCAGTTAAGGTTCATTTGAATATTCACGGGGCCGCCCTTGGCCGCAGTGCGGCTGACGTTGGTCCCGGCATGGCCGGAGGTGTCGAAGGCGCCGCTGATGCTGTAAGAAGAGCCGGCCAGCAGCAACGTGGCGCTGTAAGTCCCGCTGGACTTAAGAGTCAAATTGTAAAGCATCCCGGCGGTCTGTTCGGTCACTTCGTTGGTGTCGTAAAAAAGCCCGTTGTAGATTCCCGCCGCGCCGTTGAAAAGGTTGGTGGTGAAATGGGCCGCGATGGCCAGGTTGCTTTCCATGATGAAACGGAGCACGGGGGTGTTGCTGACGAACCCGGAGGAGGAGACCCAATTTGACAATATGTTATTTTTTGCGGGCACCGCCGTCAGGGTGTAGCCCTCGCCGATGTTGAGCATGGCCAGATTAGTCGGAGGAACGTCGCCGGAGACCGACGCGCTGCCGGTGAAAGTACCGGGGCCGTTGGTCGTCAAATGGAACTGAGACGGCACCTTGTAGAAAAATTGGCGCGCGGTGAGCGTGGTGAGGGCGGAGTTGCTGCCGGAGAAACTGACGCTTTGCACCGTGACGTAGTTTGTGCCGGGCAAGAAGGGCGCGTTGGTGATCGTCCACGTCTTGGTGGTCGTTCCGTTGGCGCCAAGGCTGGCCGTGTTGGAATAGATTGTGGCGACGGGGATGTTCCCGGCATTGACGTTGGTCACCCAGTAAATGACGTTGGTCACCTGCGCGTCATCCGAGGCGGTTCCAGTGATGACGAGGTGGTTCGTGCGCGTCCCGGCGGCGGGCGAGGAAAAGGCGACCGTGGGTTTGGCGGTGTCGGGCACGACGCCAAGAACGGCGCTGGCGCTGTTGGTCGCATGGAACAGGTCCGTCACGACCACGAAATAACTGCCGTTGTCATTGGCCGTCGCGGGGTTGATCGTCAAAACGTTGGTGGAGGAGCCGGAAATTTCATTGGCGTCGGCGAGCATGTTTGTCACCCCTTTTGACGGGACCCAATACCATTGGTAAGAAAAAGGCGGCGAGCCGGTGGCGGCGACATTGAAGGTCACGACCGATCCGTTGGGAACCTTAGTTTTGCTTGCCGGCTGAGTCGTGATATGGAGCGGGATGACCATGGTGATGCGAACCACGGAGCTGGTCACGGAGGTTTCCAGCAAGGAGGGGCTGACGACCACCCGGTACAGATTTGTCTCGCCCGAAATGGCCGCCTGGACGTTTTTGACGGTCAAGGTGTTGCTGGTCGCGCCGCTGAAAGTGGCGTTATCGGACAGATTTGTTCCGTTGAGTTGCCATTGGAAGCCCAGGGCGTTGGTGGAGGCGTCCTGGAACGGGGCGGTGTCCACCGCGAAAGTCACTTTGCCGCCTTTGGCGGATATTTGGTCTGTTGGCTGGGTGGTTATGTCAATTTCAGGGGGATTGGTGTCTATGTTGATGGCGTTAAGCTCGAAAGCGCCGGCGCTGGCGGGCGAACCGCGGAAGCTTCCCAACTGATCGGTGGCGGGGAAACTCAGGCCGGGCACGCCATAGACATTGGTGGCCAAACTGCCGTCCACAATGGCCAGTGTCATAAAAAGCGGATTGGAAACATCCTCCGGGCCGACGTCCGGGCCGCCATAATTGGCCAAGCCGGAATCCAAGTCCACATTCGTCCCGGCATCATTGATCAGAGTGTCGGTGGAAACCCGGGTGAGACTGGAATCCGTGCTGATGTTAAAGCCCGCGTCGGTGACACCATAAGCATTGGGCTTGGTGTTGGCCGAATTGGTGCCGCCGGAGAGGATGGAGCTGCTCAAGCTGACCACGCCGCTTTTTTGATAGATGTCCCATCCCTGGGTGGAGCCGTTGGACCCATTCTTGGACGTGCCGCTGCCGTTGGTGCCGGCCGCCAGCGAATTGGTGGCCAAAGTGCAATTGCGGACTGTCATCAGGAGCGCCTGGCTGAAAAGGCCGCCGCCCTGGGCAGAGCCGCCGTTGCCGCCGTCCTCGTCGCCCTGCGAGGCGCTGCCGCCGGCGCCGGCCGTGCAGGAGTTGTTGAAAATAACCGTGTTTTCCACGTAAGCATTGGAAACCGTGCCACTGATAAAAAGGCCGCCGCCTTGGGCCGAACCGCCATTGGCGCCGTTTTTTTCTCCCGACAGGTCTGAGCCGGCCGCGCCGGCCGAGAGGGTGTTGTTGGCAAAAACGCAATTGGTCACAAAAACCCGGCCAGCCACATATACCGCCCCGCCCGCGGCCGCCCCGCCAGTCCCCCCGGTACCGCCATTGTAGGTGGGCCAGGCACCGGTGCCCATGGCGCCGCCGCCGCCCCCCGTGCCCGCGGTGCAGGTGTTGTTGAAGAATTCCGTGGAAACGAAAATATTAGTCGTTCCGCCGGTGATGTAAATCGCCGCGCCGCCGGCGCTGCCGCCGTTGCCGCCGTTGCCGCCATCGCCGGCAAAAATAAGGCTGTTGCCGCCGTTGCCGCCGCTGCCGCCGCTGCCGCCCAAAGCGCTGTTGGTCCCCAGCACCGAGTTGTAGATGCTGACCGAACCGTGACTGTAAATGGCGCCGCCATAGGCGCTGCCGCCGCTGCCGCCGCCGCCGCCATTGCCGCCGCTGCTGTTGGTGGCGCCGGCGGAGCCGGTGACATTGGTGGCGGAATTGCCGGAAATGGTGCAATTGCTGATGACCAAAGTGCCGCTGTTGTAGATGGCGCCGCCGTTGGTGCTGGAGCCGTTGAGCACCTGCAGGTTGTTGAGGGCGAGCAGGCAGTTGGTGGCCACGGTGAAGATGCGCGTCACGCCGTTTCCATCAAAAGCGACGTCGTTGGTGCCGCCATCAATGATAACGTTGTATTTGATCTGGATGGTTTCGCCCACCGTCGTCAGGCTGATGGTGGAATTGGTGACGAAATTCGTGATGACCTGCTCCTTGCCGTTAATGGCTTTGAGGAAAGAGGAGTAGTTGGAAACCACGGTGGACGCGGAGACAGGGCGGCACATCACGGCCAGGAGCATTCCCGCCAGAAACCAAGCCCTCCTTTGTTGAACAGAGCTTTTCAAGAGCATTTTCATACCGTTAAAGTCATACCACGCAACTGTTTCCAATTAAACAACAATTGCGTAAAAAGTTTCGCGAGAGAGCAAGCCCAGTTATTGCCGTATCAGGCGCGGAGGAAGACCACTTTTTTTTGTAATGGCTGGAATTTTGGATGCAGGAATGGCTGCGAAAAGGCACACAAGGCACAAAAGCTTGGATTGGGTTCATTATCGTGTTTTGGCGTGTTTCACCGTGTTTTGGTGTGTTTTGGTGTGTTTCTTGAGGGCTGTTCTGGCGACGAAACACGCCTTCCCCGGCGCACCGCTTTTCCAGTTTCGGAGAAAAGGACAAAGGGGACCCATAGGACGAATGGGGCCGATTTTCGACCTTTTTTTCGCGCAGAGACGCTGAGGACGCAGAGAAAGACCTGTTTTTGCCAAAAAAGGACGGATTTCCGAGCTGGGAACGGCGGGCAAGACTTTTCATTTTTATTCTCACCACGCGAGTTTAGAGTATTCCTCAAAGATCAGAAAACCTACGGTAGTGTTTTTGGCATGATTTTTTGGGAGGGGCTTTTGCGGCGTAAGTTGTTGGAACGCAACTTGATGCGCGGGGAATTTTCCCGCGAAAACAAAAGGACGCAAAAAAATGTCCAAGATGGGGGGATTGAATGGGATTTGAGGGGATGGCCGCAAAAAAGCGCATCCGCCGTCGCCAGGCTAGATTCTGTCCCAAAAGTAGCTGTTTTGAAATTCCATGTTCCGCGCGGGGCATGGTGGGAGCGCCGCGAGGGAGTTATTCACATTGGGACATCGAAATAATCCTTAAGGGGCAAATTTTGACGACACCGCTCCTGTCTTTTCCGTCTGTGGAGGCTTTCGAGACCGCGCTACGCCGCTTGGCGCACGGGTTCTTTCTTTTCTCGTTGCAACCGCGCCAGCATCCATAAGTTGTGGGTCAATACTCCCCAGGCCACGGCCAACTCCCGGTGGGCAAATCCCTTGGCCCGCATCGGCCGTCCCAAGAAGCCCCGCTGCAAAATACTGATCCGTCCCTCCGTCTGCGACCGGCGCTTCTGCATCCGCACAAAGCGCGGCTCTTTCATCCGCTCCTTCAGGGCGGCCGGACTTCTCGGACAAAGGCCGTCAAATATCTTCGCTTCCGCCAGCCCGACGCTGTTGGCCTTGCTGGCAAATCCACGGTCGCCTCCCACCGCCCCCATTTTCTTTTTGCCCCTCTTGGGCAAATTTGATGGGTTTTAAGCGGGACCATCCC
>Ga0316226_1003892_pt1 | contig 12342 bp, 20 predicted proteins | sample TBH18017metaG_FD_206009 | JGI IMG/M metagenome (GOLD analysis project Ga0316226, IMG submission 206009) | Freshwater microbial communities from Trout Bog Lake, Wisconsin, USA - TBH18017 | ecosystem: Environmental > Aquatic > Freshwater > Lake > Hypolimnion/Profundal zone | place: USA: Wisconsin... | reverse complement strand
GTTTTTGTCGGCAACGATAATCAGAGCAAACCATAATCAACTTGTTTGGATTATCAGGATGTCCGTAAACATTGATAACCCTGCTCTTGATGACGGCTCTCATATCTGCATCTCTCGGACAATAGCTACAACGGATTTGAAGACCATTGTAGTTGTGATTATGCCGACAATCATCTTCCACTCCAACCTGAACCTGCTCTCCATCAACGATTCTATACACTGGCCTTTTTGGGCAACCATTTTTAGAATGTAGACAGATAGGGTCATTTGGACAGAAGTGAGAACATCTACCAGTCAATGTCTGCATATTAACCACTCCATATGGCGCACCATGAAATTCACATACGCCACATCGAATCTGCGGATATACCTTCAGAGCAGTTGTCGCACCTTCAACAGTTACTTCTACAGTAGGAACTTTTGGCTCCTCTACTGCTTTTGGTCTTTCGACAGTTGCAACTTGAGCAAGTGGCGCAACTACTTTTGGTTCTTCCTTAACTTCTTCCAAAGGAACCTCTGGCTCCTCTGGTTTCTCTTTCCTTACATATTGACCTTTTGGCATTTTGTTATTTTCCTTTTTGCAATTCCTTTATTCGACCTTGGAGTAATTTTTGTTTTGCAACATTATCTTTCCTGATAGCGGGGAAATCAGACATTATCTTCAGAACTTCAAAGAAGGCGTTGTTATAAATAAGTTGAGAAAGTGCTTGGGGATTCGACTGAAGTTCCTTTGGTTCATTGAGCCGTTTTACTTCTTTAGCAACTTTTTCTAAAGCTGGCTCAATCAATATCCTTTGGAAATTCTGCCAATCCCAGTTTTCTTCCAATGCCTTCATTGATTCAACTAATTTATCCGCTTCCCTCAAATCCGTCTGAATCCTTAATATCTGCATCGCCGTATCATCTCCCTCCTTTTCAATGCGCTCTTTTTCTTCTTTATCAATTTTTCCTCGGACGTGTATTCCTATGTCCATGTCTTTTTATAAATTAAGTTTAGTAACCGTAATCCTGGTCTGGCTGAAGAATCTGCAATGTCCAAGCCGCTGTCCCAACAGTGGCCGTTCCTCCTCCAATGGCGTAAGTGTAAACGCATTGCAAAGACTTTCCCAAAAGAGGAAGTCCGGAAACTGTACCTGCGGAAATATGTTGTGATTCTGGCTGACCAACGTACGCGGAAGAACCTTTCAAATCTCCGAACTTAGCGAACAGCGCGTTCTGTTTCGTTATCGCTCCGTTTGCCTGTGCGAATCGAACTACATCGTACCAAGTTGTACCCCCATCATCGGATGTCTGTAAGAACAAATCCAAAGTCGGGGATGAACCCGAAAGAGCCGTAACTACCAATTTTCCGACAAGAACATTGAAATCGGTATTTTGGAGAACTACGACTTGAGTGCCGGAAACACCAGCACTCGTATCAGTGAAAGTCGCTACTGCGACAGGTGCATTTTGTTTAAGCATAGTTTTAATTTATTTTTTGATTTTCGACCTTAGGAAATACACAAACTATTTAACCCATCAAATTACTCGCCGCCTTCTGTATCTTCTTCTTTTTCATCCCCGCCTTCGTCAGTACCTTCAGGTGTTTTTGTCCCTTGTTCTTCATCTTGCCCGCCTTCTGTGCCGCTTTCGATGTTTTCTTCATTGTCCATTTTTATTATCCGGTTAAAGTTTTTTTCGCCGCCTTATCGACCTTTCTCTTATGTGTCGCTTTGGCTTTCGCCAACTTACCTGTTCCTCCTTTTCCTTCTGCACCTTTAATTTTGCCAGAAACGATTGAAGCATAATAGACCCGTTTGCCTTTTTCTGTTCCATATTCTTTTTTCATTGAGGAAAGAATTTTCTTTCCCTTTTTAGTTTGTGGCATGGTTTTATTTATCCATCATAGAAGATGGCGTTCAAAGTAAAGGCGACTGTTCCGATTGCAGTTCCTCCTGGAGTTGCAACTACTTTCATATCAACTCCCTTTCCTAAAAGACGAAGCATCGAAGAAGATGTAAATGTCGCTCCAGAAGACGTATTGCCTCCGGCGGAATCAATTATCCTATCATCGGCAGAAGACATGGCTCCCGTAGTTCCAACATGGATGTCTGAACCATCAACCGTTTCGTAAACATCAAAAGTCATCGTAGGAGATGTACCTGAAAGTGCGGAAAGATGGACAACAACGCAACACTCTTTTGTTTCCCTTTTTACCGTAGTTCCTGGTTGTAAGGTTGAAAGTCTATAAGTTACCGCAGATGTTCCTATGGTTGATACATTCGCTAATTCTATTGGTGTGCTTTTTAACATTTGATTATATTATATGTATTTGCGACCTTTATGCAAGTACCTTACCTTTCATTTGTGTATTATTCTGCATCTCCTTGGCCAATGGGACAGATGCTTTTTCCTGACTTTGTTTATCCTGTTGAATAGGAATCTTGTTTTGTTTTGGCTGTTGATTCTTTCCTGTTGATGTCGGAGGCGTTCCGTCTTGAGGAGGATTTCCTCCACCTTCTTGTTGTGCCTTAGCTTCCTGTTCCTGCTTTTGCTTGAGTTTTATCGCAAAATGCTTTTGATGAATGAAATAATGCGCCCACTTGGCGGATGTATTTTTAGCCATACGATGCTCGTACATATGTCCCTCATCATCATCTTGAGGGTCTACTGGGGTAAATTTATCCTGGTCAAGCAATTCATTCTCCATTCTCGCTTTAATCTGGTCTACGCCGGAAGGAACAATGAGGTCAATCGTTGAGGATTGCATACCGAACTTCGGGAAATAAATATACTTATTGAAGTTCGCCAAACTCCTTTCATCCATTGATTTTACGATTATAGGATAGTTCTGCATCAAGTCCCTGCGAACGACAAGTTCCTTATACTCTGCTTCCTTTTTGGAAATAATTTCCGCCTTAGGAGGATATTTTGTTTTGAAATCATCTAGTTTTATATTCTCGAAAGTAATCCCATTAACCGATGTCAAAGTGATTATCTTCTCATCAGAAGACTTCATATTCTTCGGATTGATAAGCCTAAGATACCAATGGGAACAGAATGCCCTTTCTGCCATAGCGATAACCTTTGCCTGCAAGGAAGAAGTCTGGTCTGCAACCTGTTGCATCATCGCGGCTTCCGTTGCGGATTTCTTTCCCTTTTGAATCGTGGGTTGAACTATCGCGGTTCCTATCGCATCGGAAGATTCGGAAGAAACCAAACTCATAAAAGCATTTAGGGAAGCTGACATTGCGGGATGGGTATTCATAGGCTTTACTGCCTTATCCAAATCATCAACCTCGATATGCTGAAGAACCTGCCGAGTATAGAATTGCGTAGGGTCTGTGATGTGTTCCGAATTGTAAAGATAAATAGGATTCGCGTCATCTTTGGCGGCGATATAAGAAAGATTTAAGAGTACCGCGCGCGCCCTGTGTTTATCTTCGATAAGGTCAGGAACGGAAATCTCCAAAGAAGAATGTGGTTCTCTGAAAATCTGTTTCTTCACCAACGGCCAAGGTTCGTCATCCGGAATATATTTGTCCAATCTTTCAACTCTCATCTCCTGCGAGAAGTTCTTATCTGTCCATACGATTATCTTTTTTCCAGCAGGAATCAGATTTCCTCTTGAATCTTTATCCCCTTCATCCGAATATGTGAAGTGTTCGAGAATCTGATAAATGTCATTCGTGGTATTCGATGAATCGGCGACATTGACACCCATGCGAGCCGCATCTCTGCGATTCTTATAATCCCAGAGTTCCATCTCAAGTCCAGGAGAAATTCTTGAAATATCAAAATCTTCTGAAATGACCTTTTTATCTTTGAGCTTAATCAGTTCATATTTTGAAAATGTTTTCCACTTTGCATAGTATCTCCACTTCCTCACATCCGAAAAGAACGGGTCATGCACAAGATAAAGAGGATTGATGACCTCTGGTTTCATAATCTTATGAACCTTATCGAAGCCTAAGGTTTCCATATATCCCGCACCGAAGAAACAGGCATCCCATGTCCAATCATAGTTCAACATCCACATCTCCATTTCCTTATAATCCGACTGATAAAGTTTGTTCAGAGTTTCAGTCCTCTTGTAGTCGGAATCTTCCGTCGGCATAAAAATCGTCTGAAGAACATCCGAATAGAGATTGGAAAATACGCGATTAAAAAAAGAGAGCAACATCGTAGAACCGATAGATTGCTCATCTCTTTGAAGATTATTCAACAGAACCAACTGGTCTACCTGCTTTAATTTTTTAGAACGTAAGGCATCCTGACCTTCGTTGTATTCCATCATTACGCGATTCAGGAGATTGCTTCCGGCTTTTGGAGTTTCTACTTCTGGCATTATTATTTGAAGATTTTATTTGCGGCCTTGGCAATGTTTTTATATTTTGGAACTTTCTTCACTGGCCTAATCTTTGGCTGATTCTTAATTGGATTAACTTTATTTTTTGCTGGTTTTATACTTGGAGAATTTTTCAATCCGATATCAGAAGGTTTGAATCCAGGCGGGATAACATCCGAACCGAGTTTTACTTTTTTCTTTATCATAATTTTATTGTAATGTTTTATTTCTTTTTGGCAAGTATGTTCTCGGCAACCCTTTCGGTTTCGACCACGCCGTAGATATGAGAATCCAAAGCTCCCACTTTTTTAAGGGCTTTTGAATCGTATATTCCTGATTCTCCTTGACGCGCTCCCGAATAGATGTTCTCTCTATTCTTCCAACTTTTCTTTTTCATTCTGACCCTGATATGAACAAAACCATCTTTCGCTTCCCCAAAGGTGAGTGCAGGATTTTCTTTTGTTTCATCATCATAATCCCAACCTGTTTCAACCATTGTGGCTTCGATTGTTTTTTTCCAGTGAGCGATGAACTTATCAGGATTCAAAAAAGAATTTTGCATCACTGCTACTTTGAAATCCCTTATCGTCTTAACACCGCCGGATAAATCATCTACTTCAATTCTTTGTTTTGAAGCATCATCATTAGGTTTATTTATAAACCACTCATAACCATTATTATCATAAATACAACCATCCTCGGTCTTATACCATCCCTCTATCGATACAGTAACAATTTTCTTGCCTCGCTTGTCTAACGCTCCGACAATGTGAGTTTTGTGTTTCATTTGAATTTATTTCTTGCAATAAAACTATAGCATAAATGAATCCTATTGCAAAGAGAACTGCGAAACAAATTTTCAACCATTGGATAAATCTTTCTTCCTTACTCATAGTAATAGCTTAAAATCCTTTCCAGCGTTTGTCCATCTGGTCTTTCCAAGGATGACCGACCTGTCTATCCAACTTTTTGGGAGCGCACATAGTAAGGACTGCCGCATCAACGCAGTTAGGGGATTTGAAGCCCCTCCTACGAAGTTCATCCTTGCTTTGAATCTTGACCTTGTTGTCGGAAGTCCGTTTGTACTTAACCGTAGTAAATTCATTCCATCCGTCATCCCTTACCAACTTTCCACCGCGAATAATCCAATCGCGTTCTCTCCAGTAACATTCGGCTTTGAGGTTCTCGAACATCTGCTTGTCGGAAGCCGATTCCGCATAGGCTATACCGACAACCTTGAAACCTAAATCCTTTTCGAGTTCTTTCAAGCGGCGGAACAATCCTTCTCCTACTCCGGTGCGGTCAATATAACAATAAGAAATTTTTTCATACGTCTGGGAAATTCCTATCACTACGGGAACGAGGGACATGATGTCTTTGGTCTTTTGGTTGAAAAGAATCTGCTGGCATACTTCGTTCTTCAGGCAGATGGATGAATTATCCCCTCCTGCCGCAGGGTCTATTCCAAGAACGGAATATCCGATATGGATAGGAGAATTTACATAAGCATTTGAAATTTCGGACGAGGAGAGGAGAGGATAAAATCCGTCATCATCCATGTTCCTTTCAAAGGCAGACCAGTCGCCTTCGAGGAAAGCCTTGCGTTCCGCTTCAGGCAAGGATTCGAGTGAGATGAAATACTCCGGCGGAAGATAAGGATTGTCCTTTGGGAGAGCCGCTACATAAACGAATTCCTTTCCCTCCTGTTCGGAAGGGGGGAAGTTCTTCTCGATGAAATACTGTTTCACCCAACCTTCGCCAGGATTGGTTGCGGCGATAAAACGGGGTTGAGGAATTCCCACCCAACGCATACGGGTACGAAGGATGTCGAAAGTGGACTTCGCGTTCTTCACCAACTCATCGACTGCCACTACGGCGAATTCGGATGAAAGGTATTTGGAAGGGTCATCAAGGTTACGGAAAGCTATGATGCCTCCTCCGAAGTGGGGTTGTAACTGGAACTCATGCCGTTGTTCGTTGTAAGTTCCCAGGTCTGCAGGGAACTCCGTTTTGATTTTAGCGATGTGCCTGTCATTCAAAGCTCCATAGTCTTCGCAGAAAAGACCTACGCGGATTCCGGTAAGTTTGGTTTCCGCCGCAAGTTTGAGGAGCCAATAGACCAAAGCCCAGCGAAGCCAGTAAGATTTTCCCGAACCCATAGAACCCCCGTAGAGGGTGAACTTGAACTGCTCCGAAGCATTAAGAGCCTCCCACTGTTTAGGAGAGAAGTGGCAAAGGGTTGTGAAGTTCATGTTCTTCAGTTGGGATTCAGCCATTGTCGGGTTCTATGTGGATTACATTAACATAATTGGGGAAAGGTTCTTGGTCGTCAAAATGAAGGTCTATGTCCTCCTCGGTCATCTTGGTTGCCTTCTCCAGACACTTCTCCTGTTTTGTAAGGTCATCATCAAGCCCCAGATAATACTCGAAGTCGGGAACGAATCCTAACTCGAACTCATCGCCCGCCGGATTATCCTCACTCCTTCCCGAAAGGAATCCCACCTCATGCCCTGACTGCTGGAGCATAAGAGCTAAAGAATCGAACTCGTCCTGATAGTCCGAATAAGTCCCATCCACATCAAAAGATATTCGCATCATAGGTTTATTATTTCTTTTTCTTAGGTTTACATCTATCACACCCACACCCCTTCTTATGAGCTAATACCCCCACATCCAAATCCTCGACCTTGCTTGAAAAGATAGCCAACTTCGCGGAATGAATTTTCGGGGTACGGATGGGTTCCATATCATCATCATCCACATCATCCCCTGTCGGGCTTCCATTGTGATATTTGAACCTGCACTTGTCATCGCAGAACAAATGCCTTTTCAACTCCTTACCACAGTTGTCGCACTTATGTTTCATATGACCATATTACACGAAACGTGTTTACTTTGCAAGTTTCCACACGAATCGTGTTCAAGAATGAGTTTGGTAGGGGAAGGACAATACGAACACTGTTGTTGAATTCTTCAAAGGTGGCTAGATGTTTCCGCGCCTGCCTACCCCCTGCCCCCCCCCCTCGTGTCGCACATTGTATATTGTGCGACAGATACAGCCCTTGTTATATATAGTATTTCACTTCTGCGCCCTCGCTCTACGCTCACAGTGTGATTGTAGCACCTCGCACCTTATCGCCTCTCCTGGCTCAATTTAGCCGGCATCATTCACGTCCTCAACTTCCGGCAACGATTCCGTAATGGCCTCAATAACCTTAGGCTTATCAAGTGTTATCGCATTGAACTCGAAATTATGATTTACGACTGCCTTCAAACTGAACTCATCCGGCAACTTTCTCTCTAGATATTTCAACGCTAATTCTCCCGATTTTTTCATGCCCTTAGTGACGCTAACCCTCGCCACCACAAGCGGATGCTGTCTTAATTGCTCAACTCTTGTTTTATAATCTGGATTTAATTCAATAAAACTATACCACGCTTGCCATGTTATATCTGCGTGTGATAATGCCTCGCCAATCGTACACCCATAACTAAACGCTTGCTCCAATTTTAATAAAACGCCTGCATCCACTCCTCTTGGTCTGCCATTCTCTCCTTTGTTTTTTTGTCTGCCCCTTTTTCTTTTAGGGATAAAGCGATAACGCCCAAAAATTGCCTCGCTCATTTCAGCTAATTCTCTCCGTCTTCCTGTCGATAAAACCGGCTTCGTATATTTCCTTTTTTTTTGTGCCGTTTCAATTTCTGCCATAATACTCATAATATACTCAATTACCTCTAATTTCGTCAATTCCTTATATTTCCTTGATTTTTCTTTACTCAAAATTGCTCTGTATGCCCTTTTTATTTCTTTGCCTTATGATCGTACCTTTTCTTTTTAGGGATTTCCGGCGCAAACAAAAAAGCCGGATTTCTCCGGCTCTCTGTTTTTTCTGTTGCTCTCTTATCGTGTAAAAAGTATCAACGCATAAATAATAATTATTATTATTCCGGCAATTATCTGATTTTTTCTTGTTTTCTCTTTTCTTTGTAGCCATGTTATCCCTCCTTGCTTGCCTCTTAGAGAAAAGTTTTTCATGCTTTTATATATTGCTCTAAATTATTTTCTATTTGACGTCCGCTGCCCTTATTTCAAGCTCCGCGTCCTCGCGGATGTTGCCGTCGTTAGATAATCCGCTTTTTCTTTGACCTTTGTAAGCGTGGAATAATCGTTACTACCGCCCGTATAGTCCTTTACGTGTTCCGCTGTCCTAACCAGTAAACGATTGAACCATTCATCTGGAGAATATCTCACATCACTGCATGAGATATGCACATATTTTCCATTCGCATTATTCTTGAAAAATGCCGAGCAGTAAAAATGTCCACGGCTCCATGCTTCCAGCGTGTAACCGATCATTTTCTTAACAAGTCCCGTTTTGAATTGCCGTGCGAATAATGCGAACTCCGGCGTCAATCCGCTTGAACTTTCAAACCTATGACCGCACCAGCCGTCTATTCCCTGCTTTTTTACGGCTTTCATATGTTCCGCATCGGCCTGCTCTTCCAATTCCGCCGCCTCAAACCGCAACCGCGCCGCTTGTTCGTATTTTGTCATTATCTTATATGTTATCTTAATTTATTTTTCGGCCTTTATTTTTAATTTAGATTATCCAATTTATACACACCGCTTTTTATCTTCGCTTCTGTTTCTTTTTTGCTCTCTCCTAAAAACTGATTGCGATATTTCCCTGTGGTCACTGAATAATCCCACTTTTCACTATCAAGCATTATGTCTGTTCTGTCGCTCCATGTTATCTTTTCCGCAATAACGCTGTCATATGATTGGAATATCTCACGAAAAAGAAAATTGCCGTTAGCACCTCGTCCTTCTTCTTCTGCTATGAATTGATTTGCCACTGGTTTTCCTGTTCTCGGACTCTTTAAATTATATATTTTCATTTTTTTATTAGATTATTTTAATCCTCAATCACAACGCCTAACGCTTTGAAAAAGTCATCAATCTGGCTTTTCTTTATTTTTGTCCCGCCGCCATTGCCATAAAACTTAGCGCAATTTAATTCTACATCGCTAAGGTCTGCATCGCTAAGGTTTGCATAGCTAAGGTTTGCATAGCTAAGGTCAGCCCCGCTCAAGTTAGCCTCGCTCAAGTTAGCCCCGCGCAAGTTAGCCCCGCTCAAGTCAGCCCCGCGCAAGTTAGCCCCGCGCAAGTTAGCCCCGCGCAAGTTAGCCCCGCTCAAGTCAGCCCCGCTCAAGTTAGCCCCGCTCAAGTCAGCCCCGCGCAAGTTAGCCCCGCTCAAGTCAGCCCCGCTCAAGTTAGCCCCGCTCAAGTCAGCCCCGCTCAAGTTAGCCCCGCTCAAGTCAGCCTTATTATCTTGACACGCTTCCTTGATAGTTGATTTCTCACTAGTAAATTTTACCAAACCTGTGAAACGATTTTTAATCTCAATTGTAATTTTTTCCATAGTTTTAATTATTATTATTTTATTATTTCCGGCGGCGTGATTCGCTCATACCGCCGGAAATGCGAACCACGTTTTAACCAATTTTTACTATCTTCACTCTCGCCTTATCTTGCGACGATAATTTCTTGATATATCCTTTTGCGCCTGATAATGTTTTATACTTTTTGATCGGGTATGAGTCATCAATCATCATAACAATATATCTATATATCTTCATTATTTTTTAGTTGGTTTATATGTCGGCCTTTTATTATTTTAGAGGATAAAGGGAGCAAGCAACTGGCGAACTGATAAATTATTTTAATATATGTTCCGTGTCGCTCCCTTTATCATCTGCTAGTATTATATACCCAGCAGATAGGCATTGTCAAGCACCAAAAAACCCACATAAAACGGGCTTAATCCGCTATATGCTATTGACTACTATATTATTATATGTTTTTCTTTTCGTGGTCTTTCCACCTAGCTAGAACTCCCTTGACGCTCTTTGCTTTTTGCATTGCTCTATATTTTTCGAGGTCTTTACTTTTCAATTTTTTGTGTCCTAATATTGCTATTTTACGCATATATTCGCTGACCTCCGTGTTCACAACCACTTTTTCGTTCACGATGGCTTTTTTATTTTTCATTGGACTTTATAACTAATCATAATTGGTAATTTGTCGGAATCATGTCGAGCTATGAATTTAGCCTTTCTTGTTTCAAAGGATTCTCCCCTGAAATCATAATCCAGCCACAATTCTGTGAAATAGATGTCGGCTTCATCCATTATTAAATTACTCCAGTTTACAGCTTTAAGAGCGTTCACAACCGCCTTTCTGAATCTGGGGATATGCCACGCCAATTTTATTATCTTCACCAGCGATGTTGCCTTATCGTGCATTGCCTGATTTATACCGCCAGTGTGAGGACTTTCCCGTAATAGATATTCTTTTAATGTAAAATCTAGGTTTTTGATAAAATCATCCCTGACAAGCGATATAAAATGATAAACTTCTGCCACGTCTTGGATTCTATATCTGTATGCGTTGTCATTATCAATGAGTGTAATGAATATCTTGGCAAAATGATTTCCGATTTCTTCATCTACGCCGATTTCTTTCAAGAAAACTTCAACAAAATTTTTTATCTCCTTGCACGCTTTTGAATAATATCTAGGATACTCGGTATTGTAATAAAACGGTGCTAAATTCATATCTGCGGCATCGTTGTAGGTTTTAAGTAAATCGTTCAAAAAGCTCTTTTTCAACATTCCGGCAAGTAAAACAAACTTATTTTTACCAAAAAGATTTATAAAACCTACTAGATATCGCTTACTCATATTGCAAGCATAAATAGCTTGGGGAAACTGAAATCCCTTTTCGGGGTATAAACACCCATGAAAGTATCTCTCAATGCCTCCTTCTTGGGGATATTCTGCTCTCTCAAAGGCGAAAACGTTACTTGAGCCTACTGCTACCTGTTCTGGTCTTACAACAGCTCCTAGGTCATTTTCTTGCGAAAAACATTTTGGGTCAGGAAAGACCATACGAACCTCCATCCTCTGTTGATTTTCTTTATTCATTTCTTTATGTATTATGGGTTGCTATGGGGAAACATCGACTTCTTTTTAGTTTTTCCCTTCTCTTGCGCTGATATTCACGATTGTATTTCCTGTATTCTTCGGGATGCTTTTTGCGCCATTCTGCGTTCCATTTAGCTTTATATTTTTTGGCGTGTTTTGTTATCATAGTACAGATTGCGAACGAAGCGCAGACCGTCCTCCAAAACATCCAAAACATTCCCTTGGATATGCTGTGCGAGGAATATAAACTCCAAGCACTTCTCATCCGTTGGGAAGTCCCGTGCCAAACTCCTAATTCCATATCTATTTTGTCTTTTCATTTTGATTGATTTCATTTCCCCACACATCCCAACCCTCCGACTTTTGACGAGCAAATAACTCGATTTTATTTTGCGTAGGAAACCACTTGCTTATTAACTCACGGACTACATCTGGCTTCTTTGAATGTTTGGTGCGTCGCTCTTTGATAACTGAACCGATACGCAAAGATGCTTCTGGCGGGGAGAACTTTCCCCGAACTCCTACTAAAAGCAATTCGTGTTGACCCCTAAACCAGTATCCCATTCCGAGTATTTCTTTGTCCCAGATAGCGTGAGTTTTATACTCAAAATCCCATGACCTCATAACTTCAAGTGCTTCTTTTAATTTCGGAGCAGTAGCCCAGAGGTAAAGGACTGCGTTTTCGTCGAAATCAAATGGTTCTTGCGCTGGACTTTCCATATCCATAAATGGAAAGCGTGAAGCTAATGCACGGATTGCGTCAATATCCATTGTTGGATATTGGTTCTCAATTTCCCTACTATCTGACTTGCTAAAATCGTATTTCCACGGAGGGTCCGCGTAAACTACCGAGTATTTTTTGTTCATTTTTATTAGGTTTATAATGGTTTATTTGTTCGACCTTACTTCCATTATACTCCTCCTAATTAGGTTATGAGGGGATACGCATGGATAACTTTTCTCTTTTTCTCTTTTATTACTTGTTAATGTTATCTCGTCAATCTTGCATTTTTGGTTCTTGTTTTTCC
>Ga0316226_1003885_pt1 | contig 12358 bp, 5 predicted proteins | sample TBH18017metaG_FD_206009 | JGI IMG/M metagenome (GOLD analysis project Ga0316226, IMG submission 206009) | Freshwater microbial communities from Trout Bog Lake, Wisconsin, USA - TBH18017 | ecosystem: Environmental > Aquatic > Freshwater > Lake > Hypolimnion/Profundal zone | place: USA: Wisconsin... | reverse complement strand
ACGATGAACAACAACAGCGGCAAAACTTTTGACAACGCCAGGATCAAGCTCATGGCCGGCGACGTGAACAAAATCCAGCCGGAGAACATGGCGCGCGGCGGGATGATGTTCAAACACGCCATGCCCATGGCCATGGCCGCCATGGCCGACGGCGCACCCGTCACCGAAAAGGCCTTCGATGAGTTTCATCTTTATTCCATCGCCCGGCCGACCACGCTGCACGACCACGAGACCAAGCAGGTCGAATTTGTCCACGCCGAAAAGATGTTCGCCCCGACCATCTACGTCTATGACGGCGCGGTGGGCTACCAGTTTTACGGCCTGAACTACGAGCGCGGCTACGGCCAGAGCGACAACAAGAAGATCATCGTCCAGCGCGAGTTCAAGAACGCCGAGACCAACCAGCTCGGCATCGCCCTGCCCGCCGGCAAGCTCCGCTTCTACCGCCGCGACGACGACGGCCAGTTGCAATTCGTCGGCGAGAACACCATTGACCACACCCCGCGCAACGAAACCGTCCGCATCACCACCGGCAACTCCTTCGACCTCGTCGGCGAACGCAAGCAGACGAACTTCCGCGTGGACACCGCCGAGAAATGGATGGATGAAACCTTCGAGATCAAATTGCGCAACCGCAAGAAGACCGACGCCGTGGAAATCCGCGTCGTCGAACACCTCTACCGCTGGAGCAACTGGAGCGTCACGGCCAAGTCCGACGAGTTCACCAAGAAAGACTCGCAGACCATCGAGTTCCGCATCCCCGTCAAGCCCGACGAGGAAAAGATTGTGACCTACACGGTGCATTATTCATGGTGACGGCGGCCAGGCGGGGCGCGGTGTGGGCATTGGGGGAAACATCGAACATTCAACATTGAACTCTGAACGCCGAACACCGCCGGCGCGCGCAACCCATTCGAGGTTGGGCGTTGAATGTTCAATGTTGAATGTTTCCCAAAGGACTTTTCTGATAGGAGACTTACTTCGTTCGCTTCTGTTGAATCTTGAACCGGACTTCGCCAGTGCCGCCCATGAAAAAAACCGGCGGACGAAAATCATCCGCCGGTCTGACAAAGACATTTCCTCCTAGCTCCCCGCCAGCGCCGGCACGAGCGCGGTCGTGTCGTCGGCCTTGTGGAACTTCACGCTGACGATCTTGCTGATGCCGTGCTCCTGCATGGTCACGCCGTAAAGCACGTCGGCCATGCCGATGGTGCGCTTGTTGTGCGTGATGATGATGAACTGCGAGTGCGCCAGGAACCGCTGCAAAATCTTCACGAACCGGATGACGTTCGCCTCGTCCAGCGGCGCGTCCAGCTCGTCCAGCACGCAGAACGGGCTGGGCTTGACCTGATAGATGGAGAACAGCAGCGCCACGGCCACCATCGTCTGCTCGCCGCCGGACAGCAGGGAGATGCTCTGCAACTGTTTCCCGGGCGGCCGCGCGACAATCTCGATGCCGGACTCCAGCACGTCGTTTTCGTCGGACAAAATCAGGTCCGCCTTGCCGCCGCCGAAGACGTCCACGAACATCAGGCGGAAATTGTCGCGGATCTTCTCGAACGTCTCCACGAACATCTGGCGCGTCTGCGTGTTGATGCGGTTGATGACTTCGAGCAGCTGGGTCTTGGCGTTCACCAGGTCGTCGTGCTGCGTGGTCAGGAAGGTGTGACGCTGCTCGGTCTCCTCGTATTCTTCGATGGCGACGAGATTGACCGGGCCCATCTCGTCAATCTTCTGCTGCAAGGCGGAAACCTGCTGTTGGACGGCGTTCCAATCCGTGCCCGCGCCGCTCGCGGCCATCTGCTCGGGCGTGAGCGTCTCAATCTTCGCCGGCCCCTCGTCGGCATGGATGATGGAGATGCACTCGCTGCGGATGTCGTCGAGGTTCAGGTGGTATTTCTCCTGCACCTTTTCGCGCAGGTTCTGCACCGACATGTTTTTCTGCGCCAGTTCGACCTCCACCGCGCCGCGCGAGTTCTGGATTTCCGTCAACCGGGCGCGCTGCGAGCGCAAACTTTCTTCGCGCGTGGAGATCTCGCCGTCCTGTGAATTCTTCCGGCCAATCAGCTCCGCCGTCTGCGCGCTGACCTGCTCGCGCTCGTGCTGGAGGCGTTCAATCTCGCCGCGCGCCTGCTGTATCTCGGTCTGCGCCTGCTCCTGCCGGACAATGAAAGAAGAACACTCGTTCTTGCGCAGCTCGACAATCTGGGTCAGCTCGCGGATGCGCTGTTCGAGCGCGGTGAGCTGCTGTTTGAACGACGACGCAAGCTGCTCGTCCGACGCGAGCGCCACCTTGCTCTCGGTCAGCGCGGTGTTCGCCGCGTCGCGCTGGACGCGCAGATTTTCCAAATCGGCGGTGAGCGCCACGACCTGTTCCTGCGCGGATTTTTCACGCGCCTCAAGCTCGTTCAGCCGGGCGGTGAGCGCCTCGCGCTTCTGCAATCCTTCCGCCTCCTGCGCGGCGAGGCTCTGCACCTCGAACATCACCGTCTCAATCTTCTGGTGGAGCAGGCGGTTGGAGTTTTGCAGCGCCTTGAACTCGCCTTCGCGCGTGGCGATGGCGACTTCCTGCACGCGCAATTCCGTCTGCGCCGCCTGCAACGAGGCCTGGAGGTCGGTCTGCTCGCTTAACAGTTCGCCGCGCTTGCGGCTCGCGTCCTCGACGAGTTGCTGAAGTTCGGCCAACTCGGCCTGCAGTTCGGTGATCTGGTTCTTGCGGCCAAGAATGGACGAAGGCGCCTTGCCATTGCCGCCTTTGTTCAAGTAACCGCCGGTGTAAATGCCGTGGCGGTTAAGGAGTTCGCCGCCCATCGTGACGAAGTCGCAGCCGGCATGGCCGTTCTGGATTTGCGCCGTGGCGGTGCCGAGGTCTGACGCGATGAACGTGCGGCCGAGCAGCGATTTCAAGAGCGCTTCCACCTGCGGCTCGGCGGAAATCACGCTCATCGCGTGGACGATCTGGCCGTTCTGCAGGCCAGCCTGCGCCGCCTCGCTCTTCTCGCCCGGCGCCATCTCGCCGACAAACGAAAGCTGCTTCTCATCCTGATACTGCTGGATGGCCAGCGCCGCCACGCTCGCGCGACCCGACTTGTTCGTGTTGAGTTCCGCGAGGATTTCCTGCGCGGAAGCCGGCTGCTCGGTGAGGACAAGCTGGAGATTGTGGCCGAGCGCGTTTTCCACGGCGGTGACAAATTGATCCGGCACGCGAATCCGATCCGCCAGCGAGCCGATGACCGAACGCGACTGGCGCAGCGCGGCCACCGCGCCGGCATCAAAGCCTTCGTGCGAGCCTTCGAGCTGTTCCAAAACCGTCAGGCGCGAACGCTTGTCGGACTGCTGGTGCAAATACTTGTCCTGCTCGCTGGACGCCGTCTGCAACTCGGTCTGCAGCTCGCGCAACCGGTTCTGCCGCTGCTCTACCGAGCCGCGCGTGGTGGCGACATTGAGCTTTTCCACCTCGACGCTCGCGGTGAATTCCTGCAACCGGGTATCGAGGCCGGTGCGCTCGACTTCAAGCTGGATTTTCTCGGCTGAAAGTTTTTCCAGCCGGACGCTGTTGCCCTGCTTCTGGAGATCGAGCGCGGTGATCTCGTTGCGGAGGCGCGACAAATCCTGGGCGGCGGCAAACGCGGTGGCTTGCGCCTGGCGCAACTGCTCCTGCCGCTCGCGCAAATCGTTTTCAATCTGCTGCAAGCTCTCGCGTTTCGCCTGCAAACTCTCCTTGTGCTGCGCCAGCGCCGCTTCGGCGACGCCGAGCCGTTCGGTGACGGAAAGCAATTCACTCGACGCGGCGTGGCAACGCTCCTCGGCCTGCGTGATTTCGGCGAGCGCCTTGGCGTTCTGGGACTCAATCTCGCGCAGGCGCTCCTCGTTGAACTGGATGCGGCTCTCGTTGCGGTCAATGCCGGCCTTCAGTTCCAGCCCGCGCTGCTGCTGCGCCGCGACCTGATGTTCCAGGTCGGAAAGCAGTTCGCGCAGCTTGGAAATTTCATTTTCAAAACGCAGGATGTCGTTGGAACCGGTTTCAATTTCATTCCGCAGATTTTCCACCGTCGTCTGGCGTTCGGAAATTTCCCCTTGCAGCACGTCAAACTGATGCCGCGCCAACTGCGTCTCCAGATGTTGAAGCTCCTGCGAAATCTGTTTGTAGCGGCGCGCCTTGCCGGCCTGACGTTGCAGCGAGCCGATTTGCCGTTTCACTTCCTTGATCGTGTCGGCGATGCGCAGAAGATTCTGCTCGGTGTATTCCAGCTTGCGGAGCGATTCTTTTTTCTGCGATTTGAACTTCGTGATGCCGGCGGCTTCCTCGAAAATCATCCGGCGATCTTCCGGCTTGCTGGAAAGAATCTGCGTGATGTGGCCTTGCGCGAGGATGCTGTAGCTCGTGCGGCCAATTCCCGTGCCCATGAAAAGTTGCTGGATGTCCTTCAAGCGGCACGGCGTGCGGTTCAAGAAGTATTCGCTGCCACCGTCGCGAAAAATCCGGCGCGTGAGCGTGACTTCGTCGTAAGAAACTTCCACGCCTGCCGCGCGCAAACTTTCTTCGCCGACGCCGCCGAGCGTGAGCGAGACTTCGCCCATGCCCATCGGTTTGCGACCGTCGGTGCCGTTGAAGATCACGTCGGCCATTTCGCCGCCGCGCAGGGCTTTCGCCGACTGCTCGCCGAGCACCCAGCGGATGGCGTCGGAGACGTTGGATTTGCCGCAGCCGTTCGGCCCGACAATGGCCGTGACGCCGGGCTGAAAGTTGAGCGCCGTCTTGTCCGCGAAGGACTTGAAACCAAAAACCGTGAGATTTTTTAGATACATAATCTGTTTCGACTAGCCAACCAAAGCTGGCGGTTCGTGTAAAGAGAAAACCACAATATGTTGTGCACAATCCAGATTGTAGCGCAACTAATTGGTGAGGAACCGAGGTTTCAATTGCGCTAAAACCGTTGTTTTTACCGTTAATACACTCTTTTTCTACGCCCTAAAATGGCGTTCGTCAAATGAAATTATGAAGAACAAAAAGCATCTCGCCAGCTTCAATGGCGGTTTGCGGCAATGAAATTTACCCGTGAGAAGAACCGCCTATTTCACCGTGTTGATGAGCGAGGCGAGACCTTGAATCCGCACTTCCAGCTTGTCGCCGCTTTGAATCGGCCCGACGCCGCTGGGCGTGCCGGTGAGAATCACGTCACCGGGCAGCAGCGTCATGTTGGTGGAGACGAAGCTGACGATTTCCGCCGGCTTGAAAATCAGCTCGCGCGTGTTGGAGTTCTGCCGGAGCTGGCCGTTCTGGAACTGCTGGATGCTCAGTTCGTTCGGGTCAAGCATCGTCTCCACATACGGGCCGAGCGGCGTGAAGGTGTCGAACGACTTGCAGCGCGCCCATTGCGACTCGGCCTTCTGGATCGTGCGATCGCTGATGTCCTGAGCGGCGGTGTAGCCGAAGATGTAGCGCGCGGCGGTGGTCGGCGTGACGTTGCGAATTTTGCGGCCGATGACGATGGCCAGCTCCGCCTCGAAATCCGTGCGGTGATCGCGAAAGGGAATTTCAATCTTCCCGCCGTCCGGCAAAAGTGAAGTCGTGGCCTTGAACCAGATGAGCGGCTCCTTCGGCAGCTCGCGTTTCATCTCGCGCGCGTGGTCGAGGTAGTTAATGCCGACGGCGATGATTTTGCTCGGCACGACCGGCACCAGCGTCTTCACGCCTTTGCGCGACGTGGGCTTGCGGTCGAACGACGGCGCGCCAAACACATCGCCGCGCAGACGGAACAGTTCGCCGTCCACGACCTTGGCGTGGAAAATCTCATCGCCTTTTGAAAATCTGCCGATGGCCGCCATACAAATTTACGATTTTGGATTTACGATTTACGATTGCCTGACCGCACCAAGTTTGCCTCGTATATCGCAAATCGCAAATCGTAAATGCGATGGTTGCCGTTGGGCCGATTTCAGCTACATTGACAGCATGAACTGGCTGACGCAGCAGGAAAAAACGATCATCTGCATCGTCATCGGTTTGCTCGTGACGGGCCTGGCGGTGAAGTATTATCGCGCCGCGCATCCCGTCACGACCAGCAGCCAGCCGCAACCCTGATATATGCAAGAAGTCAATTTTGACGAAGCCCTGGATCAAATCCTCGCGAAGGACGAGCGGTTTCATCGCGACGCCTATCTGTTCATGCGCGAGGCGCTCGACTTCACGCAGAAGCTGGTCGTCCGCGAAAACCAGGGCAAGGTGCGCCACGTCACCGGCCAGGAACTGCTCGACGGCCTCCGTCAATACGCGCTCTCGCAGTTCGGCCCGATGACCGCGACGGTGTTCGAGGAATGGGGCGTCCGCAATTGCCAGAACTTCGGCGAAATCGTCTTCAACATGGTTGAGATCGGCCTGCTGGCGAAGACGGACAAGGACACGCGCGACGATTTCCAGAGCGGCTACGATTTTGCCGACGCCTTCCGCAAGCCTTTCTGGCCGGAAGCCAAGCTCAAGGCGGAAATCAAGACGGCCGTCGCCTAAATTCAATTCCAGCCACCGCATGAATTGAATTGCCCCGCAGCAATTCCCGTTTATTTTTCCCGTCTGAACATGGCTGAACCACATATCCCGTCCGTCCCGCCCGGCGTCAAGCTCACCACGCTCGACAACGGCCTGACCATCATCGTCCGCGAGGATCACAACGCCCCCGTCGTCTCCGCGCAGGCGTGGGCCATGGCCGGCAGCATCCACGAAGGCGCGTGGCTGGGCGCCGGCCTCTCGCACGTCCTCGAACACATGCTGTTCAAAGGCACGACCACGCGCCCCGGCAGCCGCATTGACCAGGAAGTGCAGGAGGCCGGCGGCTACATGAACGCCTACACCAGCTTCGACCGCACGGTCTATCACATTGACGTGCCGAACACCGGCGCGGTGAAGGCGGTTGATATTTTGTGCGACATCATGCAGCACGCGAACCTGCCGCCCGACGAACTCGCGAAGGAAATGGATGTCATCCGCCGCGAAATGGACATGTGCCATGACGATCCGGGTCGGCGCGCGAGCCGCCGGCTTTTTGAAACGGCTTACACCAAAAGCCCGTATCGCTTCACCATCATCGGCTACCCGGACATCTTCAATGAGGTGAAGCCGGATGACATCCGCAATTACTACACGGAAAAATACGCGCCGAACAACGTGTTCTACGTCGTCGCCGGCGACGTGAAGAACGACGAGGTGGTCGCGCAAATCAAAACGGCCTACGCCAAAAGCAAATCGAAGGCGATGCCGCCCAGCGTGCTGCCGCTCGAACCGAAGCAGACCGCGTCGCGCGAAATCATTGAGGAAGCGCCGGTCGAGCTCGGCCACGTCCATTTCGCGTGGCACATCCCCGAACTGCGTCACGCCGACGTGCCCATTCTCGATGTCCTCGCCGTGCTGCTGGGCAGCGGACGCAGTTCGCGTTTGTTCCAGCAGGTGCGCGAGAAGCAGGGCGTCGTGCATCATGTGGACGCGTGGACTTACAACCCCGGCCTGCCGGGGCTGTTCGGCATCAGCGCGGTCGTGGACGGCGACCAGTTTGAAGCCGCGAACAAGGCCATTCTTGCGGAGATTGAAAAGATCAAATCCCTCTCCGTCTCCTCCAATGAATTGCAGAAAGCCATCAAGCAGTTTATTTCCGCCACGCTTTCTTCGCGCAAGACGATGGAAGGCCAGGCGCAGAACCTCGGCGGCAACTGGATCGCCGCGAACGACCTCAATTTCTCCGAGCGCTATCTCGCCGCCGTGAAGAATGTCACGCTGGCCGATGTCCAGCGCGTCGCCCGCCAGTATCTCACGCCGGAGAACCGCACGCTTTATGCGCTCCTGCCGGACGGCGCCGCGCCCAAGGCCAAGGCGAATGTCGAGATGAACTCCGACAGCGCCATCCAGAAAATCGTTTTGCCGAACGGCCTCACGCTGCTGGTGAAGGAAGACCATCGCCTGCCGTTCGTGGAATTTCGCGCCGTGTTCAAGGGCGGCGTCCTCGCGGAAAACGTCGTGAACAACGGCACCACCATGCTGCTCGCCAAGCTGCTCATCAAGGGCACGACGACGCGCAGCGCGGAAAAGATCGCGACGGAGATCGAGTCCGTCGGCGGCCACATTGACAGCTACGGCGGCAACAACAGTTTCGGCATCAACGCGGAAGTGTTGAGCGAGGACTTCGCCACCGGCCTGGGTTTGCTGGCCGATGTAATCTTGAATCCGATTTTTCCCGCCGACGAACTGGAGCGCGAAAAGGAAATCCAGATCGCCGGCATCCGCGCCCGCAAGGACGAGCTGCTCAAGAGCGCGAGCCTCGCCATGCGCCGCGCGCTTTTCGGCGACACCGGCTACGGGCTGGATTCGCTTGGCTCCGAAGAATCGGCGGGCAAGGTGTCCGTCGCCGCGTTGAAAGCGTTTCATCAGAAACTGACCGTGCCGAACAACTGCGTGCTGGCAATTTTCGGCGACGTGATAACTGGCGACGTCAAGGCCGCCGTCGAAAAAGCCTTTGGCGGATGGAAAAGCGGGGGGAACATCCAACATCCAACATCCAACATCCAACATCCATCGCCCAGACGCGTCGAGGAGACGCGCGACAAGAAGCAGGCCGTCCTCGTCATCGGTTTTCCCGGCACGACGCTCGCGGACGACGACCGCTATGCGCTCGACCTCCTGCAGGAATGTTGCAGCGACCTCGGCTCCCGGCTCTTTCTCCGCATCCGCGAGCAGCTTGGCCTGGCCTACTACGTCGGCGCGCAGAACTTTGCCGGGCTCGTGCCGGGCTACTTCGCGTTTTACACCGGCACCGAGCCGGCCAAGGCGGCGCAGGTGGAAATTGAGCTCTTGAAGGAGGCCGAACTGCTCCGCACCGAGGGCCTGACCGCCGACGAATTAAGGCGCGCCAAGGCCAAGATCATCGGCGGCAAGAAAATCGCCCGCGCCGACCTGGGCCACCTCGCCTCGACCGCCGCGCTGGACGAGCTTTACGGGCTGGGCTGGCAGCGCGCCGACTTGGACGACGCCAAATACGAGGCCGTGACCCTGGAACAAATCAAGTCCGCCGCGCAGAAGTATCTGAAGGCCGACGCGTCGGTCATCGCCATCGTGAAGCCCTGAAGCAGCGGCAGTCCCGCCGCGAAATCCCCCGCCGCTCCCGCCGGACGCGCCACCGGTGCCGCCAGATGTGCGTCTCGTGCCGCCAGACGCGCCGATATTCCCGCCAGACGTGCCACTGGTGCCGCCAGACGCGCCGATATTCCCACCAGCCACGCCAATCTTCCCGCCAGCCACGCCAATCTTTCCACCAACCACGCCAATCTTTCCGCCAGCCACGCCAATCTCGTGACTAACGGCGGGACAGATGGCTGAAAATACGGCAAAAATGCGATAAAACACCGCTTTTCCGCCGAAATTGGTCAAAAAGCGACAGTTGGCGGGGTGTCGGGCGGCTGGGTCGGACTGGATGGCGGTTCACCATCCCTGTCCTTTGCCAAAGCTTGATTCCCGGCTCCGGCCGGATTGGCTGGCACCAGCAAAAACGGCGCCCGGCTTTCGCCGGACGCCGTGGGGTGATTTGTTTTTGGCTCAGGCCAGCAGCGGATTGACCGCTTCGGCGGCTTCGTCCTCCTCGGCTTCCGGCTCTTCCGGCAGCTCGACGAGCGGGTTGAGCTTGAGCCCGCGGTGCAGGTGAAAGCCGGTTCCCGCCGGGATGATGTGACCCATGATGACGTTCTCCTTGAAGCCCCGCAGGGAATCAATCTTGGAACGGGTCGCGGCCTCGGTCAGCACGCGGGTCGTGTCCTGGAAGGACGCGGCGCTCAAGAAGCTGTCGGTTTCGAGCGACGCCTTGGTGATGCCGAGCAGCACGGGCACGGCTTCCGCCGGCTTGCCGCCCTTCTTCTCCACGGCCTCGTTCTCGGCCTCGAATTCCAGCTTGTCCACCTGTTCGCCCCAGAGGAACTGGGTGTCGCCGGTTTCGGTGACGCGAATCTTGCGGAGCATCTGGCGCACGATGATCTCGATGTGCTTGTCGTTGATCGTCACGCCCTGGAGACGATAAACTTCCTGCACTTCGCTGACCAAATGTTCCTGCAACTCCTGCGGGCCGCAGACGTCGAGAATCTCGTGCGGATCCATCGGGCCTTCGGTGAGCTGCTGGCCTTTCTTGACCAGGTCGCCCTTGAAGACGATGACGTGCTTGCCAATCGGAATGAGATGTTCCTCTTCCAACTGCGTGACCGGGTCTTTGATGAGGACGCAGCGCTTGCCGCGCACGCTCGGGCCGAAGTCCGCGATGCCGTCAATCTTGGAGATCTCGGACGCGTCCTTGGGACGGCGGGCTTCAAACAATTCCGCAACGCGCGGCAGACCGCCGGTGATGTCGCGGGTCTTGGCCTGTTTGCGCGGCGTCTTGGCGATGAGCGTGCCGGGAACAATCGTGTCTTTCTCGTTGACGACGACGTGCGCGCCCGAGGGAATCGGGTAGTTCGCCACGACTTCGCCCCGCTCGTCTGACATGATGATCTGCGGATGCAAATCTTCCTTGTGGTCAATGATGACCATGGATTCTTCGCCGGTGGCTTCGTCCACTTCCTGTTTCATCGTCACACCTTCGATGATGTCATGGAATTTAACTTTACCAGCCTTCTCGGAGAGAATCGGGACGTTGTGCGGATCCCATTGGACGAACGTGTCGCCCTTCTTGACCTTCGCGCCGTCCTTCACGGAAATGACCGCGCCGATGACGATGATGTGGTTTTCCAGTTCGCGGCCGTCCGGGGCGAGAATCTGGATGGAACCATTCTTGTTCAAGACGATGCTGTTGCCGTCTTCCAGTTCGACGGAGCGCAAGTCGGTGTATTTGACAATACCGTCGTTCTTGGACTTGATCTGCGGCTGCTTGAACACGCCCGCCGCCACACCGCCGGTATGGAACGTGCGCATGGTAAGCTGCGTGCCGGGCTCGCCAATGGACTGCGCGGCGATGATGCCGACGGCCTCGCCAAGCTTGACCAGCGCGCCGGTCGCGAGGTTGCGCCCGTAACAGTGGCGGCAGATGCCGTGCTTGCTTTCGCAGGTGAGCACCGAGCGGATGCGGACGCGGTCAACGCCGGCGACGTCAATCGCCTTGGCCTTGATCTCGTCAATTTCTTCGTTCGCGTGAATGAGGAATTCCTTCGGGCTGACCGGATTCACGATGTCTTCGCAGGCGAAACGGCCAACCAGACGGTCGGAGATTTTCACCACTTCGTCTTCGCCTTCAAACACGGCGGAAACCCAGATGCCGTTCGTCGTGCCGCAATCAGCTTCCTGAATGATCACGTCCTGGGAAACGTCCACCAGCTTGCGCGTCATGTAACCGGAGTCGGCGGTCTTGAGCGCGGTGTCGGCCAGACCTTTGCGCGCGCCGTGCGTCGAGATGAAGTATTCCAGCACTGACAAACCTTCGCGGAAGTTCGCCAGAATCGGCTTCTCGATGATTTCGCCGCTGGGCTTGGCCATGAGGCCGCGCAAACCGGCGAGCTGACGAACCTGTTGCTTGTTACCACGGGCGCCGGAATCCACCATCAAATAGACGGGGTTGTATTCCTTCTTGCCCTGGTTGGCTTTCAACGTGTCGAACATCACGCCAGAAATCTGATCCGTGCAATGCGTCCACACGTCAACGATCTTGTTGTAGCGCTCGCCGGAGGTGATGACACCCTTGCGATACTGCTTCTCAACTTCCTTGATCTGACCCTGCGCGTTGCGAATCTGCTCGTCGCGTTCCTTCGGGACGATCATGTCGTCAATGCCGATGGACACGCCGGACTTGGTCGCTTCGCGGAAGCCGATTTCTTTGAGCTTGTCCAACATGACAACCGTCTTGTCGTGGCCGGCAAACTTGTAGCATTTCCAGATCAGGTCGCCGAGGTCGGATTTCTTCACCGGCTTGTTGTGGAAGCCAAGTTCCGTCGGCCAGATCTCGCTGAACAACACGCGTCCCACCGTCGTATCAATGATCTTCTTTTCAGCATTGCCGAAAGCGGTCTTCTTGCCGAGGTCGGGATTCGCCAGACGGATGCGGTCGTGCGTCTTCAACGCGTCGTCGCTGTAGGCGTAAATGACTTCTTCCTTCGAGCCGAACAACGGCAGTTCGTTCGTGTTGGCCGGCGCGGCCTTGCGCGGCTCGGCGGTGACGTAATAACAGCCGAGCGTGATGTCCTGCGTCGGCGTGATGATCGGCTTGCCGGATGAGGGCGAGAAGATGTTGTTCGTCGCCATCATCAGCAGGCGCGCTTCCAACTGCGCCTCGACCGACAACGGCACGTGAACGGCCATCTGGTCACCGTCGAAGTCGGCGTTGTAGGCGGTGCAGACCAGCGG
>Ga0316226_1003881_pt1 | contig 12362 bp, 10 predicted proteins | sample TBH18017metaG_FD_206009 | JGI IMG/M metagenome (GOLD analysis project Ga0316226, IMG submission 206009) | Freshwater microbial communities from Trout Bog Lake, Wisconsin, USA - TBH18017 | ecosystem: Environmental > Aquatic > Freshwater > Lake > Hypolimnion/Profundal zone | place: USA: Wisconsin... | reverse complement strand
CGCCAGTCTGCCGCTCGCGCAGGTCGGCGCCACCACGCCGCTGCCGCTCACGCAAGGCATCAACCCCGCGTGGGCCGGTGCGATTGCCGCGCTGCAAACCAACGCCATCACGCCGCTGCTCGGCGCGAAAACCGTTTTGACCGAGGCCGACTGGAACACGCTCACCGGCAAGCTCGCCGCGTTCGACGCGTGGAACGCCGGCAAGACCGGCGGCTCCATTGAAAAAATCGGCCTCGCGCGCGCGCGGGAAATTCTCGCCGGCAAGGCGAAGGAAACCTTGACCGCGCTCGTTGCCAAGGACAAGGCCGAGGAGGGCAATTCCACCGCCGTCATCGGGCTGCACCGGCTGATTCATTATCACCGCGACCTCGCGAAGCTCTGTCGCAACTTCGTCAACTTCGCCGATTTCTACGGGCGCAAGGACCGGGCGATTTTCCAGGCCGGCACGCTGTATCTGGATCAGCGCAGTTGTGATCTCTGCCTCACCGTGGATGACGCGGGCCGGCACGCGGCGATGGCGGGCATGGCGGGCACCTATCTCGCGTATTGCGATTGCGCGCGCAAGGGAAGCGGCGAAAAATTGTCCATCGTCGCGGCGTTCACCGGCGGTGAGTCGGACAATTTGATCGTCGGTCGCAACGGGATTTTCTACGACCGCGCGGGCCGCGATTGGGACGCCACCATCACCAAGATCGTGGATAATCCGATCAGCATCCGGCAGGCGTTCTGGTCGCCCTACAAAAAACTGGTGCGCATGATCGAGGAGCGCGCGGCGAAACAGGCGGCGGCGGCGGACGCCGACGTGAACGCGCAATTGACCGCCGCCTCGAACACGCCTGCGGCTCCGGCGGCGGCAGCGGCACCGGCGAAACCGGCGTTTGATCCGAGCGTGATTGCGCTGTTGAGCTTGGCCTTGGGCAGCTTGGCGGCGGCGGGCGCCAGCCTCATGATTTGGTTCGGCAAATTTGAAGCGTGGCAGGTGCCGTTGGTGATTGTCGGCATCATGCTGGCGATTTCCGCGCCGTCCATGGGAATTGCGTGGTTGAAATTGCGCAAGCGCAACCTCGGTCCGATTCTCGACGCGAACGGCTGGGCGGTGAATGCCAAGGCCAAGATGAACGTGCCGTTCGGTGGCGCGTTGACGGGCGTCGCGGCGCTGCCGCCGGGCGCGACCTTCGGCGCGGCGGACAAATACGCCGAGAAACCGTCCGCTTGGCCGAAGGTGCTGGCGGTCGCGTTCGTGCTCTGGTTCGTCTGGGCGTTCCTCAATGACAGCCAAGGCCGACTCTACGGTTGGACGGATGGTGAATACGGCACGCCGCCGCTGTCCGTGCGCGAACAAATCGTCAAAGACAAACAGGACAAACTCGACAAGGCCAAGGCCGCCGCCGCCGCGCCGGCCGCGCCGGCCGCCGTCTCCCCGTCGACCAACGCCGCGCCGGCAAAATAGTTTTCGCCGAAATTTCGCAGCCCGGACGCGCGCGTCCGGGCTTTTTTATTTTCCGGCAACGTGACAAAATCATTTTGATGCCACGCGAGAGCAAGGCCGCCAAAATCGAACGCACGCGGAAAATCCTTTCCGCGCTGAAGCGCGCTTATCCCGCCGCGCATTGCGAACTGAACCATGCCAGTCCGCTGCAACTGCTCGTCGCCACCATTCTCTCCGCGCAATGCACCGACAAGCGCGTGAATCTGGTGACGGCGGAACTGTTCAAGAAATATCGCGTCGCCGGGGATTTTGCGGACGCGGAAATTTCCGAACTGGAAAACGAAATCCGTTCAACCGGTTTTTACAAAAACAAGGCGAAGAACATCAAGGCGTGCTGCGCCGCGCTGGTGGAAAAATTCGGCGGCGAAGTGCCGCGCACGATGGACGAACTGCACGCGCTCGCCGGCGTCGGCCGCAAGACGGCCAACGTGGTTCTCGGCAATGCGTTCGGCATCAACGCCGGCGTGGTGGTGGATACGCACGTCACGCGGCTCGCGAACCGGCTGGGCCTGGTGAAGGGGACGGATGCCGTTCGGCTGGAGCGGGAGCTGATGCAACTCGTGCCGCAAAAAGACTGGGCGCTGTTCAGCCACTGGCTCATCTGGCACGGACGCCGGCGGTGCGCCGCGCGCCAGCCGGATTGCGGGAATTGCGAGATCAAGCAACTCTGTCCGCAAATCGGGGTGAAGCAATTATTTTAGCCACAGATGAAACCCAGATTGAACACGGATGAAGGCGTCCGCCGATTCCGCCGATTTTCGCAGAATTTTTTTTCATCCGTGTTTCATCTGTGCAAATCTGTGGCTGAATGGATTGGTTGCTTCTAAACTCCGGCAAGTGCGCCGCGGCGTTCAACATGGCGCTGGACGAGGTGCTGCTCGAAGCGATGCCGCGCTTGCGGCAACCGGTCTTGCGCCTTTACGGCTGGACGGAACCGGCGGCGACCTTCGGCTATTTTCAGAAATTTTCCGAGGTGGCGGCCGCGACCAATCTGCGCCCGCTCATCCGGCGGCCGACCGGCGGCGGCCTCGTGCCGCACGCGGCGGACTGGACTTACGCGGCGATTTTCCCCGCCGGGCACGAATGGCATTCGCTCAAGGCCGAGGCAAGCTATCGGCGCATCCACGACTGGCTGCGGCGGGCGTTCGCGGAATTGAAAATCGAAACGGAACTCGCGCCGTGCTGCAAAAAAACCCTGCCCGGCCAGTGTTTTGTCGGCCACGAAAAATCCGACCTGCTCTGGTGCGGCCAAAAAATCGCCGGCGCGGCGCAGCGACGAAACAAGTTGGGCTTGCTCATCCAAGGTTCGGTGCAGCCGCCGTTGCCGCTGGCGCGGGCGGATTGGGAAATCGCCATGCGTCACGTTGCGGAAAAACAATTCTCCGTGGCGTGGACGGATTTTTCGCCGGACGCAAGATTGATCGAATCTTCGGCGGACTTCGCGAAAGAAAAGTATTCGCAGGCCGCCTACAATCAGAAACGGTGACACCGATGAGCGTTGCCACCGCGCGGCGGAGCGATTAACTTGCGCGCCGCATGGTAAAGCTGGTTCTTTTTGACATTGACGGCACGCTCGTCCACACCGGACACGCGGGCACGAAGGCGTTCGCGCAGACGTTCGCCCACGTCTTCGGCCTCAAGCACGGCTCGGAACGGATGAAGTTCGCCGGCCGCACGGACGTGAGCCTCGTGCGCGAATTCTTCAAAATCCACGGCGTGCCGGAGTCGCGCGACAATTTCGGGCAGTTTTTTGACAACTACGTTTTCTGGCTCGAACACATCCTCGGCCACAGCGTCGGCCGCGAATGCGAGGGCGTCCGAAGTTTCATCGCGGAACTGCTCGCGCTGCCGCAGCCGCCGATGCTCGGCTTGCTCACCGGCAACGTCCAACTCGGCGCGGAAATCAAGCTGCGCCACTTCGGCTTGTGGGATTTTTTCATGATGGGCGGCTTTGCGGACGACCACGAGGAACGCAATCACATCGCCGTCGCGGCGCTGGCGCGCGGTCGCCGCGTGCTCGATCCGCACTTGCAGCCGCAGGAAGTCGTCGTCATCGGCGACACGCCGTTCGACGTGCGCTGCGGAAAGTTCATCGGCGCGAAAACGCTCGCCGTGGCGACCGGCGGTTCCACCTTCGCGGAATTGCAGCCGCACGGCGCGGACTGGACGGTGCGCGATCTCTCGCAAATCCGCGCCCGCGAAATCTGTCCGCGTTGAAGGACAAAATCCGGTAAGTATGCGCTAAAATCCGTCCATCGCTCGCCGCGACAATTAGGTATCTTGTCGCGGCAATGAAGTTGAATCAGACAATTTGGGTCGCGCTCGCAGGGATTTTCCCGCTCGCCGGCTGGGCGCTTGGCGCGGACGTGACCAGACCAGACTGGCTGACGGACTGTTCGCTGGGCGTCCGGGAAAGCTACGACGACAACATTTTTTTATCCGGGGCGCCGGTGCCGACCACTTACGTCGTTCCCGCCGGCAGCGTGGCGGCGCTGAAGGATCGTGGCTCGTGGATCACCACGGTTTCGCCCAAGGTGGGCGTGAACTTCGCCCCGTTGACGGGCGCGACCAATCATTTTTCCGCGCTCACGCTGGCCTATGCGCCGGATTTCGCGACGTATCACGATCAGGATTCGGAAAGTTTCAACGCGCACCGGGTGCTGGCGACGGTCAAGGGCGACGCGGAAGCGTTGGCGTTCAGCGCGGATAATAATTTCACCTACGTGGACGGTTCCGACTTTGGGCCGTTTTATCCGGGCGGTCTGTATAGCGCCTTCGCCACGACCGGCGACCGCGAACGGCGCCGGCAAATCCAGGATCGCGCGACGGTGAACGTGCAGTTCGACCGGGAAAAATGGTTCTTCCGTCCGACGGCGGCGATCATCTATTACGACCTGATGACGGCTCAACTCGATCTGCCGGTGACGGGCTATCAGAATTACGCCGACCGCTGCGACGTGAACGGCGGCGCGGACGTCGGTTACCGGCTCACGCCGCAACTGGCGCTGACGCTGGGCTACCGCTACGGACGGCAATATCAGGAGCAGTTTTCCTTTTCGCCCTACAGTTCGTCGAGCGATTACCAGCGGTTGCTGGTCGGGGTGGAAGGCAATCCGTGGAGTTGGCTGAACGTGAAAATCCTCGGCGGGCCGGACTTTCGCAATTACGATGGCGACACCGCCACCCACACAACGCCGGTGAACGACTTGCACCCGGTCAAATACTACGGCGAGGCGCTGATCACGGCCACCTTCACCCCGCGCGACACGCTCACCTTCAAATACAAGTTGTGGCAATGGGTTTCCGGCACCGGCCGAGTGCCGTATTTCGAGGGCGCTTACGACTTGGCCTATCACCGCAAGCTGACGAACCGCCTGGGATTGGATCTCGGCGGGAAAATTCTCTCGTGGGATTATTCCAGCGGCAACCTGGCGGTCTGCAAACGCAACGACTTGGAATTCACGCTCACCGGCGGATTGGCTTACAGTTTCAATACGCACGTCAGCGTCAATCTCGGCTGCGCCTTCGACTGGGGACGCAACGCCGAAAACAATCTGGCCCTCGCCCAGACGCGCGAGTTCGACCGCCAGTTGTTCACCCTCGGCACGACTTGGAAATTCTAGGCGGCGGCGGCAAGTTCGTCCGCCTTGCGGCTCGCTTGAAAAACCGCGAGGCACGCCTGGGCGGTGGTCGGATCATTCAAACAAAGTGCGCCGCTGCGGAGGCGCGGCGGATTGCCTTCGAGCTGCAAGGGAAACTTTTCCGACAGCGACCGCGCGAAGGCCGGAAAATTCTCAAATCCCGCCGCGCGCAACTGCGCCGCGTTCACCAGCCGGAACGAGCCGAAACAATTCTGGCCCGTCTGGCGCATCAGTTCCACCAGCACGCGGCCCATGGTGTAACGCGGATTGATTTCCACCACCGGTTTCAATTTCACCGCGCCATCCGCCGCCCGATAAACACAGGCGTCAATGCCGACCGGTCCCGTGAAATCCGCGCGGCGCAATTCGGCTTTCAGCGCGGCGAAAGTCGCATCGTAAAATTCAAGCAGCCGCGTCGAGACGTCTTTCGGCTCGCGGAAAAGCGCGACGATAGCCGCCGGAATCCGCCTGTGAAAATGCGGCTCGGCGAAGTTCGCGACGAACTGGCCGCGCGCGTCCGTCCGCAAACCGGTGAAGCCGCAGAGCTTCAGCCCGCGCTCCGTCATCTCAAGCTGCGCGGAAAAATCCCGCAGCCGCTCCAGCCACGGCTCGACGACCACTTCGCGTTTTTGCGCGAACGCGTTTTCCAGCCAGCGCCACTGGGCCGGCAAAAGTTCCGGCTCGAACAGCCGCAGCGCGTTGCTGCCGGCAACGCCGAAGGATTCCTTCACGACGATTTTGTGATGACCGCGCGCACGGATTTTGGCAATGGCGGCCCGCGCCTCGTCGAGCGAATTGACGGCGGTGCCGATTTCATTTTCCGGGCAAAGCCAGTCTGGGATTTCCAACTTGCAATTTCCAATCGCCAATTTTTCGGCCAGCACGCGCCGCAGAAAATCCGCGCTCCAAGACTTGGAATAAAGCTGCGCAATCTTTTCGTTGAACCGGCTTTCATCCGCGCGCTGCTCGCCGGTGACGCTGGCAAAAATCGGTTTCAACAATTCCAAACTGTCCGGCCCCCACGCCCACGGACGCAGGCTGCCGAGCTTGCGTGTTTGCAGGCTGCGCACGGCGTCGAGCGCGACAAACTCCGGCAGCGGAAAGCCGGCCCGCTTGATGCCGCTCAAAAATTCCACGCTCGGTTTTCGGCTCACCAGCACGATGTCGTCCTGCCGGCAGAGAAACTGCGGCAGGTTTTCCAAATCACGCGCGAGCAGCGCCTGCGGCTTGGTGGGATTGAACTTTTTTCCCTCGGCGAGGCGGCCTTCGGCGAAGGCGTTGAAAACGTAAACGCTCGGCGTGCGGCCTTTTGATTGCGAATAAACGTTGAGCTGCGCGATGAAATCTTCGTCCAGGCCGGCGGCCTTGCGTCCGGCGACGTTGAGCGAAAAGCCCTTCGCGCGCTGCGGCGAGAGCGGAAATTTCAGCGTGCGGCAGAAGGCGTCCCAGTCGGATTCGCCGGGGTTTTTCCAGCGGCGAAACCATTTCAAGCCGTAGGCGACGTGGCCGATTTCGTCGCGGTAAATCTTTTCCAGCAGTTTTGAAGTGGCATTATCGCCAATGCTGGTAAAGCTTTTGGCAAAGTGGCCGGCGAAGTCGAGGTTCGCCTGTTCGAAGGTCAGACAGAGGCCGGCGACGTAATCAATCGGATGCTGCATCGGCGCGACGCAGCGCCAGAAGTAACCGCTCACCGGAAAATCGCCGAGCGCGATGCCACAGCTTTTCATGCGCTCCGCGTAGAGCCGCGTGTGTTCCTGCTCGTCCTGCAAGGTTTTCAAAACACCCTGACGGAACGCCGGCGGCGCGTCGGGAAATTTGAGCAGCACCAGCGCCATCAACTCGGTGGCGAGGAGTTCGTGGTTGCCGAAAAAATGCAGCAGCTTGCCGCGCTCGCGATCCCGTTCGAGCAAATGCAGGCCGGGAAATTCGCTTTTATCGCCGGTGCCGTGCGGTTTGAAAATCAGATTTGCCGGCCGACCGGGCGCGGCGGGCGTGACGAGCGCGGGGCCGGGGCGGTCGTCGGTCAGTTCGCCGGGCGCTCGCAATTTTTCTTCGAGCGTGGTGGCGAACAGGACTTGTTCGGCGAATTCACGCAATTCCATTTTCTCCAGCGTGGCAGCCCCGCGCATTTTTGGCCAGACTGGAAATGAATCGCAGCGGTTGCCGCCGCGCCGCGCAGCGGTTACGATGCCGCCATGTCCGACGACTACCGGCAGTTGCTCGCCGCGACGATCCAGCACCTCGAAGGTCTGAAATCGCGCGGCGTCCGCCATGTCGCCGTCGCGCCGGAAACGCTCCGCGCGCTGGCGCAGCCGGCGGCGCGCGAATTTCAAATTTCAAATTTCAAATCTCAAATTCAAACCGCCGTCGTTCCTCCTAAAATTGACCCGAACATTTCCATGTCGCCGAAAAAAATCGCCGCTCCCGCTCCCGTCGCCGCCGCAAAACCCGAAATTTCAAATCTCAAAATCGAAATCAAAAGTTCGTCGCCGGAAAAAGCCGCCGCGTTCACCGCGCTGCGCGAACGCGCGCTGGCGTGCGTGAAATGCCCGCACCTCGCGACCTCGCGCACGACCGTCGTGTTTGGCGTGGGCAGCATTGACGCGCAACTGATGTTCGTCGGCGAGGCGCCGGGCGCGGACGAGGACGAGCAGGGCGAGCCGTTCGTGGGCCGCGCGGGACAGTTGCTCACGAAAATCATTTTGGCCACCGGGCTTTCGCGCAGCGACGTTTACATCGCGAACATCTTGAAATGCCGGCCGGACACGCCGGGGCAATCCGCCGGCAACCGTCCGCCCACGCCGGAAGAGCGCGCCACGTGCATTCCGTATTTGCAGGAGCAGATTGATCTGATCCAGCCCAAGGCCATCGTGGCGCTCGGCGCGACGGCGGTGGACGGGTTGCTCGGCAAGACGCTCGGCATTACCAAGCTGCGCGGCAACTGGCAGACCTATCGCGGCATTCCGCTGATGCCGACGTATCATCCGGCGTATCTGCTGCGCAACCAGGCGATGAGCGAAAAGCGCAAGGTCTGGGAAGATATTTTGAAGGTGATGGAAAAACTCGAAATGCCCATCAGCGCGAAGCAACGGAATTTCTTTTTGCCGGCGTGAAATAATATTTGTTTCACAAAGCCGCTTGCCCCGATTTTATTTTCAGCTATAACGCCACCCCATGTTGAAACACCTTTTCCAGCCGCTGCTCGACTGGTATCAGAACGCGCTCGAAACGGGCGGCTACTGGGTCGTCGGTCTGCTCATGACGATGGAAAGTTCCGTGCTGCCGTTGCCGAGCGAAAGCATCATCCCGCTGGCGGCGAGCTGGTCGCATGAAGGCAAGATTCATGTCGGCCTCCCGGCCATCGTGCTCGCGGGCGCGGTCGGCTCGTGGCTCGGCGCGACGATTGTCTATTGGCTGGCGCGGCTGGCCGGCCGGCCGCTGCTGCTGCGATACGGACGGTTTATCTTGATCACGCCGGATAAAATTCAGAAGAGCGAGAACTGGATGTCGCATTACGGCGCGGCTGGCGTGTTCATCGCGCGGTTGCTGCCGGGCGCGCGGCAGCTCGTCGGCATTCCCGCCGGCATCGCGCGGATGGATTATTTGAAGTTTTCGATTTTCACCTTGCTCGGCGCGGCGATCTGGTGTTCGGTGCTGTGCTGGCTGGGCGTGAAAATCGGCGCGGACGTCACGAAGGGCGAAATGCACAAGGTCATTTTATCCGTCGGCGGCACGGCGCTGGTGCTGGGCGGACTGTATTATTTCTTCGTCCACCGGCACTTGGGGAAGAAGCCGGAAGCCGGAAGTCTGAAGCCGGAATAAAACTTGCGCGGCGGTTGTTGTTCTTCCGCCGCCGGTCTGAACCTCGCGGAGCGCCGGTCAGTCAAAGGTGGTGCCAAACCATTTCTGGTAGAGCGGCCCGACCACCGGCATGGGTTTCATTTGGCCGTTGATGGCGGCAATCAGTCCCATGATCCAAAGCGCCAGCATCGAGATCCACAGGGCAAAAATGCACAGCCCGCCGAGAATGGGAATAAAAGCCAACACAATCGCGCCGAGCATCACGGCGATGCCGGTCAGGAAAAAGCCGAGCAACTGGCGCAGGTGAAACGCGCCCAGCCGGGTCTTTTTGTTCATGTGCAGGACGATGGCCACGATGAAGCCGATCAGGGTGAGATAGGCGACGATGGCGATGGTTTTGTCTTCGCCGGCGGCGGCGGGCGGTTGAACGGGCGGGGGAGTTTGTGTTTGATTGTCAGCCATAATTTTCCTTTCGTAGGTTCAATCTTCATTACGCCCGATTGAATTTCAAGGCAAGCTTATTCGGCGGTGAAAATTCCTTTGCGCCCCGCACGCCTTTGCGTGAGATTCAGCGCGTGCCTGTCTCCGAAGCCATCCGCAAGAAGTTGAGCGCCGTGCCGCACAAGCCCGGCGTGTATCTGCACAAGGATCGCTTCGGCACGGTCATCTACGTCGGCAAGGCGCGCGATTTGCGCAAGCGCGTGAGCCAGTATTTTCAATCCAGCCGGCGGCTGGGCTGGGATTTGAAGTTCAACGCGCTGGTCGAGGCGATTTGCGATTTCGACGTCCACGTCGTCCGCAGCGAGCCGGAATCGCTGCTGCTCGAAAGCAAGCTGATCAAGGAATTCAAGCCGCGCTTCAACGTCAGCCTGCGCGACGACAAGCGCTACCTGATGCTCAAGGTCAACCTGAACGACCCGATTCCGAACTTCGTCTTCACGCGGCTGAAGAAGGACGATGGCGCGCGCTACTTCGGACCGTTCGTGAATTCCACCGCGCTGCGCAACGCCGTCGCGCTGGCGCGGAAGACGTTCAACCTGCGCGGCTGCCGCGTGTTCACGCCGGGCGCGGCGGATTACAAGCATTGCCTCTACGCGCATCTGAAATACTGCACCGCGCCGTGCGTCGGCAACGTCACGCGCGAGCAGTATTTGGAACAGGTGAAGGCCGCGTGCAATTTCCTCGAAGGCCAGTGCCGCGAAATGCAGGGCCAGCTCGAAGCGGAAATGAAAAAGGCCGCCGCCGCGCATGATTTTGAGAAGGCGGCGGAGTTGCGCGATCTCATTCGCGACTTGCGGGAAACCTGGAAGAAGACAGAAAAGTTCCCGCGCGTGCCTTACAATCTGCCGCTGGCCATCCATCCTGAAAACGATTTGGTCGAGCTGGCGAAGATCTTGGATTTGCCCGCGCCGCCGATGCGGATTGAAGGCTTTGACATTTCCAACATCAGCGGCACCTTCGCCGTGGCCTCGCTCGTGAGTTTCAAGAACGGCCGGCCCGACCGCGCGAATTATCGCCGGTTCAAAATCAAGACGGTCGCGGGCCAGGATGATTTTGCCAGCATGGCGGAGGTGGTGCGGCGGCGTTATTCGCGGCTGAAGCGCGAGGCCAAGCCGATGCCGGATTTGATTCTGGTTGATGGCGGCAAGGGTCAGCTTGGCATGGCGTGCGCGGAATTAAAAAAACTCGGACTCGAAAAGATTCCCGTCATCGGCCTGGCCAAGGAGTTCGAGGAAATCTATCTGCCGGAAAAATCCGAGCCGCTGCGCCTGGGCCTCGAGCACCCGGCGGTGAAGCTGTTGCAGCGCTTGCGCGACGAGTGTCATCGCGTGGCGAACAGCTACAACGCGCAGTTGCGGCTCCGGAAGATTTCCGAAAGCGTGCTGGACGAGTTTCCCGGCATCGGCGACCAGCGCAAAAAGGCGCTGCTGAAAAAATTCGGCTCGGTGCAGCGGTTGAAAATGGCCACGCTGGAGCAGCTCGCGGAAGTTCCCGGCTTCGGCGGCAAGGCGGCCGAGGAATTGAAAAATTTTCTGGCCGCGCGCTCGTGACCGCCGGGTGTCATTGCGGCGGCAAAACCTTCCGGATTACTTTTGTTCGCCCTTGGGATTCTGGAGGAGGGTCTTTCGCCAGGCCTGAAATTCCACGATCTTGTCCTTGGTCAGCTTTTGCGAGGGGAGCAGGATTTTCTGATCGGCCAGCTCCGCGTTGTCGCCGCGAAGATATTTTCCCATGCGGACGATGGTCTGGTAGCCGAAATTATTGGGCGATTGCAATATGGTGCCGGCAACGTCGCCGCCGGCGATTCCGGCCAGCGTGTCACTGGAATCGTCAAAGCAAACGACCTTGACCTGTCCGGCCTTGCCCGCGCCGCGCACCGCGGTGAGAATGGCCGCTCCCTGATAGCCGTTGAGGCAGTCCATGCCCGCCAGGTCGGGATGTTTCGCCAGCGCATCCTGGGCGTTTTTCTGGGCGACGTCGCCTTTCGCGCCGTCGGCCAGGACGTCCACAATCTGAATCTGCGACCCGGCCAGCCCGGCCTGGAGTCCCTGAATCCGGTCTTTGACGTTCTGCGCGTTCAGATAGCTGGCGAAGACCATGATTTTTCCGCCAGCCGGCAGCGCGGCTTTGAGCAGGTCCGCCGCCTGCTTGCCGGCGGCCACGTTGTCAATGCCAATGAAACAGGCGCGCTTGCTTTTTTCCGCGTCGCTGTCCATGCAGACCAGCAGCGTTTTGGCGGCCACCCCGTTGAGAAATTCCGTCTGGCTTTCGGCGTCAATCGGGCTGACGGCGATGCCGTCCACGCCGTCGGCGACGAGGTTGTTCAAAAGCTCCTGTTGCGCCTCGACCGTGGGATTGACGGGAAAGCGAAACTCCAAATCCACGTTGCCGAGTTCCCGCGTGGCCGTATCGCAACCGAGCCGCACCACGGACCAGAAATCATCCGGACTGTTGGCGACAAAAGCCAACCGTAATTTCTTTTGCGCGGCGCCGGCGCCCGTTCCGCCGCCGTTGTTTCCGCAGCCCGGACCAAAAGCCGTCAAACAAAGGGCCAGAACGAGGCAGGGCATGCTTTTCATGATTGAAGGGGATGAATTGGTTTTCATGGATTTTCTTTGGGATGAGTCATCATCTTGGACGGTTGCTTAAACTTCACCAAGCGGCGGCGCGGAAAATCTTGGTTTGCAATGCACAAGTGAGACATGGATATGAGTTATCACCGCCCCATCAATATATCAAGTCTTGCCCGATGAAAACCCTCACCATTTGTGGTGATAACAAATCGGCGGCGGTGGAACCACTTCGCCAAAAATAAACGTTTGCCCGGCGCCGTCGGTGCGAAAAGAAGTTCGTGCCAATCCGTGAAATTCATGGCTTAATTTCCCGCATGAACATTCAAGTGGCGGTGCTTTGCGACGCGGCGACGGACG
>Ga0316226_1003878_pt1 | contig 12373 bp, 9 predicted proteins | sample TBH18017metaG_FD_206009 | JGI IMG/M metagenome (GOLD analysis project Ga0316226, IMG submission 206009) | Freshwater microbial communities from Trout Bog Lake, Wisconsin, USA - TBH18017 | ecosystem: Environmental > Aquatic > Freshwater > Lake > Hypolimnion/Profundal zone | place: USA: Wisconsin... | reverse complement strand
TCTAGCAGATTCCAGGTCCCGGAAAAAACAGCACACTGCGCCAATTACAATGAAGTGCGTAAATCATTCCCCGAAGGAGCAAACTCAAGTGGCGCAACGCACATTCAGCATCGTCAAGCCGGACGCTGTCCGCAAAGCTTTTACAGGCGGAATCCTCGCCGAAATTGACAAGGCCGGCTTTCAGATTATCGCCATCAAAAAGCTGTCCATCTCCAAGCCCCAGGCCGAGGGCTTCTATGCAGTGCATAAGGAGCGCCCGTTCTTTGACGCCCTCACCACCTTCATGTCCTCCGGCCCGCTGGTAATGATGGTTCTTGAAAAGGACAACGCCATCGCCGACCTGCGCAAGCTGATGGGTGCTACCAACCCCGCAAACGCTGAAGAAGGCACCATCCGCAAAAAGTTTGCCGGCTCCATTCAGGAGAACGCCATCCACGGCTCAGACGCGGAAGATACCGCCGCCTTTGAAATCGGCTACTGGTTCGCAGGTTACGAACTCATTTAGGAAACCTCTGATTAAGTCGATGTTTTGAAAGGGTACGGCTTTAGCCGTGCCGCAAATTTAGCAAAATGGACGAGGGCTTCAGCCACTGAGGGAATGCCGGCTACCCCACCCTCGCCGCGTTTTTGTTTTTGCGGCTAGGGTGGGATAGCTGACATCAACCCTGGTCGCCGGAAGGATGCCATGAGGAAGTTCGTTCTTTGCTTGACTGGTCTGCTGGTCCTGCTCTTCGCTGGTCGCGCGCTCTATGCTGCGCCCGGCATCGTCAAGCCCGGAGACCCCTGGGTAGACAATCGCGGTCAGCGCATTCAGGCGCACGGCGGCGGCATCACGCTCTGGAAGGGTACGTACTATTGGTTCGGCGAAGACCGTACGCAAACCAATGATCCTGAAAAGCGCTACGTCGCCTGCTACTCTTCAAAAGATTTGGTGCACTGGCGGTTTCGCCGTCAGGTGGTGGCGCTTGCTGATCCGGAACACCTCGGCCCCCACTGGGTGCTCGAGCGCCCCAAAGTCTTTGCTAGTCCGCGTACCGGCAAGTTTGTCCTCTATGCGCATCTTGACGATGCGCACTACAAGGTGGCCCGCGTAATGGTCGCGGTTAGCGACCGCATTGACGGCGACTACAAGTTCATCAAGAGCTTTCGCCCCCTCGATCAGGAGAGCCGCGACATTGGCCAATTCGTAGACGACGACGGGGCCGCCTACTTGATCTTTGAGTCGCGCCCCACCAAAGGCTTCTTTATCGCGAAACTCTCAGATGACCTCATGAGCGTCGAGCAGACCGCCTTCATCAAGGCTCCGCTCGAAGGGGGCGCGCTCGTTCACGTGGACGGCCTCTACTACGTCGTCGGCTCCCACATGACCGGCTGGAGTCCCAACCCCAACGTCTACGCCACCGCGCCTTCCATCACCGGCCCCTGGACTGAGTTCAAAAATCTCGCCCCGCCCGAAGCCAAAAACTACGACTCGCAATCCACCATGCTGGTGAAGGTTGCCGGAACCCAAAAAACCGCAGTCATCTTCATGGGCGATATCTGGAAGCCCAAAGCCCTATGGGACTCGCGCTACCTGTGGATGCCCCTGGAACTGAACTCAGGCGCCATGCACCTGCCTCCGCCCGCACCTTGGCAGTTGAATATCAAAACTGGAGAAACTTCGGTAAAGCCTTGACGAGACAGCAGTGAAAGAGCAACGGTACACCACGGCATGCAAGGGGATTTGGGCGGGGAGGTACGCTTTGGCCGGTCGTCCTGACTCCTTGGTTCCTTTCGATCGAAATCCACCACTATACGTCCGCTGCAGCGTGAATGGCACACAGGCTCGACCGTTTGAGCGCTAATTCATTCGGCGCTTTATACTGTCTTCATTTAGGGTTGCGGGCTGGTGGACACGAGTATTGTAAAGTCGGAAGTAGATACCTTAGGGGCATACAGCCTTGGGTATCACGTTTAGGTCTCACTTAAAATCGAACATTCCAGAGGAAATCATAATTGAAACGACTAAGCTATCGACGAGAGATAGACGGGCTGCGTGCGCTCGCGGTGGTCCCCGTTATCCTGTACCACGCTGGGTTTAATACTTTTAGCGGTGGCTATGTAGGCGTTGACGTCTTCTTTGTTATCAGTGGCTACCTCATCACGTCACTCATTATTTCCGAAAAGGACTCTGGTTCTTTCTCGATCAGGGCTTTCTATGAGCGGCGGGCAAGGCGCATATTACCTGCGCTATTCTTCATCCTGCTTATCTGCGTCCCATTCGCATGGCTCTGGCTGCTGCCCGAGGATCTGGTGCGCTTTTCACAAAGTCTGCTTGCAGTTTCCGGCTTCTCTTCGAACATCCTCTTCTGGAGAACGAGCGACTATTTTGATATTGCGGCGGAGTTGAAACCGCTCCTGCATACCTGGAGCTTGGCAGTAGAAGAGCAGTTTTACCTATTCTTTCCTCCTTTCCTGATACTTGCCTGGCGACTAGGTAAGCGGTGGATGCTAACCCTGCTTGCAGTGGTGGCTGTTATCAGTCTGGCATTCGCGCAGTTGAACTCCGTCACACACCCCTCAGCAGCCTATTACCTGCTCCCAACGCGCAGTTGGGAGTTATTGATCGGCGCTATTGCCGCATTCTATCTCTCGGATGACACGGCATATAAGCTCTCTCGGCCAGTATGCGAAGTCTGCAGCTGGTCAGGTCTGGTGATGCTGCTTTATGCGGTCTTTGCGTTTGACAAGCAGACGCCATTTCCAGGGATATATGCACTGGTGCCGACTATTGGAGCAGTTCTGATAGTGTTGTGCGCGACAAGCGGTACATCAGTGGGCAAGTTCCTCGGCAACCGCCTTTTCGTTGGAGTCGGTCTGATTAGTTACAGCGCATATTTGTGGCATCAGCCGCTGCTTGCATTTGCCCGGCACAGGACACTGGATAAGCCAAGCAAGCTCCTTCTGGGTGCGCTTGTAATGGCATCCCTGGCGCTTGCGTATGGAAGTTGGAAATATGTCGAAGCGCCATTCAGAAACAGACGAAACTTCAGCCGTAAGCAAATCTTCGCGTACAGTGCTGCAGGAAGCATATTCATTGCATTAATTGGTCTTGCAGGAATTACCGGCAAGGGTTTTCCTGGCCGGATGCCGCGGGTTGTTCCGCCCGCGGAGACGCAGTTAGCTGAGATAAATAATGGCTGGTGCTTCTATAGTGTCGATGACTTGGGGAACCTCCCTACAGGTGCCAAGGGCGTAGACTGCTGGCTTGGAGAAAAGTCTTCAACCAAGGCAGGCATTCTCTTTGGCGATTCCTATGCAGCACAATATGAGCCCCTCTGGGACGTGGTGGGGCATGATGCTGATCTCAAAATTAACGCAATAACAACGAATTGGTGCTTCCCGAGTTTGGATCAAGAGTTTACGGGGCCAAAGTCGAGCCGGTCCCTGGAACAATGTCTCTACGATAGAAAATTCGTGCGCGACAATTTATCTAAATACGACTTTGCTGTTTTAAGCGGAATGTGGGGAGACGTACTAACGAAGAACAAGATGCAGAGCGTCTTCGATTTGATTCACGTTGCGTCATCCAGCACGCGGGTTGTTGTTATCATGGCCAGCCCGAAGCAGTTTGATTCAGACATCATGGTCCTGTACAAGGAGAGTCTGTTGTATCGGACCATGTTTGATCTTACGAAGGTGACTACCATCAAAGACAAAAAGGCGCTGGAAGCAAACAGTATGCTCCAGGCCGCGTCCGCGATCTACAGCAATGTTATTTTTGTTGATCGGGATTCACTCTTTACGATCAATGGACGCATGTCTGACGTTACGAAGGATGGCATTCCCTTCAGCCTGGACGGGGGCCACCTCAGTATTTACGGTTCAGAGTCCGCTGGCACACTCTTTTTGCAATCGCAAAAGTACAAGGAGTTTAGGCACGCGATACAGTGATCGACGACGCGAGCACTGTGCCAGGTCTCCGATTGCCGAAGTGCTGCATCCATCTTCTGTGCATCAATTGAACCGGGGCGCCGATTTGGTGGGCGCCCCAGTTTACAGGGTTCTAGAGTCCAGCACTTAGAGCGTGCTCATATCAATCACGAACCGGTACTTCACGTCCTGCTTCAACATGCGCTCGAATGCCTCGTTGATCTTCTGCATCGGAATCACTTCCACATCGGCGGTAATGTTGTGCTTGCCGCAGAAGTCCAGCATCTCCTGTGTCTCCGGCATGCCGCCAATCATCGAGCCGGCAATGGAGATGCGCTTGCTGATAAGCGAGAACACGTTGACTGAGGGAGGCACTTCAGGCAACCCCACAAGCGTCATGGTCGCGTCTTGCTTCAGCAGTGCCAGGTAAGGCTCCAGCGCGTGCGGCGCTGAAACGGCGTTGAGGATAAAGTCGAACGTCGCTGCGTGAGCCTTCATCGCCTCTGGATCGGTCGAGACAACAACTTCATCCGCGCCCAATCGCATCGCGTCTTCCCTCTTCTTTGCCGACGTTGTGAACTGCACAACGTGCGCGCCAAAAGCATGGGCAAACTTCAGCGCCATGTGTCCCAGGCCGCCAAGACCAACAATGCCTACCTTCATCCCCGGACCCACCTTCCAGTGGCGCAGAGGTGAATAGGTGGTAATGCCCGCGCAAAGCAGCGGCGCAACACCGGCGAGGTCAAGGTTCGCGGGCACGGAGTGGGCAAAGCGCTCGTCCACAACATAGTTGTTTGAATAGCCACCCTGCGTGATGGTGCCGTCTACACGGTCCGTGGCCGCGTAGGTCAGCGTCGCGCCCTCGTCGCAAAAGTGCTCTTCTCCGCGAGTACATGGATTGCAGTGGCGGCATGAGTCCACAATCACGCCAATGGCAGCAATCTCCCCAGCCTTGAACTTGGTTACATCCTTGCCCACGCTGGTCACGCGGCCAACAATCTCGTGGCCCGGCACCATGGGGTAAATTGACTGGCCCCACTCATTCCGCGCCATGTGCAGATCGGAGTGGCAAACACCGCAGAAAAGTGTCTCGATCGCGATCTCGGTGGGACCGGGCTCGCGGCGAGAGAAGGTGAAGGGAGCAAGTGGCGACTGCTTGTCGTGTGTTGCGTAACCTTTTGACGAAGGCATGAGGTGGTTCCTTTCAGTGGTGAAGTCTACAACTGGTGCGCATTGAGATAGATGCTTTCAGCACGCACAAGATGCGCGTATCTACGCGTGCCGTTTTTGAACAGCCTGTGAACGTCTATGGCCGCAAGGCAGTAACCACACGGTCAATGCCCTGCAGGTCAGCCGTGAATTCAATGTGCCTAAAGCCGCAGTCAGTAAGCAACCCGGCCACAGCATCGGCCTGGCTGCAACCAACTTCGAGAATGATAAATCCCCCTGACACAAGCACGGCCTGAGCCCCGGGAATCAGGCGTCGATATATCTCCAGGCCATCGTCGCCGGCAAACAGGGCCAGCGATGGCTCGTAATCCCTCACCTCGACAGACAGCGTCGCGCGGTCCCCAGTAGATACATACGGCGGGTTTGAGGCAACAATCTCAAACTGCTCGGCGGCCACGGGCGTCAGCAGGTCGCCATGCAGAAAGCGGATGCGCTCCGCCACCCCATTCTGCTCGGCGTTCCCGCGCGCAATCTCCAGCGCTGCTATGGAGAGATCGATGGCGGTAACCTGCGCGCCGGGCAACTTGTGCGCCAGGGCAACAGAGATCGCGCCGGAGCCGGTGCCAATGTCCACCATCCGCGGGCGCTCAAACTGCGCTGCCACTGAGAGAGCCTTCTCCACCAGGTGCTCGGTCTCCGGGCGGGGAATAAGCACCTCGCGGCTTACGCGAAACGGCAGCCCGTAGAACTCCACCTCACCGGTAATGTATTGAATAGGCTCCCCGGCCACCCGCCGATCAATCAGCGCGTAATAGCGGACGGCTCCCTCGGCTGAAAGAACCTCCAGCGGATGCGCAATCAGGAAAGCGCGGTCGCGGTGGATAAGGTGCATCAGCAGCACCTCGGCGTCGCGGCGGGCGCGCTCCGGGTGAGGCCCGCCGCGCAATCGGGCCTCGCCATTCAGGAGCCAGCTCTGCAGGGTCACGGCGTTACGCGGCCTGGCTATCGGCCTTCAACAACTCGGCCTGGTAGTGCGTAATCAGCGCATCCACAATCGGCTGCAGGCGGCCTTCCATCACCAGATCCAACTGGTGCAGAGTCAGCCCAATGCGATGGTCCGTCAGGCGGTTCTGCGGAAAGTTGTAGGTGCGAATCTTCTCGCTGCGGTCCCCGGTGCCTACCTGCTGCTTCCGCTCCTTGGCCAACTCTGCGTTTTGCCGGTCCATCTCCTGCTCGTAGAGGCGCGAGCGGAGAACGCGCATGCCCTTCTCGCGGTTCTTGATCTGCGACTTCTCGTCCTGGCAGCTGACCACGGTATTGGTGGGCAGGTGCGTAATGCGGACGGCGGAGTACGTGGTGTTCACTGATTGCCCGCCGGGCCCCGACGAGCAGAAGGTGTCAATGCGGATATCCTTGGCCTCGATCTTTACGTCTACTTCCTCCGCTTCCGGTAACACGGCAACGGTGATGGCAGAGGTGTGGACGCGCCCTTGCGTCTCAGTGGCGGGAACGCGCTGTACCCGATGAACTCCGCTCTCCCACTTCATCTGCGAGTAGACGCGGTCGCCTTCAATGATCGCGATTACTTCCTTGTAGCCGCCCACGCCCGACTCCGACATTGAAAGCAGTTCAATCTTCCACTTGTGCTGCTCGGCAAAGCGCGTATACATGCGGAACACCTCGGCAGCAAACAGCGAGGCTTCGTCTCCGCCCGTGCCCGCGCGGATTTCGAGAATCACGTTCTTGTCGTCGTTGGGGTCCTTGGGCAGCAGCAGCACCTTGATCTCATCTTCAAGCGCCGGCTCGCGCGGGGCCAGCGAGGCAATCTCCTCCTCGGCCATGGCGCGCATCTCGGGGTCGCTCTCAGCTAGCATCGCGCGTGCCTCGGCCAGCGACTGGCGAACCTGCTTCAGCTCGCGGAACTTCATCACCGGAGTCTCCAGATCGCTCAGAGCCTTGCCGGCCTGCTGGTATTTCTCACGGTCGTTCACGATTTCGGGTAGCGAGAGCTGCGCGGAGAGCTCCTCGTAACGCTGGTCCATCTGTTCCAAACGATCAATCACGGCAAAACCTCCACTGCGTGGGGCAAAGTTCTCAACTATTCAATTGCAAAGGGAAAAATGAGCGAAAAACAAGTATCTGCGGCGGGCGCCGCTAGAGGAGGGCCGGAATGGGCTGGTGCAGGGCCACTTCATCTTCTATTTTAGCGCGAAACGGCGCTCTGGATCACTTGCCGTATCCTTCCGGCCTCATCACAGGCACCTGCAGGTTCGACGCCTGCCCCGGCCCTGAGTAAACCGTAATCGTCGCAGGTTTATAGTCGCGGCGCTTTGCTTTCATGATGTTAGGCACAAACGTCTGCGGATTGCGATCGTAGAGCGGAAACCATGTACTCTGGATCTCTACCATCACCGTATGCCCGGCCTTGAAGACGTGGTCAACATCGTGCAGCGAGAACTTGTACTCCCGCACCGCGCCGGCGCGCAGCGGCTCAGCCTTCACAAACGAGCCAAGATAGCGGCCGCGGAGGATCTCGGCGTTGGTGATCAGTTGATACCCGCGCATCTTCGCATCAGCATCGTCCTCGGGATACTGGTCAATCAGCTTCACCACCAGGTCGTTGTCCGTGCCGCTGGTGGCGGCATAGATGTCCGCCACCACTTCACCGGTCAGGGTCAGGTCTTTGCTCAGGGTCGGGAGCTTCCACACCGCCACATCGCTGCGGCTGCTCACAAACCGCTGATCCTCAGTGAGCCAGTTGAACCACTGAGAGCCATCGCTATACGTGGGCTGGATGGGCCGATTGCGATAGGGAACCGGGTTGGCGGGGTCGCTGATGTAGCTGGTGGTCGCCTCGGTGGTCGAGCCGGTCCAGCTCAGCAGGCTGCCGCCTTGCAGGTAGAGGCTGGTGGGCCTCGACTCCTGCGGGGGAAAATGCGCGTACCGCTTCCATCTGTTGGAACCGGTCTGGAAGCTGGTCGTATCCTCCAGGTCAAAACCCGCTTGATTCTGACCTGGCTCGTCCTTCAAATAGTGGGCAAAGAACTTGGCCTCAATCTGCTCGCGGAACTCCTTGCCGATGGGCTCCGTGTACTCCAGGTTGCCCAGGTGGCGCGTGGACGTGGCCCAATAGCCATGACGCCAGGGACCAAGCACGAGGAAGTTCTGGTGATGGGTGTCGTGCGGCTCCAGCCGCGCGTATTCCTCCTGCGGGCCATACATATCTTCCTGGTCGTAGTAGCCGCCCACGGTCAGGGTGGGCACCGTAACCGCATTCAGCGCATGCTCAACGCCGCGGGAACTCCAGTAGCTGTCATAGGCAGGGTGATCGAGGAAGAGCTTCCAGGTGGGCAAAACTCTGGAGCCGGATTCCTTGACGTCCCTGGCAAAAGAGCCCCGCTTCAGAAAGTAGTCAAAGCCATCCACGGCCTTCCCGTCTTTGCTCTTGCCATAGTCAACCGGCGTATCTTCCTTGCTTGACTCCATCGAGAGCACGTAGTCGTAGCCGTAGCTCTGCCTGAAGGCCCCGTTGTGGAAGAAGTCGTCCCCCATCCACACGTCGATCATCGGCGCTTGCGGCGAGATGGCCTTCACAGCCGGATGCGGATCGATGCCGGCCATCATGGCCAGAAAGCCGGGATAGCTGGTGCCCACAAAACCTGCGCGCCCATTGTTGCCGGGGACGTTGGCAAGCAGCCAGGCCACGGTGTCGTAGGTGTCTGTGCTCTCGTCCACTGCCTTGGGGTTGCCATGGTCGGCAAGGGGACGGCTCATTACAAACTCGCCCTCGCTCTTGTAGCGTCCGCGTATATCCTGGTTCACGCAGATATAACCATCGCGGGCCAACTCGGGGCGGCTGCCATACAGCGAAGCGCGGTCAGTACCGTCCACGCCATACGGGGTCCGCTGAATAAGGAAAGGCAGCGGCCCGGCCATGTCTGCAGGCTTCAGTAGGACGGCGTGCAGCTTGATGCCGTCCCGCATGGGAATCATCACTTCACTGCGCACGTAGTCGTGAAAGACGTGATGCGCCGCGTTGCCGATGCGGCGGTGCTCATGTTCCTGTGGGTTGCTTGGCAGCGCCACCGTCTCGCCGCGCCCGCTGGCATCCAGGGTAAAGCGGAAGACGATCTCGGCGCGGCCAAAGCTGAACTCCGTGGCGGAGACGGCCATCAGCTTTCTGGGCAGGCTGCGCTCGGACTCGACAAACAAATTGCCGTTTCGCGCATAAAAACTGAGCGGCGTGTCTGGTTCCACCGGGTCGGCATATTCGCCTGCCAGGGCCTCAAGCTGCTGCGCTGAGAGCACAACCGCTTTCGCGTCTTGAGGGGCCATCTGGGCCAGACCGGGCAAAGCTGAAATCAGGGCAAAACAGAGAATTGCGAACGCGGCACGGGGGCGGAACAAGCGAAAGAACCTCCTGAAATCGGCTTAATGCGAGTGGCCGTGATGGTGGCCATGTTCGTGGTCGGCGGATAGTTCTTCTATCGGCACCACGCAGCCTTCAAGCTCTCCACAACCAATGTGCTCAAACTGGATCGTCGTGTGGCTGATGTGGAAATGATCCTTCAGAACATGATTCAGTCTCAACAGGATGCAGGCACTCTCTGAAGGGGGAATGTCGGCGATGGTCACATGGCAGGCCAGCGCCCGCGACTGCGAGCCCAGGCTCCATACGTGCAGATCGTGCACGTTGACGACGCCCTCAACCTCCTCCATGCCAGAGCGAATCAGGGTCAGCGAAACGCCGCGCGGAGTCCCCTCAAGCAGGATGTTCAAGGTCTCGCGCACAATCCCGAAACTTGACCAGAGAATCAGTGCCGAGATCACCAGGGAGAGTACAGGGTCAATCCAGTTATGCCCGGTCAGCAGAATGCCCGCGCCCCCGGCGATCACCGCCCCGGTTGAAAGAGTGTCGCCCGCCATGTGGATGAAGGCGGAGCGCAGGTTCACATCGCGGGCCACGCCCCACAGCAGGGCAGCGATTACGCCGTTCATCAGCACGCCTGCGGCGGCCACAACCATCATCAGTCGGGGTTGCACAATCACGGGGCTTGAAAGCCGGTGTACCGCTTCCACGGCTATCCACAGCGCAATCAGGATCAGCGTCCCTGCGTTGATAAAAGCGGCCAGCACCCCTGCCCGCTGGTAGCCAAAGGTCTTTGAGTCGTCGGCGGGCCGCGTCTGGAAGTACACAGCGGCAAAGCTGAGCAAAAGCGCCAGAAAGTCTGACACGTTGTGCCCAGACTCTGAAAGCAGCGCCAGCGAGTGCGCGCGCAGCCCTGCTACAAACGTGACCACGACATAAACAAGCGTCGCCGCCAGCGAAAAACGCAATACGGATTTTGTCCTGTTTGCGCCCGGACCTGAGGGCGCCGCATGCACATGCATAAAGGCAGTGTAACCGGGGCGAGGGCAGAACGCGCCAGCTCCGGCAGCGAGCCTAACCTCGGCCGCGGCGCAGGTGGCTCAAATCGAGGGGGTCAGGGTCGTCAAAGGCAGGCAGTGTGGGGAGTCCGGCGCGCAGGCCCGTCCACTCCTCTTCAATCACAATGCTGTTATGCGGATTACCGGGCTGGTAGCGCACCGTGCAGGGAAACCCCGCCCGCACCTGTGCCGCATCCACCACGTCCCGCATGTCTGTAATGTCCTGGGAGCACTCGTAGTCCACGCCAGCAATCCGATAGCTGAACAGCAGCATCGTCAAAGTGCGGCCGTCTTCTGCCTCCACCTCGCAAATATCAAGCAGCATGCCATCCACAAGCCGCCCGGACTGCGCCAAAAATCGGCGTCGGGCTCGCTCAATCTCCTCGGCGGTCAGCCGCTTGTGCAGCACCAACCAGCAGGCAATAGCCCCTAGCACGGCAATCAATGCCGCGCCAGCGATAACTTGCCATTCGCTTATAGTGAGGAAGTTCATTCCAGGCGGGACACTGCTCCAGGGGTCCTAACAAGAGCATACCGCAGGCAAAGGGGGCAAACGCCGGGGTTTTCGCTCCTTTGCCTCAAACAGTCCAGCGAATTCAAAAGTCAGCCTGGCTGAGCACTGGAATACTATAAGAGTGCCCTTTCAGAACGGCATTTTGGCTGGATAAATCATGGTCTTCCTGGCACGCGTAGAGGCAATCCAAGACACCGACTCGGCCAGCGAGGCAGTTGCTCCTCGCCGGATTCTCTACGCCCTTGGCCCCGGCGACGTGGTCCGCCAGTTCCGCGACCAGCTCGAGGGTCGCGAGCCGCCTTTCCAAATGGCCATGGCCTTCTCCCAGCAGTTTCTTGAGGGCTGCAAGGCTTCCGGCCTCGTGGCCCACCTCATGTCCTGGCACCCTCGTCGGGACACCCTCAAAATAGGCCCCCATCGAATAGAAAATCGCCCTAAAAGCCCCCTCTACTACGCTGGCGGATGGCGTCATCACTTGGGCGTTCTGCTCTATGGGCTTACGGTTGTGGGGCAGGCCTTGCGTCACCGGGCAACGGTCGTTATCGCAGACTCGGGCACCACGCACTGGATTGTGCTTTCGCTCCTCGCTCTCTTCCGCATCCCTGTCATCGCGGTGCTCCATAACGCCTTGTGGCCCATGGGATTTCCGCCCCAGCGCCGTGTAGACCGTCTCCTCCGCCGTCTCGACGGCTGGTTCTTCCGCCACATCGCGGCAGCCACGGTCTGTGTATCGCCAGAGTGCGAGCGCCAGGTGCGCATGCTGGCCGGCAAACTCAAGGGACCCGCTTACCAGTGCCGCGCCCAGTACCGCGAAAACTTTCTGAGCCGTGTAAAGCCGGTTCCTGACCACTCCGTCCGCCCCTTCCGAGTGCTCTTCATGGGCCGGGTAGAGCAGTTCAAGGGCGTGTTTCTCATTCTTGCCGCCGCCGAGCGCCTGCAGGCAGAGCTGCCAGGGCATTTCATCTGGAAGATCGTTGGCTCCGGCGCGGCATCTGAGGCCGTTGAGCGCCACATTCAGCAGCGGAATCTGGGCCAGATTGTCGACCTGCCCGGCACCCTCCCCAATCAAGAAAAGGCGCTTGAGACCCTCGGCTGGGCACATGCAATGGTGGTACCCACCACCTCGGAGTTTATTGAGGGGCTGGCTATGACCGCGGCCGAGTCCGTACTGGCCGGCAGGCCAGTGGTTGTCAGTAGCGTAGTCCCCGCATGGGAGGTCCTTGGCCGCGCCGCAATCAAGGTCCAGGCCGACGATGTAGAGAGCCTCGTTGATGCCCTTCGCAGCCTTGAGCAGGACGCCGGCCTCTACTGCGAGTGCCAGCGCGCAACAGCCGCCGCCCAGCTGCAGTT
>Ga0316226_1003875_pt1 | contig 12378 bp, 8 predicted proteins | sample TBH18017metaG_FD_206009 | JGI IMG/M metagenome (GOLD analysis project Ga0316226, IMG submission 206009) | Freshwater microbial communities from Trout Bog Lake, Wisconsin, USA - TBH18017 | ecosystem: Environmental > Aquatic > Freshwater > Lake > Hypolimnion/Profundal zone | place: USA: Wisconsin... | reverse complement strand
ATGGTCACCGCCGGGTTGAACTCCCACCGGCCGATGATTTTCTCGCCGTCATATTTCGCCGATTTGCCGGTCTGCAAATAAACGGTCAGGTCGTCCAGGTTGGTCCGCAGGATGCCCGTGATCAGCTTGGTCTGCTCCTTGTTTTCCAGGAACGCCCGCACATTCGGGTTGTTCAGCAGTTCGGAAAGCGACACGCCGGAAGCCAGCGCGTTCGTCAGCGTGGCGTCCGTCACCAGCGGCTGAAAATCATCGCGCTCCCACAGCGAGGTCAGCGCCGGATACTCCGCCAGCCGCGGGCCGACCTGCGGGTTCTGCATGAGAAAGCCCGCCAAGTCGGCGAACTGATAATACTCCGGCGGCAGCGTCCCGACCGCGCCGGCCACCCGCGAAAGATGCGTCGCCTGCAAATCGCCGCCCAGCTGGTTCGCCAGCCGGATGGCCAGCGGCTGGTTCGGCGCCACCGCCACCTGCGTCGTCCAATAGGTCAGGTTGAAAATCAGGAACGTGATCAGCACAAAATAAAGCGCGCCGTTCAGCAGGCCGACGCAGATGCCCAGCCGCGCGTTGAGCCGCTCGAACAGCGACAGCCGCAGGTCGCCCGCCTTGTATTTGTAAAAATGCTCCACCTTGCTGTGCACCGGCTGGCCGACCACCTTGAACACGATGGAGACAATGATGAAGCCCGCCACCGGCGCCAGCGCCCACGCCATCACGGGATTGCCCGCGCCCAGATGCGGCAGCAGCGGATGCACCAGCCGGCCCACCGGCACCGCCAGCAGCGCCGCGAACAGGATGCCCACAAACGAGATCGCCGCGCGGATCGCGCCCAGCCGCCAGCCGGCGAGCGCCGTCGAAATCATCACCACGATGGCCAGGATCCAAATGCTCATGCCGCCATTAAAAATCATCCCGCAGAAAATGCACGACGAAAATTGCACGCGCCGGTTGAAAACTGCGGCCTAAAGGTTATCTTGCCGCCGCTTGAAAATCTCCCTCATCGTCCCCGCCTTCAACGAGGAAAAACTTCTGGGCGCGTCGCTGGCGGAAATAAATTCCGCCGCGACAGCGTTTACTTCGCGCGGCTGGGAATATGAATTGGTTGTTTGCGACAACAATTCCACCGACCGCACCGCCGAAATCTCCCGCGCCGCCGGCGCGAAAGTCGTCTTTGAGCCCATCAACCAAATCGCCCGCGCACGAAATTCCGGCGCGGCGGCGGCCACCGGCGATTGGCTGGTGTTCGTGGATGCCGACTCGCATCCCGGCGAAAAACTGTTTGCCGACGTGTCCGCGCAAATTTCTTCCGGCAAGGTTCTGGCCGGCGGCGTCACCATCCGGCTGGATGAAAAATTGTTTGTCGCCGGCCTCGTCACGCAGTTCTGGAACTGTTCCAGCCGCCTCACGCGGCTCATGGCCGGCTCGTTCATTTTTGTGGAGGCGGCGGCGTTCCGGCAGGTCGGCGGTTTTAGCCACGAATTTTTCGCCGCCGAAGAACTGGACTTGAGCATCCGCCTGAAAAAACTCGCGCGTGCGACGAAGCGGAAAATTGTCATCCTCCACCGCCATCCCATCAAGACTTCTGCGCGCAAGATGAAGCTCTACACCGGCCGCGAACTCGGCGGGTTTTTCCTGCGCTCCATCTTCAACCATCGCCGCACCATCCGCGACCGCGAGGCCGCGTTCATGTGGTATGACGGCCGGCGGTGAGGCCGCCATACGGCAACGAAGCGCCGGTCACGCCACCGGCGCAGCGGAGATTATCGGGGCCGGCTTCTTGCCGGGCCATTTTCCGTAATGTTCCTTCAGGCAATCCGGACACAGGCCGTGGGTGAAGTCCGCCTCCGAGTTCTCGGCAATATACGTCTCCAGCTTCTGCCAGCTGCCGTCAGTTTTGCGGATGCTTTTGCACCACATGCAAATCGGCAGCCGGCCCCGAAGCACCTTGATTTCATGGCTCAGGCGGACGTTGCGGGCGGCGAGAAACGCCAGCGTGCAGAGGACGACGACGCGGACAACCGCATTGATGGCACCCGCCGCGAAGCTGACCGGCGACTCCTCGAAGTAACTGATCAGAAATGTGCCCAGCGGCAGCGCCGCGGCCAGGGCATAGGCCAGCCGCGCACTGCAGAACAAGGCCGACAACGCCACAGGCAGCACAAACAAAATGGGAAACATCAGCACCGGTCCGGTTGATAAATCCAGGAGCAGAATGCCCAGGCCCAAGAGGACATGGGTGACGGCGCGGGAAAGCAACGTCGGTATGAAACGCATCAACATCAAGCACCGCAGCATACCCCGGCGCCGGCCGCCGCAACATCAGGTATAACCCGGCTAGGGATGAGCAGATTGGCGGAGCGCCTCGGCTGCGGCCGTGCATGGGTAATACACCCCATGTTCATTTGAAGATATTCTGTGAAGATGGCAGCCATGAACTCCCTCTCCCAACCAATGCACAGCCCCACGCCGCCGGCCGTTTTTGCGATGTTGTCCTATTCATCCAAACTGCTGCTGACCGAAACCTCGGGCGCCACCGTCAAACGGGATGCCTCCAACCCGACTTTGGACAACCTTGCCCACCGCGCCATCGCCATAACCTTCACCCTCAAGACGGTTGAGGGATACATCCATTACGGCATTAACGACTGAACCGTCCTTGGGAGGCCACGGCAAAGACCGGACTGGCAACCAAGCGCTGGCACGCCGCAAGGAGCGGGGGGAATGGGCGGCAGAGACTGTTTCCGGAAACTCCGCTTTTAACTCCACTCCGGGAATTGCGTGGTGTTTAAATCCAGCGCGGCAATGGCGGCCATGTCGGCGGCTTCCAGGCTGAAGTCAAAGATGTTCAGGTTCTCCGTGATGTGCGCTTTCTGGGAGGATCGGGGGATGGCGATGATGCCTCTTTGGAAATGCCAGCGCAGGCACACCTGCGCCACCGTCTTGTTGTATTTCTTGCCGATGGCGGCCAGCGTGGCGTTGGTGAACAGCCCATGACGGCCTTCCGCAAACGGCGCCCAGGCCTCCATTTGCACGCCCTGTTGCTTCAAAGATTCCAGCGGCCTGCCTTCCTGGAAGAACGCATGGGTTTCGATTTGATTTATCGCCGGTTTCACCTCGCTGTTCGCCAGCAGGTCGTCCAGTTGCGCGGGTTCGAAATTGCTCACGCCGATGGCCTTGATTTTACCCGCATGATAAAGCTCCTCCATCGCCTTCCAGGAGCCTTTGATGTCGCCCGCCGGCCGGTGAATCAGGTAGAGATCCAGATAATCCGTGCCCAGCTTGTTGAGGGAAGTTTGAAATCCTTTTTTGGCCGGTTCGTAGCCCATGTCGGCCTTCCACAGCTTGGAGGTGATGAAGAGTTCTTCCCGTTTGATGCCGCTCTGTTTGATCCCGGCGCCCACGGCCGTCTCCGTGCCGTAGATCATGGCGGTGTCAAGCAGCCGATAGCCCAGGGCGATGGCATCGGCCACGGCCCTGGTTCCGGTCTCGCCGCCCAGCGTCATCGTGCCCAGTCCCAGCATGGGCATTTGCAGGCCGTTGTTGAGGGTCACGGATGGGATCAAACTTTTCTTGGGGCCGGCATCGGGCGCGGCGAATGCCGTCGCGCCGCCGAGGCCCAGGAACATGGCCGAGGCGGCACAGCCCGCGCTGGTCTGCAGGAATTGGCGGCGGTTCATGCCGTTGGAATGGCGTTCTGTTTTCATGATGAGGATTTTTTGTGATTCTCCGCCTGCCCCGCCGATTGGCAAGGCTTTTTTTGGCCCGCCGCCCCGGTTTCTCCCGGCGGCGATGACGCTTCCTCCGTGGTTTCCAGTATTCCGCGCCGGGTTTTCAGGATTCAACGCCGTAAATTGGAAAAGTCCGACCTGGAATCGCCGTTTGCCACCGGCAAACGGGAGGCCGCCAGCCCGGCCTTGGACAACCTGGCCTTCCCCGCCTCCGCCATCACGACCACCCTCAAAACGGTTGAGGGATACGTTCATTACGGCATCAATGATTGAGGCCGTTTCTGGCCTGCGGGATGGTTCCCGCCGCCGACAAGGGTCGGCCGGCACAAAGACGGGCAACGCCCGTGCTGCAAGATTGATGGGCGTCCAGCGTTGGCCTGGCTTTCTATGGATTCAACGTCGCGGTGAGGGTTCCATAGCCAAGTTGATCGAAGCCGCCGCTGGTTGTGCCATAATCGCCGCCGCCGCCTTCCGGGCGTCCCTTCGCCGCCATCCGGGTGGTATAAGGCGCGGGCAGACCCTTGAGTTTGACATAGTGGTTGTAAACCAGCTCCCACACGGGCCGGGCGCCGCCCCTGGCCCCGCTGCTGACCACCGTCTGCGTCACCTTGTCGTTGCGGTAGGGTTTGAAGGGCACATCCTCCCCCAGGTTATACTTCGCCACATACTCACAACCCGCCAGGAAACGGTTGTGGTCGTAGCCATACAAATCGTCTCCCTGTTTCCAGGCCATCTCGCAGATGGCCCCCATGAGCCCGATGCCCATCAGGGTATGGCCCTGGTCGCGCCCCGACTCCTGCCATTGGCCGAGCCCGCCCGGATGGATATAATAAACGGCATTGGTGATGGCGCCGTTCCCTTTCCCATGCTTGAAATACTGGACCGCCTCATCATAGAGGCTGCGGTTGTCGCACAGGACGCCGATGGCCATGACCGAAGCCAGGTTGCAAAGATCCCAATTGGCCCAGTAATGGTCTGTCCTTGTGTTGTTGTGGCGGACCAGGAAATCATGGTTGATGGGATAGAAGACGCCCAGCATCATCTTTTGGAAACGCGCGAAATCTTCCGGCTTCCAGCCATCATAGGTGCGCATGATTTCGGCGGCGTTGGCAAATTCATAACCGTAGATGCCGGCGGCCAGGTCCACGTCGGTTGAACCGCTCAGCTTCTTCAAGGTCGCCGACCAGGCGTTCAAAATCTCGACGGACTTGTCCGCGTAGCGCCGGTCGCCGGAAAGCTGCCAGCGCAAGGCGCAGGCATACGCCGCCGCAATGTCATTGAACAGCAGCGTGTAGTTCTCCGGTGCCGTCGCCAGCCGGTCCCGGCCGCGCACCACGTCCGCCACCGGTCGCGGATGGTAATTGAGGGAGGCGTGCCGGTTGGCGGTCAATCTTTCCCAGCCGCCTTTCCACGGTTCCTGGTCCAGATGGGCGCGCATCCGTTGAAAGTCCGCCGCGCTGTGCAACAGGCCGGGATGGACGAAGGCGCCCGCCTGGGCCGGCGGCCGGTTGGTCGCCGGGAGGGCGGACGATTCGCCGGCCCTGGATGCCAGTGCCGTCGCCAGGAAAACCAGCCAGGCGAACCCGCAGGATTTTGCTTTCATATTTTGATTCAGTATGGCCGAACCGGATGAATCGTGCCAAGACCAAGAATAGTCTCCCTGTAAACCCGGCGGTTTTAATCGGTGGCATCCGGCCGCATCGGTGGCGGGCACCAAGACCGCACGTGCAAGGTGCCGGGGAAGCCTCCCCCGCCCGTTGTCAAACGATGCCACCATATATTGGCGCGCAGATTTCCCGTTCTTCGCCGGAGAACGGAAAAGTTCGACGGAAGATTTCCGTTTCACCGGCGTAAACCGGAGAAGTCCGGCGGAGGAACACCGTTTTCCGGCGGGAAATGTCGTCCGCTGGCGGAGAATGGAAAAGTTCCATCGAAGTTTCCGGATTCATCGTTTGAAAACGGGAAGGTTCCGTCGTAAATTCCCGATTCACCGTCGTAAATCGCAAAAGTCCGACGTAGAAACGCCGTTCGCCGACGGAAAACGCCGTTCGCCGCCGGAAAACGACGTTCGCTGGCGGAAAACGGCGTTCGCTGGCGGAAAACGACGTTCGCTGGCGGAAAACGGCGTTCGCTGGCGGAAAACGGCGTTCGCTGGCGGAAAACGCCGTTTTCCGACGGAGAATGGCGATGTTCGACGGTAAAACGCCGTTTGCCAGCGGAAACCCCCACCAAAAGCCAGCAAAATGCCAATTCCCGCCGGGGAACGTGCCGATCTGACGGGAAAACATGGTTGCGCCGCCGGGAAAAGCGGCAGAGGGCTGCCGCAAGAGGGAATGCAACGCCAAGACGCAAAGGAGCCAAGACGCCATGGTAATAATCTCTGCGCCTTCGGGTCTTTGCGTCTTTGCGTTAATTTGGCTTGGCCGGCAATGCCGCACGCCGCACGCCGCCTTCCGAAATCAGCGGCTGACGGGCGCGGGCAAGGGGCTGGGGAAGGGCGGGGCAAGCTGCGGAGCAGCGAAAGATAGTAGCCCACGGCGTTAGCCGTGGGTTTGGTTGGCAGGGTGAATTTCAGCCCCGGAGGGGCGAAAGAATGGTTTGACCTTTGGTTTTCTGCCGCCCCGTCCGGGGCTTGACCTTTGGCGGACGGTTAACCCACGGTTGCACCGTGGGCTACTTTCTGCCGCGCCTCCGGCGCTCCGGCTGGCCGGCGGCAAAGACGGGCACGCGGCAAGGGGCCGGGGAATGGCGGGGCAATGAATCCCGGCGCTAAAACGCCGGACTAGGCCTTTACTCCAACTGTGGCATTGTGTTCTTTTGCCTCAACGAGGATTGTTCTTCTTGAGCTGCCCGCGCTGACCTGCGAGCAGCGGCAACTGCTCATCCGCCGCACCCTGGAACTGGACGACGCGCCGCTGCATCCCGCCGATGAATCGCTGGTCGAGTCCCGGCTGGCGGCGTTGCGGGATGCGCCCGCCTCGGCCGTGCCGCTCGGTGAGATGAAGACCCGCCTCCGCACGCGCTACGGCAAATGAGCTGGCGCAATCGCCATCGTCACGAAACCGCCGAGCGCATGGCGGCGAAAAGATTCTTGCCCGAATCCTGCGCGACGGGCGTCTTGGATTTTGAGTCGGAGGTCTCGACGAGTTCCTCCGGCAGCTCCTTCAAAAACGGCGAGGGCTGGCACGGCAGCAACTGGCCGTATTTCTTGCGCCCGCCGCAATGGCTGATCGTCAGCGTCTGCATCGCCCGCGTCACGGCGACGTAAAACAGCCGCCGCTCCTCGTCCATCGTGCCCTCGACCTTCGAGCGCGAGTGCGGCAGCAGTCCATCCTCCAGGCCGACGACGAAGACATGCGGAAACTCCAGCCCCTTGCACGAGTGCATGGTGATGAGCGTCACGGCGTCGCTGGTGTTTTCCTTTTCCTCCTCGCGGTCGCTGTCCAGCGTGATGTTTTCCAGAAAATTGTCCAGCCGCTCCGCCGGGGCGTTGCCCGCGCCGTCCATCGTGGCCATCAGTTCCTTCAAATTGCGGACGCGCGCCTCGGCGGCTTCGGGGGTCTTTTCCAGCCGGCGCAATTCGGCGAAATAGCCGGCCTCGTTCAGGAAGTCTTCCGCCCACGTTTGCAGACGGAACTCGTTCGCGGTCGTCTGCAACTGGCCTTGCACGCGCTCCACAAATTCCACAAACGCCTCGATGCTCTTGCGCGTGTTCGTCTGAAAGGCCGTCGTCACCAGCGGATTTTTCATCGCGGTGAAGACGGAGCATTTCCGGTCGTGGCTGGCGCCGAGCAGCCGTTCCATGGTCACGTCGCTCAAGCCGCGCGCGGGCGTGTTGGCGATGCGCAGGAGGCTGATGTCGTCGTGCGGATTGAGAAACGTCTTCAGGTAGGCGAGGAAATCCTTGATCTCGCGCCGGTCAAAAAAGCTCTGCCCACCGATCAAATGATAACGCACATTGGCCTTCCGCAATTCCGTTTCCAGCGGCCGCGACTGCTGGTTGGTGCGGAATAAAATCGCGCAGTCCGACCACGGCACGCGGTAGGCGAGCCGCTTGAACTCGATCTGCGCCACGGTCTCCCGCGCCTCGTCCTCGTCGTTGCCGTAAGTCTGCAGCAGGATTTTCGCGCCCGCGCCCTTTTGCGACCACAGCGATTTGCCGCGCCGGCGGACATTGTTTTTGATGATGGCGTTCGCGGCGTTGAGGATAGTCGTGGTGCTGCGGTAATTCTGCTCGAGCTTGACGACTTTGATTTCGGGAAAATGTTTTTCCATGTTCAGCAGGTTGGCGACTTCCGCGCCGCGCCAGCCGTAGATGCTCTGGTCGTCGTCGCCGACCACGCACAGGTTCCGGTGCTCCACCGTCAGCGAGTGCACCAGCTCGAACTGCGCGGCGTTGGTGTCCTGATACTCGTCCACCATGACGTATTTATATTTGGCGCGGCAGGCGGCGAGCGCGTCGGGATGCTCGCGAAACAGCCGCAGCGTGAGCAAAATCAAATCGTCGAAATCCACGGCGTTGCAGGCGTGCAGCGCGGATTCGTAACGCTTGGCGATGTGCTGCGCCAGCGCGTGGATGCCGGGATCGCCGAAGACCTTGGCGTTCTCGCCGCCGTTCTTGAACTTGCTCAGCATCGCCAGCACCGCACCGGGATCAGTCTTCTCGCCCTTCGCGGAAATGGCGGAAAGAATTTTCTTCACCGCCGCGAGCTGCTCCGATTCGTCGTAGATGACGAAATTCTTTTTGTAGCCAAGCTTGTCAATGTGCTGCCGGAGAATCCGGACGCACAAGGAATGGAACGTGCAGATCGTCGGACGGTTGTTTTTGTCGTCCGCCTTTGGTTTCGGCAGCAGCTTGCGGACGCGCTCCTGCATTTCGCGCGCGGCCTTGTTCGTGAACGTCACGCCGAGGATGTTCATCGGCGCGATGCCGCGCGCGACCATGTGCGCGATGCGGAAGGTGATGACGCGCGTCTTGCCCGTGCCCGCGCCGGCGAGAATCAGCACCGGGCCGCGGATGGTCTCGACGGCCTGGCGCTGCTGCGGGTTGAGCGTGGACAAATTCAGCATCGGGCGCGGATTCTAATTTGCGGCGATGCGAACGCAAGCGCGTAGCGGAAAACAAAAGCGCCGCCACCCGCCGGGCGCGTTTTTTTTGCGCCCAGAAATTTTCTTTGGTAACGGCCTTTTGCCTGTTAGCCTGATTGTGTCGGAAGCAACCAACTCTAAAGCGTATGGCCAACCCGCGATCCAAAGACCCGGCGAAAAACCAAGCCCCAAAAAATTTTTCCGCCGACGCAGCTTCGCCGGCCAGGCCGGATCCAGCCAAACCGGCGAATGAAATCAAACCTTCGGCGGCAACGCGCGCCGTCTCGCCAGTTCCGCCAAAGCTCGAACCCGCAAAGCCGGCGGCGGAAATTGATCCTGCGGCCGGCATCAACCCGCTGGCCGACGCGTTGCGGTCGGCGGTGGTCAAACATAGAATTGAAGCTGCGCCAGCCGCCGGGGCAATGCCGGTCGCGGAAATCAAACCGGCGGCGACACCCGCACCGGTGGTTGCAAAACCGGTGGTTGAAATTAAACCGGCAGCGGCTCCAATCGAAGCAAAGAGCGCCGTCCCGCCGGTTCCGCCGAAGCCTGAGCCCATAAAAACAGCCACGCCCGCAGCCACGCCTTCGCCCGCCCCGCGCCCGGCGCCGGTGGCTGTTGAGATCCGGCCAACCCCGCCCAAGACGGAGAAGTCTGTGGTTGCGCCCGCTGTCCTGCCGCCGGCGGCGGTGCGCCAGGAATCCGGGCCGGTGCCGACGAAAGCCCCGCCTGCATTGATGAAACCAGAGCCGGCGGTTTCCGAGCAGGCGGTCGTCAAAGAAATTCCCAAGTTGAAAAAAACGGAGCCGGAAGCCGAGGAGCCAGCCCTCGAGGCGGCGCCGCCACCGCGTCCGACCATCCCGTCCATGTTCGTGGTGATGATCGCGTCGGAGCTCACGCCGGTCGCCAAGGTCGGCGGCCTGGCGGACGTGGTGTATGGCTTGGCGCGGGAATTGGAAGCGCGCGGCAACGCGGTCGAGATCATTCTGCCCAAGTATGATTGCATGCGCTACGACCACATCTACGGTTTGACCAAGGCTTACGAAAATCTTTGGGTGCCGTGGTATGGCGGCGGGATCAACACGACGGTTTATTTCGGCTTCGTGCATGGCCGCAAGTGCTACTTCATTGAACCGCATTCCAACGACAATTTTTTCAACCGCAAATGTTTTTACGGGCAAAACGACGACGTGCTGCGCTTCGCCTTTTTTTGCCGCGCGGCCATGGAGTTCATGCTCAAGACCAACAAGCACCCGGAGATCATCCATTGTCACGACTGGCAGACGGCGCTGGTGCCGGTGCTGCTTTACGAGATGTATCAGCACCTGGGGATGCGGCATTCGCGCGTGTGCTTCACCGTCCACAACTTCAAGCATCAGGGCGTGACCGGCGACCATGTCCTGCGCGCGACGGGATTGAACCGGCCGGAATATTTTTTGCACTACGACCGGCTGCGCGACAACCACAATCCCCATGCGATCAACCTGATGAAGGGCGGAATGGTCTATTCCAATTTTGTGAACACGGTTTCGCCGCGCCACGCGTGGGAGGCCAAGGACGGCGGGCAGGCGCACGGCCTTGAACCCACGCTGCACGCGCACCACTGCAAATTCGGCGGCATCCTGAACGGCCTGGACTGCGAGCAGTTCAATCCGCAGACCGATCCGCACATTCCCGTCAAATACGGCGCCGACACGATTGAAAAAAAATACGAGAACAAGCAGGCGCTGCGAAGGCGGTTCATGCTGGCGGACAATCAAAAGCCGATTTTCTCGTTCGTCGGCCGGCTCGATCCGCAAAAAGGTTTGGAGATGGTGCGGCACGCGATTTTCTACGCGCTCGGCCACGGCGCGCAATTTGTGCTGCTGGGCAGTAGTCCCGACGCGAGCATCAACGAACACTTTCTGGGGCTGAAACGGCATTTCAACGACAACCCGGATTGTCACTTGGAAATCGCCTACAACGAGGAGGCGGCGCATCTGATTTACGCCGGCGCGGACATGATGGTCGTGCCGAGCCGGTATGAGCCGTGCGGGCTGACGCAGATCATCGCGATGGCGTTCGGCACCGTGCCGGTCGTGCGCGCGGTGGGCGGGCTGGCCGACACGGTTTTCGACAAGGATTTTTCCAACCGGCCGTTGCACGAGCGCAACGGATATGTTTTTGAAAGCGCCGACAATCCGGGTCTCGAATCGGCCTTACAGCGCGCCATCGCGTGCTATTACCAGTTTCCGGAACATTTCCGCCAGCTCATGCTCAACGGCATGCGCGGCGACCATTCCTGGAACCAGCCGGCGCAGCACTACCTGAATATTTACGACCACATCCGCGACAAATAAGTCAACACCCAATAAAAAACAACATGATCGCCACCAAAAAAGATTTGGACTCACTGCTGCTGGGGCAGAACGCGCAGCCGCACAGCCTGCTCGGCATGCACCCGGCCACGCACGAAGGCAGGCGCGGCGTGGTCGTCCGCGCCTTTTTGCAGGACTGCCGCGCCTGCACCGTCGTGGATTATCAGGTGCAACCGGAGGTGAGCTATCCGATGGTGAAGTTGCATGACATGGGCTTTTACGAAACCTTCATTCCCGACCGCACGGAAGTTTTCCCCTACCGTTTGCAGGTGGAAAAGAACAACGGGGAGTTCCGGCAGTTTTACGATCCGTATGGTTTTCTGCCCACGTTGAGCGACCAGGATTTGTATTTGTTCAACGAAGGCACGGAGCATCGCGTCTATCAGAAGCTTGGCGCGCATCTGCGCGAAATCAACGGCGTGCGCGGCGTGTCGTTTGCCGTGTGGGCACCCAACGCCAGCCGCGTGTCGGTCGTGGGCGAGTTCAACCATTGGGACGGGCGTTACCTCCCGATGCGGCCGCTGGGTAAATCTGGCGTGTGGGAAATTTTTGTCCCCGGCCTGGAAGCCGGCCTGCTCTACAAATATGAAATCGTGCCCATCAAAGGCGCGATGCGGTTGAAGACCGATCCTTACGGCAGTTATTTTGAAGCGCCGCCGAACAACGCTTCCACCATCTGGGATGTTTCCAACTATTCGTGGGGCGACAAGCAGTGGATGACGCGGCGCGAGAAGACCGACTGGTCGAAAGAACCAGTGCTGGTCTATGAATTGCACATCGGCTCCTGGCGGCGAAACGCGGATGACGGCAACCGGCCTTTGACCTACCGGGAACTCGCCAAGGAACTCGTGCCCTACGTCAAGCAGATGGGTTTCACGCACGTCGAATTCATGCCGCTGGCCGAGTATCCGTTCGACGGTTCATGGGGTTACCAGGTCACCGGCTTTTACGCGCCGACGCATCGTTACGGCACGCCGCAGGATTTCATGTTTCTGGTGGACACGCTCCACCAAAACGGCATCGGCGTTTTCATGGACTGGGTGCCGGCGCATTTCCCCAAGGATTTTTTTGCGCTGCCTCATTTCGACGGCACGCACCTTTACGAACATTCCGATCCCCGCCAGGGCGAACATCAGGACTGGGGCACGCTAATCTTCAACTACGGCCGGCCGGAAGTGCGCTGCTTTTTGCTCGGCAGCGCGATGACC
>Ga0316226_1003874_pt1 | contig 12378 bp, 14 predicted proteins | sample TBH18017metaG_FD_206009 | JGI IMG/M metagenome (GOLD analysis project Ga0316226, IMG submission 206009) | Freshwater microbial communities from Trout Bog Lake, Wisconsin, USA - TBH18017 | ecosystem: Environmental > Aquatic > Freshwater > Lake > Hypolimnion/Profundal zone | place: USA: Wisconsin... | reverse complement strand
TAAAACGCAAACTAACAACAGCATTAAATTTAAAGCAGTATTAAGAAATATGCTACCTTAGCTCATCTGGTAGAGCACCGGCCTGAAGAGTCGGGTGTGCTTGGTTCAAGTCCAAGAGGTAGCACCAGTATTCCAACCGCATTACGTTTGGGGTGAAGTAGGACGTATTAGTTTTAATAAAACCCTGTAGTATTTAAAAACCTACCAAGCAAGGAGGAATCACAGCGCAAGCTGATGACAATCGCGGTGACTTGCTACCCGGGAGAAAGCTGTAACATTACGTATTCGAGGTTAGGAGAGTACAGCAAACCGCCCAACTGGAAGTGTGGCTGAGCCCGGCTTAAGGCGGCAGTCTTGAAAACTGTTGAACAGAAATGTTCCGTGAGTTCGAATCTCACCGCTTCCGCCAATATTACTTGACAACGTTAGCTAACGGTGTTATAATAGTTACATAAATTAGGAGAGCTGGCCGAGTGGTCGAAGGCACTTCCCTGCTAAGGAAGCATACGGGCTTAAATCTGTATCGAGGGTTCGAATCCCTCGCTCTCCGCCAAGTTTTAGGGCCTATAGCTTAATTGGTTGAAGCAACAAACTCATAATTTGGAGATTCCTGGTTCAAGTCCAGGTGGGCCCACCAAATGCAGGTGTGGAGAAATTGGTATACTCAGCAGACTTAAAATCTGCCGCTTCACAGCATGGCGGTTCGACCCCGCCCACCTGCACCAAATCCGGTGTTAGTTAAATGGATATAACAGGGGATTTCTACTCCCTAGTTGGGGGTTCGATTCCCTCACGCCGGACCATATAAAGGCTATATATGAAATTAACTCAAGAACAAATCATTGAACTTGCTAAAGAAGTAGAAATTAGCGATGAAATCGACTGGGACGATTTGCCCTTAGATAAAGATCGCATTTATCAAATCATCGGTAGTCAAACATACGAACTGTATGAAGAATACTCCAAATCAGAAGACGGTGAAGCTATACTCATCGCTACTGTCATTAAGTTATTAATCGAAAACTTTGTATTAAATTTACGTGTTCGAGGAAATAACGTCATATAAATACTAATCTATGCTAAAATATCAGTTATTATTTGTGTTATTGATCGCAGGCTGTGCTGTACAGCCCACACCAGCAAAACCTATTAAACAAGTCGAAACTACATCAAATAAACCAGCATATACCTTGTACGTACCCCCAGAAGAAATATGGCCGGAAGATTATCAATCACCCCCAAAAGTCTGTGCTAGCCCATTTAGAGGAAGTATATTAGAAAGATGAAAAACAAACTTAAGAAAATCCTAGTCAGTCCATGGACTGCTCTCATTACTCTAGCTCTTATTGTAGCTGTAGTCTTTCAAGGACCTACCTTTGTAGAGTCAGTTAGGCTTAGGTACTTTGACACACTTATTGCTGGCCAAAAGCCCACTCAAAATAATATCTATACAGTAAACATAGATGAAGCCACTATTGACAAATATGGTCAGTGGCCATTTAAGCGTGACATATATGCTAATCTAATTGATCAATTATATGCTCACAACGCAGGTTTAGTTGTTTGGGACGTTATGATGCCAGAAAAGGATCGTCAGGGCGGCGATAGTGTATTAGCTTCAGTACTACAAACACAACATAATGTTATTCTTACTAACATGCCCTCACAGGCCAATAAGAATATTCCTCGCAAGCCAGGTAGTGCTGTAATTGGTGCGGACTATTTAGATACTATCATTAACTATCCAGGCATTATTGCTAATATTCCAGAATTAGAAAAGAATGCCGCAGGTGTTGGTATTGCTAACACCCTACCAGAAGTAGATGGTGTTAACCGCAGACTACCATTGTTTGTAGCTAGTAACGGTAGTTTGTATCCGAGCGTGCCTTTAGAAGTCTTACGTGTATTAGTAAATACCTCAACATTCCAAGTTAAACTAAATGCTAACGGTGTTGAGAAAATGCGTGTTCCTGGGTTTAATCCTATTAGCACAGACAGTTTAGGTCGTATTTGGGTAGATTGGTCACAGAAAGACACACAAGTATCCGCAGTTAACTTACCCAAAGACTTTGGTGGTGCTGTGGTCATTGTTGGCCTAAGTGCCGCGGGATTGGGTAATCCAGTTCCAACATCAATTGGCAGTATTTGGCCACAGGACATGCAGGCCGCTGTTATTGGCACACTGGCTAACAATGTAAGTATAGAACGTCCAGACTGGGCGCCTGGTGCTGAGCTATTGGCATTGGTATTAATTAGTTTACTCATTTTAGCATTAAGTCGCTGGGTATATGTGGGTTTAGGTGTAGGCGTTGTATTGCTTGCTAGTTTAGTGCCAGCAAGCATGTATGTGTTTGCGCACTACAAGTTCCTAATAGATGCTATTGTGCCTGTAGCTGGTGGTGTACTTGTTATGCTACACGCTTATGGGGTTAAATTCGTTAGTGAATTTTTACAGAAACAACAAATTAAAAAGCAATTTGGAAGTTATGTTAATCCTACTATTGTTGAAAGACTACAAAAGAATCCAGAGTTGATCAAACTAGGTGGCGAGCGTAAAGAACTATCAATTGTCATGACTGACCTACGTGGGTTTACTACCTTAGGTGAATCGTTTGGTGATGATGTAGAAGGACTTACACAGATCATGAACGACTACATGACAGCATTGAGTATTCCTGTGCTTAAGAACGATGGTACACTGATCAAGTTCATTGGTGATGCTAGCCTACACGTTCACGGTGCTCCATTGGATGATGCTAACCATGCTAAGACTGCGGTACGTACAGCACTAGAAATGATACAGGCCATTGCTGATTTTAATGTGGAACTAACTGCCAAAGGTCGTCCACCAGTGGGCATGGGTGCTGGTGTTAACACAGGAGAAACCTTAATTGGTAACATTGGTGCTAAAAGTAAGTTTGGTTATGATGTCTTAGGTGATAGTGTCAGCACTGCGGCACGTTTAGAAGGACAGACTAAGGCCTATGGTGTATTACTAATTATTGGACCCAAGACTGCTGAGTACGTTAAAGATGACTTCCCTGTGGTGTGGTTAGATAATATTGCTGTTAAAGGTAAAACCATTGGCTTAGATATCTACACTGTGGGCTATACTGTCGCATACAAACACGAAGAATTTAAGAAAGAATATCTACGTGGTAATTGGACTGCTGCACTTAAATGGGCACGTGAATTAGAAGCTGATCCAACTGTGGAAATTAAAGAATACTATCACAAGATGATTGAACGTCTTGAAGAAGGTGTTCCGGCTAATTGGGACGGCACTTATCATGCTACTTCGAAATAGTCTACTAGCACTATTATTGTTAAGTAATTTGTCTTATGCTGTTACAGCTAAAAGTTATCTTGTAACCGACACACAAGGACAAGTTGTTGTTGAAAAAGATGCTGATCAACCACGACCTATTGCTAGTATTACCAAACTAATGACTGTGATGGTTGTGTTAGATGCCAAACAACCGTTAGACGATGTAATTACATTGAACTACAAGCTGGCTCGACAATATCATACGCACTTACCTCATAGTGTAAAGGCACTTACTCGTCAGGACTTAATTGATCTTGCTATGGTTAAAAGCGATAACTTTGCGGCCTATACTTTATGCGCGGCATATCCTGGTGGAGTAGATAAGTGTATAGAAGCTATGAATCTTAAGGCCATGAATCTTGGTATGACCAGCACGCACTACACTGATCCAACCGGACTAGAAGAAACTAATGTCAGCACAGCCCGTGACTTAATTAAACTTATTATCATGGCTAAAGGTTATCCAGGAGTTGTGGATGCTACCAAACCCAGTGTTGAGATTAAAGTAAAAAAACATTGGTATCAGGCATTTAACACTAGTCCTATTGTCAGACAGCACGACGATGATGTTGTTGTAAGTAAAACAGGATTTATTAATTCAAGCGGTGGATGTTTGGTAATGCTAATGAATACGCAGTTGGGTCAGCGTATAATCGCCTTACTAGGAAGCCGTAATACTCACACACGCTTCCCAGAAGCAGAAGAACTAATTACCCGTTAACTATCGCCACCTGAGGCGGCCATGTCGTCTTCTGATTTCTTGTGTATCTGATGATTGATTTCTTTTTCAGCTTCTACACGCTCATGTTCAATTGATTTACCACGTAGGTGTAAAACTGTGTTTACTTTTTGATTTAAACGTATTAGGTCGTTGTCTAACATGCGTATACGATCAATAAGCGCAATCAACACAGTGTTAGCATCGCTGATTACAGGTTTAACTTCTTTAGTTGACCATTCCCATACGTATTTGATAATATAGCCCATGCCCACTGCCATAACGATGGGGAAGCCATACTTATTGATTAACTCTACAATATCCATACTTTATCCTAGAAAAACAAGAAACAACCTTGTAACATTAACAGTATACCAACACCTGCTACAGCAAAGCTAGACCAAAACAACATCATGCTAACTGATAAGATACTTGCTGATAATAACACAATCGACAGTTGATAAGCTGTACCAGCATAACCAATCCACGGTGATTTCTTTTTAGCTAGATCACGTTCTGCTTCTAATTTCTTAGCGGCTTCAAATAGTGCTGGTTTGCCTTCATCGCCTAGATCATAACTAGCAGCTTTTTCACTAAATTTCTTAGCTTTAACTGGGTCGTTAGTAGTTTGTGCGGCTAGTTCATACTCAGTCTGTTTGATGCTTTTTGCTTGGTAAAAGTTCCAAATATCGTTAGATTTGATGGTGTTATTCATTACTTTTGAGCTCAAACCGCCACCATACCAAACGTTGAAGGCTAAGAGCGCAGCAAACACATTAATTACCATACCAGCTTTGTCTTTGATTTTTGCTTCACGTTCACTACGACTGCCCGCTGGTGGTTTAGGTGCGTCTGGATCTTTAGGTTTTTTGTTAATAATGTTTAATACTGAATCTAATAATGCCATTATATTAATCCTTGTGCTGTAATTGAAGGTATTTCATAGAATGTACTTTGGTATTGTACACCAAATGTTTGCCAATTTGCTAATGTAGCAATATCGTCAGGGTCAGTTGGCTTGTTGTTAGATACCCACGCATTTAATGTTGCTAGATCAGGGAATACCCAAGCATAGGTATAACCTGTATTACCGCCGATGCTTTGGAAGTTGGTAATATTTAAAAAGGTATTGTTATACCAATTACCATTTAATATTTCTGGTGGAAATGGTCCAACATTATTTGGATCATTGATTGTTAGTACATATAGTATTGCCATTTAAATCTCCTTAGTCTCGACGTGCGTCATTTTTGCCGTCAGCACGTGCTATACGGTCTGTGTCTGGTTTTAATCCAAGGGCATTACTTACAATAGTATCAATACGAATAACATCGTGATTCATTGTTTTAACGCGATTGTCTAGAGCTGTAATGATACCGGCCATGCCCTTGATACTGCCTAGCACACCCTGTAATAATAGTTTGATTGTTAGGTAAACAAAATATCCACCTGCTAATGCCACTGCTATTGGGAATCCTAAATCACCTATGAGTTTGAATATATCACCCATGCCCTACTCCTTGAAATGCTATTTTTATTATACAAGTATTTAGTTTGTAAGCACTCGATAAATGGTTTGATAAGCTATACTGCTATCATCATAACCTATTTCTTTGAATAAATTTTTAGTATTGTCTAATAATTCTTTTGTGATTATATGCTTAAAGTCACCATAAAAATGATGAAAGTTATATTCTACAATAGGAGCAATTTCTTGGATAATTTCTTTCTTTTCTTTATTTGTTAACCCACAGTACCATTTTAATTGATTAACTACGGCCTCGACTCTAGTATCATTATTGTAGATATCATCGTAACTTTCGTCAATTATTGCGTCAAATGTTTTAAATCCATAATTTTTTAAATATGCTAGATTCCCAGGTGCTGCTAACAACATAAAAGGTTGTTTGCTTACTATGGGTTTAAATATTTTTTCTGTCAAATGTAGTTTAGGATAGTAAAATACAGTTTCGGTTACGATATGCCACAACGCATCTAAACTTATTGTTGCATCCATATAATCAATTGCTCTAGGAATGTCGGCACTGGCATCACCTGGTACGTATGGGTTATCGATGATAATTTTGTGTTGAGGACAATGTAATTTTATATGTGTCACTGCTTTATCTGATAACTTAGTAGTCGGCGATGATAATTCACTAAGCCAATCTTGCTCTATATCAGAAATATTAAAACTAATCAGATTGTCTTGTATTAAATTATACTCGGCTAATTTAGATATAAAATATAATCTATAACTGCGATCATCTGTTATTAATCTATTATAGCTAATAAAATCATGTTTATATAATTTATCAACAGATTTGTCATAATTTAAAGCATAATATCCGCGGTACCAATCTAATGCTGCGAATCCATGGAAGAAATAATAAAGGTTATATAGTTCATAGCTACTACACAACTCTTCAACAATAGTCGAGAGTTCACTGGTAACTAAAACACGTTTTTTGAAGAAATATCCTGGATTTTCAATATAAAATTTTAATGCCCTATCATTGACCTTAATATTATAAGGTAATGAATTAGTTCTGGCTAGATCAAAAAGTGTCTCGACGGGTAGTTCTTTTTCAAATGTAAACATTCTAAGATAATCAGACACTAATGCTGGTATGAATGGTTCTTGATCATATAGAAATATTTTTTTAGTTGTGTCTAGTCCTTTAGTAAATACATAATATGAAAGATTTCCGGGGTCAGGGACTCCTTTTGGTAGATAATAAAAATCAAAATCTTTAAAAAGTTCCTGATATAAAAATTCATAAACGTGATCAATTTGGAGCATTATGTCAATTCAATTAAAAAATGTAGGATTCATTGGAATCGGTAAACTTGGCCTTGCTTGTGCCGAAGTAATGGCGCAATCATATGATGTTACTGGCTATGATATTTACCCACGCACATCAGATAAGATTAAGATATCTGATACACTAGAAGGTGCTGTAAGAGATAAAGATATTATCTTTGTAGCTGTTCAAACACCCCACGATCAAAAGTATGATGGTAGTCAACCTATCACACACTTACCTAATAAAGATTTTGATTATACTATTGTAAATCAAGTACTAGCAGATATTAACCAATATGTTTCACAAGATCAATTAGTAGTGCTAATTTCAACTGTACTGCCTGGTACTACTCGTCGTGAACTACGACAACATATTACCAATGCTCGTTTCATCTACAATCCATATTTGATTGCCATGGGTTCAGTTAAGTGGGATATGGTTAATCCGGAAATGGTTATTATTGGCACAGAAGATGGCAGTCTAACCGGCGATGCGCAATTACTCAAAGACTTCTATGCTCCTTTAATGGAGAACAATCCTCGCTATGCTATAGGTACATGGGATGAAGCAGAAGCAATTAAGATTTTCTATAACACATTCATTTCAACCAAAGTTGGTCTAGTTAATATGATACAAGATGTTGCTATTAAAAACGGCAACATGAACGTAGACGTAGTAACCGATGCTCTAGTCAATTCAACTATACGTATTATCAGTGGCAAGTATATGACTGCTGGTATGGGTGATGCTGGTCCTTGTCACCCACGAGATAATATTGCTCTACGTTGGTTAGCGGAAAACTTAAATCTAGGCTACGATATTTTTGACACAGTCATGCACGCACGTGAACAACAAGCACGCAACATGGCCTTATGTCTACACAAAATACAAATGAATACTGGGTTACCAATTATCATTCACGGCATGGCCTACAAACCAGATGTGGATTTCTTAGATGGTAGTTACAGTTTGTTAATCGGTAGTTACTTAAATGAACTAGGCGCAGAATATGATTATTGTGATCCATTATGCGGTAAATCAGTAGAAGATGGCGTTACTGCTATTGTATTGTTAGCACACAATCGCCAAATTACCTACGGATATACAGGTGAACTGCCAGAACAACAACTTTACTACAAAATTGGTGATGGCAGTACAGTAGTTGATCCATGGCGTAAATTCACAACATCAAATAAAACTATTAGAGTCATACATTACGGTAATACACGTGGACAGATTTAATATAGAGCCCTTTTGGGATAGTAGCTTTAAAGACCTAGACTATATCATTGAAGCATTTAATAACCCCGACGATCTAGCCAATTGGGCTGAACAAGGATATTCTTGTAAGTTTACAGGTGCTATGTGCGATATGCGTAGTCCACAACCTGTGTGGAATAATATGTTTATTCGACATTTTAATCAGCTCGGTTGGAAAGATGTGGGTACTAGTTATTATCGTATGAGCTCAGGTACTATATTACCCGATCATCGAGATACGTACAAGCGATATATTGAATTATTTGATGTTGATCCGCAATCAATATATCGGGCTATTGTGTTCTTAGAAAATTGGGCCAGTGGACACTATTTAGAAATCAATGGTGAACCTATTACCAAATGGTCGGCCGGTGATGTAGTTGTCTGGCATTATGATACTCCTCACCTCGCGGCTAATATGGGTTACACACCAAGGTATACACTACAGATAACAGGACATGTATGATATTAAACACAAGTAATGAATGGGGCAAATTACGTAGCATAGTAGTTGGATCAGCCACTGGAGCAAATTGGCCCAGCAACGATCCAGTATTTGCTCGCGAGAGTGAAAAGACCTCATGGACAGAAACACCTGTACCTAGCGGAGCAGTGCCACAACATATTATAGATGAAGCCAACGAAGACCTACAAGACCTAGCTGATGTGTTAACTAAATTGGGAGTAGAAGTACATCGTCCTAAAGACATGGATTTTGTTGCTCTTAACGGTATGTATAACTATTGCCCTAGAGATAGATTATTAATTGCTGGAGACTGTGTAATTGATCCTGCTATGATGTATCCTTGTCGAGATCAAGAGATTAAGGCTCTAGATTTTGTAGTTGATGCGGCTCGCACACTTTGTCCTATGCCGCGCGGCCAAGGTTATATAATGGATGCAGCTAATGTATGTAGACTAGGTGATACATGGTTGTACTTGTTAAGCGACAGCGGTAATCAACTGGCCTTAGATTGGTTGCGTAGAAAATTACCTCATATTAATATCGAAGCATGTAACTTTTACAGTGGCGTACACATTGACAGCACTATTACCCCATTACGTGAGGGTTTTGTGGTATTAAATGCTAGCCGTGTTAATCCAGATAACTGCCCTGAGGCATTTGATGGCTGGGAGAAATTATGGGTCAATGACTGCTATCCACAGTCATTCTACGAATATCCCTATGCTAGCAAGTGGATTGGTATGAATATGTTAAGCGTAGATCCTAACACTGTTATTGTAGATCATGAGCAGCATACTCTAATAGAAGATTTAGAGCGAGCAAACTTCACAGTTATACCATTACGTATGCGTCATTCTAGAACCTTAGGAGGTGGCTTCCATTGCGTGACCCTTGATTTAGTTAGACTATAACTAAATACTAGAAACATGGAAGTTATATGTATAACGATTTTTCTAAATACACTGAAATTTCAGTAAATGCGCTGAAATTCAATCCCAAGACTCAAGAAGTAATCGATAAAAAGAAAGAGATTCTTCAATCGATTTCTCTTCACTATAAGTCTACACCAACATCAACATTGTTCTATGGATTTAGTCCAATGATGTTGGGTTCTAGTTCTAAACAACTAGCAGTTACTGCAATTACAGATCAAACAAAAAAATACTTAGATAGCTTGAACATTAAATACGTATATATTAAAGAAGACGATCTAGGACAATACAAAAAACAATTTAATTGGGTAGTAGTCGGCGACGAATTCTTTACGTTTGCTAAGTCAGAACAAGAGCAAATGAATAACATACAAGCCATCTGCGGTATGGCCAAAGATCTAGTGATCACAACTTTACGTGATTATAAGAATCAAGATTTTAAAGATCGTGAGTTCAGTCAGCCGTTAGCAGTACACAATCAAAATCAAACTAAGATATTCTTAGAATATCATGACTATGATTTCTCTGATAAGAACAGTTGGAACACCACAGTCTATGAATTAGACGGTGCTAACACCCAAGTTTCAACAGCCTTTGCTCGTAGAACAATGTTCTTTAAACAGATGGCAAAATTTAGTATCGATGCTGGTGCTAAAGATTTTTACGTACATAAAAACCTTATGTACAAAAGTCTCATAAAAAAGAATTATGAGCATGTAATATCAATTAAGTTTTAATTTAGAGCGATTCAATTACTATGGATATCAATTCACAACTACAACCTATCATCGCCGGTATGATTGACAACCTTAAGGGGTCAATCGAAGATGAGCTTCGCGCACAGATTTCTACTGAAGTGGTTAATAAACTAGCTGCCAGCGAGTTCGACACTGCTATCAATCAAGCAGTTGATCAATTTGTTAAGAAACGTATCAATGATTTTAATTTTGTAAACCTCAGTGATGAAGTTTTACAAGTACAATTAGCACAGCTAACAGAGCAGATCAATCGAACCTTAACAGATAATGCCAATAAACAAATTACTAGCTATGTAAGTCAGAAATTGGCCGCGATTAACATTACTGACGTTATCGGCGGACTAGTACAGAACAAAGTTGGCAGTATGCTACAGGCACAGAGCTTCCCTGATAAAAGTATCAAACAGACTGCTATTGATTTTACTGGCTTTGCCACCACTGGTGATAATATCAAAGGTGGCATCATTGAGAATTTTGGCAGTACAGGTATAGAAGATCGTGCTAGTTTTGTACAACTTACCCTAATGGATCATGCCAGTGCTTTTGAAGGTCCTCTGTTTGCTCCGACAATAACAGTTAAAGGAGTTGCCCAGTTTGATGGTAAATTAGTATTAAACGGTGATATTGATACTTCTACAGCAGGCTTTGATATAATTGTAGACAAGACCAGTGATGCTGTGCGAACTAAACTTAACACAGAACTGTTTGATGGATTTAGTCAAACTATCTTTAATAAAATTCAAACAGAGGGACTTGACCTAAATAAAATCACACAAGAAGGTCGTGAAATAATCAAAGGCACACAGCTAGGTTATTTTATAACGGATAGTAATCTTAGAAAAGTGGGTATTCTAAATGATCTACAAACATCAGGCGAAAATCTACTCAGTGATACCTTATATGTAACACAGGGCCGGGTTGGTATTAACAGTATAGATCCAGAACATGTCTTAAGTGTATGGGATCAGGAAGTTGAAGTGGTTGTTAATAAACATGCGCAAGATGTGGGTTATGTTGGTACTAGCCGTAGACAGCAACTAGTCCTAGGCGCAAACAGTAAAGAAAATATCACTTTAGATGTTGATGGTAGTGTTCAAGTTAATAATCTAGTTCTAGGCAAAGTGTCTATGTTATCGGCAGATTCAATTCCAACTTACGTCGGCACTCGAGGGCAGATCATATGGAACGAAAATCCAGATGCTGGCAGACATATAGGCTGGGTTTGTTTAGGTAATACTCGATGGGCAGGTTTTGGCAAAATAGAATAACGGTTGACAAATTCATTAAATGCTGTTATAATAGCTCTATGAATACTACAAAACGCATAGGCTTTGCTTGTAAGTGGATCGATCGAGCTGATCAGGTCCTTGGGATTAAACCAACAGATGATGCTAAACAGTACAACACTGGCACCACAACTGTGGCTTGGTTAAATCGTCAAACACGCGATGTAGCCGAACAGCGGCTATGGGACTTAATGGTACAGAACATTGAGTCAACTCGCAAACTAATTGAAAGAGTAGGAGCATTAGATGAAACACTTCGTATGGTTCGCATTAGTAGCGACCTCTTACCTGTTTACACTGAGCCTAGCTGGCGTTATTATTGGCAACTGGCTGAAGTCCGTAGTTACTTGGAGATACATTTTGCACAGGTTGGTGACTTGGCTCGCCGTCTTGATGTACGTCTCAGTTTTCATCCTGGTCAGTTCTGCGTTTTGGCTAGCGATAATGACGATATTGTCGCCCGCAGTATAGAAGAATTTGAATACCATGCGGATATGATCCGTTACATGGGTTATGGTCGTACGTTTCAAGACTTTAAGTGTAACGTACATATTGCAGGTCGTAGAGGTGCTCAAGGTATTATTGATGTCTACGGTAGACTAACACCAGAAGCACGCAACACACTTACTATTGAGAATGAGGAAATGAAACATGGGTTGGATGATTGTCTTGTGCTTAGTACTGCTGGCGTTCCTATTGTTCTCGATGTCCATCATCACTGGGTACGTGAAGGGGAATACATCAAACCGATGGATGACCGTGTCCAACGTGTTATGGAGAGCTGGCGTGGTCTGCGCCCTACTTTACATTATAGTGTTAGTCG
>Ga0316226_1003871_pt1 | contig 12389 bp, 11 predicted proteins | sample TBH18017metaG_FD_206009 | JGI IMG/M metagenome (GOLD analysis project Ga0316226, IMG submission 206009) | Freshwater microbial communities from Trout Bog Lake, Wisconsin, USA - TBH18017 | ecosystem: Environmental > Aquatic > Freshwater > Lake > Hypolimnion/Profundal zone | place: USA: Wisconsin... | reverse complement strand
GGACGACCGGATTGCATCGGCAGCCTCCTTTGTAGGGATGTGCCGACCGTAATCCAGTTGATTTAGTTATGCAAGCTATTTATGGGACAGGACACTAGCAGTCTGTTGAAAAAGGCGCCGCGTCAGTGACGCGGCCTACAAAAATTGCAGTTTTCTGCGAGAATATTGTAGGCCATGTGACCTCACATGGCGAAATTCAGACTGTTTTCAACAGCCTGCTAGGAAATCGCGGCTCGGGCCGAACTTGATGTGCACCGGAGCCGTCGCAATGGGGAGGCTTGGGACGATTGGTTTCCAGCCCAGTCGGAGTTGACACAGCGCTCCACTGTAAGGGTTGCCCTGACCAAAGAATCAGGGTGCTCCCTGATTGAAGCACCTCGGTGTCAATGATATTTTCAAATCCGTACCGAGAACGGAATGCAGGACCAACTTTCAACTGAGTTTTCGAGTCTTGCGGGGGCTGTTCCAATGAGGATGGATCCTTTTTCAATGCTCCTGACCGATCCCGACGCCGGAGTCAAATCGTTGCTGGATGCGTTGCCGGATCAGTTTTACATCAAGGATCGGCACTGCCGGTTCGTGTTCGCCAATTCTGCCACAGCCAGTTTCTTGCAGCATTCGTTGGCAGAATTAATCGGCAAGACGGACTACGATTTATTTCCACACAGCCTGGCCGATGAATTTATGGCTGAGGAAAAGGAGTTGTTGGCGTCCGGTCGGCCACTGGTGAATCGGGAGGTCTGCATTGCGGATCCGACCGATAAGCTGCGGTGGGAACTCACCACTAAGATTGTGTTGCGGGACGACCGTGGTCAAATTGTGGGCCTGCTGGGCATCAACCGCGACATCACCGATCACAAGCGGGCGGAGGAACAGCTCCGGCTCCAAGGGGAGGCGCTGGCGGCTGCCGCGAACGCAATCATCATCACCGACGCGGCCGGGGTGATCCGCTGGGTCAATCCGGCATTTACGAAACTGACCGGCTACACTGCGGACGAAGCGATCGGGGCAAATCCGCGGATTCTAAAATCGGGCCAACATGATTCCGCATTTTACCGGCAGATGTGGGAAACCATCCAATCGGGTCAGGTTTGGCATAGCGATGTGGTGAACAAACGCAAGGATGGTCGCCTGTACGTGGAAGAGATGATCATTACCCCGGTCCGGAATGCCAGCAATGCGATCACCCACTTTATTGCCACCAAACAGGATGTGACCGAGCGGAGGCAAGCGCAGGAACAACTCCAGCAACTCAACGCCGATCTGGCCCGCAGTCAACTCGAGTTGTTGGAGACGTATGAAAATCTCAAGCACGCCCAGACGAAACTCATCCAGGCGGAAAAAATGGAAATCGTCGGTCGGCTGGCGGCCGGCGTTGCGCACGAAGTCCGCAATCCGCTGGCAGTTTTGGCGATGGGACTCGGCTACATCGAAGGGAACCTGCCCCCCAACCAGCCCACCACGACCACGGTGGTCGATAGTATGCGCGATGCGATCGTGCGGGCCGATGCAATCATTTGCGAGCTTCTGGATTTCTCGTCGCCGCGAGTGCTGGATTTAACGGACCAGGATGTGACGAGGTTGGCAGATCGATCGCTCCTGTTGGTGAAGCATGAATTGCGTCGGCACAAGATTGAAGTCGTGCGGGAGTTTGCGCCGGACCTGCCCTTGCAACGGGTCGACCGAATCCGGATTGAACAGGTATTGGTGAATCTCCTTATGAATGCAATTCAAGCCATGGCAGAAGGGGGGCGGCTGACCGTGCGGACATTGCGCGATGCGACCGGTGCCGTGGTGGCAGAGGTTTGCGATACCGGTCCCGGGATTCCGACGGCCCAGTTGGAAAAAGTGTTTACCCCCTTCTTTACCACCAAGCCCGTCGGCATTGGGACCGGGCTGGGACTGGCGGTAGCCCAGAGCATTTTGGCTCAACACGGAGGCGAACTCACGGTCGCGAACCAGTCCGGTGGTGGCGTGTGTGCTCGCGTAATATTTCACAAAGCTGACAAGGAGGCTGACCATGGAACCTAGGCGAGTGCTGGTAATCGACGACGAGGCAATATTCACTAATTTGGTAAAACTGAACCTCGAGAAGACCGGTCGGTTTACGGTGCGCGAGGTGAATAATCCGCTGGAGGCCCTGGCCGCCGCTCGCGAGTTCCGTCCGCAGGTGGTCTTGCTGGACGTGATCATGCCGGGCCGCGACGGCGGTCAGGTTCTGGCAGAGTTGCGCGCCCATGAATTCACCTACCTGCCGGCGATTTTCGTGACGGCCACCATGACGCAACGCGGCTTGCAGCAGCGCGACGATCAGATCGACGGGGTGCCATTTATCGCCAAGCCAGTGGAGCCGAAGAAGTTGATCAAACGAATTGAGGAAGTGTTGGGGTATTCCTAACCCGCGGAGGATCCATGCTAACTGTCAACACCCGCATTCAACAGGAAATCGCGGAAGCTTTTGAGAATGGGTTGCGCCTGCGCTATGGCGAAGCGCTCGGCGCGCTCTACAGTGAAGTCCTGCGCTATCGGGCCGGTAATTTTTTGGAGGTGGATGAATTGCGGGCCAATCTGGACACCGAAGCGGTGCCAGTCCTGCGGGCCATCCTGACCAACAAAGTTGAATCGTCGACGCTCTCCGGTATTCGGTCGTTAATGATCGGCTGCGCCATCGCCGGGGATCAGGAGGCCGTCATCCGCTGGGCGACCGAAGAGTTGAACCGCGCCCGCCAATTTGGCGGCGAATGGGCAGACACGGTGCCCCAGTGGGAGGCTGTGCTGCGGAATCCCGGCGACTTCGTCCTCTTCGCCCGGCAACTGAAATACTTCTTAATGGCGATTTAGCGGACCAAGTACCGGGCCAATTCAATGACCACACAACCTAACAATGGATTGAAAAACCTTGAAAGGCGGGCATGGCAACCAAGCGCATTCTAATCATTGATGATGAGGTGGGGTTTACCAATCTCGTTAAACTTAACCTGGAACAAACGGGGCGATTCGTCGTCGGCGTCGTGAACGAGTCAGTGGACGCGATGGCGGTGGCCGAGGAATTCAAGCCCCAGTTGATCCTGCTGGATGTCATGATGCCCGGTAAGGATGGGGGTGAATTATTGGCTGAATTGGAGGTCAACGAACAGCTCAAGAATGTGCCGGTGCTGTTCCTGACCGCTTCCACGATGAACCAACTGGCCCGAGCCGAGCAGGCGGTAGTGCAGGGACGGCCGGTCATCGCAAAACCAGTGCTCCCGCAGGAACTGATCCGGCGGCTGGACGAAGTTCTCGGGTGCTCCATTTTTGATCGGCTCCTGAGTTGGTGTAAAAAAACTTAGAAAGTATGGGTCGACCCGCAAGGATGCGGGTGGCCGCAGGATTCAAGCCAGCGGTGTGGTGGAAGGGCAATGAGAGAATCCGCTCATGTGGTGGTGTTTGAGTTGGCTGGGCAGACGTATGCGCTCCAGCTATCCGCCGTGCAGCTCGTGGTCCAGGCGGTCGAAATCACGCCCCTGCCCCAAGCGCCGGACTCCGTGGCCGGGCTCATCAATTTCCACGGCCAGGTCGTGCCGGTCTTCAACCTGCGCCGCCGGTTCCAGCTACCGGAGCGGGAACTGCAACTCGACGACCACATCATCCTCGCCCGGACGGCGCGTCGGTTGGTGGCATTGGTGGTGGATGCGGTCGGCGGGGTGGTGGAATGTGCGGAGGGCGAGACTGTGACGGCGGATTCGGTCGTGCCGGGGACGGAATATGTCGCCGGCGTGGTGAAGCGGCCGGATGGGTTGATTCTGATTCATGACCTGAACACGTTCCTGTCGCTCGCCGAAGAGCAAACCTTGGAGGCAGTGCTGGCGGTGCCATGACCCACAGCCTCTCCAATCTGCTGCTGGCGCAATTCAGCGAGTTCGTCGCGGCGCACATGGGACTGCACTTCCCGGCGGAACGCTGGCCGGACTTGCGGCACGGGATTCGGAACGCCGCGCCGGAGTTTGGCTTTAGCGATGACATGCAGTGCGTGCAGTGGTTGCTGTCCGCGCCGTTGACCCGTCAACAGATTGAAATCCTCGCCGGCAACTTGACGGTCGGGGAGACCTACTTTTTCCGCGAGAAACGGGTGTTTGAGATTCTGGCCGAACGCATCCTGCCGGAATTGATCCAGTCCCGCCGGGGCGGCGAACAACATCTGCGGTTCTGGAGCGCGGCGTGTTGCACGGGCGAAGAGGCGTACTCGCTGGCGATTACTCTGCGGCGGGCCATCCCGGACCTCAAGGACTGGCAGGTGACAATTCTTGCCACAGACCTGAATCCACTTTTCCTCCAAAAAGCGGCCGCGGGCGTATTTGGGGAATGGTCGTTCCGCGATGCCCCACCTTGGCTGAAAGAGCAGTATTTTGAGCGTGTGGAGCCGAACCGGTACGCCATCCGGCCGGAGATCCGGCGGATGGTGCAGTTCGAACATCTGAACCTGGCCGAAGACACTTATCCGTCGCTGCTGACCGAGACGAATGCGATGGACGTGATCTTCTGCCGGAATGTGTTGATGTACTTCGCGCCGGTCCAGGCCCAGCGCGTCTTCGCAAACCTGAATCGCTGTCTCGTGGAGGGCGGCTGGTTGGCAGTGAGCGCCACCGAGACTGCGCTGGCTCCGGCCCGGCAGTTTACGGCGGTGAGCTTTGACGGCGTGATTTTGTATCGCAAGACCGACCGCCCGGCGGCGCCCGTCGTGCCGCCGGTCCCGCTGGTTGCCTGGGAAGTGCCGGCGGCGACGCCGCGGATGCCGCCAGTGGTGAAACCGCCCCACAGCGAGTCGCCCCCTGACGTGCGGGAGCTGTTCCGATTGACGCGGGAGCTGGCCAACCAAGGCCGGTTGGCCGAGGCGCTGGTATTGGCGGACCAGTTGGTGCTTGCGGAGAATATGAATCCGGTCGCGCATTATCTGCGGGCGATGATCGTGCTGGAACAAGGCGCGTTGCCGGAGGCATCGAAGGCGCTGCAGCGGGCGATTTATCTTGACCACAACTTCGTCATCGCGCATTTCGCGCTGGGCAACCTGGCGCGCGGCGCGGGCCGGTTGAAGGCTGCCGACAAACATTTCGTGAATGCGTTGCAGTTGCTGGACCGGTACCAGCAGGATGACCTCCTGCCGGAATCGGAGGGGATGACGGCTGGGCGGTTGGCAGAGATCGTCAATTCCATGCGCGAGGAGGCACCGGTCACATGACTGAAACCGAGAAACGCATCCTGAAGGCGCGGGCGCAGGCGTTGGCGTGCGAGCCGGTCGCCCAGGTCACCGAGACGCTCATCGAGGTGGTCGAATTTTCGCTGGCGACGGAGCGGTACGGGATTGAGACCGGCGCGGTGCGCGAGGTCGTCCCATTCAAAGAATTGACGCCCGTGCCATGCGTGCCGGTGTTCTTCGTGGGCCTCGTCAATGTCCGTGGCCGGATGATCGCGGTGGTGGACTTGAAAAAGTTCTTTGACCTGCCGGCGAATGGCCTGCACGACCTGCACCAGGTGATCATTCTGCATTCGGAGGAGATGGACTTGGGAATTCTGGCGGATGAGGTCGTGGGCGTGCGGAGCGTGCCGGCCCGTCAGTTGCAGGCGGCGCTGCCGACATTGAGCGGGATTGGGCAACAGTATCTGCGCGGCGTGACCGGCGACCGGCTGGTGGTGCTTGATGCCGCGCGGATTCTGGGCGATCCGAAAATCATCGTCCAAGAAGAGGTGCTGCTGTGAAGTCGTTGACCAAAAATGAAAGCCGCCGCATCAAACAAAGGCGAACCTGATTATGAAATGGCTCATCAATCAATCCACCCGCACCAAACTCCTGGTTGGATTTGGCATGCTGATTGTCTTCCTTGGCGGCGTCACCGCCACGGCCTACCGCGGCATCCATCGAATCAACAACGATTACACGATCGCTGTCAGCGTGGTCGAACTGTGCTCCGGTCAAAATCGCAATCGGGCGAACATCTTGGAGATGCTGTCGATCACCAACAAGTCCCAGCAGGAGGAATTGGTGCAGGACATCAAAGACCGCACCGCGCAAATGGATCAGGATCTCCGGCACATCGGCGAACGCGGCGCGCAGGTGCCAAACCTACCCCGTCAGATCGACGAGTTGAAAGCGGAGATGGAGGATTACCGGACCACGCGCGACGGGCAGTTCCTCCTCATCCTATCCGGGAAGATTGAGGACGCGAAGCAGTTGGGGACCGGCGCGCAGGAACAACGCTACGAGAAGATTCACAAACTGGCGCTCGATTTGAGTAACCAGGCAATTGCGCGCGCCCAGCAAAGGGTCACCGACTCCGTGCGATTGTTTCTGCTGATCGGCGGGATTGCCGTCGTGGCCGCGATTCTGATGGCGTTGTTGCTCAATCGCATCATCGCGCATCCACTGCAGAAACTCGCTGCCGTGGCGGAACGGATTGCGGCGGGCGATTTGACAGCCAGCGTGGCGGTGGAGGAACGCGGTGATGAAGTCGGCATTCTGGCCCAGAATTTCCACCGGATGACCCAGTGGCTCCAAAGCACGGCCGCCGTGGCTGGCAAGGTTTCCGGGGGCGACCTCCGCGTGTCGGTGACCCCGCAGTCCGAGCGCGATGGGCTGGGAACCGCATTCGCGAAGATGGTGGCCAACTTGCGGGCCTTGACCGGCGAAATCGCCGAGGTGGTTAACGTGCTTGGCTCGGCTGCGAGTGAAATCATGGCTTCCACCACCCAATTGGCGCAGAGCGCCACGGAGACCGCGACGGCGGTGACCGAGACCACCACGACAGTGGAAGAGGTGCGCCAGACCGGGCGGGTTTCGAGTCAGAAGGCGAAGTCTGTCGCAGACAGCGCGCAAAAGTCGGCCCAGATCTCACAAGCCGGACGCCAGTCCACTGACGAAACGGTCGCGAGCATGCAACGCATCCATCAACAGATGAACTCGATTGCCGACAGCATGGTGCGGCTGAGCGAGCAAACCCAGGCCATCGGCCAGATCATCGCCGCCGTGGACGACCTCGCCGCGCAGTCCAACCTCCTCGCTGTCAACGCCGCCATCGAAGCTGCCAAGGCCGGCGAACAGGGCAAGGGGTTCACTGTCGTCGCCCAAGAGGTCAAGAGCCTCGCGGAGCAATCGAAACAGGCGACGGCGCAAGTGCGGGCCATCCTCAATGACATCCAGAAAGCCACCAGCGCGGCGGTGATGGCCACCGAGCAGGGCACGAAAGCTGTTGAAGCCGGTGTGAAACAATCAGTGCAGGCGGGCGAGTCCATCCAGGCGCTGGCCAATAGCGTGACGGAATCGGCGCAAGCCGCGAGTCAGATTGCCGCGTCGAGTCAGCAACAGTTGATCGGGGTGGACCAGGTTGCCTCGGCGATGGAAAGCATCAAGCAGGCGACCGCACAGAACGTCACCAGCGCGAAACAAATGGAAACCTCCGCGCACAATTTGAATGCCGTGGGCCGGAAACTGAAACAGTTGATCGAACGGTACAAGGTGTAAAAGACAGCAAAATAAGAAGGGAGCGCAAGGATATGAGCCAGACAAGATTCGCAGTATTAGGATGCGGTCTCGGCGTGTCGCTGGCCGTGTTGGCCGTCAGCGCCAGGGACGGTCGGGCAGCCGAGCCGACCGACGGGAAGGCGCCGGTTGCGGAAACGCCCGTGGGCCCGGAGGCTGCGTCATTGAAGAAACTGAGCATGGCCGAACTCATGAAGATCAATGTTCTGTCGTCGGCCAGTTTCTTTGAGGTCGAAACCGAAAAGAATCTCGGCTTCTCCCAAACGTTTTCCGCGGCGGAGATTGCGGACTCGCCGATCCGAACGATTGGGGATTTGATCGACATGAAGTGCCCGAGTTTCGCGCTGGGAGGCAGCCCGCGCGAAGGACTCCAGATCGGGGGGCGCGGCATCACCAGTGAAAACACGTGGCGTACCGTGTATCTGATCGACGGCCAGAACGTCAACCATCGCGTCCACTTCGGCATGCTGGAGGCCATCTCCACGCCGGTGCTGGGGGACATCAAGAGCGTGGAAGTCATCACCGGCCCCGGCGCCATCGTCCATGGCAGCGGCGCGTTCGATGGTGTCATCAACATCACCCCGCGCAACGGCACCGACGACAAGGGGCTGAACAGCACCGTTGAATACGGAACCGAGGAGGAACTCAAGAAGCTCGAAGCCGGCTACGGCCTTGCCTATGGCCCTGGCCGGGATGTGTATATCGACGCCGCCTACTTCACGGCCCCCGGGTTCCAAGCCGACGACAAGTGGGGTTACGGCCACCCCAACCTGGTTCAAACAGCCCGGGCGTTTAGTTTCCCCAACGATAATTACCGACTGGCAACGTACTGGAACCATGATGACCTCAAAACCCACGTCATCTTCGGCCTGACCGACCAGGGCATGAACTCGTTCGAGGAACAGGGCTATATGCAAAGCCAGTATTTGCTCTACCAAACCAAGTATCGCTGTGAACTGAACGCTGCCAATTCCCTGGAATTCATCCTCGCCAGTGAGCTGTTCGACGAGTACCAGTTGCATTCAGCCAATATGCTTGGCTACTTTGCGGCTGGGAAGGTTGGCGGCGATGAACTGGGCGGAGAAGCCACACTGATCTACCGAACAGAAATCATCCCGAAAAACCGAATCGCTTTCGGCGGTATGGTGGAACCTCGTGACATGCACAGTCAGGAACAATTCTTCCGTTCCAACGATCTGGCCGGCCCGGGCAACGATGCCAGCGGTGAGTACGTCTCGACCGCGCTGTTCGCGGAAGATATCATTTCTCCGACAGAGAAACTGACCGCCCACATCGGACTTCGCTACGACAAGCGTTTCCAAGGGACCTATCAATCATTAAACACCCCCGGCGGGGTGACGCCAGCGCCTTTTACGCCCACTGATTTCGACCATTTGTCCCCGCGCGTGGGGCTGGTCTATGAGTTGGGGAAAAATGATACGGTAAAACTGTCGTACCAGCAGGCGTTCCGCTTCCCGGAGGTGGCCATGTACGGCTGGCACAGCGCCTTTGACACCATTCTCGCCAGTGGCGGATATGCTGCGCTGCCGAAAATCAAGCCGGAAACCCTGGACAGCATCGAACTGAACTACATCAAGAAATTCCCGGACCAACACCTGACCGCGAACCTCAATCTCTTCCACAATATGTACGATAACCGTCTCACCTGGATCACGTTTAAGCCCGGTGACGGTTATCTGCAGCCGGCGGGTTATACCTATGTCGTCGGCCAAGCCGGTTGGGCCGGAAGCTATGTCAATATCCGTGGCAAGGAATACCAGGACGGCGGGGAACTTGTGCTGGCATACGCGCCCACCGATGACTTGTCGGTGAATGCCGGCTACGAATATGTGCATATCAACAACCGCGATGTGATCCGCTATCCGAACCACCAGTTGAAGCTGAATCTGAAGGCTTCATTTTTGAAGAAACGACTCGTCTGTGACCTCTATTACCTCGCCAACCCCGGCGGAATCGACAATCCGGACAGCATCCAAAACCCGATCTATAATCGCTCCCGGCAGGTGATTAACCTGGCTGTGAGCTATAAGCTCACGGAGAACCTCAAGTTGAAGGTTGCCGTCGAAAACCTGCTGGCGGACGATGTCCCACCGCCGACCTTCTTCATGGACAGACCGGAATCCGGCCACATTGGCAGCGATGCTCGCCGAATCTACCTGAGCATGATCGCTCGCTTTTGAGATCAAGGAACAAGTCATGGAGAACACGTTCTCTGAAGGGAGTGTTTGATGGAACAGAAACTGATAAACGGCGCAATGCCGGTGCGGTGGGGCACGAACTGCGTTTCGGCGCCGCAGCGCTGGAAGCGTTCCTTGTGCCACCTGCTGGCCACGGCGGCCGTCGCCGTAGCGGTTTGTGTGGTCGCCCCAGGGACGCTGGAAGCCCAGGTGCAGACCACAACCACGAAGGAATACAAGGTCAAGGCGACCTACCTGTTCAACTTCGCGCAATTCGTCGAGTGGCCCGCCACGGTCTTCGCCGACGCCAACGCGCCGATCATCATCGGCGTGCTCGGTGATGACGAATTCGGCCCGTTTCTCGATCAGATCGTCCAGGGCGAGAAGATCAAGAACCGCCCGCTGATCGTCAAGCGGTCCCGGACGGTCGCCGAGTTGAAAGCGTGCCACATCCTGTTCATCAGCAAGTCGGAGGAACCCCGGCTTGCCGCGATTCTGGCCAGCTTGGCACAGAGCAGCGTCCTGACCCTGGGCGAGGTCGAGGGCTTTGCACAGCGCGGTGGCATCATCAATTTCTTTCTCGACGGGGAGAAATTGCGCTTTGAAATCAACACCGATGCCGCTGACCGTTGTGGACTCAGGATCCGGTCGCAACTGCTCAGCCTGAGCAAGATCGTTGCCACGGCCAAGGATAAGGAGCACAAATAATATGGTTTGGATCCACAATCTGTCCATCAAATGGAAACTGATGCTGGTCATTCTGCTGACGAGCATCCTCGTGGTGTTGGTGGCGTGCGCCGCCCTGCTCGTTCAGGAATTGATTGTGTTTCGACAATCGCTGGCGCGGGAGGCGACCATCTTGGCCGATGTTCTCGGTCGGAATAGCACGGCCGCCCTGTCGTTTGGGGACGAAAGCGCAGCGAAACAAATCATGGAGGCGCTGCGGGCCGAACCGCACATCGTCGCCGCGGCGTTGTACAGCACCAAGACCGGCCTGTTTGCCGAATATCTGCGGGCCGGAGCGGTCCAGGAGATTCCAGATCAACCCGGCACCGATGGCCACCAGTTCGAGCCGGACCGCTTGGTGGTGTTCCAGCCCATCCTCCTGAACGACAAACGGGTTGGCACCATCTTCCTGCAGAGTGATCTGCGGGGAATGTACGACCAGCTCAAGGCCTATGCCTTCATCGCAGGCTTGATCCTGCTGGGCGCCATGGCGGTGGCGGTCGGGCTTTCCGCCGGGCTGCAAAGCCTGATTTCCAAACCGATCCTCGCGTTGGCCGCCACCGCCCGGAACGTCACGGAGACCAAGGACTATTCCGTCCGTGCCGCACAACGGGGGCGGGATGAGACTGGCCAACTCACCGAGGCGTTCAACCAGATGCTGGCCGAAATCGAGGCGCGGCAAATCGCCCTGCAACAAGTCAACCAAGCCTTGCTGGCGCAAGCCGGCCAGATCTTGGAGAGCGTCGGCGTGCTCAGTTCCTCGGCCCGGGAAATCTCCGCGTTCAGCACCCAACTCTCCGCCAGCGCCACCGAATCCGCCACTGCGGTGAGCCAGACCACCACCACCGTCGAAGAAGTCCGCCAGACCACGCAACTGGCCAGCCAGAAAGCCCGGCAGGTCGCCGACGGCGCCCAAAAGACCGCCGAAATCACGCAGCTCGGCAAACAGTCCACCGAAGCGACGATGGCCGGCATGCAGCGCATCCGGCAGCAGATGGACTCGATTGCCGACAGCATGGTGCGACTCAGCGAACAGAGCCAGGCCATTGGCCAGATTGTGGCTACGGTGGAAGACCTCGCCGCGCAATCGAATCTGCTGGCCGTCAATGCCGCCATTGAGGCCGCCAAGGCCGGCGAGCAAGGCAAGGGCTTCACCGTCGTCGCGCAAGAGGTCAAGAGCCTCGCCGAGCAATCAAAACAGGCGACGGCCCAGGTGCGGACCATCCTCAACGACATCCAGAAAGCCACCAGCGCGGCGGTGATGGCCACCGAGCAGGGCACGAAAGCCGTCGAAGCCGGCGGGCAACAATCCGTCCAGGCCGGGGCGTCCATCCAGGCCCTCGCCGCCAGCGTCAGCGAATCGGCGCAGGCAGCGGCCCAGATTGCCACCACCAGCCGCCAGCAATTGGTCGGCGTGGACCAGGTGGTCGCCGCGATGGAAAGCATCAAGCAAGCAAGCACCCAAAATGTGGCCAGCGCGAAACAACTGGAAACGTCCGCACGCGGCTTGAATGAGTTGGGGCAAAAACTGAAGGAGTTGGTGGAACGCTACCGTGCCTAAAAATCACCCAGCCATACCCCCGCCGGTCGACGAGTTTCTGAAGTCGCTGTTGGCCGCCTTCCAGGGGGAGGCCGCGGAGCATCTCCAGGCCATCACCGCGGGGTTGTTGGAGCTGGAGCGGGCGCCCGCTCCCGACCAACAGGCGGCGGTCGTCGAGCGCGTTTATCGCGAGGCGCACAGCTTGAAGGGGGCGGCCCGGGCGGTCAGTCAGGCCGAAATCGAATCCCTGTGCCAGGCGCTGGAGTCCGTCTTTGCCGAGTGGAAACGGCAGGACTGGCAACCCGCCCCGGCCAGCTTCGACACGCTGCAGCACGCGACCGACCTGATCCAGCAACTCGTCGAGTCGTCGGGCCGGATCACCGCGTCGCGCGTGGCGCAGATGGTGGCGGACATC
>Ga0316226_1003855_pt1 | contig 12413 bp, 8 predicted proteins | sample TBH18017metaG_FD_206009 | JGI IMG/M metagenome (GOLD analysis project Ga0316226, IMG submission 206009) | Freshwater microbial communities from Trout Bog Lake, Wisconsin, USA - TBH18017 | ecosystem: Environmental > Aquatic > Freshwater > Lake > Hypolimnion/Profundal zone | place: USA: Wisconsin... | reverse complement strand
GTTGGTCGGCGCCGGCCACGTCGTTCTTGGCCCGCAGCTCCTCGACGCGGGAGCCGTACTCCTGCAGGCGGGCGGCGGTCAGGGTGCGGTCGAGTTCGGGGTCGGCGGCGTTGAGCTGCCGCGCCTGCTCGAGCGTCTGGATCGCCTCCGCAAACCGCTTCTGCTGCGACAGGAGCCGTGCCAGCGCCCGGTAGTAGTTGAGATTCTTCGGCTCTGCGGCAATCTTGGCCTGCGCATCGGCGATCATCGTGTCGGCATCGCTCGCAGCCACCTGCGCCTTGGCCTTGATGTCCAGCTTCTTGGCCTGCTCCTGGTCGCGGATCAGATCGCGATAGCCGCCCTCCTTGCCGGCATGCTCTTCCCAGCCGCCGGACTTCATGGAATAGCGCGCCTCGGCATCCTTGAGCAGTTTGAGAACCGTCGAATCGGTCGGTCGCGAGGCGATCACCTTGTTGAAGCAATCCCGCGCCTTGCCATATTCCTCGGCGCGCATATAGGCGTCGCCCAGATGCCGGGTCAGATCCACGTCATCAGGCAGGATCTCGACCATGCTTTCCAGGGTCAGGATGGCCGCGTCGACATGCCCGGCCGCCTCGGCGGCCTCGGCCAGCAGATAGGCGGCGCGCCGTTGCAGCGGATCCCGCTTCAGCAGCTTTTCGGCCTCGAAGAGCGCCTGTTCGGCCTTGCCGGACTTCAGCACCGCCATGGCCTTGAGGTACGCCGGCAGGGACATCAACTCGCCCAGTTTGCTGCTGAAGGCCGACAGGGGTGCCTTGTGAGCCTGCTGGATCTCCGCAGAGCGCAGGAAACGGCGGGCGCGCGTAAAACCGGGGGAGAGTTCGACACAGCGCAGCAGCAAATCGATCGCAATGTCCAGATTGCCGCGTTCAAAGGCCGCAAAGCCCTTGTTGAACAGCGTCTGCGCCATCTGAGTAACTTGTTCGCCTGTCTCTTCCGACATGGAGATTCGTCCTGTCTGCTTCGGAAACACGAAACACTGTTATGTAATCTCTTTGCCCGGCTGGCGTCAAGGCGGGAATGGCGGCCAGGCGCACAGCAGGGTCTACTCCTTCAGACCCATCAGGAACTCGGCGTTGCTCTTGGTGTTCTTGAGCCGCTTGATCACCATCTCCATGCACTCGACCGGCGGCACGCCATTCAGGGCGCGACGCAGCAGCCAGGTCTTGTTCAGCTCGTCGGGGTGCAGCAGGAGTTCCTCTTTGCGGGTGCCGGACTTCTCGATGTTGATGGCCGGGAAGACGCGCTTGTCCACCATGGCGCGGTCGAGGCAGATCTCCATGTTGCCCGTGCCCTTGAACTCCTCGAAGATGACGTCGTCCATGCGGCTGCCCGTGTCGACCAGCGCGGTGGCGATAATCGTCAGGCTGCCGCCGCGCTCGATGTTGCGCGCCGCGCCGAAGAAGCGCTTGGGCTTGTGCAGGGCGTTGGCATCCACGCCGCCGGAGAGAATCTTGCCGCTGTGGGGCTGGACGGTATTGTAGGCGCGCGCCAGGCGCGTGATGCTGTCCAGCAGGATGATCACATCGCGGCCGTTCTCGACCTGGCGCTTGGCCATTTCGATGACCATCTCGGCGACCTGCACATGCCGTTCGGGCGCCTCGTCAAAGGTCGAGCTGAGCACCTGCGCCTTGGTGTGGCGCTGCATGTCGGTGACCTCCTCGGGCCGCTCGTCGATCAGCAGGATGATCAGGTAGGCATCCGGATGATTGGCCGAGACCGAATTGGCGATCTTCTGCAGCAGCACGGTCTTGCCGGTACGCGGCGGGGCCACGATCAGGCCACGCTGCCCCATGCCGATGGGCGTGAAGATATCCATCACGCGCATGGCGACCTCAGTGGGATCCGTCTCCAACTGGATGCGGCGGTCCGGGAAGAGCGGCGTGAGGTTTTCGAAGTGGACAATCTTGCGCGCCTCGGCGGCGGGCTTGCCATTGACCAGATCCACGCGGCCCAGGGCGAAGAAGCGCTCCTTGTCCTTGGGGTCGCGAATCGGGCCTTCGACCTGGTCGCCGGTGCGCAAACCGAAGCGGCGCACCTGGGAAGGCGAACAGTAGACGTCCTCGGGGCACTGCAGGTAGTTGCTGCGGGGCGAGCGCAGGAAGCCGAAGCCGTCGGGCAGAATTTCCAGCACGCCCTGGGTGAGCGCCGTACCACCCTTGCGCAGGTAACTGCGGATGAACTCGTAGATCATCTCATGCTTGCGCAGGCCGGCGACCTCGTCGGGCGGCAAGTGCGTCAGCAGGGCCTGGATCTCGGACGGGTCCTTCTGCTGGAGTTCCCAGAGGCGCACAGGCGGCAGGTCGGCACGCGGTGGCGGCGGCTGATAATTGTCGGGGCCGGACGGCATGGACTGGTTCTGCGGTCCGGCATGGCCTCCCTGCTCGCCGGACGGCCCGCCCGCGGAGGAGGACGGCCCCTGCATGGGGCCATGGTAGGCGCGGTTGTCCCGCCCACGGTTGTCGCGGCCGCGGTTGTCCCGCCCGTCGCTGCGATTATCCCGCCGGTCCATCATGCGTCGGTTGTTGTTGTTGTTTCCCCGGTTCCTGGAGAAGCGCGCCCCCCAGCGCACGGGCGCCGGTCCGCCGTCGCCACGCCCTTCGGGCCGGCCTTCGGGACGCGGCTCCGCCCGTCCTTCGGTCGGACGGTTCTCCGCCTGTCCGGCGGGCTGCGCGGACGGTCCACCGGTCTCTGGTTGTGACGGGGTCGCCTGTTCTTCGCTCATGTTCGTCCTTTTCCAACTGGTCCAACAAACGTTTCGAGCCACTGCGCGGCCGCGCGATACAGATCGGACAGATCGCCATCGTTCTGAATCACATAGTCGGCACGCCTGGCTTTTTCCTGCACGGGCATCTGGGCTGCCAGGCGGGCCTGCGCATCGGCCCGCGCGAGGCCCCGTTTCAGCAGCCGCTGCACCTGCATCTCCTCGCTGCTGGTCACGCAGACCACGGCATCCCAGCCAGAATCCCAGCCGACCTCAAACAACAAGGGAATGACGGCAACCTTCAGCCTGCCGTCACACGCACAGGACCACCCCTCCAAGGCTATCCGCACCAACGGATGGACGATGGCATTGATCTGTGCCAGCGCCGCGGGGTCGGCAAACACCCGGGCGCCAAGCATGCACCGGTCGATACCGCCATCAGGCATCTGCACGCCAGCGCCAAAGGCCTCGACCAGCGGTTGCACGGCAGCGCCCCCGGGGGCCTCCACGGCATGCACCACCGCGTCAGCATCCCATACGTCGCAGCCTTGTTCACTCAAAAACCGGGCCAAGGCGCTCTTGCCGCAGGCAATTCCCCCTGTTAGGGCGATGCGTTTCGTCATAGAGGAGTGCGACGTTTCGGGGATCTTCCTGCCGGCCAAGGGCCGGTCACAGATGGAATTGGTGCCAGCGGCGTCCGCCCTGTAGCAGCCGTCAGGCCCCGCCCCACCCTGCGCGCGACTGCTCCGCGATCCACGGAACACACGGCCCTCAGGGCTGGACGCCCTGCACCTGCCCAGCAGCCTGCCGCCGGGAACGGAAACACGAACGACACCGCTAAGAACCGGATCCGCCGCGGCCTGTCGGCCGGTTCTGGTGCATCATGCCCGCGCGGCAAAAGCCCGCGCGAGCGGTTCAGAGCAGAAGCAAGGTCGAGCCGCAACAGCGCACACGATCAATTGGCCTTGGCGCCCGGCGCAAGCATGCTCTTGAGCTTGTCACCGCCCAACGCCTGATCGCCCGTCGTCTTGACAGAGCGGCCAGCCGGATCAACCAGACGGGCCGTCACGAAAATCAGCAGGTTGCGTTTGTCAGTCGTTGAGGCCGTGCTCTTGAACAGATTTCCAAGGTAAGGAAGGTCGCCCAGGAAGGGGACCTTGTCTTCCGAGGTTGTCCGCTGTTCCGTGATCATGCCGCCCATCACGACCGTGGCGCCGTTGTAAATCGACACGCTGGTCGAGATCGAACGCACCGGGAAGAAGGGCTGACGCATGAAGATATGCGTCGTCCCCGTCACGGGATTGCCGACCGGCATATCATAGCCATAGTCGAACCATTCCGGATCCGAGACGACCTGAGGGCTCAGCGTCAGATTGATCATCTGGCCTTCGGCGCTTACTTCAGGCACAACCTGCAGGATGACGCCCACTTCGCGCGTCTGGAAACTGCCCGGCTCGACGGCAGCGCCTGAAACGAACGACTGCCCGTTCTGCCCGGTGCTCTGGAACGTGGTCACCGTATACTGAGTCGGGTAGATGTACTCCTTGACCACCTTCATCACGGCCTCCTGGCCGGACTTGGTCACGACTTTCGGAGCGGAAAGCAGGTCCGTGTTGTCACGCTGGCTCAGCATGTGGAGCACCGTCGTCATGTCCAGGTTGTCGAGCACGCCGTGCAATGACAGCACAGAGTCGATGGCCGTGCCAGAGCCCGACGTCACGCCTGCGGCACCCGTACCCAGGAACCGCAGTCCCTTGGTGAAATTGGCGGCCGTATTCCCATTGTCCGGCGTATTCACGCCCACGCCATACTTGGCATTATCAAGAGGATAGGGGTAGTGGATCGTTCCGTCGCTCCCTGCGCTGTCCGTCGGGACGGAGCCCTTCGTGCCAAACAAATTGATGGGTTTGTTCATCTGCCATTCAACGCCCAGCGAATTGAGGTCGTTCTGTGAGACCTCGACAAAGCGGGCTTCGATCTCGACCTGACGCGGCGTGACATTGAGCTCTTCAAGGACCTGTTCGAAGATCGCCAGGTTATCAGCCGTGTTGACCACGCGCAGTTTGCCGATGGTGGCCAGGTAGGAGATCGATGAGCCCTGCGGCCAAGTCACACCCAGTCGTCCGAAAAATTCCTTCCAGTCCTGCTTCTCGGCCATGTCGGTGCTGGCAGCCATGCCTTCGAAGCCGCCGCCCGTGGTGCCACCCGTGGTCTTGGCGGTCGTCAGTTCCTTGCCCACGCTCGCCACGCGCTCGCTCAAGGTCGGCATCACGGTGTAGGAGCGGGTTTCGAGGTCGGTCTCCGGCATGCTGGACGGCATGATGATGACCAGGTTGCTCTTGACGCGGAACTTGAAGCCGCCGACCTCGGTGACGATCTTGAGTGCTTCCCACAGGGAGACGAAGCGGGCGCTGAAGGTGATGGGGGCGCCGGAGCCGGCACCTGCGCTGTTATCCGTGGACGCGGCGGCAGCGAATGGATCGTTGGACGCGGCAGGAGCGGCGACCGGGCCCGAGGTGCCGCCTCCATGCTTCAGGACGAAATTGACGCCGCGCTTTTCGGCCGGCACGCCGGGGTCATCGTATTCGCGGCTGGCGGACTCAAAGAACGGGATGACGTCGTTGATATTCGCATTGCGGAAGTTGATCTCCGGCAGGACGATCCGCCGCATCTTCTCCTCGACGGCCTTCTCAACGGTGATGCCGCCCGTGGTCACGGTTGTGCCTTCCGTGGTGCGTCCGGCTCCGGGCTCCTTGATCTGCACCGTATCGATCGCATAGGTGCGCGGCGTCCACGTGGCCGTGACATCGCGGATCATCTTGGTGCGGGTCGCCTCGAACTCCTCCTTCGACACGTCGTGCATCCGCGCGCTGACCTTATTCAGCATCTCGATGGCTTCGGTCTGATAGGGATGGTCGCGCAGGATGATCTCGAGTTCCTGCCGGGTCAGATCATACTCGCCGACGATAAAATGCTGGCGCGCCAGACGCAGGTGGCGCATGACCTCATCGCGGTCATCCTTGTGGCTGGCCTCCAGGATGCGCGGCGTTTCCAGGGGTGCCTGGGCCTTGGGCGGATTATCGATCTCCTTCTGGATCTGGGCGACCAGTTTGGTGGCATCGGGCTGCCCCTTGTCCTGCGCCTGGCGGGCGAGTTGCACAGCCTTCTCGCGGTCGCCCTTCTTCCACTGCAACCTGGCATCCTGATAGAGAGCTTCGCGCACCCCTTCTTTGGCCTCGTCGCGCATGGAACGTGTTTCGGGGCTGTCCGGAATATACGAGATGGCCATTTCGTACTGCGTCTTGGCAGCCTCATAATCGCCATCGCGAAGCGCCTTCCGAGCGGCATCCAGGCTGGTCATGCCATGTTCGCGCAACGCGCTGCGGCGCAGGCGTTCGAGGGTCACGAGTTCAGAGACCATGGAGGCGTGTTCGTCGGCCGAATTGGCCGCAGGCGTGATGGCGGCAACCGGCGCCGGTGCGGCGGCGGGGGCGGCTTCGGCCGGTACGGCGGCTTCTACAGGCGCGGCCGCCACGACGGGTTTGGCAGGCGCGGCTTCCGCTGCGGCCGGGGCGGCGGCGGCAGCGGCCGGGGCGGCTTCAAGGGTTGCCGCCACGGGCGCGGCGACCGGAGCGGCAGGTTTGACCGCATCCTTGCCATCCGCAGCCGGTTTCAAAAGGGCGTCCAAGTCTCCGATTCCGGCGCCATTCTGCGCTTGGCCTTGGCCAGCAGCCAGCAAAACAGCGGCAGCGATGAGCATCCACCTGGCGGCAACCTTCATGGAAAAAACTCCTTGCGAACCGGCAACGACATCATGGCACCCGACAGGTGCTGGACTCATTGGGGCACCGTGCTCTTCTTCCCTGTGTGAACGTTTTCTAATACAACAGATGGGGGTTGGCCGTCAACGTCTATGACGATAACTTTGTATTTCTCGCCCCCCACGTCAAGCGTTCCTTCCGCTGACGTCCGGCACTCCGAAGTCTTTCCCATCAGGGTGAGTTCGAGCACCACCTCCTGCTCCATGGGCGCCTGCTGATCCGCGCGCCGCAGCACGAACGTCTTCTGATCTTCGCTCCGCTGCAGCAGGACTTCGGACACATCCACGTCGGTCATCAGGCCGCCCAGCGCCGGATTGGGCCGCCGTTCGGTACGGCGCGTGCACTTGACCAGCGTCAGCCCGGTCTTGCCGATGGGCTGTCCATCCTCGGCCCACAGGGTACGGTCCTCGCCCTTCATGTTGAAGGCGCACTTGGACTTGCCTCCCGGCATGGTCGTGGCGCTTGTGAAGACAAACGGGAAGGCCTTGCCCTTGACGCTGGCGACCTTCATCACCGTGGTGTAGTCGGGGTGATCGAACGGATCGCGCGGATTGGTCCCCAGGCGGCACTCATCCAGATTCGAAAAGCCATCCCCGTCCGCGTCATCCGACGCCAGCGAGTGGTCGTCTGCCGAGCCAAGCGGATGCCCGAAGTGCTTGATCCTCCAGTAATCGGGAATGCCGTCGTTCCCGGAACTCTTCTTGGACACGTCAGGGGCCTCATTCTCGACGGGCTGATGGGCCTTGCAGAAGGGGCAGATCTCGGCCGCGTACGGAATGGGGTAATGGCAGTCCACGCACCAGACGCGCCGCTCGGGTATGAAGATGCCGACGTCGTTGGTCGACAACTCCACCTTCAGGGGGTGGTGCAGATCGCGCAGCGCCTGGTCATAGCACGTCATGTCCTGCGGCGTGGCCACCGCATGCTTGGGTTTGAGATCGTCCACAGCCTGGCGGTGGCGCTGTTCGAGCGCGCGGCTTTCCGTGCCGAACCGTGCCAGCAGGAAAAGGGACAGCAGCAAGCCGAGCAGCACCAGGACGGCAAGCGCCTTGTCGTACTGGCGGATCGGCGAAAGATCGAGGCCTCGTTTCTGTGCCACGGGCTAGACTCCCTCGAAGGTGTAGACATCAAGCTGCATGCGGACTTTCAGCAGCGGCGCGATATCCGGCCCCGAAGCCTCCCGCTGCGAGCGCGGCAGGACGGGCGCCTTCGTCTTGTTGCTGTCAGCCGATTCAGCCGGCCTGGCGGCTGGTGCGACACCCGCTGCGGCCGTCGTGTCGGACGGGGCGCGCAGCCCCCGCTCATCGCGTTGGACCGTCAATTCCGTCACCACCACAAACATGGGCATGACGGCCAGCCGGTCCAGCACATCGTCGAGCGCATATTCGGCGACATCGAACGCAAAAACGAAATGCTGGTGCGGGTAGGCGCCCATCGCGGCCGGCGCCGCGGCTGTCATGGCGGCCCTCGGTGCAGCCCGGCGCGAACCGCGGCGCGGGACCGACGCCGCGCCGGGTGCAACCGCCTCGACGCCGGACTCAAAGACTTCGCGCTCCGCCAGCGAGATGGCGCTGACGTGGCCAGCCAGCATTTCGCGCATGATCGCGTCGACCATCCGCAACTGGACGTCCAGCCGCTTCACGTCCTCGGGCTTGGGCATGCCGCCCGACGCACCCAAGTACTGCGGAAAACCATAGGCAAACCCATCGGCAAGCACCTTGCCGCCATTTCTGGCCGCCACGGCGTCCAGTTCCCGGACCGTGTGCTGAAGCTGTTGAATAAAGGCGGAGGGCGTCAGGGCGTTGGTGGCGGCCACGCTCTCGTTGGTGCTCAGGTCCCGGCTGAGCGCCACGTTCCACTCGCGCAACCGGTGCGTGTCGTTGGTGATGGCGGCCACATTGTTCCGACTGGGAAACGGATCTTTGGCGTAGACCTTCTGCAACTGGCCGAGGGAGTCTTCCAACGTCTTGCGCACGTCACCGGCTTGGGAAAAGGCACGCCAGACCATCCAGGCTCCGCCCAGACAGAGGCAGCTTGCCAGCACGGCGCCCGCGATGATTGCGATCTTCTGACCTTTCATGCCCATTCCATTCCGTTGGCTCAATGCGCCGCGGGCGCGAGGGCCGCCTCAAGCGTGAATTCCCGCAGATACTGCTCGTTGGCCGTGTCGCGGTCGTTCTGAATCACGACCTCGCCGCCAAACACCGCATGTCGGCGCAAGCGCTCCTGCAGGAGCTCCCCGGCCGTGCGCTTGGCGCCGATGGAGGCCGCGAAACTCTCGATCCGATCCTTGAATCCGCACCCGGTCAGGCGCACCCGCGTCAACTGGCCGTCGGCTTCGCGCACAGGCTCCAGCGCCGTCAGCCACATGCCGGGCAGCAGGCATTCGCGCACGCCGTTGACCACGCGCACCCAATCGGTGCGGTGGGCGATCAGCCGGCGCATGTCATCCGCCTGGGCCTGCACCGTCTTGCGTTCGGCCTGGGCCTTGGCGAGCAGGGTTTCGCGTTTTCCGATCGTATCCAACTGTCCCTTGACGTATTTCTGCTGCGCCTCGTAGAGCTTCAAGGTCCGATTGGCATACAGCGTCCAGACCACCAGCATCAGCACCACGCCCATGGCGGCCAGGCAGAAAAACGGCAGCCGGTGACGGAAGGCCCGGCGCCGAACCAGCTCGGGCGGCATCAGGTTGATCTCGGCGGGACAGGCGAGCGTGCGCCGCAGAGCCAGCCCCACGACCTCGGCCAGGCTGGTGACGTCGCCCGCGACCTGCTGCGGATCGAGGCCGGCGCCCACCACCACGTTGACGAAGGGGTTCAGCACCTCCACGTTCACCTGCAGCTTCTCACGGAAGAAGGTGTCCATGTGGGGGATGATCGAGGACCCGCCGGTGATCAGGACGCGGTCGGGCGCGCCGCCGCCCTGCTGGCTGCGGTAGAAGTTGATCGAGCGGCTGATCTCGGCATGCAGCCGGGTGATCACATTGCGCACGACTTTGGAGACGCGATCGGCCGTTTCGTCGTCGCCGACCGAGAAGACGCCGCCCAGCGCCACGAAGGCGTGCTGCCGCTTGAGGGCTTCCGCCTCCTTGAGGCTGATCTGGAAACTCTTGGCCATTTCCTGCGTGATCGCATTGCCGGCCACCTGGATCGTCCGGCTGAAGACGTGCCCTTCCTCGATGAACACCAGATTCGTGGAGCGCGCGCCGATATCCAGCACCATGGTGCAGCCGGTCAGATCCGGATAGTTGTAGCGCACGCAGTTGTAGAGCGCCATGGGCGCCACGTCGACGATCTCGGGCTCCAACCCGGCCGCTGCAATGCAGTCCGTGATCTCGGTGATGCTTTCGGACTTCACCGCCACGATCATGGCGTGCTGCTCGCCCGCATCGGCATTGCCGATGAGCTGGTAGTCCCAGACCACCTCGCTGATGGGGAACGGCACGTTCTGCTCCGCCTCATAGCGGATCATCTCCTCGATCTTGTCGCGCCCGACAGGGGGCAGCTTGACAAACCGGGGAAAGACAGCCTGTCCGGAGAGGGCAAAGACCAGCGGCGCCTGCCGGACGCCCATGGTGCGCAGCAGATCGCGCAAGGCCACGACAATATAGGGCATCGGGTCGGTATCGCTATCCGACTCAATGTCCAGCGGCCCGATGCCATAGTTCAGCAGTTCGGGCGGACGGCCGCTGCGAACGGCGAATTCGGCCAGCACCAGCTTGCTGGCTCCCACGTTCAACGCGAGCACTCGGTCTTGCGCAAACACTACTTTACCGCCTCGTAATCGTCCACGTTGACGAACGCGAACGGGGATTTTGAGCGCTCCACCAGATAACCGTCACGTTTGACCACGCTCGCGTTATCCGTCACCTTGGGGTTTTTCCACCAGTCCTTCTGCGTATCGGCCGGCAGACTGGCAGCTTGCATCACGGTTGTGTCGGACACCAGCGTCGTCCCGTCAACCCCCGCCACTTCGACCGCCAGAGCCACCGGCTCGCCCCACCGCTGCAGGGCCACGCCCGACATCACCGCACAGGCCATATGCTCGCCGCGCGCCACGTCCGCATAGCGCACGGTCGTATGGAAGAAGCCGTATTCCGTCTTTCCTTCAGGCGTCCGGTGCATCGTCAGCACTGAAAAATTGAAGACGAGGTCGTCGATCCACTCGGCCGTCGTGTCGTAAGGCACATCAAAGACCGCCCACTCGCGGGGTTTGCGTGCGGTCCGGCTGGCGGTGGTGGTGTATTCAGGGGTGCGCTGCATCATCGAGGCGCGCGCCAGCTTGGGCAGGTGCCGCAGGTGCACGACGGGTCCGGCCACCACCGTGGGCGCGGCGCCCGGATCCGACGGATTCCGCACGCCAACCGTTGCGCCAGGCGTCAGGCTGCCGGTCGCGGTCCTGCGCAAAGCCTGCGCCTGCGCGCGATCGGCCGTCAGACCGGCCAGCAGCACGCACAATCCCGCAGCAAGACAGATGGTGACCCGCTTCATAATCCGCCTCCAGCAAAGAGACCAAGCCTGTCAAAACAGACCGACAGTGTTGAGCGTTAACTATAAACGAGGCGGCGGCGGTTTGCAAAAGGAATTGTTGCCGCTGTTGGCAGAACGCCGCCCCCGCGCCCGGGGTTGCGCCAGGCCGCGGCACCAAATGCGAGCATCACGGCGGCCGGGATTGACGGCCCCGCGCCCATGGGCTACTATGCCGGAACATGAATGCGCAATGGATCATGGAAGTCCGGCGGGCCCGATTCGGGGCGCCCATCAGGAGCATGCCGATGTGTCACCTTAATTGTGCCGCGCGCCTGGCAGCCATTGGCGCCGTCGTCTGGGCCACCACGCTGCCCGCGCAAAGTTTTGATCCGCTTTTCCGCGTGTCCAATATCAAAGGCGCGTGTCAGGTCAAAAGGCCGGAAGCCACGGCTTTTGAACCGGCGGAGAATGGCAAGGCCTATCCGTTCGGGACCGCCGTGCGCACGACCCGGGACAGCCAGGCCCTGATCCTGCTCTCCGCCGACGATACCGTGCAGATGCAGGCGCTGAGCGATGTGACCGTGCTGGCCCCGGCCGGTACGGATGCCGGCCGCGTCGTCCGGCTCGACGGCGGCAAGCTGCAGACCTTCATCCGCGAGGGGCTGCCCGAAAAGGCCGTCGTGATCGAGACACCCGTGGCGGTTTGCGATACGATCGTCAACCGCAGCGACATCGTCCTCGGCCGCGAGAAGGATGGCCTGCACCTGGATGTGGCCACCAGCAGCGGCGGCGTCCGCATCGGCGGCCCCCAGTTCAGCGTGCCGCACCTGAAGGCCGGCACCTCCGTCAGGATCATCTCCACCGAGGACCGCAGCCTGACCCGGATCACCAACACCAGCGGTGATTACAAGATCGAACTCGATAACGGCACGGAAACACCGGTGGCGCTGGGCACCACCACACACAGCACCGTCCGCATCTGGCGCGAACATGCCGCCGTGGGCGGCAAGCTGGTGGTCTCCGTCTTCGCCGCAGGCCCGGACGGCAAGGGGCGCGCGAATTTCGCCTATGTCGTGGGTGAGCCGTCGATTGCCTCCAGTGGACTTCCGAGCACCGAGGAACACGCGCCCACGGGGGGCGTCACCACGGCCAGCGCTCCGCTGGCAACGGGCGCCATCACGAATACCGCCGAAAGCCGGAAAGAATCGTCCCTCTAGTCGCAGAACCGGCCGGGGCAGGCCGGTTCATGAGTTACGCGCCGGCACCCGTGAAGGTGTCGGCATGTGCCGGGAGGAGCGGGTTGCGCGTTGCCCGTCCCCCTTCCGCAGCGGATGAAACAGCGCGATTGGAAGACCATCGTGTTTATCTACCATTTTCATCGCATCATCCGCCACCGCCTCA
>Ga0316226_1003849_pt1 | contig 12421 bp, 11 predicted proteins | sample TBH18017metaG_FD_206009 | JGI IMG/M metagenome (GOLD analysis project Ga0316226, IMG submission 206009) | Freshwater microbial communities from Trout Bog Lake, Wisconsin, USA - TBH18017 | ecosystem: Environmental > Aquatic > Freshwater > Lake > Hypolimnion/Profundal zone | place: USA: Wisconsin... | reverse complement strand
AGGCGGCGGAAGAATTCAAAGGCCTCTTCTCCGGTAATTAAAGCATGGCCAGTCTCCGCGATATTCGCCGCCGCATCAAGGGCGTGAAGAACATCCGGCAGGTCACGCGAGCGATGAACATGATCGCCGCCGCCCGGTTGCGCCGCGCCCAGGGCAAGGCCGAATCGGCGCGGCCCTATGCTGATCGGATTGCCGTGATTTTACAGGATGTCGTCGGTTCGAGTGGCGGCGCGGCGCGGCATCCGCTGATGGCCAACCGCCCGGTCAAACGGATTGCGCTCGTCTTGGTGACGTCGGACCGCGGCCTGTGCGGCGCGTTCAATGCCGGCATCATCCGCGAGGCACAGCGTTTTTTCCAGGAGCAGCGCGTGCCGGTGGATCTGATCACGATTGGGCGCAAAGGCCGGGAGCATTTCCAACGGCTCGAAGCCAACATTGTCCAGCAATTCCCGCAGCCGTCCCGCGACGTGCGGCTCGAAGAAATCGGCGCCGTCGCAAAACTGGTCACCATGGAGTATGGCGCGGGTAAATACGATCAGGTATTTTTGGCGTACGCAAAATTTATCAGTGTCTTGAAATCGCAGCCAGCCGTCGTGCAGTTGCTGCCCCTCGTGCCGCCGGCAACGACCACTCCGCAACAGCGGGCGGCGTATGAGTTTGAGCCCAATGCCGAGGAATTGCTGAACACGCTTTTGCCGCAGTATGTCGAGGTGCTGATTTACCGGTCGTTGGTCGAATCATTGGCGAGCGAACAGGCGGCGCGCATGATCGCGATGAAATCCGCAACTGACAGCGCATCGGACATGATTACTGGATTGACGCGCCAGTACAACAACGCGCGGCAAGCGAGCATCACCAGTCAGCTGTTGGAAGTTGTTTCCGGCGCGGACGCGCTGGCGAAGAAGGAATAGCCGAATTTAGTTTGTCAGTCGGAGCGCAGTGCTGCAGCGCGGTTGTTCCGTTGCATGGACCGCAATCTGCCGCTCTGGGTGACAGTTTGAGAAAGAGGATTAAATGAGTACAGACACAACACATCGCAAAGGCAAGGTCGCGCAGGTCATCGGACCCGTGGTCGACGTCGAATTTTTCACCGAAGAAATGCCGGCGATCAATAACGCCATCACGATCACGGACTTGGCCAAAGGCATCGATCTCACCGTTGAGGTGGCCGGCCATCTCGGGGACCACATTGTCCGTACCGTTTCGATGAGCGCCACTCAAGGTCTGGTGCGCGGCATGGAAGCGATCGATACCGGTGGGCCGATTACCGTGCCTGTCGGGCATACCTCGCTCGGGCGGATCTTTGACCTCCTCGGTCGGCCGATTGATGGCAAAGGTCCGGTCGAAGCCAAGTTGCGCCTGCCGATTCACCGCGCCAGCCCGGCCTTTGAGGAGCAGGTGGCGGCCAATAAACTGTTTGAGACCGGGTTGAAATCCATTGATCTGCTGGCCCCGTTTGCCAAGGGTGGCAAGATTGGTCTGTTCGGCGGCGCGGGTGTGGGCAAGACCGTCCTTATTCAAGAGCTCATCCGCAACATCGCCAAGGAACACAGCGGCTTTTCGGTTTTCGGTGGGGTGGGCGAACGGACCCGCGAAGGCAACGATCTCTATCTCGAAATGACCGAGTCGGGCGTCATTGCAAACACGGTCATGGTGTTCGGTCAGATGAACGAGCCGCCCGGCGCGCGGTTGCGCGTCGCGCTTGCGGCGTTGACCGAGGCTGAATATTTCCGCGACTACGAGAACAAGGACGTGCTCTTGTTCATTGATAACATCTTCCGCTTTACCCAGGCCGGTTCCGAGGTGTCCGCGCTGCTGGGCCGCATGCCGAGCGCGGTCGGTTATCAGCCCACGCTTTCGACGGAAATGGGTGATTTGCAGGAGCGCATTACCTCGACGAAACACGGCTCCATCACATCGGTGCAGGCGGTGTATGTGCCGGCGGATGACATTACCGATCCGGCGCCAGCCACGACCTTCACGCACTTGGACGGATCGATTGTGTTGTCTCGGCAGATTGCCGAACTGGGCATTTATCCGGCTGTGGACCCGCTCGGTTCGACCTCGCGGATTCTGGATCCACTCATTGTGGGGGATGAACACTACAAGGTGGCGCGGGCCACCCAGCAGGTGTTGCAGCGTTATAAAGATTTGCAGGACATCATTGCGATTCTCGGCATGGAAGAATTGAGCGAGGAAGACAAACTGACCGTGGCGCGGGCCCGCAAAATTCAACGGTTTCTCTCGCAGCCGTTTTTCGTGGCAGAACAATTCACCGGGACGCCCGGCAAGTACGTGCGGGTGGCCGATACGATCCGGAGCTTTAAGGAAATTCTCGATGGCAAATGCGATGATTTGCCGGAGCAGGCGTTTTACATGGTTGGAGCGATCGAGGAAGCGCGGGCCAAATCCGCGAAAATGAAAGCCTGATGGCCAGCGAAAAGACATTTCAACTTGAAATCCTGACACTGCAGAAATCCTGTCTGCAGGTGCCGGTCAAGTTTGTCATCGCGCCCGGCCAGGAAGGCGTCTTTGAGATCTTGCCGGGCCATGCCCCGTTTGTATTCGCGCTGAAACCCGGTGTTGTGCGTCTGAGTCTGGCGGACAACCAAAATCAATATCTGGCGGTGGGCGGTGGATTTCTCGTGGTGCAGCCCGACCAGACGACCATTCTGGCGCGGAGCGCCGAACGGCCGGATGAAATTGATTCCGCGCGGGCCACCCGGGCAAAAGAGCGGGCGACAATGCGCTTGGCGAATAAAACCGGTGTGATTGACGAGCCGCGGGCGACCGCCGCATTACAACGGGCACTTGCACGACTGAAGGTTGCGAGTTATCTTCAGTTGGCAACATGAATCTAGTTTCTCATGGCTGGGCAGTGGCGAGTCTGGAAGCGCGGATTACGGCCCACGTTCATGCTTGGGAAAAAGCCCGGGGCTACGGGCAGCCATTGGCTCCAGAATTGTTCCCGTTTATTACGATCTCCCGCGAATACGGATGTGAAGGGCTGGCGTTATCCCTCCGGCTGCAAGATATCCTCAATGAACGCTGCAAGCCGTTTTTTGCGTGGGTTACCTACGACCAGACGCTGCTCATCAAGGTGGCCAATGAGCTCCACCTGGCACGCGGGGTTGTGGAGGCCATTGACGGTCGGCGGCGCAATGAGATGAGCGAGTTTTTTGACGCTCTGCTAAATCGGCACATCGATGAGTCTGTGGTCATCCGCAAACTCGCGGAAGTGATTCGGGCCCTCGCGATTCATGGGCATGCAATTATCCTCGGCCGCGGCAGCTATCTCATTACCCAGGATCTCAAGAATGGGTTGCATGTGCGCCTCGTGGCCCCGCGCGACTGGCGGGTAAATAAGATTGCCGACGATCGGAATCTCTCCCATGCGGAAGCCGAAAAGGTGGTGGCGGAAGGGGAGCGGGCACGGAGGCACTACGTGGAAACATTTTTTTGCAAAGACCCGCAACATCCCTTTCATCACGATCTGATTATCGACAACTCCCGGTTTAATCTGGTGCAAGTCAGCGAGATTGTGTTTACCGCTTTGTCGACCCGGTTCGGCCCGACCCTCGTCGGCGGCTGACTGCTGGCTTGTGCCAGGCCACTTCCGATTTGTTGGCTTTATAATTGGTCCAGCGGGCCAACACAAACAAGGCGTCGCCCAAGCGGTTTAAATACGGCACAACGCAGTCGCCGATCTTCTCGCGGCGGGCCAACCGCACGCACAACCGTTCGGCGCGCCGGCAGACCGTCCGGGCCACGTGCAGCTGCGCCGCCGCCACCGTTCCGCCAGGCAGGATAAATTCTTCCAAGGGTCCCAGCGTCGCATTGAGCTCGTCGATTAACTTCTCCAGCACGATAATTTGGTGCGGTTCAATGCGCGGCATCCCGACCTTGAAATTGGCGGGTAAGGTGGCCAGTTCCGCACCGAGATTGAATAAGTCGTTTTGAATCTGCGGTAAAATCGCTGCCGTCTGCCGGTCAGGCTTCCAGGCGCGGGCCAGGCCGATTGCCGAATTTAATTCGTCGACCGTGCCGGCGGCCCAGATCCGCGGGGAATCTTTGCTCACCCGCTTACCGGCCACCAGGCCCGTCTTCCCCCGGTCGCCGGTCTGGGTATAGATCTTTGTCAGTCGTGGCATTTAGCACTTTTCGAATTTGGTGGGGATCAGGCAGATAAACTTGAACGGCTGATCGGCCGTATTCTGGAATTGGTGTTGTTCATCAGCCGGTTCCCAGGGGACTTGACTGAAAGGGGTGATTTTCACGGCCGAAACTTAGCTGATGACGGGACCGAAAAGCCACTGAAAAGAGCGGCCATTTTACACGCCAGCACCGGCAGAGCTCTCAGATACGTTCAACGATTGGACGGACATCGGCAGGGTGGTGCAGCGACAGATTTCCCGCACCAAGCTGGGGATTGTCCACCTTGGCGCACCCACAGGCATGCGCAATCGCAACTTCCAATGTGGCGGGACTCAGTTGGTCTTTGCTCACATAAGCCGCCGTGAAAGCTTCGAGATCGTCGTCAATTTCCGCCCGGGGCGCACTGGAGATAATGATGACCGGAGTGTGGATTCCCCGGCGCCGGAGTTGTCGCAAAACTTCTCCCTTGCCCAAGACCGGTAAGTTCCAGTCCAAAATCACCATGGCGAATTGTTTTGTCAGCAATTTGGCGAGAGCCACCGCGCCATCCTCTGCGAATTCGATTGCCAACCCCTGGGCCGGCGACCAGACCTCGCCCAGATAGATGGCCACCAAATCCTGCCACGCGGGTTGATCATCCACCACCAGCACCGGGAAAGTTGGCTGGGTAAGCATGCGATTCAAGCCTCCATTTGAAAGCGATCCGCTGAGAGAATTTGCAGGGCATGACGGTTGTCGGATGTTGCGATCCCTTGCGACGGAAGATCCACGACCAATTCCCGTTCCTCGCGAACAATTTTCATACGGAAATCTCCTGCAACGAATGAATCAACCGGGTGGCGGTTTTGGGACGCCGAGTGCGGGGGGCTGGAGTGGATTGGACTGCCGCTAACTTTTCGTGTAAGTAGGCGGCCTGTAATTGTGATTCCGCCTGTCGCCAGTGGACCACATCCCGCCCAGCGGGCCGGCCTTCTTTTTCCCAGATCCAATAGGCGCAAAGAGCGATTTCCTCAGCCGTCGGTGGTTCCATGGTAATCTTCTTCATCGGACAATGACTCCAAAATTAATTCAGTTTCGCTGGCACGCCTTTTTCCTGTTGATACAAGCTACCTGCGGCAGCCCAACGGCACAATTAGGTCGAACCCTGATTCTTGCCTCAGGTGTATGCCTAGAGGTTTGTCACTTGGCAGTGGGAACGGTGCGTGCCTGTTTGAGCGATGCCCGCAGTCAGGCAACTGATCTGGCTGGCCAGTCTTGGGAGGGATTATTGGCCGACGAACTATCCCGTGGGCGAGTGCCACTCGTCTTGCAAAAAGTAGGTGGCTTGGCGGAGTAAATCAGGGGTTCCGTGCAGGCTGAGTTTTTGACAGATATTGGCACGGTGCGCTTCGATGGTTTTAATGCTCAGGTGAAGAGAGCTGGCAATCTCACGACTGGTCCGGCCGGCCCCGAACAATTGAAAGATTTCCAGTTCGCGATCGCTGAGCTGATCAATCGGAGAGCGACTCCCTGCTGTGCGCAATCGATGCGCCAGTTGATTGGTCATGGCGCGGCTGACTGCGATCTCACCGGCAAGGACCTGGCGGATGGCGTGCAAGAACTCTTCGGTCGGTTCCTGCTTCATGATATAGCCCCGCGCGCCCGCCTGCAACGCGCGCTCGGCATAGACCAATTCATCGTGCATGGAGAACATCAGGACCGGCACATTGTGGCGCCGAGCTTGGAGCGCTTTGGTCAGCATAAAACCATCGGAACCCGGGAGGGAAATATCGACCAGCGCAATATCGGGCGGGTGTTTGCGCACGGCCGCCAGCGCTTCCGGCGTTGTGCCAGCTTCGCCGCAAACCAGGAGATCTGGTTGCCGGTTGATCAAGCGCGTCAGTCCTTCCCGCAGCAACGGATGATCGTCCACAATCAGAACTTTTTTCTTGCGCGTGGCCGGTGGGGTGGTTGCCTTCATGATTGGCGCCGCTGGGGTTTGGGCGTGGGTAAGACACAGGTGACCAGGGTGCCGCCGCCGGGGCCACGGGCGATGGTCAGTTTGGCATTGATGAGGTTGGCCCGGTATTGCATGACCTGCAACCCCAAGCCGGTCCCGCCCCGCTTCCGCGCGGGAATGCCGCGCCCGTCATCTTTCACTGTCAGGATAATCCGGTGCGGCTGTTTCACCAAACGAATCGTGATGTGCTGGCCGTGGCTATGTTTTCCGGCATTGGTAATGGCTTCCTGCGCGATCCGGTAGAGTTGCCGGGTCGTATCCAGATCCGCCCAGTGAATCTGGCGCGGCCCAACCACCCGGCTGGTAATCTGGAAACGATCGGTGGTGGCGGCGGCCAGTTCTTCAAGGGCCGACACAATATCCCAGTTCTTCAATTCGAGCGGGCATAGCCCGCGCGCGATATCATGGATCTGTTTGGAGGCTTGGGACAACTCCCGCACGATCTGGGCCGCCGTGGCCGCTTCGGGCCGCGCGTGTTCGCTGAGCGCGGACTCCAACTCGCTGGCGATGTAGCGGACCGCGGTCAATTGCTGGCTCAATCCGTCGTGCAGGTCGTGGCCCAAGCGCCGTTTCTCAGTTTCGCTGATCTGCTGAATTTCCGATTCAAGCCGCTTACGCTCGGTGACATCGCGGAAAACTCCCAGTTGATAAAGGTGGCCCCGCAAGGTGATCTGCGCTGAACTCACGTCGGCGTAAAAGAGGGTCCCGTTTTTGCGCCGCATCGGAATGCTTTGGACCAGCGAAATTTCCCGGCGACCTTGGCGTTCGAAATCCTTGATGATCTGGGGTAGATTGGCGGCCGGGTGAATATCTCGCACTCCCATTTGGACCAGCTCGGCTGCGGAATAGCCCAACCACTTTTGGATTTGCCGGTTGGCCAGCAGAAAACGCTTGGTCTGGCCGTCCGCCAGCAGCAACCCATCGTTGGCTTCATCAAACAGGACGCGGAACCGCGCTTCACTTTCGCGCAGAGCCGCTTCGGTCTGCTTGCGCGCTGTGATGTCGCGCGCGACGCCGGACGAACCGATCAACTTTCCGTCCGCCGACCGGATCGGCGAGACCGTGATGGACATATCCCGCCGTTGCCCGTCCTTGCGGACCCGCACAGTTTCATAGTCCACGATTTTCTGGCCCCGCCGCAATTTTTTCAAGAGGCGCGGTAATTCATCCGCCCGGTCCGGAGGGATGAGCAGCGAAATCGGTTGGCCGATGGCTTCGGCTGCGGTGTACCCGTAGATTTGTTCCGCGCTCCTGTTCCAACTGATGAGCTTGCCCGTCGGATCAATCCCGGTAATGGCATCGTCGGTTGATTCGGCAATGGCGGCCAGCCGGGCGCGCGCGACGTCGGCCTGTTGCCGCAGGGTGATGTCCTCGATTGCCAGCAGGATCAATGGCGCGTGCGGGTTTGTGCGGTGCAGCCGCCGGGCATTGAGTAACAGGCTGCAGTGGCCGATATCCGGGAACTTGTGCTCCACCAGAAAATCATGGAACGCGGTGTTTTTCACCTGGACTTCCTTGAGCAGTTGGCGCAGGCGCGGAATGTCCCACTGCCGATTGCCCAGCTCGTAGATGTGGTGGCCGATTGTTTCTTTCCTGGTGCCGCGGAATTTCTCGTAGAATGCCGGGTTTGCCGCCTCAACGCGCAGTTCCGCCGTCAGCACCAGCAGGGGTTCCCGCACGGTTGCGACAATGGCCTCGGAAAAGTCGCGGGCCTCTTGGGCTACCGTCAGACTGCGCTTCACCTCATCAATATCCACCAGCGCCAACACGGCTCCATCAATCTGGTTGGTGTGGGTCCGGTAGGGACGGATGCGCAGGCCGTACCACCGGCCGTGCCGGTCCTGCACTTCCTGTTCCACCACAGTGAGGGTCTCCATCGCCGTGGTGATCAGCTTCTCCAGGTCGGGCACATCCACTGTTAATTTTAAATCGGTGATGGGTCGACCCACATCGGTGGGGATCAGATTTAAGACCTTCTCCGCCGGCGGCGTGAACCGCCGAATGCGCAGGTCGGGTCCGAGCATGACAATCGGAATCTGGGTGCTGGTCAACAGGTTGGTGACGTCGTTGTTGAGCCGGCTCAATTCCTGATTGCGGTTTTGCAGTTCTTCGTTGACGGTGGTCAACTCTTCGTTGGTGGACTGCAACTCCTCCTTGGCGGTCTCCAACTCCTCATTGGTGCACTGTAACTCCTCGTTGCTCGAGCGAATCTCTTCGTTCGCCGCCTTCAGCTCCTCGTTCGCGCCTTCCGATTCTTCCAGGACCGACTGCAAGTACTCCTTGGTTGTGCGCAAATCAGCAGCCAGCTCGGCCGCCCGCTCGTCGCTGGGGTGAGGCTGCCGGGTGGGAGCGGGTTTTTGTGGTGCGACCGGTCGAGCGGGGCCGGCCGCTTCGAACAAGACCAGGAAATGGCGGGCCCGGGTGGCGGGGGCTTTGACCGGCACGACTTCGAGATTGACGGTGGTGGCCCGGCCATTGACGGTGAGCGCAACTCCATCCTTGCGGACGGTTGTGTTCTGGCGTTTGGCGTGTTGGATCGCATTGCGCAGGTCCACCACCAATCCGTCCCGCACCATCTTCAATAGGTTCAGGCTGGCCCGGCCAGGCGCGGGTTCCAGGTAGGGTCCGGTTTGCCCGCGGAACTGCACGATCTCCAATGTTTCCGTGACCAACACTGCCGGTGGTGTGTACCGTGCGATCAGGAGCCGGTCCGCTTCTTTCTGGATCTGCATGCCACTCCAGTCGGTCTCGCCGAGCGGCGCGGGGGCGGTGCTGGCGGGCCGGGCGGGACTGGGTTCCGGCTGAACGAAATCAAGTGCCAAGCGATCAGACCCGGGTTTTTTGGCGTAAATCCGCTGGCGGCGGTTCACGACGGTAAAGAGGTTGAGAAAGCCGCTGACGGTCTCCGAAGTGCCGAGCAAGAGATACCCGTTGGGCTTCAGAGCGTAGTGAAAAATCGGCAGCACCTTTGTTTGCAGGACTGGGCCGAGGTAGATGAGCACGTTGCGGCAGCTGACCAGGTCGAGCCGGGAAAACGGCGGGTCTTGGGCCAGATTTTGGCGGGCAAAGACGCACCGTTCGCGGATGGATTTGCTAATTTCGTAATGGCCATTGACCTTGGTAAAGAAGCGCCGCAGGCGGTGGGGCGAGACAGCGGCCTTGATGCTCGCCGGATAGACGCCTGCGCGGGCTTTGCTGAGGCTGGTTTCGCTGATGTCTGAACCAAAGATCTGAATGGGCAGGTCCAGCCGTTTGGCTTCCAAAAATTCGATGAGGCTGATCGCCAGTGAATAGACTTCTTCCCCGGTGGAGCAGCCCGGCACCCAGATCCGAATGGGGTGGGCGGCGGGGCGGTTCGCGCACAACTTTGGCAAAACGCTATTCTGCAGTGCCGCAAAGACCGGCGGATCACGAAAGAAACAGGTGACATTGATCAGGATGTCCTCATACAGCGCCAGGACTTCCTCCGGGTGCTGCTGCAAGTGCGCGACATACTCTGGGAGTGTGGTGAGTTTGTGCTGCGCCAACCGGCGGGCAATCCGCCGGCGTACCGTGGGCGGTTTGTAGTAGCGAAAATCAACGCCGGTGGCTTTTTGCAGGAGTTGAAAAATCGCGTTCAGGCGCGTGGGATCGTCCGCCGGTAACTCGGCGGACGCGGGCAGGTCCCCAGTGCGCGGGTGGGCAATCTGAAGCAGCTCAGCGGCAATCCGGGCGGGTGACAACACAAAATCGACACAGCCCGCGGCGGCCGCCGCCTGCGGCATGCCGTCGTACTTCGCGCTGGCGCCGTCCTGGGCCATTGTGATTCCGCCAGCCGCCTTGATCGCGGCGAGTCCGCGCACCCCGTCGGAGGCATTGCCGGAAAGAATCACCCCGATGGCCCGCCGGCCGCAATCCGCTGCCAAGGACTGAAAAAATGCATCAATAGGCAAGGGCGGTGGGGGCGCAGCGCGGCGCGGCTTCAAGCGCAGCCTCCCGTGGGAAATCGTCAAAGTGGTGTTGGGCGGAATGACATATAAATGATCCGGAGCAACCGGCCGGCCGTCCTTGACCTCACAGACCGGCAGGGGGCTCACCCGGGTCAGTAGCTCGGTTAGCTGGCTGGTATGGGTCGGATCAAGATGCTGCACTAAAACAAACGCCATTCCGGTTTCGGCCGGCAGGTTCTCCAGCACTTCCTTGAATGCCTCAAATCCGCCCGCCGATGCGCCAACACCGACAACGGAAATGATTTCCCGGTTTGCCATCCGGCGCAGCTTGCTTTTCAGCTTGGCCATTAATTTCTCCTACTGCAGGATAGCCTAATCACTCACCTCCCGCACCGGCAAGCCAATAAATCAGACGGTGAAAACACTTGTCAGAAAAAACAATTTCAGACACATTGGCTCCGGCGAAAATTCAGGAGCATTATGATCAAATTTGGAAAGCGGATTTTATTTGTCGGTTACGGCGCAGTCGCGCAATGCACGTTGCCGATTCTGGTCAAAGAACTCGGCGTGCCGTGCCGGGACATCACCATCATGGATTTCGAGGACCGCCGCGGCGCGCTCCAGCCGTGGTTGAAACGGGGCGTGAAGTTCGTCCGGGATCGCGTGACGCGGGCGAACATGGGCGCTCTGCTCGGCAAATATCTGACCGCCGGCGATGTCTTGATTGATCTGGCGTGGAATATTGATTGCTGTGAACTGGTCCAGTGGTGCCATGATCGTGGCATCCTGTACGTCAACACTTCCGTCGAGCTCTGGGATCCGTACGAGAACTCGAAGAATGCGCCCCCGCAAAAGATGACGCTCTACTGGCGGCACATGAAGCTCCGGGCACTGACCGCGAAATGGAAAACACCGGGCCCGACCGCCGTCTTGGAACACGGCGCCAATCCCGGGTTGATTTCCCATTTCACCAAGCAAGGGCTGCTGGACATCGGCAAACGTACCCTCAAAGACAAGCGGGTGACCGGCCGCGCGGCAGAGAAACTCGGCCAACTCATCGCGGACCAGAAATTCAACGAGCTGGCGATGCAGCTCGGTGTGAAGGTCATTCATTGCAGCGAACGCGACACGCAAATCACCAGCCGGCCCAAAGAGGTGGACGAGTTCGTGAATACCTGGAGCGTCGAAGGGTTCCGGGAAGAAGGCACGACGACCTCCGAGATGGGGTGGGGCACGCACGAGAAAGAATTGCCCGAACTCGCCTATGAACACTCGAGCGGGCCGCGCAACCAGATCTGCCTCGCCCGGATGGGAATCAATACGTGGGTGGTTTCCTGGGTGCCGAATTATTGCATCCGCGGCATGGTGGTCCGGCATGGCGAAGCCTTCACGATTTCCGACCGGCTGACGGTTTGGAAAAAAGGGAAGGCAGTCTACCGGCCCACGGTGCACTACGCCTATTGTCCGGCCGACGTGGCGATTGCCTCGCTGAACGAACTTCGCGGCTACGATTACCAATTGCCGGAGAAGCAACGGATCCTCAACGACGAAATTACCAGTGGCGCGGACATTCTCGGTTCGTTGCTGATGGGGCATTCTTACAATTCGTGGTGGATCGGCAGTGACCTGAGCATCGAGGAATCGCGCCGGCTCGTGCCGCATCAAAATGCCACGACCATGCAGGTGGCGATTTCCGTGGTGGCCGCGGTCTCGTGGATGATTGAGAACCCGGCGCGCGGCGTGTGCGTGCCGGATGACCTGCCGCACGAGTATGTCCTGAAAATCGCCAAGCCGTATCTGGGCCGGTGGATTTCCAAACCGTCGGACTGGACCCCGTTGAAGCATTACGCCAACGCGTTCCCCGGTTATAACAAACCGAACATTGACCGGCGCGACCCGTGGCAGTTTAAGAATTTCCTGATCACTGACGGAGACTAATCATGGTTTCGCTCACCACGCTCAAGAGGCTCGCCCGGGAACACGGCACGCCGCTGTTCGTTGTGGATCATGCGGAGTTACGGCGCAACTACGCCACGTTCAAGAAGCACCTGCCACGGGTGCAGGCTTACTACGCCGTCAAGGCCAACCCCAACCCGGAAATTGTCCGGACCCTCTTCAAAGCGGGCGCAAGTTTCGATGTCGCGTCGTTGCCGGAACTGCGGATTGTCTGCGAAAACATCAAGGATTTGCCGGCCAAAAAACGCCAGCAGTGGATTTGGGACAAGATCATTTACGCCAATCCGATCAAGGCGAATGAGACGCTGGCGGAACTGGACCACTACAATCCGCTCGTGACATACGACAATGCTGAAGAAATTCGGAAAATTAAGAAGTACGC
>Ga0316226_1003844_pt1 | contig 12437 bp, 7 predicted proteins | sample TBH18017metaG_FD_206009 | JGI IMG/M metagenome (GOLD analysis project Ga0316226, IMG submission 206009) | Freshwater microbial communities from Trout Bog Lake, Wisconsin, USA - TBH18017 | ecosystem: Environmental > Aquatic > Freshwater > Lake > Hypolimnion/Profundal zone | place: USA: Wisconsin... | reverse complement strand
GAACGGCGCTCTGGGCCGGGTCCATATCATTCGCCGCGGCAAGGATCGCACGGCCATGCTGGACGTGGACATGGATGCCATCCTGCGCGGGCAGATGGTCTCCGGTCCGTCGATCGAGGCCAACGATATCGTCTACGTCCAGCCGAGCGGCATCGCCAAGTTCAACTACTACCTGCGGCAGTTCACGCCTGCGCTCAACACCTGGATGCTCGGACAGGACCTGAAGAACACCGGCAAATGAACACCCGCACTCCACGACGCGCGGCAGACGGCACCGGCGAGGCCCGCATCGCGGGCGACTTCAGCCTGCTCTACCTGCTTGAGATTCTTTTCCGCCGCAAGCGCCTGTTCGTGCTGCCGGTGCTGCTGACCCCGCTGCTGGCCGTGCTCGTCAGCTACATGATCCGGCCGGTCTTCCTCTCCACCACCACCATCCTCCTGGGCAAAGACCAGATTCTCAACCCGTTGGTGCGCTATGACACGGCCGTCTCGCTGACCGACGGCAACTGGCTCGGTTCGTTCCAGAAGATCATCTACAGCCGCACGCTGATCGAAGAGACGCTGCGCAGCCAGGGCCTGGTCCACAGCGCGCACAACGATCGGCAGCTGGAGGGGATGGTCGAGACGGTCCGCGCCAATACCGTCGTCATGTCGCTGGCCGCCGACTCCTTCCAGATCGGGTACAAAGACCACGATCCCGAGTCCGCCCGCCGCATGGTCGAGACCATCACGACCCTCTTCATCGACAAGAGCCTGGCCAACAGCCGGCGCGAGGCCACCGCCGCGGTGGCCTTCCTCCAGAAGGAGCTCGACCACTACAAGGACGACCTCGACCGCAGCGAACGCGCGCTGCAAACGTTCCGCCAGCAGAACGCCCAGACGCTGCAGCAGGCGCCCGCCCTCGGCGGCCTGTTTGAGTCCTACCGCAACAAGCTCCTCGACAATCAGCTGGAGCTCCGGCAGGCCCGCCTCAACGAGAGCCTGATCTCGCAACGCCTGTCGGGCGAGAAGCCCATGGTGATCTCCCAGGCGCTCTACGTGCAAAACACGCCCTATCAGAAGGCCTACCAGGAGCTGCAGGTTCGCAAGGGCAACCTGCTCGCCACGCGCGACCCGACCCACCCGGAGGTGCTGAAGCTCGACCGCGAGATGCAGTACATCAACCAGCTGCTGGAGGATGAGAAGAAGAAGGGCCAGGCCCAGGAGACGCAGGAGGTGCGCTCGCCCATCTTCCAGGAACTCAGCTCCCGCCTGGATGACACGCGCATCCGGATCAAGGTCCTGGAGCAGTCGATCGGGGAGTTCACCTCCCTGACGAATCAGGTCCAGGCTCAACTGATGGACGTGCCCGCCATCGAGAAGGAGCAGAACCGGCTGGAGAGCGAGGTCAAAGCCACGCGCGAGATCTACGACACGCTGCGCATGAAACTGGAGCAGGCGCGCATCACCTGCGAGGTCGAGATCGAACAGCAGGCCAGCCGCTTTTCCATCATCGATCCGGCCCGCGCGCCGTTGTCGCGCTTCAAGCCCAAGCGCCAGATGTTCATCATCGGCGGCGTCTTCGGCGGCATTTTCCTCGCCTTCGGCCTGGTCTTCCTGATCGAGTTCAGCGATCCGCGCCTGGCGCGCCCCGGCGAATTGCAGCAGCGCACCGGCCTGCCCGTTCTCGGGCTCCTGCCGAAACTCTACCGCTTCGGCGAACGCGCCCCCTGGCGCCTGCCGCCCGGCACCAAGCGCGTGCTGGCGTCCGTGCAGGCGCTGATGCACCGGCCGGCCCTGCGCGCGCTGCTGCCGCTGGAGCATGACCTGGATCGCTCCCTGCGCTATCTCCTGGGCGCCCACCGCTTCGTGCTGCCGGCGAATTACCCCGCCGACGGCGTGATGCCGACGTCGCGCCTGAGCCAGATGGAAGGCCGCGATTCGCTGGAAGACGCGGCGCTGGACGATTACATCGAACGCCTGCGCAACATTGTGATCCAGGCGCGCGCCGCCTACGAACAACCCAGTCACCTGGTGTGGGCCATCGCCAGCACCGGCCGCAACGAAGGCGCGACCCTCTTCACCCAGAATCTGGCGGCGGTGCTGGCCGGTGACCTGCGCCGACCCGTCTGCCTGATGGACGCCAACCCGCCCGCGCCGGCACTCTCGCGCTGGTCGGGCGCCGTCGAACCCGGCTGGGCCGAAGTCGTCGAGGGGCGCGCCAAGTTGGAGGACGTCCTGCGCCCCACCGCAACGCCGAACGTCTGGGTCCTGCCCGTCGGCAAACCCGTGGAACACCACGAGGTCCTGCTCGGCTCCGCGGCGTTCCGCGATCTGCTGGCCGTGCTGCGGGATCGCTTCGCGTTCACGCTGATCGACACGCCGGCCCTGCTGGCGAACACCGATGGACAGATGATCGCGCCCGACACCGACGGCATCCTGTTTGTGGCCCGGCTGTACGACACCAAGAAACGGGCCATCCTGGCCGCCCTGCGCCGCCTGCCGCGGGAGCGCATCGTCGGCCTCGTGGTCAACTACGCCGAATACTGGATTCCGAACTGGCTCTACCGGCGGATCTGACATGAAGATGGTGTTGGGCCTGCTGCTCGTCTTCCTGATTACGGGCGTGTGTGTCGCGCGCGTCACCCGCTGGGTGGTCGCGGCCTTGGTGCTGGCAATCACGACCATCCTGCTGCTGACCGCTTACTTGAGCGGGTAACGCTGATGGACGCTGATTGGCACGGTCTTGCGACAGAAACGGCTTTCATCGATCCGGTGAACATGGTTTTGCGCTGCAACGCGTTGATTGCGATGACCCTATCTGCGTTGCTCTGTGTTCATCTGCGGTTTCAAGGTTCACATGCATGCGGCTGAGCACGTCCATCATGGATGTTCCACCCAGACACGTTCCCTGCAAGCCGCCCGCCGAACCGACGTCCATGGCGGGAGGACGCGGCGCCTTTCTGCTGGCGGTCTTCGCCTCCGCGGCGGGCGCCGGCCTGCTGGCCCTGACCAACGGCAGCCCCGTCGTCATTCCGGCCCTCTGCGTCGGCGTCGCCCTGCTGGTGGTGTTCGTCCAGCGCCTGGAGTTCGGCATCTACATCCTGCTCAGCACCGCGCTGCTGGTCGAGCAGTACCAGATCTTCGGCATCCATGACATCGTCACCGCGAAGATCCCTTTCTACCTGAACCTGAACCTGATCACCGGCGTGAAGCCCCTGGTCTTCAACCCCGTCGAACTGGTCCTGGGGCTGATGGTCGGCTGCTGGTTCCTGCGCGCCACGATCAGCCGCGAGTGGAGCCTGGTCCGCGTGCCGAACCTGGGCGTGGCCGCGCTTTTTCTGGTGATGCTGATTGTCTTCACGGCCTACGGCCTGGCGCGCGGCGGCGACTGGAAGGTCTCGCTCTGGGAGATCCGCGCGCTCTACTACCTGTGCGGCTCCTACCTCATCACCACCCAGATCATCCGCACGCGGCGCCAGGTGCAGATATGCGTCTGGATCGTCATCGTCATGACGGCCATCAAGGGGTGCCAGGGCTGCTGGCGCTACTTCGTCACCCTCCACGGCAACCTGACCGGCATCCGCGCCATCGTCGGCCACGAGGATGCCCTCTTCATCACCACCGTCTTCCTGCTGGGCCTCTCCTTCCTGCTGCTGCGCTATCGCGGCAAGGAGCTCTGGCTGCTCGCGCTGTCGCTGCCCATGACCTTTGCCACCTACATCTGGGCCCAGCGCCGCATCACCTTCGGCACGCTGGGCATCAGCATCCTGATCATGGTGGCGATGCTGCCGGCCGAACGGCGGCGCAACGCCATCAAGACCATGGCGCCGTTCGCGCTGCTGTTCCTGGTCTATCTGGCGGCCTTCTGGAACAGCGAGGGCGGCGGCATCGCCATGCCCGCCCAGAAGATCAAGTCCGTCTTCGTCGAGAAGAAGGGCACGGAGGACGAGAGTTCGAACTTCTACCGCAAGGCCGAACTGGTCAACCTGCGGCAGACCATTCATGACCACCCGCTGGGCATCGGCTTTGGCAACAAGTACGAGATCATCATGCCGCTGGACCGCATCGACTTCCCGCTCTGGGAGTACATCCCGCACAACTGCATCTACTGGATGTGGGTCAAGACCGGCTTCATCGGGTTCACCATCTTCTGGCTCTTCTTCGGCGTCGCCATCATCCAGGCCGTGGTGGACTACCGCGCCATGCGCGACGCCTATTTCAAGTCGCTGGCCATGATGGCGCTGCTCTTCATCGTCAGCCAGGTGATCGTCGCCTACTACGACCTGCAGATCGTCTTCTTCCGTAACATGCTCTACCTGGGCATCGTCATGGCGCTCGCCGTTTCCGTGCGGCGCATCGAAGCGGAGGAGCAGGCGGCAGGAGCCGGGAAGACGATTGGACGGTCGGACGGTGACATGAACATTTCCACGCCAGGCCAACCGTCAGACCGCCCGACCGGCCCAACTGCCTGACCGTCCGACCGGCATGACCGCCCATCGGTGGAGTCGCATGGTCTTTTCCTGAAGCTTCCCAATTCGGCCTCATCCGAGCACACAAGGTCGGCGATGGCGAAGCGGCAGTCGCTTGCCGGGGCGATCAGCACGCCGAACGGCGTGGCAACCATCGCGTCGAACGGCATATCGCCCGTTGCGACCGCACCAAGCGATCCCGCCCCCAGCTTGGCAGGCATGGGCAAGGCCGACCTCGAACGCCTGCTCGCGACCGTCAGCAGAAAACTGGGCGTGACGCAGAAACCTGTCGGACCATAATGCGAGGTGCCGTAAAATGGTTCGGACCAATCTCCGATATACCGTAGATTGGCCTTGCCGCTCAATGGGGATCGCGGCATACTGGCGACATGAAGCGCAAATATGACCTGCTCCTGGCGGAGCACCTGAGCGAAAACCGGCAGATGGCATTTCTGACCGGTCCCCGGCAGGTCGGCAAGACCACGGTCGCCCGGAATGCAAGCCCGACCCGCTACTTCAACTGGGATGTGCAGACCGACCGCACGCTCCTGACCCGAGGCGCAACGGCTGTTGCCGACGCCGTGAACCTGACCGACCTGCACAAGCGACCTCCCGTGCTGGTTTTCGACGAACTGCACAAGTATCCGAAATGGAAGTCCTTCCTCAAGGGACTGTACGACGCCCACGGCGAGCAATGCCGCGTGATCGTGACAGGCAGTGCCCGACTCAACGTCTACAAGCGGGGAGGCGACAGCCTCATGGGCCGGTATTTTGCCTACCGGATGCATCCGTTGTCCGTCGGCGAGATCCTGAATCCGACCATTGGAGATGACGAAACCGTTCCTCCGCGGAAGCCTGCGCCGGACACCGTCGAGGCTCTCCTGCGTTACGGCGGGTTCCCCGAGCCGTTTCTCAAGGCTTCATCCCGTTTTCATAACCGCTGGGAGGACCTGCGGACGGAACTCCTTTTCCGTGAGGATATCCGGGATCTTACGCGCATACACGAAAGCGGCCAAATCCAGACGTTGGCGATACTGCTCCAGAACCAGGCGGGCCAGTTGATGAACTACAGTACGTTGGCCAATGCGGTCAATGTGAGCATTGACACGATCTGCCGCTGGATCGCGGTGCTGGAATCCTTCTACTTCTGCTTCACGATCCGCCCCTGGCATCGGAACGTGCCGAAGTCGTTGCGCAAGCAACCCAAGGTGTTCCTCTGGGACTGGAGCATGGTCCGGGATACGGGCGCCCGCCACGAGAACTTTGTCGCCTCGCATTTGCTGAAAGCCGTTCACTGGTGGTCAGACCGGGGCCTTGGGCGATATGGTTTGTTCTACCTGCGCGACAAGGCGAAAAGAGAGGTGGACTTTCTCGTGACCAAGGACGCCAAACCATGGCTTTTGGTGGAGGTCAAGTCCGCCGCTCAGCGCGACTTGAACCCGAACCTCGCCTTTTTCCAGAAAGCCACAGGCGCCAACCACGCGTTCCAAGCCGTCTTCGACATGCCCTATGTGGACCGGGACTGCTTCGCCCTGACGATGCCTATCCGTGTTCCTGTGACGACCCTCTTGTCGCAGTTGCCGTGAATGCGGCTACACCGATGCCGACATCCCGGTGCAATAGGCATGTGTCGAAGCAGCGGCATTGAAGGCACCCACAGCGAACTCAAACGCGGCCTGAGCATCCGCCGCTGCCGCTATCGAGGCCGGGAGAAGACGGATGTCCAGATGCAGTTCGCCGGCGCTGCCTGTAATCTGCGCCGCTGGCTGCCCGTTCCTGCTGGATGGCGCAAACAGCTACTGAAGGTCTAAAGGAGATCACCCGACACGGCGATCGGGGACGTCCAGGCCCGACAACGGATGCTCTGCATGCGTCACGTCCGCTGCAACAGGATGGATGCCGCTCATCATCGGATCGACTCCCTCGTGCGGCCGAACCCATGGCCCGCTTGCCCATTCGTCGTCCCGGACTATTTCAGCGGAATCCAGTGTCCGGACGTGACCCTCATGCACCGGCGCCCTCATGCAACGTTGACCCTCATGCACTCCCGATGGCCACCCCGATGGCCAAACCCCCGATTGTCATCAGGTCACCAAGACCGCGGCATGTCCATTCTCAAGTTCATATTCGGAACTTCTTGTGTACCTCGAATCTCCGCCTCGTAGTCGTCGGCGTACGCCTTGACGTCAGTTTTAAGACACTGAGCCCATAGACTCCCGGCGTCCAGTGCTTTTCGAAGGTGCCTTTCTCCGGCATACGGCGCGTGTGAACCATATGCCCTGTGGCAATAGTACTCGGCGAGATCAACCATGGCGGGCCTGTACCCTTGATTCGCTGCCTCCAAGAGTAGTTGCTCATAGGCGCCTTTCTTTTCCTTGTCCCACTTCATGAATTGCGCCGCTCGGCGTTGCGCCGGCGCATAGCCGAGTTCAGCGGCGGCGTGAAATCGCTCCATCGCCTCGTCATGATTCCTTTCGGAACATCGTCCGATCAGGAAGCAGAGGCCAAGGGCGTACATTGCCTTGGCGTCCTTTAGTTGCTCTGCGGCACAAGCAGCGGCGTAAGAAATTGCTAGATCAACCAGGTTGCCGCTGTTATCGAATCCGAGCGCTATTTCAAGATCCGCGGCTACATCCCCCGCATCAACGGCTTGTGTCAGCCAGTACAGAGCCTTTTCCTTGTCGACCGGGACTCCATCGCCATAACGATAGCACATGCCAAGTAGGTACTGCGCTTCTTGTGACCATCGCTTTCCAGATCGCGCAACCTGATCAAGCAATGCAACAGCTGCATAGCCATCACGTGCAGTAGCTCTGCCATTTAAGAGCCACCTTGCGAGTTCAAACATTGCCTCACTGCATTCGCTTGCTGCCGCTCTCTTCATCAAACTCACTGCAGTCCCGTAATCGGCTTCTACCGCCGTGCCCTCGTAGTGCAACAATGCCAACACACACTGGCATGTTATTGCTCCCTGAGTGAGCATTAGGGTCGCGTCCGGACATTGGACAGGGCAGTTGCCAGTTGCGAAGCATCTTTCGCCAAGGGGCGATCTTGCAAGCAGCGTACACGCCAAGCCGACGAGCAGATGCAAACGTAAAGAGGACTGCCTCTCCCAAGGTTTTCGATCCGGTTCATGTTCGATCCCCCCCTCCAGTGGAGCGACATGTTCAAGTCCGAGTGAATGGTAAGAGCAATAGATCAACTGCGAATTGGTCGTCAACTGGAAACAGTGCGAAGGAGTTACGAAAGGCATGGGAAGCAGCCCATGATCCCATCCGCCAACCGCCCGACCGCTCACGCGCGGCCGCGGGGGAGATGCGGCTCGAAGACCGTGCGCGCGGCACGACGGGCCCGCTTGGAGGCGGTCATGGCCCGCTCGCACAGGAGCTGCTGGCTGCGGATGGGCTGTTCGCCCGGGGAGCGCGCGAGGCGCGTGTAGCGGCCATCCGGCAGCATGCGCCAGGCGTTGACGTTGTCGGCCAGGCTGGCGTTCAGCAGCTCCAGCAGGCGCAGGCGGCAGGCGGGATCCTGCACCGGCACCAGCAGTTCAATGCGCCGGTCGAGATTGCGCGGCATCCAGTCCGCGCTGGCAATGTAGAGTTCCGGCTGGCCGCCGTGCAGGAAGTGGAAGATGCGGCTGTGTTCGAGGAAGCGATCGACCACGCTGGTTACGACGATGTTCTCGCTCAAGCCCTTGACCCCCGGACGCAGGCAGCAGATGCCGCGCACGCAGAGGGCGATCTCCACGCCGGCCTGCGAGGCTTGGTACAGCGCGTTGATCAGGTCGGGGTCAACCAGGGCGTTCATCTTCGCGGTGATCCGCGCCGGCTGGCGGTTGGTCGCCAGCGTTGTCTCGAATCGGATCAGGTCCAGCAGCCGCTCCCGCAGGCCGATGGGTGCCTGCGCGAGCTTCTGGTAGGCCTGCGGCTCGGAGAAGCCGGTCACGGCATGGAAGAACATGGCCGCATCCCGCCCCAGCACCGGATCGCAGGTGAACAGGCCAACGTCCGTGTAGAGGCGCGCCGTGGACTCGTTGTAATTGCCGGTGCCGAAGTGCATGTAGTACCGGACGTTCTCCTCTTCGCGCCGGATCACCAGGCAGACCTTGGCGTGGGTCTTGAGATGCCGCACGCCGTAGACGACCTGCACGCCGGCCTCCTCCAGGTCGCGCGCCCAGTCGATGTTGCGCGCTTCGTCGAAGCGCGCCTTCAGTTCGATCACCGCGGTCACCTGCTTGCCGTTGCCCGCGGCCGCGGCCAGCGCGCGGACGAGCGGCCCCTTGGTGCTGGTGCGGTAGAGCACGATCTTGATGGCGCACACCTGCGCATCGGCCGCGGCCGTCTCGACCAGCCGCAGCACGGGATCAAAGCTCTCGTAAGGCGTGGCCAGCAGCCGGTCGTGCTGCGCGATCTGCTCAAAGAGGTCGCGGGTCGGATCGATCTCCGGGTGCGGCTGAGGTGTCCAGGCCGGATAGCACAGCGCCGGGTCGGCGACCTGATCGCGCAGTTCGCGCAGGCCGGTCAGGTCGACCGGGCCGGGCATGCGGAAGACGTCCGCGCCGGTGACCGTCAGGCGGGCACCCAGCCACTCCACCATTCCCGCCGAGGCCGCGCCCTCGATCTCCAGCCGCACGCAAGGACCGGTCTTGCGCTCGCGCAACACGCGTTGCATCGAGGCGGCCAGGTCGGCCGCGTAATCCTCGTCCACGGCCATGTCCGCATTGCGCGTGACGCGGAAGGCCACGGCCTCTTCGATAAGCTGACCGGGCAACAGCCGCGCCAGGAAGGCACGCACGAAATCCTCGATCAGCACGAAGCGTCGCGCCCCGTGCGCCGCGCCGGGCACACACCAGATCCGCGCCAGGCCGGGGCCCAGTTTGATCAGCACGTGCCGCGGCGTCTTGCTCCGCGGGGCGGGCGCCAGCCGCACCGCCAGGTAGAGCGCCAACGGCGTGAGCAACGGAAAGAGTTCCTCATCGGAGACGGCCACGGGCGAGAGCAGCGGAAAGAGCTGCGCCTCGAACAGCGGCGCCAGCCACCGCACCTCCTCGGCCGGACAACGCGCACAGGCGTTCAGCAACACGTGCCGCTCCGCCAGTTCGGGAAGAATGCTGCGCGTCAGGCAGGCATGCTGGTCCGCCACCTGCCGGCGCACCCGCTCCCGCACCAGCTCAAGCAGCGCCGCGGGTGTCAGTCCGGAAGGATCGGCGCCGTTCAGGCCGGCGGCGCATTGCAGGTGCAACCCGCCGACGCGCACCATGAAGAACTCATCCAGGTTCGAACTGACGATGGTCAGGAAAAAGAGCCGCTCCAGCAGCGGCACCTGCACATCGCCGGCAGCCTCCAGCACACGCTGGTTGAACTCGAGCCAGCTCAGTTCGCGGGTGCAAAGCGTGGTGTCGCGTGCTGCCATGTTGTTCCTGCCCGAATCGTTTTCCGTGCTCGAATGGCCATCAGCATCGCCCGCTCAGCGTCAATGGCTTGGTGCAACGTGCGTGGTGCGTGGTGCAGGCATAGCCCACCACGTCATGCAACCCTGCTGCGCGTACGACGTCGACAAGTTGACAAACACAAATGGCGCGCCTATGTTAAATACATCGTGTGGGTGTCCGTCTGGTCAAAATGGAGGGCTCTGTTCATGAGCATCCGTCGCACCTGTCTGTCTGGTCTTCTGTTGGTCGTCTCCGTCTTTCACCTGTCGCTCCCGGCGTTCGGTTCCACATCTTCGACATCGGCTGGCTCGGGTTCGTACACCCCGGTCGATCTGCTCAGCGCAGGGATCAGCCAGTTGAGCCAGTACCTGCACATCGATGCGCCACCCGTGCCGTCCTATCTGACACAGGCTGGAATCGATTTTTCCACCCTGCGCGCCGACCAGCCGGGCAATGTCACCAACCGGTTCTATGCGGCGACCACCGCCGTGATCGGCTTGATGACCAATGCCGCGCTGCAGCAGGTCTTCGCCAACTACGGGTTCACGGCCGGCACGATCTGGGGCGTCCAGGGCACGTTCGACACGAACGCCACCCAGACCGTGGATCAGGCGGTGGACGCAGGCGCCGCGCAGGCGCTGCCGGCGCTCGACGCGGCCTATGCCGATTTGGACGCCATTCCGACCAACTGGCCGGGCGCCTTGGCAATCACCCAGGCCGCGTTTCCCAATCTGCTGGACGAGGATGTCTGGGTTGACATTGGCGACGTGCTGGCCATGAAGGCGGCGCTGAAGGCCGTGAGCGCGACCATTCGCCTGGCCGAGAGCCATGACCTGAACGTCGACTATCCCACGGTCGCAAGCGGGTTTCCGGTTCCGGAGACGGTCCCGGCGGGATCCATTGTCGTGAATGGGCTGACCAACGACTGGACTGACATTGCGCCGAAGATGCTGGGGCGGACGAATGACGAGGTCGCCGCCGTGTCCATCGCCAGGTCAGGCACGAACATCTTCCTGCTGATCCAGTGCAGAGAGGCGCCGACCAACATGCTTTGGTGCTGGATCGACGTGGGATCGGATGCATCCGATGACACCGACGTCGAGGTGTGGCGATCATCCCCCGGGGTTTACTCGGGCCATTATTGGAACACCAACAAGCTGCAATGGGTTTCCGTGGCGGTCAACACCGCCTGGAGCAACACGGCGCTGGAAATCTCCTTCGCGTGGCCTTTCGGCAACCCGGCGCGTGGCGTCACCGTAACCGATGCGGACATCGGGTTTCCCCGTGGCGCGTACTCCATGACGCCACAGAAGAACAGCCCGGTTGGCGCGGTGCTCGGCACGTATCCCGAGGCGCTCTCCGTTGTCCGCAACACCGCCGCCCGCGCAACCGCCCGCACGAACCTGCTGGATGCCATCAACCTGGTCTTTCGCGCCGACGACGCCGTCGGCCATCGCGCCGACGGGCTGTTGCACCTCATCAACATCGACCCGGCCGACGTGGATGCGGCCGACAAGCGGCTGACGATGCGTACGGAGATGGCGCGTATCCAGGCGAGCCTGCTGGGACCGACGGGTTTCGCGTTCATGGATCAAGACGGCCAGCAAAGCGTCAAAACAGTCTTCCTGGGCGCGTTCTTTGGCGCCACGTCTGATTCCCGGGCGACTCCGCCCACGGTGGCGCCACGCGCCCTGCTGCCGCCGTTGACCGGACCGCTGTGCCAGATGCAGATCACGGGGCCGTTCCCCGACCCGACGCTGGGCGGCGTGTTGCCGGGCATGGACAACGCCAGCCTCACGCAGGCCATGTCGGCCGGCCTTGCGCCGCTGCCAGCGGAACATGTGAGTTATCCGCAGATCGCCGTTGTGGGCCAAACGTCGTCCACCAACTGGATCATCGTCGGGCAGAGCGTTTTGTTTGAAAAGCAGAACGCGGCCTGCAACGAGGGGCATGCCGTCGAATGTCAGTTCGATTGGGGCGACGGCAGCACGTCGGTTTGGGACAGCGCATCTGACATGGCGTCGCACGCGTGGTTGACGACGGGCGTTTACACGGTGCGGGCGCAGGCGCGCTGCGCCGTGGATACCAACGTCGTCTCAGTCTGGTCGGCGCCGTTGACCGTATTTGTGGCCCTGCAACCGACCCATTACGTCAGCGCGGGCAGCCTGACGCCAAGCTACCCGTATGCCACCTGGGATACAGCGGCCACGACCATTCAGGATGCCATCGATGCCGCCGTCGAGCCCAACGCCCTGGTGCTCGTCGGCAGCGGCGTCTACAACACGGGCAGTCGCACGTACAACGGCGTGCTGGCCAATCGCATCGTGATCGACCGGCCGGTGACGGTCATGGGCGACACGAGCGGTCCACTTCCCATCATCGAAGGCAACGCCGACCCGGTCACGGGCGACCTGGGTCCCGGCGCCGCGCGCTGCGCCTATGTCGCGTCGGGCGCGATGCTGAGCGGCTTTGTCCTGCAACAAGGACGAACCCTGAGCGGCGCGGACTTCGGCGACATCCGGGATTTCAATGCTGGCGGCGTGCTTTTGGAGTCC
>Ga0316226_1003835_pt1 | contig 12457 bp, 5 predicted proteins | sample TBH18017metaG_FD_206009 | JGI IMG/M metagenome (GOLD analysis project Ga0316226, IMG submission 206009) | Freshwater microbial communities from Trout Bog Lake, Wisconsin, USA - TBH18017 | ecosystem: Environmental > Aquatic > Freshwater > Lake > Hypolimnion/Profundal zone | place: USA: Wisconsin... | reverse complement strand
CACGCGGATGGTGCCGGAAATGATGTCCTTCAGCTCCTGCAGCCGGCTGTGAAGCGACTCATAAGTCTGGATGATTTGCTTGCTGTAATCATAGAGCACCTGGCCTTCGCGCGTGAGGCGGAAGCGTTTTTTGCTGCGCTCAATGAGCAGCGATTTGAAAATGCGCTCCAGGGAGCTGATCTGCTGGCTGACCGCCGACTGGGTGACGCTATTGATTTGCGCGGCCTTGGTGAAGCTTTCGGTTTCGGCCAAGTCGCAGAATACTTTGAGACTTTCGATTTGCATAAGTCAAGTTAACCAAAACTGTTTGAATTAGTCAACTACTGTTCCACTGGCCAGCGCGGCCTTCACTTTGCGCAACAAATCGGTGCTGGTAAACGGCTTCTGCAGGTACCCGGCGCGGGCCTGCTGGTCCTCCGGCAGCACATATCCGCTCATGGCCACCAGCGGCATTTCCCAGCCCTGTTTCCGGATGCGCTCCATCAATTCCCGGCCGCCCATGCCCGGCATCACCAGATCGGTGACCACCAGTTCAACGTTGACGCCCGGCTGGGCCAGGATTTGCAGCGCCTTTGGGCCATTGTTGGCCGTTAAGACTTGGTAGCCAAATTCCGATAAAATGGCCTCGGCCATGGTCAGCAAGAGGGCTTCATCATCCACCACGAGGATCGTGCCGGTACCGTGGAGTTCCTGGTTGGTGGCCACCGAGTCGCGGACGAGCGTTCTCTCCGCCGGCAGATAAATCCGCGTGGACGTGCCTTTGCCAACCAAGCTGGAAATCGCCACGCCGCCGCCGTGGTTGGTGATGATGCCATAGACCAGCGCCAGCCCCAACCCGCGATGGGGCGGATGTTTGGTGGTGAAGAAGGGCTCGAACACGCGCGGCAAAACGGTTTCCTCGATGCCTGGGCCGTTGTCAGAAATCTCCACGCAGACGTAAGTGCCGGCCGCCAGGCGCACGTTGCGGTCCTGGGTGGCTTGGGTTAACTCCATGTTCCGCGTGGCCACGGAGATCTGGCCTTGGTCCCGGGAACCGAAGGACTCGACGGCATTCTCGAATAATTTGGTCAGGGCCTGCTGCACCTTGGCCTCGTCATAACGGGCCTCATACAAGTCGCGTTCCTGGGTGAGCCGCCAAGCCAGGCGCGGCCCGCCGGTGCTGCGAAACGCCTCCAGACAACGGCTCACCACAGCATTAAGGTTGCCCGCCGGCGCCCGGCGCGACTCCCTCTCTTGCCGGCTGAACAGCGCCAGCTCGCTGGCAATTTCCGCCGCGCGCGCCGCGGATTTTTCCACTTCCAAAAGGGAACGCCGCCAGGGATGCCCCGCTTCCGCCTTGCCCAGCAACAGCGACGTGTGCGCCAGTACGCCGGTCAGCGCATTGTTGAAATCCAGCGACACGGTCCGGGCCAGTTGGAGCACACAATCAAGTTTTTGTTTCAGCGCGGCGTCGCCCGTGCCGTTGGGCGATTCCGCGGCGGCATTTGGCAGAGCGAACAATTGCAGCAGCAACGCCTTGCCCCCTTCGTGGGCGAGGGTGGTGATGGCTGTGGAAAACCTCTTTTCACCGTCAGTCGTGCGAAATCTCAAGTCCACCGGCGTCGTCCGGGTCTGTTCCCAGCCCCCCAAAAAAACCGGCGGCGGCGTGCTGTTGGCGGGCGACCAGATCGCCGCCAAATTCGCCGGTTGGCCGGCCAAGGCTGTGCCAAACAGCACCTTGGCCGCGACGTTGCAGACGAGCACCGTGCCGCCCGCGCTGACCAACAACGCTGGCCACGCCGCATCATCTAAACCAAATAGAATCTCCAGCTTCATCAATAAGGAAACGCGAAGTTACCATGAAATCCTCGAATTTCAAGCCGCTAAGCGAAATGGTCTTGGTTTGCCAGCGGAGCGCGGCGCGGCGAGCCGCAGCGATGTCCAAACTCCAAGATCCTCCGAATGGCGAAATTGCTGCCGGTCGCAAGCCCGCCCTTCGGAGGCAAATGGGGACACAGCCTCGTATTACTCCCTTTTGACAATCCGGCCAATTCGTTTAGCTTGGTGCCTGGCAGCATGAACCTAACTGAGCAGATGACGCAACTGGCCAAGCAGGCCAAGGTTGCCTCGCGCGAACTCGCCAAACTCACCCCGGCGGAGAAGAACGCCTGCCTGCTGGCCATGGCCACCGCCTTGGAGCAGCACGCCGCCGCCCTCAAGCAGGCCAACGCGCTGGATCTGGATTTTGGCGCGCAACACGGGCTGTCCGCCGCCATGCTGGACCGGCTCAAGCTCGACGACAAACGCATCGCCGGCATGGCCCGCGGTTTGCGCGAAGTCGCGGCCCTGCCCGATCCGGTGGGCAGAATTCTGGATGAACGCACCCGCCCGAACGGACTCCGGCTGCAGAAGATTTCCACGCCCATCGGGGTGGTGGTCATCATTTACGAATCGCGACCCAACGTGACGGCGGACGCAGCCAGCCTGTGCTTCAAATCCGGCAACGCCACCATTCTGCGCGGCGGCAAGGAGGCATTGCACTCCAATCAGCTCATCGCCCGCACCATGATTGACGCCGGGAAGATCGCGCATGACCGCTTTCCCGCGCAGGCCATTCAGGTGGTGCCCACGCCCGACCGCGAGGCGATTCCCGTGCTGCTCTCGCTCACGCAATACATTGACCTTTGCATGCCGCGCGGCGGCGAGGGACTGATCCGCGCCGTGGCCGAATGCAGCAAGGTGCCGGTTATCAAGCATTACAAAGGCGTCTGCCATGTGTTCGTGGACGCCGACGCCGATCTGGCCATGGCCGGAGACATCGTGATGAACGCCAAGGTGCAACGCCCCGGGGTCTGCAACGCCATGGAAACCCTGCTGGTGGACCAAGCGGTCGCGGAAAAATTCCTGCCCGGCATCGGCGCGCGGTTGTTCGAGAAACACGTGGAGATTCGCGGGGATGAAACGACGCTGGCGCTGCTTCAATCGGAGATTGCCAGATTCAAAACTGCCAAGCTCAAGGCGGCTGCGGAACAGGATTGGTTCACGGAGTACAACGATTACATTTTGAACGTGCGCGTGGTGGCGGGCGTGCAGGCGGCGGTGGACCACATCAATTATTACGGCTCCGCCCACTCGGACAGCATCATCACACGCAACGAGACGCACGCAAAACAATTCCTGGCCGAGGTGGACTCGGCGGCGGTGTATTGGAACGCCAGCACGCGGTTCACGGACGGCGGCGAATTCGGCATGGGTGCGGAAATCGGCATCAGCACCGACAAAATTGGCGCGCGCGGCCCCATGGGTTTGGAGGAATTGACCAGCTATAAATGGCTTGGCATCGGCACCGGGCAGGTGCGAACTTGAGGCTTGGCCCCAGCGCAGCCCAGACAAGAAGGCACAGTGGCCGAAAGTTCTTTTTCTGGCTTGATTCCTTCTGCGATATATACTGGCGGGAAATTTTGTGAACGACAGCCAACCTGAAATCAGCCTGGTCATTCCTTGTTACAACGAGGAAGGCAACCTGCGCGAACTCATCAAGGCCATCCGCGAGTCGGTGGAGCCGTTGAAAATCTCCTACGAGGTCGTCATCACCGACGATTGCAGCAAGGACCGTTCCTGGGCCATCCTCAAGGAACTCGCGGCGGGCGACCCGCGCATCCGCGCGCAGAAGTTCGCGTTCAACTGTGGCGAGAGCGCGGCGAGTTTTGCCGGACTCAAGGCGGCGCGCGGGAAGTATTTGTTCACGCTCGACGCCGACTTGCAGAATGATCCCAAGGACCTGCCGAAATTCCTGGAGGCGCTGACGCATTTCGATTGTGTCTGCGGCACGCGCGTGAAGGTGCGCGGCGAAGGGGATAATTTCATCAAAGTCGCGTCCTCGCGCATCGCCAACGCGGTGCGGAACAAGTTGTCCGGCGAGAAAATTTCCGATGCCGGTTGCACCTACCGCGCGTTCAAGCGCGAATGTGTTGAGAACCTGAAGTTTTTCAAGGGCATGCACCGTTTTCTGCCGACGCTGTTCAAGATCGAGGGGCACACGGTCACCGAGATTGAAGTCAGCAACAATCCGCGCTTCGCCGGGCAGAGCAACTATGGCGTTTGGAACCGGCTGTTCGCGTCGTTTTACGATTTGCTGGCCGTGCGCTGGATGAAAAAGCGGATGTTCAAATACGAGGTTGCCGAGCGGATCAATTAAACGTAGTTCTCGATCGGCTCCGCGCCGAGCGTGCCAGCAAGCTCCCGCGAATAGGCCGGCGATGCCACTTGTGCCAGCGTCTTGCGCGCCTGCGTCAGCCGGTCGGCAATGCCCATCTGTGCGGCCACGTCACTATGGCTGGGGCGGCGCAGGAAACTATTCAGATATTCGACGTGCCGGCCCCAGAGGGCGCAATCAATTTTTTGCTTGGCCGCGAGGCGGGCAGCGTACCAAGCGCTAGCCAGCAGATGGTCGCGCGTGAATAATTTGCGGATTTCCGGATGCTCCAGGCCGCGGCCCTCGAACTGGTCATGCCGCATGATGTGCAGCAGCGCTCGCAGCGGCGGGCAGGCCTGTGCGATGCTGCCATCGTCAAAATACATTTTCGCCACGCGTTTCTGCGTGGCCACGATGTTGTCCATACCGTCGGCGAAAATGTCCCGGTCCTGCAACTCCGGCTTGAGCATGGCCTCGGTGAAGACGGCGTGCGGATGATTGAACACGCGCCCAAAAAAGGCGTGGACGAAGCGCGCGTTGATGCGCCAGCCCAGCCGGCTGGCGAGCACCTTTTTCCCGGCGTGCTCGAAATCCCCGCATTTTTCCAGAAACAGATTGGCGATGAGGAATTGGGGGTCCCGCTCCGCCGGCGTCATGCGGCACCAGACTTCCGGTACGATCAAGCTCACGTCGTGGTCCACGCGCAGATGGGGGCCGACATACCCAGCCGCGGTCACAAACGCCTTATGGCCGGTCAGCATGAAGGACACCAGCGCATTGTTGAGGTCAATGATCGGCGGCAAGGCGTTGAACGGCCCTTTGGTGAGCGCGCCTTCGGAGCCAGCGCCGGTGGTGGAGGGCGATTTGCCGGTCATGCTGCAAATCACCTCCATGAACAGCTCCGGCAGTTCCATGTAGTGAATCGGGTTGTAGCACGCCAGCGAGCGGACGCCCGGTTCGGGTGGATTATTGCGGCGGCCCGGCAGCACGGCGGTGACGGGCGTGGGCAACGGTTGGCCCGGCGGCACGCGGCGGCGCAGGCGCGCGGAAACTTCCGCGAGGTACGTTTCGCACGCGCGGACCAGATCGGGACGCTTCTGAAGATAGCGCGGATTCTTGGTGGGCTTGCCATCCACGAGGCGCGGGCTGGCCGAGCAGACGAAATAATCCGGCGCGCCGGTTTCCGACACCTCGCGCACAAATTGCTGCATCGGCGCGGTGAACTGATAGAAGCCGAGCGCATCCTCGACCATGGCTTTGGCGTCCGCCGGCGTGAGCGGCTGGTAATTGGAGAAGAAATTTTCCGGCTGCACGAAGTCGTTCTCCGTCTGTTGGTCATAGCCGCGATGAATGGCGTCATCCGGCCGCTGAAACAGGCGTTGTTCGCAGTTTTGGGCGAACTTGAGGGACAAATTCTGGTTCGCGCCTTCCGGCAGGTGATCCACTCGGGCGGCGGGCACGACGGCCGAGGCCGTGATGTCGTCCTCCATCTGCACCTTCACCGCCGGATGAAAATCCTTGCGCAGGCCGAAGGTGCGCCACGAGCCATCGGCGTCGAAGCCCATGCGGAGATAGGTGGTGACGAGCTTGCGGTTGTCGCATTTCAACTCGTTGCCGGGCGTGCCGTTGATGATGTCCACGCTGAAATGATCGCGCCAGTTGCCGCCCCACTCCGGCTGGTAAGCCCGTTTCAGGACGAAAACGAGCTCCTTGACGTGTTGCGGCACGCTGGCCAGCCAGGCGTTGTATTCCGGTGTGTAATCATGCTCGTCTGGCGTGAGCAGCTTGATGACTGAGCCCAGCGAGCGCTCCGGTGACAGCACCTTGCGCTGGTCCATGCGGGATTTGTCCGCGAAACGACTCGAGTAATCGCGGTCAATCAAGTCCGCCACGCGGTCAAAATCCGCTTTCAAGTCCGCCACGAACACCGGGCCGGTGAGAATCGCGTCCGTGATAGGCTTGGAAATTTCCGATTTGCCGCCGCCGGAGACGGTGCAGGGCTTGTGGCAGAACGTGCCCTCGGCCACGGTGCCCACCAGCCGCCATTGCCGGCCGTGGCCAGGCGGCTTTTCCATTCTGACCTTGTAGCCGGACGGGCGGACATAGGTCTTTTCCGGCGAAAGCCGGATGCTGTGCTCGCCGGTGGAGTTGGTCCAGCAGATCTTCTGGGCGTGCAGATCAAACCGCGCCGCGGCGGGAACATAGATGATTTGCGGAAATTTCTTGTCCACCGCGTAGCCCTCTGGCTGGATGTCCATGAGGCTGCCGAATAGAGAGCTCATTTCCACAAAGGAATGGGGGGAACGCCGGGCCAGGATGTCGCCATTGAATTCCTCGCCCAGATCATAGCTCTGGAAGACCAGCGCGCCGCCGGCGTGCTCCTCCTCGGCCAGCCCGAAGAGATTCGCGGCAAAGCTCAACTGGGTTTTCACCTCCTTCTTGCAGTAACCGAAATAATTGTCGGCGATGATGGTCACAATGACGCCAGTGGCGTCCCGCGCGGTGAGCTTGAAGGCGTGGCCGCCGTTGTAAAGTTCGTCCTCCGTTTGCCAGCACATGCCGTCCCGGCGCTGACGCTCGGTGGCTTGCGCGAAGGGCGGCAGGCCGGCATCTTTTTTGGTCACCTTGGTTAAATGCGGCGCCAGGATGACGCAACCGGTATGGCCGGTCCAATGTTCGCTGTCGAGCGCCGCGTCGTTTTCCGGCAACAACGGTTCGCCGCCGTTTTCAAAGATGGCCTCGACGAAATCCAAATTGCTGACCAGGCTGCCCGGCACGAAAAAACGCACTTCCATCGTTTTTTGCGCGGTGATTCCGGGAATGGCCGGGCAGACCACCGGCCGCAGCAGCAGCGAGACGAAACACTCCGCTGGCTGCGGCTGCGTGGAAGTGAAGGGCAGTTTGAGCAGCGCGGACGGCGGCGTCAGCGCCAGCGCCAGCATTCGGGCAAAGGTGATTTTTGGCACGCCCAGCTTGTCATCGGGAATCGGCAGGCCGCCCTCGGTTACGTGAAAGATCCCCGCGGTGGTGCGGCGGTCGCTTTTGGGGTTGTGCAGCACGCCTTGCTTGACGCGGTAGGAATTGATGATGTCCGAGGCAAAGTCGTCGCGGTCCACCGGCAGGGAGAGCACGCGGGCGAGGCCGGGCCGGTCCAGCGTGAACGTGCGCGCCGGCAGCTTGGGCGCCGGCACCTCCTGCAAATAATCATAGAGAAACGTCTGGATGCGCTGGTCGGCGGGGCAGAGATGCTGGCCCAGCAGCCGGTCCTTTTCGCGCGACTGCGCGGCCATGGCATCCGTGATTTCGCTAAATTCCCGGTCGCCGGGCAGCGCCACGGGCGGGCACCCGATGAGCGCCAGCTTGACGTTGATATGGGCGATGAGATGGGCCGGAATGCGGGCGGTGTCTATGAGCATATTGTGTCCGTTCATGCGGTTTCGGTTATTTCAGTCCTGGGACTGATTCCTTTCGCTTTAAGGTGCCTGTTGGCGGACAATTCGCAAGATTTTTCCAGTGCGTCTTGTGGTGTCAGGCATCCGTGCCTGGCATGGAGGACGGCATCCCTGCCGCACGGAAGAAACGCGGGGCTTTTTGTGCCGCACGAGAATTTCAGCGTGCCTTAACTGGCGGGAGCTTTCTTCCGCCGGGCTGGGAAGCCCGGCTCCACGGCCGGTAGGGATGCCCGCCGCCACGGGCCAATTTTCCAGCTAGGCGCGGGCGGGCAAAACCGATAAGCTGGATGGCATTGTGACCGGCGAAGAAAAAAAGCACCTGACTACCGGAACTCGCGTTGCACTGCTGACGGTGCTCTACTTTTTGGGCGGATGGTTGGGCAGGGAGACGGCCTTCCATTCCAAGATCTCGCTGGTCTGGCCACCGTCTGGCATTGCGCTGGCGGCCATTCTGTTGTTTGGGTACCGCTTCTGGCCGGGCATTGCGCTGGGCGCGCTGTTATTTTCCTGCATTGACGGCAAGCCGTCCGTGTTTTTTACGCTGGGGACCGCCGTGGGCAACACCATCGGCGCGGTGACCTGCGCATTTCTGCTGGAACGGTTCATCAAGTTCAACAATGCGATGGAGCGCACGCGCGACAGCGCGGGGTTCATTCTGCTGGCGTGCGGCCTGGGGACCACTGTGAACGCACTGTTCAATGTGGTTGGCCTGATCTATGACCACCAACTTGCCGCCGAGGCGATTTTCCCGGGCATGTTGGAATGGTGGGTGCCCAACGCGCTCGCCGCGCTGGTGATCACGCCGGTGATCATCACTTGGGGCGTGGCGTCGTCGGAGCGGATGAACTTTTGGCGCATCGCCGAGGCGGCGGGGTGCGCGGCGGGCCTGGTCGGCGGCGCCTACATTTCTTTCAATACCGATTTTGTCACGGGTCTCCAAGAATATCCGCTGGCCTACCTGCCGTATCCGTTCCTGGCTTGGAGCGCACTGCGGTTCGGCCCGCGCGGTGCGGCCACCGGCACGCTGCTGGTGTCGGGGCTGGCGATTTACCGGCTGCTGCAAGGGAAGGGGCCGTTCGTGATCCTGACCCATGCGGGCAATGAGGCGGATAGTCTGCGGTTGGTTGGCTGCTACATCGGTATCGTGGCCGCTTCCAGCCTGCTGCTGGGCGCCGCCGCCACGGAACGCCGCCGCGCGCTAGCCAATGTGCTGGCCAATGAAAAGCGCCTGCGCATGGTGATGGCCGACCAGACGGATTTGATCTGCCGTTTCAAGCCCGACGGCACGATCACCTTCGCCAATCCGGCTTACTGCGCGTTTCACGGCAAGTCCGAGGCGGAGCTGCTGGGCGCGAATTTTTACAAGCTGCTGTCCAAGGGTGAGGTGTCTGCGGATCCCGCTGTACCGCTGCCGCCGAACCAGCCACAACTGACTTTTGACCGCCGGGTGGAGGCGGCGGACGGCCACGTGGAATGGCAACAATGCAATCTCGGGCGGCTGGAGCGCGGCGGGTTTGAGCGCGAAGAATTTCAGGCCGTCATGCAGGACATCACCGCGCGCAAGCGCGCCGAACTGGCCGCCCAAGAGGCCAAGTTGTCGCTGGAGCAAATGAATTCCCAGCTTCAGGCCGCCGTCACGGAGGCCCGCAAACTGGCCGAGCAGGCCAACCGGGCCAACAACGCCAAGAGCGAATTCCTGGCAAACATGAGCCATGAAATCCGCACCCCCTTGAGCGGCATCCTGGGCATGGTCGAACTGCTCGCGCAAACGCGCCTGGACCCGCGCCAGCGCGAATTCGCGGAGGCCGCGGTGGACAGCGCCAACGCCCTGCTCCACGTCATCAACGACGTGCTCGATTTCTCCAAGATCGAGGCAAGCAAGATGACCGTGGCGCACGAGGATTTTCCCCTGCGCGCCGTGGTGGAATCGGTTTTGGAAAATGCCGCCACGCGGGTCGCCGGCAAAAAAGTCGCGCTGGCCGCCGTCGTGGCCCGGGAAATACCCCACCGGCTCACCGGCGACCCGGCCCGGTTGCGCCAGGTGCTGCTCAATTTGGTGGGCAACGGCGTCAAATTCACTGAGCACGGCGAAGTCGTGGTCCGGGTCCAGCTTCTGTTCCAATCGCCGGCCAAAATCGTCTTGCGCTTTGAAGTCGCCGACACCGGCATTGGCCTGACGCCGGATGAAACCAAGAAATTGTTTCAGCCCTTCGTGCAGGTGGACACCTCGTCGTCGCGGAAATTCGGCGGCACAGGCCTGGGCCTGGCCATCTCGCGGAAGATCATCGAGCTGATGGGGGGCCGGATCGGCGTGCAAAGCACGTTGGGCGCCGGCTCGACCTTTTGGTTTGAACTTCCGTTTGGTGTGCCGCCGCAGCCGGCGATCGAGCGCAGCTTTCCCGGTTTGGTCTTCTTGCAGACCGTGGTGGCCGTGCCGAATCCCAGCCAGCGCCAGTCGCTCGTCGAGCAATTGCAGGGCTGGGGCGTGGTTTGCCGGGCGGTGGCGGAGGCCGGGGAATTGGGCCGCACCCTGCGGCACGATCTCCGCGCCGCCGTCATTCCGCTGGTGATTTGCGACGATGAAATGCTCGCGCAGGGCGGCGAGGAGTTGAAGCGCCTGCTGGCGGACAACCAGGAACGCGTGCAGTGCATTTTGCTGGCCAGCCCAGCCGGATCACTGGGGGCGGATGCCGCCGGTCCGGCAGCTTCCGCCAATGTGCTGCTCAAGCCGGTGCGCGAACAGCCGTTGTTCGACGCGTTGGTGGCCGTGGTGTCCGGCCTGAAGCCGGCGCTGGACCGGCAATTGGCGGCCTTCGCCGGCCAGGCGGAGCAGGCCGCGCCCACACCCGCCGGGCCCAAGCGCACGCCCATTTCTGATTTGCGCATTCTCGTGGCGGAAGATCATCCGTTTAATCGCAAGCTGTGCCAGTTGATGCTCGATAATTTTGGCGCGCGCGCCGAATGGGCGGTCAATGGGCGCGAAGCCGTCGAAAAATTCTCCCCCGGCAACTGCGACGCCATTCTCATGGACTGCAACATGCCGGAACTGGACGGTTTCGGGGCCACCGCAGCCATTCGCAAAATCGAGGCGGAAAAGCAGGTGGCTCGGCGCGTGCGCATTATCGCGCTCACCGCCAACGCGCTGGCGGGGGAGCGCGAACGCTGCCTGGCGGCGGGCATGGACGACTACATCTCCAAGCCGTTCACCACCCAGCAACTGTATGATGCGCTGCTCGCTTCGGCGCCGGCCGGTAAAGGTGGCGGCACCGCTGCCGTCGCCGCCCCAGTGGCCAGCTCGTTCAACCCGGCCATGCTGGAGCAGCTTTGCAGCGACCTCGACCGCGCCTCCGTGGCGGACATGGTGGGTGATTTTCTCAAGGAGTTCCCGGATCGGCTCAAGGAGATTCACCGGCTCCACGACGCGGGCCAGTGGCCGGACCTGGAGCGCGCCGCGCATTCACTGAAGGGTCTGTCCGCGCTCTTCGGCTTCCAGAATCTCTCGGAACGGTTCCTGGCCGTCGAGGACGCGGCCGAGGTTGCCGACGAAGGACGGGTCCGGGAGGCGCTGGCGGTGCTGGACGTGCCGGCGAATGCCGCCGCACAGCAACTCCGCGACTGGTTGAAATCCACCCGCGTCCGGTCCGCGGAATGACCCTGGGCTGGACCGTCAGAATCCGCGCAACCTTTGGCTCGGTTTCCCTCTGTAGTGGGTGTAATGAGTGCTAAACCAACAGCTTGAAATCCGGCCATGTCAATCGCCTCACAATGCCCGGAATGCGGCGCGGCGCTCCCGGAAAATTTCTCGGGCGGCTGTCCCGTTTGCGCTCTGCGCGGGGCGCTGGCACTGTCCGGTGCTTCCGCGGAAGCGGAAGTGGTGATGGCGGAGAAACCCATGGACTGGATTGGCCGTTACAAATTGCTGCAAAAAATAGGCGAAGGTGGCATGGGCACCGTCTGGATGGCCGAGCAGGAGGAACCCATCCGCCGCGGCGTCGCCCTCAAGATCATCAAGCTGGGCATGGACACCAAACAGGTCATCGGCCGCTTCGAAGCCGAACGCCAGGCGCTGGCGCTGATGGATCATCCGAACATTGCCAAGGTGTTGGACGCCGGGGCCACGGAGACCGGCCGGCCGTACTTCGTGATGGAGCTGGTGCGGGGCGTGAAAATCACCGAGTACTGCGACCAGCACCAGCTTGCCACGAGGCAACGGCTGGATTTGTTCATGCAAGTCTGCCAAGCCGTGCAGCACGCCCACCAGAAGGGCATCATTCACCGGGACCTCAAGCCCTCGAACATCCTCGTCACGCACAATGACGGCGTGCCCATGCCCAAAGTGATTGATTTCGGCATCGCCAAGGCCACCGGCGGCCAGATGCTGACTGACAAGACCGTATTCACGGCCTTTGCGCAACTCATTGGCACACCGGCCTATATGAGTCCCGAGCAGACGGGGATGAATACGCTGGACGTGGACACGCGCAGCGACATCTACGCGCTGGGCGTGCTGCTCTATGAACTGCTGACCGGCAATCCACCTTTTGAGACGAAGGCCCTGGTTCAGGCGGGTGTGGACGAGATGCGCCGGGTGATTCGGGAACAGGAGCCGCCCAAGCCGTCAACGCGGTTGAGCACCCTGACCGCCGCGGATCTCCATGAGGCCGCGAAACGCCGGGATGTGGAGCCGCCCAAGCTGGTCAATTTGGTGCGGGGCGACCTGGACTGGATTGTGATGAAGTGCCTGGAGAAAGATCGGACACGGCGATATGCGACGGCGAACGCGCTCGCCGGGGATTTGGAGCATCATTTGCACCATGAACCGGTCAGTGCG
>Ga0316226_1003832_pt1 | contig 12462 bp, 12 predicted proteins | sample TBH18017metaG_FD_206009 | JGI IMG/M metagenome (GOLD analysis project Ga0316226, IMG submission 206009) | Freshwater microbial communities from Trout Bog Lake, Wisconsin, USA - TBH18017 | ecosystem: Environmental > Aquatic > Freshwater > Lake > Hypolimnion/Profundal zone | place: USA: Wisconsin... | reverse complement strand
CTAATGGTGCGGCTATCTGGAAATCGCCCGTTCCCAAAGGGACGCGGGTAATGCTGTTTTCACGATTCGGGCGCTTTTGCCGTGGCTCGAGCGGGTGCGGCGGTTCCGGTACTTCCGGCCTTGGTGGTCTCTGCTTCGTTCGGCGTCTCCGGTGCTGCCAGGAGCCCCGCCTCTTGCGAGGCGGGGCAACGTGCTGATTGTGGTGCTGCGGTCCTTCGGGTTACGGGCGTTCCACGGCAGCCCAGGCGCCGGTGGAGCGGCTCCAGCCGATCAGGTAGATCATGCTCTCGGAAGTGCCGGGGTAGACGGTGGTGATGGTCTGAGCCGTGCCGGTCAGGCCGTTGTTGTAGTAGGCGTTGGCCGCCTTGGTGTAGAGGCCGTTGACCGGGGAGCCGAGGACGGACGAAGCCGCCAGGGCCGTGGCGCTCACCGACCGGTTCAGGACGCCGTCATCGAGGTAGTCGATGCTGTCGTAGATGAGGCGGCGCGAGTAGGTGCGGGCATGGGCGAAGCCCCCCTGGTCCTTGGCGAAGAAGGCGAGGTTGCTGAGGGCCCCCATGAACTTCTGGAAGCCGAGGTCGGAGCCGGTGGCGGAGTAGCCGAGCGCCACGGCGGCAGCCTGGAATTCGGCCAGGGTCGCGCTGTGCACGTTCAGGGTCCCGTCGGCGGCGTAGGTGTTGCCGGTCCCGTCGGCGTTGACCGTGTCGTAGAACACCACCTTGCCCGGCTGCGGCGAGGTGGAGGGGTCGATGCCGGCCTTCAGCACGAGCGGGGTGGAGAGGCCGGGGGCGGTCAGGTTGTAGGCGGCGACCCTGTTGTTGAGGACGGTGATCCCCAGCAGGATGGCGTTGTTGTAGACTTCCTGCTGGGGGTCGAGGAAGAGCGCCTGGAAGTTTGCCGCGGTCGCGATGCTGTTGCCGTTCTCGGCGGTGTGGCAGTGGCTGCAGACCGCGTCGATCGCCGCCTGGTCGATCCGGTAGGTGTGGCTGCCGCTCACGTGGCAGACCGCGCAGGGGCCGTTGGTCAGGAAATTTGCCGGAGCGGGGTTGCCAGCGGAGAAGTGGCTGTCGGTCCTGATGGCGGAGGTGCCGAACTTGCGGTGCGTGCTGGTGACGGTGCCGGCGGTGCCGGGAGCGGCGTCCAGGTCGGAGGTGAGCGAGTTGAGGTACGCCTGGCTCGGCACGCCCGCAGCGCCGGTGGAGAGGTTGGTGAAGCCGAACTTCACGTACATGACCGCGGCCGCCGGCATGTTGTGCGGGGTGAGGGTGGTTTTGGGCGACAGGGTGCCGTTGTTGGTGTAGGTGAGGGCGGCTGCGCTGCCGGCGAAGTAGGGGTCGGACATGCCGAGCTTGGTCGGGAACCCTTCGGTCGTGCCGCTGTGGCAGACGATGCAGAGGTTGGAGCCGGCGACGTCGGGGTACCACGCCTTCTTGTTCGGGTTGAGGGTCTGGTTGGGGGCGAACTGGTACCCCTTGCTCGAGGTCGTGTAGGTCGCGAACGCGGTCGCCACGGTCCCCGGCAGGGCGCGCAGCGTGCCGAGCGGCGCGTTAGTGTGGCAGGCGTTGCAGGTGACCATCTGGGGCGCGGGGGACATGGTGGCCGCCGTCAGCCCGGACAGGGGGACGCTCGGGTTCGCGACCGCGGCGATGTAGCCCGCCGCGTTGTGGCACCTCAGGGCGCAGCCGCCGCTGCCGCCCAGGCTGATGTTGGCGAAGTCGGTGGCGCCGTGGCGCGAGGTGGCCCAGTCCCTGCGCTCCTGGTTGGCCGCCATCGTGTTGTGGACCTGGTGGCAGGAGGCGCAGGGGTTGCCGTTGGCCAGGTAGTATTTGTCGTGGTTGCCGACCAGCGCGACGTTGTCGTTGTTGATGTTGTGGCAGTCGAAGCAGCGGGTGCTCCTGACGGAGGTGGCGGAGTAGCGCTCGAAGACGCTGGAGCTGGTGAGCAGGGCGCTGGGGTCCGGGGTGTTGTGCGACGGGCCGTGGCAGCCGGTGCACCCGGCGGCGACGCCGTTGGCGTCCGTGAAGGCGGTGTTGCTGTAGTGGCTGGACTGTTTGTACTCGGCGACGACGTTGCCGCCGTCGGCGCCGACGGTCACCTCATGGCAGCCGATGCACTGGGTGTCTGCCGCCTTGACGATCGGCGGAGTCATGTAGATGGTCCCGACGTTGGTGGTGTTCCCGGAGGTCACCGCGACGTTCAGGGCGAACCCCTCGAACTCGATCACGCCGGCTGCGTTCAGCGCCTGCACGACCAGGCTCATGCTGCCCGGGTAGATGCCGTTGACGGTCCCCGAGGTGGTGGAACCGGTCACGGCGATGGTGCTCCTGACCACCGGCACATTGGGGCCGGTGACGGTCATCTGCAGGGTGGTGATCGCCGTGCCGTCGGGCCCGGCCGGGATCGACGCGACGGATTTCGCCGCGGATTTCACCGACCCTCCCCACATCAGCTTGGCGGCGACCGCGCCGTTGGCGATGGCGCCGGGGGCGGCGGCGGTGCCGCTGTTACTCGCGCCGCACCCGGTCAGTGCGGCCAGGAACGTGACTACGAGCAGGTAGTGCAGCCTTCTCATCCCAGTGTTTTTCATCGTGCCTTCTCCCTCTCTGTTAAGTTAGCTACCTGTTATGTTGCTGCCGGCTATCGATACCAAGTCAGAACTGTCGTTGCCAAAGCCTCCTTTGTTGTGAGTCATCGAGTTAGTGAAAAGGACAGGCCGCCGGTGATGGCGGAGCCGTCCGGAAGCGTGACGCTGCTCGTTACGGAGCCGTCGGGGAGGAGCACCGAGCTTACGACGGTGCCCGGAGGATAGCTCGAGGTGCCGACCACTATGCCGTCGGGGTAGGTCACGGTACTGGTCACGGTCCCCGCCGGGTAGCTCACCCCGCCGAGCACCACCCCGCTTGGGTAGCTCACGCTGACGGAAATCGTGCCGTTGGGATAGCTGACCGTGCTGACCACGCTCCCCGCCGGGTAGCTCACCCCGCCGACCACCGCCCCGCTTGGGTAGCTCACGCTGACGGAAAGCGTGCCGTTGGGATAGCTGACCGTGCTGACCACGCTCCCCGCCGGATAGCTCACCCCGCCGACCAGCGCCCCGTCGGGATAGCTCACGGTGCTGGAGACCGACCCGTTGGGATAGCTCACCACGGTGGCGACCGTGCCGCTTGGAGAGGTCACCGTGGCCACCACGCTCCCTGCCGGATAGCTCACCCCGCCGAGCACCGCACCGGTCGGGAGGGTGATGCTGGTGACCAGCGTCCCCGCGGGATAGCTGACGCCGCCGATGACGGTGCCGGTCGGATAGGTGACCCGGCTGAATACCGTCCCGGCCGGGTAGCTCACCCCGCCGACCACCGCCCCGGTCGGGATGGCGACCCGGGTGACGATCAGGCCGGACGGGTAGCCCACACCGCCGACCACCGAACCGCTGGGATAGCTCACGATGCTGGTGACCGACCCGTTGGGGTAGCTCACCCCGCCGACCACCGTGCCGCTTGGGAAGCTCACCGTGGCGATGACGGTCCCCGCGGGGTAGCTCACCCCGGCGATCACGACCCCGTTGGGATAGGTCACGCTGGTGATGACGGTGCCCGGGGGGTAATTCACCCCGCCGATCACCGTGCCGTTGGGGTAGCTCACCACGGAGGTGACCGAGCCGTCGGGATAGGTCACGTTGCCGGTAGCGGAGCCGCTCGGGTAGGTCACGGTGCCGACCGCCGTCCCGTCCAGGGTCGCGCTGAAGTCCTGGCCGGAGAGGTCGGCGTCGTTGACCGTCACGGTCCTGGTCGCCGGGGAGAACTGGTAACCCGCCAGCACGGGGGTGACCAGGTAGCTGCCGTTGAGCACGTGGAAGGCGTAGCTGCCGTCGCCCGCGCTGACGGCGCGTCCGGTGCCGGCTCCGGCTATCACCAGCAGCACTCCCGAGACGGGGGCGCCGCCTGCGCTGATCGTGCCGGTCAGGTTGTGGGGAGCGGGTGTCGAGGGTGGTACCGGGGTCGTGCTGGCCGCCGGGGTGGTGGCAGTCGCCACGGAGCTGAAAGCGGAGCTGTTGCGCGCCCCGTCGAAGGCGGCGACCTGGTACTGGTACTGGGTGGCTGCCAGGACGCCGCTGTCGAGGTAGCCGGTGGCATTGGGGCCGAGCGTCTGCAGCAGGGCCCAGGAACCGGAGCTGTCGGAGCGGTAGAGGGTGTAGCCGGCGACGCCGCTTCCGGAGTCGCTCGACGCGCCCCAGGACAGGCGTATGTTGTGGGCGTCGACGGCGGTCGCGGCGAGGCTCGCGGGAACCGTCGGCGGCGTGGAGTCGGTCAGGTCGGGCACCGTCACGGGCGCGCTCGATCCGGTGATCCCCGCGGTGATGGCCGGGCTCATCTGGTAGCTTGGGGGAAGCGCGCCGGCAAGGGTCACGGTCACCACCTGGACGACCGCGGCGTTCAGGGAAGCGGCCAGGCTCCCCAGGCCGGTGCTGGTCAGTTCCGCGACCAGCTGGCTCAGCGGGGTGCCCGAGGCGCCCGTGGTGATGGAGTTGACGGCCTGGATCAGCACCACCAGGTTGACCTCCCCCTGGTTGCTCCCCTGCAGGCCGGCGTCGCTTGCCGGCGGCGGCACCTGGCTGAAGTTCGGTCCGAAAATGGTCTCCATGACGATGGTGGCCTTGCGGATGTTGTCGGAGCTGAACCCGGTGGCGGTGAACCCCGCGGCGGCAGAGGTCGGGGTTACGTTTTGCTCCAGGAAGACCACCACCGCCTCCGTTGCCAGGCTCAGCATGACCGGGGGAGGCAGCACCAGGACGATCGCGGTGGCAGGCACCAGGGACCTGATGTGGATTCCGTTGGCTGCCGACCCTCCGGCGCCGGCCAGATGAGGCGTGGCGGCTTTGGCGGTCACCCGGGCTGGCACGGAGGCCTCCAGCATCAGCGAGCCGGTATAGCTCGCGGGGATCTTCAGGCTGTAGCTGCCGTCCACGTCGCTGATGGCGAAACTGGAGCCTGGCAGCGGAGTGCCGGACTGCACTCCGGAGGCATCGATGGCGTATGCGGTCACCGTCGCCCCCGGCAGCGGCAGACCGGTGTCGGTGTAGGACACGAAACCTGAGATGGTCTTGGTGGCCGCAGGAATCTGTGCGACTTTCGGAGCGCCGGCAATATCACTGCACCCTGACAAAACAAGCGACAGCAACGCGAGCAGCAAAACTCCCACAGAGTACCTTTTACAGATGATCGGCATACAAAAATCCTCCTCGCAACGTACTGGTATTTGAGGCGACAGTGGTCTGGCGGTATCTCGCAAAAACCAGCCACCGACGGGGTAACGTTTAAGCCAAATCCCCCCGTTGCAGGTGACCGGGGCGGGGTCGCATCAGAACGTGATGGTTATCGAGCCCCCGACCGGAGGCACCGCGCTGAAGTTGAGTCCCGACACGCCGGCTCCTTGAACCGAGAGCGAGGCGCTGGAAGGGGTGAAGGAATACCCCGGTATCGAGGGAGTGATGGTGTAGGTGCCGTTTCTGACTCCGACGAAGGAGTAGGCCCCGTTGGCGAGCGTGGTGATGGAGCCGGACCCGGCCCCGGAAATGCTCACGGTGGCCCCGGAGAGGCCGGAGCCGTTGAGGCTTACCGTGCCGGACAGGGTGAAGGTTGCGGGGGTTGCGGGTGGCGTGGGGCTGGCCGTGAAATCCGGCGCGCTGGCGTTGCCGTTCACCACGGTCACCACCTGGCTCAGCGGGGTGAAGGTGAATCCCGGCAGAACCGGCGTGATGGTGCAGTTGCCGCTCTGCACGCCGGAGAAGGAGTAGGTGCCGCTGGCATCGCTCGAAACGCTGCCGGAACCGGCGCCCGTCAGCGTCAGCGCGGCCCCGGGAAGGGGCGTTCCGTTCAGGGTCACCCGGCCGGAGACGGTGAATGAGGAGGAAAGGACGCTGGCCGTGAAATCCGGCACGGTGATATTGCCGTTGGCGACCGTCATGGTCTGGCTGGCCGGGAAGAAGCTGTAACCGGCGAGGGAGGGAGTCAGGGTGTACTGGCCGCTGGGGAGGTTGACGCTATAACCGCCTCCGGCCCCGGAGGTCAGGGTGCTGGAACTGGCGCCGCTCAGGTTCACGGTCACCCCGGCAAGCCCGGCGCCGTTGCCGTTGAGCTGCCCCGACAGGGTGAAGGTGGCGGCCGGCTGGGAGACTCCGCCAGCCCCTCCAGCCCCGCCGCCGCAGCCGAAAACGAGCAGTGACACGCCAGTCAATGCCAACCAGGCGCACCTTTTCCAGTTAAAACCCATCTGACCCCCCGCTGCAACAAAGCTTCTTCCTATGAGGTACGACCCTGCCGAAGGCAGTCACCAAAATCGGACGGGCCACCAAGGGGATCCCCCCTCCGGTTCCTCTGGCCCGGGCCGTTTGAATGCAAGCCTTGGAATCAAGGCGAAATGCTAGTAGGGATGAACGACTTACCAGGAGCGATGTACCTGGGGAGCTTTTCGTAGCGCAGGATTTGAGCGGTGTGTCTGAACGCAAATCGACTCCCTTTTATTCTGTCTACCGAGGCGGCATTGCTGTCGCGCATAAATTGCAAGATCACGACCAACACCGGAACATGCTGTTTTTTTAAGCGTTTTTACGCATTCATTGGCAGCCTTATGAGTAGACGTCGCATGTTTTTGACGCTGAGAATCATAATTTTGACAGTTGGCGGTCGGTTCATTTACAAATTATTCTTCGGCTATATACGTTGTGACTTTAGGTAAATTTTGACTTAGGTCAAAAAACTACCCTGTGACAAAAGCACTCCGAACAATGACTTGCCATGAAAATAATTTGTAAACTCTAATCTTGTTTATGACAGAGAACGGGATTCAAGGATAAGCAGGGAGGCACTTATGACAGAAAAGGTATTCACCGAGTCGCCTCTTCTGGAGATGAGTAGGGCGCCAAGGCGGGCGGGAAATCGACCGGGGGGAGGCGGTGAGCCTTTCCGGCAGAAAGCCGCTGGCCAAATTAGGGTTTTTCAATTATATTGACATTTAGTGCCGGATTTATTACCTATCAAGACAGGTTTTGTCAGTGAACTACCCGGGGGGCTAAATAGGATGCCAAAGGATAACAGGATAGGGTTTATCGGCGGCGGGAACATGGCGGAGGCCATCATCAAGGGACTGCTGGCGGGCGGCGTCCCGGTTGCCAACCTGGCGGTGGCCGAACCGCTGCAGGCGCGCGCGGCCGTGCTCTCCGAGCGCTACGGGATCCGGATCAGCCCCGACAACGCGGAGCTGTACGAGGTGAGCGACACCGTCATCCTGGCGGTCAAGCCGCAGGTGTGCGGCGCCGCGCTCAAGGATGTGGAGGCGGAGTTTCCCGCCGCAAAACTGGTGATCTCCATCATGGCGGGGGTGCAGAGCGCCGCGATCGAGGCGATGCTCGGCACCGGCGCCCGGGTGGTCCGGGTCATGCCCAACACGCCCGCGCTGGTGCTGGCCGGCGCCACGGCCATAGCGCGCGGGTCCTGCGCCAGCGACGAGGACCTCTCCCTGGCGCGCAGAATCTTCGACCTGATCGGCACCACCTGCCTGGTGGAGGAGAAGCTGCTGGACACGGTGACCGGGCTGTCGGGCAGCGGTCCCGCCTACGTGCTCACCTTCATCGAGGCGCTCTCCGACGCCGGAGTCAAGCACGGACTGTCCCGGGAGGTGGCGACCGCCCTGGCTGCCCAGACCGTCTACGGCACCGCGAAGCTCCTCCTGGAGACCCGCGAGCACCCCGCGGTATTGAGGGGCAATGTCACCTCCCCCGGAGGGACCACCATCGCCGGCATGCACTCCCTGGAGCGCGACGGCTTCCGGGCCGCCACCATGAACGCGGTCGAGGCCGGCGTGTTGCGATCCAAAGAGCTGGGGGAGAAGTGAAGATCCGGGCAACCGTCATCGTGCGTGGACTTGTGCAGGGGGTCGGCTTTCGCCACTACACGGCCAAGGCCGCCGCGGAGCACCGGGTGACCGGTTGGGTGCGGAACCTGCCCGACGGCTCCGTGCAGGGGTGTTTCGAGGGGGAGGAGGAGGATGTCCATGCGCAGGTACAGTGGTGCCGCAGGGGGCCTGCCCAGGCACGGGTCGACGAGTTGGTGCTGGCAGAGGGGGAATACACCGGCGAGTTCGGCGGGTTCGGCATCAGGTCCGGCGGTGATTGAGGTGCGCCGGCTGGTGGCCGGAGGGGTGCTCCTGGCATCCTTGTTTCTGGCGCTGTTTCTGCCCGTGCCGGCGGCGCGCGCCCAGGACAGCCTCGACCTGGAGAAGGCCGTCCAGGTGGGGAGCGGCCCCACCATGGTGATCGAGTTCACCGATCCCGACTGCCCCTTTTGCCGCAAGGCCGAGGCCTACTTCAGGGGCAAGCCCGGGGTCACCCGCTACATCTTCTTCATCCCGCTTGCCAGCCATCCCGCCTCCAAGGGGAAGATACAGTACATCCTGTCGGCCAAGGACAAGGGACGAGCGTACCAGGAGGCGCTCTCCCCCGGTTTCGGACCCGCGCAGCTCGCCGAGATAACCCCGGAGGGGATCAAGCTGCAGAAGGAGCATCAGGAGATCGCGCGGGTCAACAAGATGACCTCCACCCCGACCTTCATGATCTACGGCAGGATCATCGAGGGGTTCGACCTGCCCAGGCTGGAGCCGCTGCTGAAATAAAAGCAGGGGCCAGGGGCTCGGGGCCAGGGGCTCATTTCGGGGGACATCGTACTTATTTCGGGGGACATCATACTTAATTCATTCATTTCGTATTTCGGGGGACATCATACTTAATTCATTGAATCCAGATTTATTTCGGGGGACATCATACTTAATTCATTGAATCCAGATTGGCTATTTAGTATGGTGTCCCCAGATTCCCAGAAGGAGCATCAGGAGATCGCGCGGGCCAACAAGATGACCTCAACGCCGACCTTCATGATCTACGGCAGGATCATCGAGGGGTTCGACCTGCCCAGGCTGGAGCCGCTGCTGAAATAAAAGCAGGGGCCTGGGGCTCGGGGCTGGGAAGGGAGCCGGCGGGCTCCCAACCTAGCCGGCCCCCTTCTCCCTCAGCGCCCTGCGCGCCACTTTCACCTCCTTGGGGAGGTGCACCAGGTAGGAAACCTTGCTCCCCAGTATGTTCCTCTGGTGTATGATTTTGATCCCGCGGAGCGGGGTTCTGACGAATTCGTGCACCAGCCTGAAAAGCCACTGCAGCCCCATTTTTTGGAATATCAACGGGGGGGTCACGATATCGCCGATCAGGAAGCGGAAGGCCGCTCCCACGCCGATCATAACCCCCCGGTCCAGGCTGGCCAGGTTTTCTTTCATCCAGCACTCCTGCTTCACCCCTCCGAAACAGACCCAGATCAGGTCGGCGTCGGCCATTTTTATCCTGTCTATCATCTGCCGGTTGTCCTCGGCATCGAACTCCTTGAAGGGAGGGCTGTATCCGGTTATCTGGATGTCCGGGTTAATTTGCCGGGCCTTTGCGATCACCCTTTCAATGGTTCGTTCGGTGTCGCCCAGAAGGTAATGACGGCACCCTTTCAGGTCGGCCAAAAAGTCGTGCAGGAGGCTTGCCCCCGATATCCGCTCTATCTCCTTGCAGCCGACCAGCCAGGCGTACCACACCAGCGGCGTCCCGTCCGCAAGCGAGAGGAACGACTCGTTGATGGCGCAGCGCAGCGGTTCGTTGGTGGTGGCGGCAATCAGGTTGGAAACATCGGTGAGGCAGATGTAGCCGCGCGTACCTTGCTCGACCATGGTGCTAACGGTTTCCAGTACGTTGCGGTAACAGATGTTGCTGACCTTCACTCCTTGGTATTTGACAAAGGCCACGTCGCTGAAGTTCATGCCTGCACCCCCTCGAGGCCCGCCCCCCTGCGCCGGGCAGGTTGAGCGCACCCTTCCCCTGCCACTACATGGTGTCCTTTGCGCTTTCGGGTTGGGTTTCCGGATCCTCCCGGGCAATGACCGTCATCAGTTTGTGGTAGCTGTCCTTCATGAGCACTTTGGCAAGAGACAGCGCCACAGGATTGATCTTGCAGTAGGCAGGCAGGCTCAGGAGCTTACACCCCCTCATCCGCTTGGAACTGTCCAGAGTGGTCACGCCGGTCGGAAGACCTGAGAAAAAGTATTTGGCGTCGGTATCGGCTGCAGCCTCCCTTACGGTATGCACGATAAAATCAATGACATCAAGGTCTAAGCTCGCATTGTCGGCGAAGAGATTGTCTCCAAATATGACATCCTCGATGCGGAAGGAGGTCTCGACTGCCGACAATTTATTGTCGAGATATATCCCGTTCTTACTGATTTTGGGATAGGCGTACAGGTTGTTTGCCCAGGCAGTGAAATTTTCCTTCAGTATCCGGTCATTTTTATACCAATAGTTAGTTCTCTCAAAAAAAATCTTGTAGACAGGATAGGCGGTACTGACGAATTCATCCGGCTCAGGTATCGATCTGACGGAAAATCTCTTGTTACAATGCCTGAGTACTTTTCTCCGTTTACTGCTCAGCATGTCGATTGAGTAATTTTGCAGGTTGTCGTAGACATGATAGTTGAGGCACGACCTGGTTTGGGTTGAGGAAGGGACTGCATGTATAAAGCCTCCGAAGATGGCTTTAGCTGGGTACCGTTTCGACCAGGGTTTAATCTCGCGAAAGGGGAACAGGGGCCGGAAGAAAAAGGGGCGCACTTCCGCCCACCAGATGTCGTCAATCTTGGAGAGCTTCATCCCCTCTCCCCGCCGGTACGCTGCGAACTCGTCGATTGTCATCGAATCCCAGTGCATGTGCCCCTCACGTAATATTAGTTATTACCAATATCACGAAGATTATACTCGAAGGTACTCGCGCTGTCCAACGGCCGGGCTTCCCCCGCTTCAGTCGTTCTCCCCCACATCCTCCGCTATCAGCTTCAACCTCCAGGGCGCTCTCCAGGTCGGCTATGATATCCTGCAGGATGATCCCCGGGCCGGGAGACGGTCCGAGTCCTCAAGGCTGTCGTCTTTGAGCCAGGATATGTCGAGGCTCGTCTTGTCGCGGGCCACAATCAGGCTGTGGCGGTAATGGTCGAAAAGATCATCGCCGTCGATTTGCAATTTTGTAGAATTATTCGAAGTCGGTTTTGCTGAGCCCAGACTGACGTAAAATGGAGAGGAACGTCCCGTAGGGAGTTTCACTTCGGGGGGCGGGAACAATGACGGTACGGCTACCATCGTAAAAATTTTTTATGACTGCCGGTCTGTGAGACTTCATGAAAGCCGTACTTCAGAAGCACCTTTATAATGTGCCTGGAGGAATAAAGTTTAGGCATGAATTCTCGTTTCCCCGATCAGGGCTGCCCCTATTTCGCGGAATGAAGACGGTTCATGGGGGAGATGTAGAGTTCCATTGCGTCTTCCAGGTTTTTGACCGCCTCAGCTACGGTCGTGCCGAAGCTGGATATGTCAACATTCAGGCACTGCGAAACGTAATACTCGCCATCCTGATAGACCACATACTTGAACGATTTCATCGTATGCCCCTCGCTTTCTTCTATCCTAACATGTAAAAAGCCCCCGTTCAAAGATCAATTGTAGCACGAGGCACTCACTGTCCGTCCCGCCTCCCGGCCGGTTTAGCCTCGACCACCCCGGCGGACTGGCCGTCAACGTAGAGGAGCCAATCAGCCGCACCGTGACCCGGCATAAGGGAGAACTCACAGTTCCACGACAAAGACGCGACTTTCCACTATTTCATGAGACGACCTCACGCAGGGGTGCCCTCTGGAACGCCATCATACGAGCCCCCACAATCATGTGACCACCTCACGCAAAGATGCCCTCTCTTGCCAGATCACAAGGCGACCAAACGTAAAGATGCCTCCAGTGGCGTTCTAGCCCCCAGCCCCAGTTTTTCTAGTCCCCAGTCCCCATTCCCTAGCCCCTAGCCCCTAGTCCCCAGTCCCTAGCCCCTAGCCCCTGTTTTTCTAGCCCCTAGCCCCTGTTTTTCTAGCCCCTGCTTCTAATCGGCCACCCCTTCTCGAAGCCGTCCGGGTAGAACCGCTCCTTGGTCCGGTTGAAGTAGCCGTACTGGGGGTTCGGCGACGCCAATTTTGTTTAACAATTTCAGTGATATGCGCACGGCACCATGGCCATGCTTTCCAAAGTGTACAACCAAATGTACAACCGAGGGAGGGCTGGGCGCATGGTTTCCGTTGGCGAGTACCTCTACCGTAGAGGCAAGTCCTACTACTTTCTCATCAAGATTCCCATCGACATCAAGCCGCATCTGGGGAACCGTTCGTCCCGAAGATGTCCGTCAGTCCGAATACCGTGGTCGTCGATCCCAGTCTCCAGTTCGCCTTCCGTATTGCCCCCGTAGAGCATTCATCTTTATATGCGACCATCGGTATCCCTTTTGCCAGTTGACCCGTCACAGGGCATATGCTGCCACGACACGGTCCACCCTTGTTCCGGCGTCAGCGTCG
>Ga0316226_1003829_pt1 | contig 12468 bp, 9 predicted proteins | sample TBH18017metaG_FD_206009 | JGI IMG/M metagenome (GOLD analysis project Ga0316226, IMG submission 206009) | Freshwater microbial communities from Trout Bog Lake, Wisconsin, USA - TBH18017 | ecosystem: Environmental > Aquatic > Freshwater > Lake > Hypolimnion/Profundal zone | place: USA: Wisconsin... | reverse complement strand
GACCCGAATTGGTTCAGCGCTATTTCCATGCCGTCACCGTGCGCTATGCAGCCTGAAAGTTAGAGCGCCCTGCAAACTGATCTATGGCCAACGTAGTATATACCGAAGCTCGGGTCCTCCTGGATGCCTATATCGCCACATTCAGCACACTCAAGAATATCCATGCGCAGATTGCAGACTCCACATTCTGGACCGACGCGAACGTCGCGGCCTATTTCAACCCGAAACTCGTCGTTTTCCAGTCAAATAGCGAATTCCAACCCAACAGCGATTTCACTCGGTTCCAAGGCAACCTGCAAAAGATGAAGGACTATCTGAGCGAAATACCGGACGAACTCCGGAAACGACAGAGTGCGATCAGCGCCCTGGCGCAGGCGGCCACGGAGCAAACAACGGCCCTTCACCCGGACGATTCCCTGCCGAGGGGGTTGCGCGTGTCGAATGCGGCATTCGCCGAAGACGCCGGCAACATCCTGGCGCGCACGGCCGCAGGTTACTTCCGCGTGCAACGGCAGGCGCAGGCGCAAAGAGAAATATTGGGCGCCAAACACGCCCCCGTCAATCCGCCGCCACCGGAGGCCCTGTCTCGCGAATTCGCCGCTGCCGGAAAGCACGCCATGCTCCAGGCTGTTCTGGAGATGACAGGCAAGGGTTGCTTCGCCACGACGACGAACGCCTCGATGCTCAAAATCGGCTCGGCCACAGATCTGTGCGCCTGCGGCGACCGGGAGGAACACGAGGACGTTGCAATCCCGCTCGCGATCTGGCTTGATCCGATCAACAGCGCGGGCTCTGCACGAAACAACGCGATTCCGGCTGCGTCCGGTTATTGGGCGTCCTGGTCCGACGGAAACGACCCCACCTTCACATCAAAGCCCATTGTTTTCGAGAACGCTGGCGCCACAGATCCTGACACGTGTGTGGCCGCTGCGGAAGCCTACAAATGGCTTTGCGCAGCCTATCCTGCCAGCCTGCAAAACCAGACCACGCATATTTCCGTGCAGCAACCGGCCGGCGTCATGCGGGGAACTCCGACGAGCGTGACCATGGCCACCGCCGCCTACTCGTGGATCACCCGAAAACCCGTCCGCAAGAACGTGGCCATGTTTGGGGCGTTTCGCAGTAGCGACGGTTCGATCATCGGCGTGGAGGGCGGGGCCGAATTAATCGGCAACGCCGCCGTTACGCCGGAGATCGAAATCGTTGTCATGCCTGTAGCGAATGAAGTTGCCGCCATGGCTACGCCGATGGATACGCTGTGCCGCATCGCCATCATCTCAGCGGCCGACATCCATGTTTATCTGAAATATGCCACGGAACCGGATTTCAACCAGCACCATCTGGCCAAACTGCACACGGCACAAGTTCTCCTGCTCACGGGAAAACAGGAACTGGCCATCCCGTTGCTGCTGGAGGTCGCCCTGGACTGTCCGGAAATTTACACGGCCAGACGATTGCTGGAACTGCTTGCTTTTTCAGGCAAGGCCATGCCAGCGGTTGTTGCGCAAAACAGACCCTGACCCAGCGCCATTCTCTTTTTGGTCCAAACCAATGACGCGCGCAAAGGGAACGCCCATGTCCGATATCCTCTTCAAATGCCCCCTGTGCGCCTGTCCGCTTACTGCGGATATCACGCGGGTTGAACAGATCGTTTCATGCATGGCGTGCCAACAGCCGGTCCGCGTGCCGAAACCCTCTCTTGCGTTCCAATGCAATCGCTGCCAAGCCAGACTCGTTGCACCCAACACGGTTGCCGGCGAGACCTTTACCTGCCCTGCGTGCACCGCCAGCCTCCATGTTCCGCCGCAAATGCCGCCGGCCTTGATTGGGCGCATCCCAACGACAGGCAGTCCTTCTGCCGGCAACACCGCCAAGTCCACAACGCTCTTTCTGGCAAAAAAGGCAAGTGCCTCGACAGCCAAACGGCAATGCCCGAAGTGCAGGGCCGAAATCGAGCAGACGGCTGTTGTTTGCATCAAATGCGGGAGCAATCTCGTCACCGGAGCGCGTGGCAAACGCGCAATCTTCTCGCGCGCATTTGTCGGCAACCTCTTTTCCTGGGCCGTCTTGGCCTTGATCCTCGCAGGAGGATACAAGGGCTGGCAAAACTGGAAAACGCAGGAGCGTCTGGCGGGGCAACAGCAGCAGAAAATCGACGAGATCAAAAAGACACAGCAGATCAAAGAGGCGGAAGCCCTCAAAAGAGCCGCCATGGAAGCGGCCCAAGCCGAGGCCGAACGTCAGCGCCTGGCCCGTGAAAATGAGGAACGGGCGCAACGGGAACAGTGCATCAGCCGCCTGCGCGATCGCTATTTCAACACGGCGGAGGTGAACCTGTTCGACGCCCTGTCGCTCTTATCCACAAGGCATGACTTACGCACATCCATTGATCCGGATGCCATTGGCATCCTGCAACGCGTCTCGGTCAAACTGGCTGATCTGGAAACCATCCGGACCACCGCGAACATTGCGCAACTTCTGCAAAAACACAATATCGCAACTTATTCCTGCCCCGTCTCCGACAAGGATACCAACCAGGTGTGTTTTGTAACCACAGAATCCATCTGGGCATATTCCTGCGCCTCCCGGTTCCTGAACCGCGGCCAGCCGGCACAAGCGCGGCAACGATTGGAGAGTCTCCCGAACGACAGCAACGGCTTCTTCGGCGGCCACGGCGCCGCGTTGCGAAAACTCCTCGACGATACCACGGAGCGGCAGGCCGAGTTGCGTCGGTTGTCACAAGCGATCATCACCACCATGGCCGACTGCGAACGCAGCTACCAAAACAGCGTGGCCCTTGGCAAAGAAGCGCAGGAAATCCGCAAAATCCAAAGCCGCGGCGGCAAAACAATCGGCAAAGGCCCGGACGAACTCATGCAGGCTGCAATCAATGAATACAACAAGGCCTTTGCCGGCGCCAGGGACGTTTGCCACAACCTGCAGAACGCCGCGGAAAAAGTGAACGCGGACAATCAAAGCATGAGCCGGCGGTATGCGGACACCTGCAATGCCCGGTTGTTTACCGAGGCGCGTTATTTAATGAACACCGATCTGATCACGTTCACGATGTTGAAGGCCGCGATCTCGCAAACGGAGAACTCCTCCATCTTCGCGACCGCGAATGCGGTGGGAAGCGGCAGCATGAGCGCAGGCTTTTCCCAGTGCCAGCAGGAAGTGCACTCGCTGAAAGAAACATTGGGCGATATCCCCTCGGAAATCCGCGAAAAGCTGGATGCGCTCGATGCTCTGGTTCGCTCTTCGTCCGACCGGACAACCGCCCTTGGCATTCATGACGCAATTCCGGGCGGGCTGAAAGCTTCCGACGTGGCGTTCTTCTACGACAAGGGCAACGTTCTGGCGCGCATCTCGGCCGGCTATTTCCGCATGCAACTTTACGCAAAAGCCCTGCATGAAATCCATTCCGCCGCAGACATGCCCATCCTGCCCGCAGATGCCGGCACCCTGGTTGAAGAGTTTGCCGGACTCAAAAAGCAGGCCCTGCTGCAAGCTGTCGCGGACTTCACCAACCAAAAGGGACTCCTGTTGCCAGCCGGTGAAACGCTGGGCAAACCAGGAGCCGCCACGGATCTCTGCGTGTATGACAACGGAGACGACCGCGAAGGCGGGCCATTCCCACTCCAAATCTGGACTGACCCGGTCAACCACGCCAGTGTGCATCCGCTTGGCGGAACCCCGCCACCATCCGCTTACTGGAAACCTTGGTTTCCGGAGAATACGGCGGAACTCACCGCAAAACCAATTGTGTTTGAAGATTATGGCGCCGCCGATGGTTCGATGTGCGGCGGCGCGCTGGAGGTCTACACCTGGCTCTGCATCGCTTTTCCCGCCAACATGCAAAACCGCACAACGCATATCGCGTTTCCAAACCAGCGCATTGCCCACTGCGGCGACTCGGTCGGCGCAACCATGGCGACTGCCGCCTACTCCTGGCTCAACAACAAACCCATTCGGAACAACGTGGCCATGACCGGAACTTTTCGCAGGGACGGCGCCGTTTTTGGCGTGGATGGGATCTTTGAAAAAATCCGCGGCGCAGCAACCACCCCGGGCATTGAGATGGTCATCATTCCTTCGGAAAGCGAAACCGCCGCCATGGCGGTGCCAATGGACACGCTGTGCCGTGTTGCCATCGTTTCCGCCAACGACATCCACGTTTACCTCAAATATGCCACAGAGCCCGCCTTCAATCAGAAACCCCTGGCCAAATTACGCCTGGCGCAAGTCAACCTGCTGATGGGGAAAAAGGACCAGGCTGTTTCCTTGTTGCTGGAGGTCGTCGCCGATTGCCCGGAGATTTTTACGGCCCGACGATTACTGGAATTGATCGCCTTAGCCAACAAATGATATGCTGACGTTATCGCAACAGCCATCTGCCATTTGTAAACCCGCCCATTCTTTTTTCACGAAAGGAGCACGCTTCCTCCGATGCATCGCCTACCAAAGTTCAGCGCATTTTTCGCACCCCGGCACTTGACCGCGCTATCGGTCCTCGTTTGCCTCTTTATTCTGCCTTTTGCCCTTCGCGCCTCCGATGCCCAGGAATTTGCGCTCTATTTGGAGTCTACAAACAAATATTACGGGGTTTTCGACTACACCAACAATGCCCCGCTCCAGCTTTTGGGCAGCAAGGCAACGTTACAGGTGGATGCCCTCCGGACATTCCACATCGGAATCCCCCAACGGGGAATCCTTGTTTCCTACGGACCATACGCCTTTACCAACGGAGCTCCTGTTCAAATTGGAAAATATTCCTTTACGTTGATCAACCGAGGACTGTTCGATATTCGTGAAAAACTTGCGCAGGAAGCGGCGGCGGAAGAGGGCTTCAAGAAGGAGCAGCAGGCAAAAGGACTGGTTGAATGGAATGGCGCCTGGGTGTCCTCCAATGCGTTGCGCGTGGCGCTGGCCAGGGAGAATGCCATCCTTTTGCCCGCCGAAAAACGCCTTGCGACTATTCCCGCGCCGAGCCGCTGCACAACCTGCTCAGGCTTGGGTCTGATCCAGCAGGGCATGGAAACGATCGAAGGCATTCTGATGCCCAAGTACACCAACTGCCCATCCTGCAAAGGCACGGGACGCGAAATCCCGATGACAAATAACACGCCCAATTCCGCCATGAATCCGGATGGCAGCTCCAACGCCCCGCCCGTGAAATTTATTGGCCTCAAAAGACCGGGTAGCGGCAGTTCCAGTAAAGGCCGTCTGGGCGATTAATTAATCGGCCATCCGACACGCCGCCGTAAATGTCGTCCGCGCGTCGACGCAGCCACCGCCTCGGATGTCCTTGTCGCGCAGGATCAAGCGCGCCACCGGCGGCCGGCCGAGCATCTGCTCCATTTCCCGCAACGTGCGCTCCGCGCCACAGCCGCCCTGCGTGCAAAAAACGGCCGCACGCCGCATCCGCCCGGATTCCCGCGACAGCCACGTGCGAATCGCGGGACACATGGTGAACGCCCAGACTGGCGTTCCGATGATGACAAGATCGTAATCTCCCGGTTGGCGCGTGGTGGGCTGCAAGACTGCCGGACGTTTTTGCATGGCATCACGCCCGGCCAGCAGATATCCCCCGGGACCGCTGCGATCCGCAGCCTCCCGTAATTCTTCCGTATCGGCGCCCAACTGTGCGGCAAGTTCGTGCGCCGCCCTGCGTGTGCATCCGGTGCGCGAGTAAAACACAATCAGCGTTTTCATGAGCGACCCCCTTTCGCAAGATGCATATGTTACACTACCACCGTTTCGTCTTTGCCGGGGTATGGCAGCGCCTGATTGAATGCGCGTGACTCGAAAGTATAAAAGGTTTATGGCCATCACGGCGCACAAAGCAGGTAAACGGGAATCTTGCCGATCGCCACGGAAGAACCGGCGACCGGATTTCCCAGGATGTCCAGGCCTGGATACCTTCCGCGGATTTCATCGTATATGGTTTTCCGTCCGTGCTCCAGGCGTCTGGTCGCAGTTCGCCAACGCATCCATCAATAATGACTTTTCGCTCATGGACAGTCATCCTGTTTTTCAGGCGGAGGAGCGCACGATTCACGCACCACTAGTTCCGGCTGCACATCAAACAGTCTTGCCGACGCAGCCATCGGCGTACGGCCGATCGACAGCGCAAAAGCTAGTTTTGCCATGGCCGCAATCGGCGGGCGAAGCGTGGTCAGCGCGGGCACGGCCAAAGACGCAAAGGGGATGTCGTCCAGCCCGACTACGGAAAGATCACGCGGCACATGCACGCCGGATTCATGCAGCGCACGCAGCAGGGTCAGCGCCAAAACATCGGACGCAGTCACCAAAGCCGTCACCCGCCCCACGCCGGAGCGCATCATCGCGCGTGTCACAGCCACCAACGTACCTGTCTGGCTGTCCGGCAGGGTAACAAACGCATCCGGAGGCGCAGGCAGTCCCGCCTGCTTCAGTTCGCGCTGCAACAGGTCCGCACGCCGCGCCGATGTGGGCGTGCCGTTTCCCAGGTACCCGATCCGGCGATGTCCCAAGCCGCGCAAGTAGCGCAGCAACTCGGCAAACCCCAACGCATGCGCCACCCGCACCTGCGCAATTTGTTCCTCCGCCGGCCCCTCGCCCAGCCGAACCACCGGCGTGCTGGAGTGCGTCCAGCGGTCATATCCGGCCGGCTGAAAGTCACTTCCCATGAGAATGTATCCGTTAAACCGATAACGGCTGAACGGCGAATGGTCGCCAACCCCGCTCCCCGTCATGACGAGCGAACAGGCCGGTTCTTCGGCCGCCAGCTGTTGCAGCGCCCCCAACAATGGCCCGAAGAACGGGTCGGCAAAATCACGCACCACCACGCCCAGCAGAAGGTTGGTCCTGTCGCGCAGCGAAAGGGCGGCAAAGTTAGGCACGTACCCGCATCGGGCGGCTTCTTCACAAATGCATCGGATCGTTTCCGGCGAGGCCCCGATGCGCGCGCCTTCACCCCGCAATGCACGGGAAACCAGCGAAACCGAGACACCCAGCCGCTGCGCAATCACTTTTTGAGTCGCATGCATCTAGATCCGTATGGCAGGCCGATGGATAGCGCGCAACAACATTCTCAATCGTTTGAGCTTGTCTTTTGTTCTACCGCTGTACGCGCGCCGAACCGCCCGTGGCCAACGCGTTCACCTGATCCAGGGTGACCATGGTGGTGTCACCCGGTGTTGTGGTCAGCAGCGCGCCGTGCGCCCAGCCCATGCGAAGCGCCTGTTCCGGGGACTGTCCGGCCAAAAGCCCATGAAACAATCCGGCGGCGAAGCCATCACCCCCGCCGATCCGACAGATCACATTCAATTCGCAAGTCGGACTGACAAGCGTTTTGCCGTCAATCCACAACACCGCGCCCCAACTGTGACGATTGGCGTGCTGCACCTCGCGAAGCGTCGTGGCCACAGCCTTCACGTTGGGAAACTCCGCATGCACATGGTCGATCATGCCGACGAACGTCGCCGGATCGAGCTTCGAAGAGGACTTGGCCACATCCGGTCCGCGCACGCCAAGCCCGAGCTGCAGGTCCTCCTCATTGCCGACCAGCACATCCACGTAAGAGGCGATCCGGCGGAGGACCTTCTGCGCCTGCGCGCGCCCCCCGATCCGGTTCCATAACTTGGCCCGGAAGTTCAGGTCGAACGAGATCACCGCGCCGTGCGCCTTGGCCGCCTCCATGCCCTCGATAATCAGGTCCGACGTGGTGGACGAAAGGGCGGCAAAGATTCCCCCGGAGTGGAACCATCGCACACCGTCACCAAAAATTTCGCTCCAATTGAAATCGCCGGCTTTGAGCAGGGCTGCCGCCTCGTTGGCCCGGTTGTAAAACACCACGGGGGCGCGAACGCCCTGTCCCCGGTCGCTGTACACAGTGGCCATGTTCGGACCGGTCACGGCGTCGTGCTCGAACATCCTGTAAAACGGCTTCACGCCCATGGACCGGACGCCTTCGGCGATTAGATCGCCGATCGGGTATTGAACGAGTGCCGTGGCCACGCCGGTCTTTTGCTGAAAGCAATCCGACAGATTGGCGGCTACGTTGTATTCTCCACCACTCACCCATACGTCGAAGCGCTTGGCTTTGCGGAACGGGATCGCCCCCGGATCGAGGCGGTGCACCAATGCGCCCAGCGAGAGAAAGTCCAACCCGTTCTTGTTTTGCGCCGGAATCAACATGCCATGCCTCCTTCATGCAACTGTTCAGGGTTCGGTCAGGGTCCGGAAGTGCGGTGCGCCTTAAACCGTATACGTCGAGGCTGCGGTCTTGCCGCCGCCCTCGGTCCAGATGTAATGGAAGAATTCGCCGCGCGGCTTGTCGAGACGCTCGTAGGTGTGCGCGCCAAAGTAGTCGCGCTGCGCCTGCAGCAGATTGGCCGGCAGCCGGGCGCTGCGATAGGCGTCGTAATAATTGAGCGCCGTGCCCATGGCTGGTATGGGAATGCCCATCGTGACGGCCTTCTTGATCACCGTACGCCACGAATTCTGCGACTTGCCCACGACCTTCTTGAAATAAGGGTCGAGCAGCAGATTGGCCAGCTTGGGCTTGTGGTCAAACGCTTCCTTGATCTTGCCCAGGAACTGCGCGCGGATGATGCAGCCGTTGCGCCAGACCAGCGCGATCTCGCCGTAGTTGAGATTCCACTTGTATTCCGCAGCCGCGGCGCGCAGCAACTGATACCCCTGCGCATAGGAGCAGATCTTGGCGGCATACACGGCCGACTGCAATTGCGCGAGAAAGGCCGTGCGATCGCCGCGGAATTTGCCCTTGGGGCCGCGCAATTTTTTGGCAGCTGCCACACGCTCGTCCTTGATCGCAGACAGGCAGCGCGCAAATACGGCTTCGGTGATTTGCGGGATGGCAATGCCCAGATCAAGACCAGCCTGTGAAGTCCATTTGCCGGTCCCCTTCTGACCGGCCGTATCGAGAATCACATCAACCATGGGCTGCCCTGTGCCCAGATCATCGGTCTTGCCCAGAATTTCGGCCGTGATGTCGATCAGGTAGCTGCTCAGATCACCCTTGCTCCATTCGGCAAACACCTTCTGGATTTCGGGGGCCGTCATGCCCAACCCGCGCGACAGGATGTCGTAGGCTTCGCACACCAGTTGCATGTCGCCGTACTCAATGCCGTTGTGGACCATCTTCACGAAGTGCCCGGCCCCATCGCTGCCCATCCAATCGCAGCACGGCGAACCGTCCTCCACCTTGGCGGCAATGGACTGGAAAATGTCCTTCACAAACGGCCAAGCGGCCTCGTCGCCGCCCGGCATTATGGCTGGGCCCTTGAGCGCGCCTTCTTCGCCGCCCGAAACACCTGTGCCAATGAACCGCAGTCCTTTGGCCGCCAGCGCCTTGGTGCGGCGGATCGTGTCCTGGAAGTAACTGTTGCCGCCATCGATCAAAATGTCGCCGGGCGAGAGATGCGGGATGATGGCATCCATGGTTTCATCGACAGCCTTGCCCGCCCTGACCATCATCATGATCCGGCGCGGCGGCTTGAGGCTGGCAACCAATTCCGGCACGGTGTGGCAGGCAATCAACTTCCTGCCCTTGCCGCGGCCATTCACGAAAGCGTCCACTTTCTCGACCGTGCGGTTGAAGCACGCCACGGTGAAACCCTTGCTTTCCATGTTCAACACCAGGTTCTCGCCCATCACGGCAAGGCCCACCAGACCAATGTCAGCCTGCATCTCATTCATTTCGATGCTTACTCCTTTGGTTATAATAAAATACGCACTGCCATTCAGACCTTCACAACAAACAAAAAAATAACTACTTGGTATCAGGGTTTGGGGGTCAGGGTTCAGAAACTTCGCTTGGATTAAGAGGGCAAAAATCATCCCGCGCGAAAAGAGATGCAATTCGCCTGAACCCTAACCTCCTAGGTAGTTATCAAAACAATGGATTTTCCGGAACGGAAAATTTACACGCCGCTAAACGCCGAGAATCCACCATCCACCGGCACGACCACACCGGTCACGAAGCCGGCGGCATCATCCGAGACCAGCCAGAGCAGCGCACCGAGCAGATCCTGCGGATCGCCAAAGCGCCCCATGGGCGTGTGCGACATAATGGTCTGTCCGCGTGGCGTGAGCGAGCCGTCCGGTTGGGTCAGCAATGCGCGATTCTGGTCGGCTAGGAAAAATCCCGGCGCAATCGCATTCACACGGATGCCGGCCTTGGCCATGTGCACGGCCATCCAGAGCGTCAGGTTGCTCACCGCTGCCTTGGCCCCACTGTAAGCCGGGATTTTGGTCAGCGGACGGAAGGCATTCATGGACGAAATATTGATCACCACGCCTTTGCGGTTCTGCGCCATCTGGCGCGTAAATGCCTGCGAAGAGAGCAGCGTGCCGAGAAAATTCAGGTTGAACACGAATTCAATGCCCTTGGGATCGAGATCGTAAAACGTCACGAAATCCCGATTTTCCTTCAGCAAATCGTCCGGATTCAGGTACTCCATCGAAGTCGTGCCCTTGGGATGATTGCCGCCGGCGCCGTTGAGCAGGATATCAACCGGCCCGAACTGCTTCTCGATCTCGGCATTGGCTGCATCCAGGCTGGCGCGCTCCAGCACATTGCACGCCACCGCCATGGCCTTGCCGCCTGCCGCCTGAATTTCCTTGGCAATCTTGTCAGCCGCCTCAAGCCGCAGATCCGCCACCGCCACCGACGCGCCGCATTCCGCCAGCGCTTTGGCCATGGTGCTGCACAATACGCCACCGCCGCCCGTGACCACAGCGACCTTGTTTTTTAGATTCACACGAAAGGGTGCTGACATCCATCATCTCCTGTTTTTGTTGTTCCAAACACAAGCCTGCCGACATTCTCAAGCAAACCGGTCGCGGTGCGCCCACAAGCCGATCGCGGGGTTGCTGATATAGAATATTTCCTCGCCATCGGGGAGCTGGTTGAAGCCGTCCTTCAAGCGCTTCGGGTCATAGCGCTTTAGCATCGCCGCGAGCGGCGAATAGCGGAAGTTGACGCTCTCGATCTCGGCCTGCGTCAGGTGGCCGGGACAATACGTCACTTGAAAACGCCCCTCGCTGGAACCGTGGATCAGGTGCGCAGCGGCGCTCAGATTTTCACACAGTTCCGCCTGCTGTTTCACCGCTTCGAGCACACGCGGCGTGCCGATGTAACCATACTTGCGGATCAAGCGGTCAATTTCACGGTCTTCGCCGAACTCTTTCAGCCCCGGCGCCAGCACGATCAATTCGCCGCCAGCGGCCATGGCCATGCGGGTGCGGTAGATGCTTTTGTTGCCCAGCCAGGTGCTCTTGAATTCGCCGGGGTCGAGATGGACTACCACCTTGCGCAGCGGTTTGTCCAACATCTCGAAATTGACCTGAAGGGACAAGGCCGCCGCCTGATGGAAACATTCGATGTCGTCGCCGACAAAAAGGCCACGGGTGTGCAGTTTGCCATCCGTACCCCGCCCCACCACGGTTTGCGCATAGACAATGGGCGGCAGTATCTTCCCAAACAGCTTATCCGCCTGATTGAAAACAGCGCGCACCGGGTTGTCGGCACGCCCCATGATGCGCTCCATGCCGTAGGCTGCGCCGAGAAAGTGGCTCTTGTTAATCCCCTCTGCGCCGCCCGTGCCGACAAAAATATTCTTGTTGAAGTTGGCCATGCCCGCAACTTCGTGCGGCACCACCTGTCCCGGCGAGAAAATCAAATCATGCCCGCCCTCGGACATCAGACGCGCCACCTGCACAGGCCAGGGATATTCCACGCGCCCCTCGGAAACCTTCTGCACAAATTCAGCCGGAACCTGCCCCAGCGTCACAACGCCCTTGCGCCAGTCGTGCGAACGGAAGAGCGAAACCGGCATGTCGCCGAACATTTCGCGAATCTGCTGTGGCGTCATGGGCGAGTGCGTCCCCAGCGCCGGCAGTACGTCTGTCAGGCGATCGCCATAATATTGCCAAGCCGCGCGGGTCAGCTCGCCAGCGCGCGAATGAAAACGCGTAAAATCCGGCGGCACGGCCAGCACCTTGCGCCTGGGTCCCAGTTTTGCCAGCGCCGCGAGCAATCCCTGTTGCAGTTCCGCTGCGCTCAGACTTTCCTGAACCCCGCCCCGGGCAAACAAAAGCATACGTTCCTCACTGATTGGTCTTGCGTAAGCGAGCTAAAACGCACGGGAAACCAGCGAAAACCGACACATCCAGCCGCGGCGCAATTGCTTTCTGAGTCGCCTGCACGCAAATAAGTATGGCAGGTCGACGGATGGCGCGCAACAACATTCTCAATCGTTTGAGATGTATTTGTTTGTTTTGAAATGCCGCTTTCGAGGGTTGCGGCGATCCGTCTGGCAAGGATTCCATGCTTTTAAACACAGCGTCATAAGTAATTGCGCATCACAGCAGGCTCAGCTACGATACCAGTCCATGAAAGCACTGAGCATTGGCAACACCGAAGAGATGATTTTTGCGTTGCAGGACGAGATTCGGCGCAAC
>Ga0316226_1003828_pt1 | contig 12476 bp, 9 predicted proteins | sample TBH18017metaG_FD_206009 | JGI IMG/M metagenome (GOLD analysis project Ga0316226, IMG submission 206009) | Freshwater microbial communities from Trout Bog Lake, Wisconsin, USA - TBH18017 | ecosystem: Environmental > Aquatic > Freshwater > Lake > Hypolimnion/Profundal zone | place: USA: Wisconsin... | reverse complement strand
TGGGTGAAACACAGTGTCAAATTTGGCGTACTTTCGTTCTTCATACTCAATACCGACGACCGGCAATCCGTTGATGGTGCTGGGTATCGTCAGCACCGCCTCATCACCCCTATAATCGTTGATGGTGATTGCTCCATTGGTCGTCATGAAAGTGAATTCCGCTCCTAGAGCGAGCGAAGCAATCATCATGCCGAGAATCACCCAGCTGATGCAGGAGGGCAGCCGCAACCTGATGGAGTTCATTGCCTTGAACATTTGCTTGCACTTGCAATTATTCACGAACTGCCTTTCCCTGATGCAATTAGCAAATGAGTGCGGCGATATCAATGGGTTCGTTTTCATCGGATTAACTGCCAAGGTGTATCACCGACGCCGCACGCGGTCAATCACTCGAAATTGCCAGAGGTTTGATTGGTTGAGTGCAGCCGGAAGCCATTCCCAAATCGCAACCGATAATCCATAAATCGTGTGCTTGTTCGACTGTCATATTGTTGGGCTTTCAGCCCGCGCAAATATTAAGTCAGGGGAATGAGTGTCAGGGGAATGACGAAGAAAATTAGGAACCAAAGCAGGCGAAGAGGAACCGCAATTCCTCGTCAATTTCCTGGGGCGAGGCCACGGTTTTGCCGATTTCGGCGCGCAGGATTTCGCGATAGCGGGCGCGCAATCGGTAAGCGGCCTGCTTGACAGAGGCTTCGGTGAGACGCAGCTCGCGGGCAATCTCCGCGTACGAGCCGGCCGACTCCTCCTGCGTGAGACAGGCGCTCAAATGTTCGAACAGTTTGGCGCGACCGGTGGCAATATACTCCTCGCGCAATTGGGCCATGGTGCGTTCCAGCAGCATCACGGCCCATTGGCGGTCGAACAGGCTTTCCGGCGTCAATTCCTGGCGCAATTCCGCGTCCAGTCGGGCCTCGGCCAGGGCTTGGTCAATGGCGACAATCGTCTGGAAGCCGCCGCGCTTTTGCGCATGTTGCCGGTCCCATTCGTTCGCCAGAAACCGTTTCAGCGCCAGGAGCAGAAAGCTCCGGAACTTGCCCCGCTCCTGCCGGGCGTCGGCCACGAAATTTTTTTCGAGCAGGCGGGCAAAAAAGCCTTGGGTCAGGTCTTCCGCCTCGTGCGGGGTGCGGCCCTGCCGGCGGATGAAGCAATAGAGCGGATACCAATAGGTCTGATACAGTTTCTGGAGCGCCTCGCTGACCGATTGCGCATCCGCCCGCCCAGCACGCAGCACCAGGCTCCAGTGCGTGGTCACGAAACGTTCGTTGCCCGCCCAATCGGATTCAGAACTCGCGGGTTTCATCGCCCCAAGTATTTGTTAACGGCCTCCACTTTGGAATGGACGTGCAGTTTTTCGTAGATTTTACGGATGTAGTTGCGCACGCCATGCACGGAAATGCCCAGATGGTCGGCAATTTCCTTGTAAGCGTAGCCTTGCGCCAGCTCTTCCAAAAACTTTTTCTGGCCCGGAGTCAACTGGCCCAATTCGGCATCCGCGCTCCGGGGCACCTTGGGCGCGTGGGAAAAGAACTGCACGACGCGCCGCGCGATGTGCGGCGTCATGGGCGAGCCGCCTGCGTGCAGTTCCTGGATGGCCTCCAGCAGTTTCGCCGTGGAAGTGCGCTTGAGCAAATATCCGCCGGCGCCCGCCTGGAGCGATTCAAACAGCCGGTCGCTATCCTCGTAAGCCGTGAGCATGAGAAAATTCAGTTCCGGACAGGCGGCTTTCAATTGGCGGACACATTCCACGCCGTCCACGCCGGGCAGTTGGATGTCCATGACCACCACATCGGGTTTGGCTTGGGGAATGCCCGCGAGCGCCGTGGGTCCGTCCTTGTAGGCGCCGACCAATTTGAGCAGCGGGGTTTTGGCGGCCAGTTCGACCAGCATGCCGCGAAATTGCTCATGGTCTTCCACGAAAGCCACTTTGATCGGTTGGTTCATAGTTGCTGTCCTTTCGGATAATCCACCGTCAGGCGGATGGCAGTGCCGCGGCCGGGACTGGTTTCCAAGACCAGGGTGCCGCCGATGGAAGCGATGCGGCGGCGCATGTTGTCCAAGCCGTTGTGCTCGCCTGGCGGGGGCATGGCGGCGGGATCGAAACCGACGCCGTCGTCCCGCAGGGCGATTTCAATCCGCTGATCGAAAGTCCGCGCGCTCAAGACCAATTCCGTGGCACGCGCATGTTTGAGCACGTTGTTCAACGCCTCCTTGACCGTCAGAAAGAGGTTGTGGCGCCATTCCGGAGGCAGCGGCAAGGATGGCAAATCATTGGCAATCTGGAACCGGCAGCGAACCGGGGTGTTTTCAAACAACTCGCGCGCCAGCTCCGTGAGATATTCCATCAGACTGCGCAGGGTGTCGTTGCGCGGATTCACGGCCCAGACAATTTCGTCCAGCGCACGCGCCGTGCGGACGGCGAAGCCGGAGAGTTTTTCCGCCCGCGATTTCAGCGCCTCCGGCCGGTTTTCAGGGGACTGGCCGAGGTCGGTGATGGACATGGAAATGTAGGTGAGGCTGGAGCCGAGTTCATCGTGCAGATCGTGCGCGATGCGCGCCCGCTCGCGGGCCATCGCCTGTTCCTGTTCAAGGCGCTTGAGGCGTGCCCGATAGTGGCGTCGCTCCACCAAGCGGATGCCCGCCGCTAGCAAACCCACGAGCGCGCCGACGGTGGCCAATTCAAACCCCAGGGTCTGCCAGAAGTGCGCCAGCACCACAAACGACATGACCGCCCCCGGCTCATTCCATTCGCCGCTGGCATCGCAGGCCTCGACCCGGAAGCGCCAGGCGCCGGGCGGGATCCGGTTGTAATGCGCCACCCGAATGTCGCCGGCTTCAAACCAGCCGGAATCCAACCCCTCCAGTTGGTAGCGGAATCGGATTCGTTCCGGCGAGTCGAAATTAATACCCGTGTAGTGGAATTCAAAATTATGCCTGCCGGGTGGTATGCGGATCGCTGTCGGCGGTTGATCGGAGACGGCCTGCCACAAGGGGTCGGCAAAAGGAGTCTGGTCCACATAAACGGTTTCCAGCAACGCCGCCGGCAAGGCATTGAGGTGCGCCAAATGCCGCGGATCAATGACGGCGACGCCTTTGGCGGTGGCAAAGCAGAGCTGGCCCGAGCGCGTTTTCAGAGCCGCGCCCGAATTCCCCACGCATTGCTCCGAAGCCATGCCATCAGGCGTGCCGAATACCAGCGCATGCAACGAGGCGGACTTGCCGCTGGCAACGTCGTTGAGCACGCGCTGGCTGACGCGGCAGATCCCCTGGTTGCAGCCCAGCCACAAGCAGCCATCGTCATCCTCCAGAATTTGCAGAATCGTGTTGTCCAACAATCCCTGCTGGGTGGTGAAGCTGGTCAGTCGGCCTTGCGACCAGCGGCCTAATCCGCCGCCGTCCGTCCCAATCCACAGCGTGCCATCGGCCTCCAGCCGCAGGGTGCGAACCAGATCGCTGGGCAAGCCATCCTTGGCGGCGGTAAACAAGGTGGTCTTTCCATCGTGCAATCGAACCAGCCCGCCGCCCAGCGAACCCACCCACAGCGCGCCGCCGGGTTCTTCCGCCAGCGCGGTGATGGGCTTGCCGGAAAAACCTGGTTGCGGGGTGAAAATTCTCCCCTGCAAAAGGCCGAGTTTGCCGTTGTAGGTCCCCACCCATAAGCCGCCGGCGCGAGCTTCGCACAGGGACCAGACGCGGTCGCCCCGGAGCCACGGTTTATCGGTAAACAACGCCACCAGCTTGCCGCCGCTGCGCTGATACAAGGACGGTCCGGCTCCCCACCACAGGCTGCCATCGCGCGCGCCTAGCATCACCTCGACGAGCAAATGGGCCCGGTATTGCGTGCCCGCAAGCGGTTCAAATTGCGCCCCCTGCCACTGGTACACACCTTGCCCATAGGTGCCCGCCCAGAGCTCGCCGTTGGTCGTTTCCGCCAGCGAGCGCAACTGGCCTTCCGAGGCGCCTTCCATCACATGATAAACGGAAAGTTTCCGAGGGCCGATGCGATTCAATCCGCCCGACTGCGTGCCGGCCCAGAGGAATCGTTCGCGGCCAGTGCAGAGCGACAAAATCGCGTCGTCCGACAGGCCGTCTTTGGTATGCAGGCCGTTGAATCTTCCTCCGGAAAAATAGTAAAGCCCATTATTCCAGGAACCGGCCCAGACGATGCCATCGGAGGTTTCCGCCAGTTGATAGGTATCCGACTCGGGGAATCCCTCGTTGGTGCCATACTGGAGCCAGGTTCCGTGGTCCAAGCAACACAAGGTTTTCTTTTCGCGCAGGCCGGCCCACACCCGATCCTGGCTGTCCACGAAAACGCAGCGCGGATTGTTGGTGATGATGCCCGTCTCGCCATCCGCCACCGAAAAGCTGCCGCCGTGGAAGCGCAAGAGGCCATTATGCAGCGTTGCGGCCCAAATATCGCCGCGCCGGTCCTGGGCCAGCCCAAAAACCAGCATGGGTTCCAAGTTGGTGGTCGGCGGTTCAAACGCGTCATTGCGCCAGCGGCTCAAACCCGTATGCGTGCCAATCCACACTTCGCCGTTGGTGGCTTCGAGAAGGCTGCTGATGGAATCGCCCGCCAGACCGTCCTGAACGGTGTAGGTTTTGATCCGGCCGGCAACCATCCGACCGACCCCGCCGCCGGCCGTTCCAATCCACAACACGTGCCGGCTGTCCTCCAAGAGCGCGGAAATCTGGAGATTCTTCAAGCCATCCTGCAAGCCAAACACGCGGTAGTGCAACCCATCAAACCGCGCCAAGCCTTCGTCGGTGCCCAGCCAGAGATAACCATCATGGGATTGAGTGATCGCATTGACGGTGTTGTTGGGCAAGCCCTGGTCGTGCTGATAAGACCGGATCAAAAACGGCGCGGTATTGGAATCGCAAATCTCCCCCGCTAACACGGGAGTCTCCGCCCGTGTTCCCCACCCCAAGAGTAGCAGTCCCAACCAGCCTGCCACCCGCAGCCAGAGACGGCTGAAAGTCAGTCCTTCCCGGGCAGCAACCCGTGGCAAGAGAATGGGAGTTGGCATACTTGCAGGCTCATTTACTAGCGATTCCGGACTGGGTTGGCAATGGCAGTCTTTGCTCGTTTGCGCTGGGTGGCGGCGAGCGGACAAGAATGTCCGCGCTCCGCTTTGCGCCGGGCAGGGCACGTTTATGCCCTAGCAGCCGGCACGGAAAACAAGGATACTTCGTAAAATGAAATGGCTCCTATTGAAACTGCTGGCCGCAGCGGCCATGCTCGCCGGCGTCCCGGCAGGCCACGGCGCCGACCTGGGCCTGATTCCGTGGCCCGCCAAGGTCGAAGTGCAGCCGGGGCAGTTCGGGTTGAACGGGCAGACGGTGGTGGCGGCTGAACCGGCTTTCACCAATGAAGCCGCCTGGCTGGCGGAAACGTTACATTTACCCCAGACGGCAGACGCGAAGGAGAATCGGGTGTGGCTGACAGCGCAGGGCACGGACGGCTTCGCGGCGGAAGCTTACCGATTGGAGGCGAGCCAAGCGGGCGTCATTATTCACGCCGCCGCGCCGGCCGGCGCCTTTTATGGCTGCCAGACATTGCGCCAACTGCTGCGGCCGGACGCCCGGACAATCGCCTGCGCCACCATTACGGACTCGCCGCGTTACGTCTGGCGCGGTTTGATGCTGGACGTCAGCCGGCATTTTTTTGCTCCGCCCACGGTGGAGCGCGTGCTGGACTGGATGGCCGATTACAAGCTCAACCGGTTGCATCTGCACCTTACGGACGACCCGGGCTGGCGGGTGGAAATTCCAACGTATCCCGAACTGACCCGCCGCGGCGCGCGCGGAAACTTCACCGACACCAATGAGCCGGCGCGCTTTTTCAGCCGCGAAGACCTGCGCGAAGTCGTGGCGTATGCGGCGCGGCGCCACATCGTGGTGGTGCCGGAGATAGACACGCCCGGCCACGCCGGAGCCGCCACCCGCGCATTTCCCCAACTGGACGGCGGCCGGCACACCTTCAACCCGGCCCGCGAGGAAACCTTCGATTTTCTCCAGCACACGCTGCGCGACGTCATGGACGTCTTTCCCTCGCCGTGGATTCACTTTGGCGGCGACGAGGTGGACCACAGCCAATGGCAGTTGTCCGCCGGCCAGAAAGCCGAAGGCCTCACCAGCCCGGACCAACTGGAAGGCTATTTTGCGCGCCGCATGGCCGGGTTTATCAGCCAGCAAGGCCGAGCCCCCATGGGCTGGGACGAAGTCGTGGCCGCCAAACCTGTGACCAACACGGTGGTGTTCTGGTGGCGGCATAACAAGCCGGAAGTGCTGGCGCAGGCGCTGGCGGCGGGTTACTCCGTTGTGCTCGCGCCGCGTTCGCCGTGTTACCTCGATTATCCGCAGGACAAATCCGAACCGAGCACCGGGTGGAAATTATGGAACACGTCCGAGGCCGTTTACCGGGGACCGGTCGTGCCACATCTTCCCGCCGGGAAATTGGCGAAGATTCTGGGTGTGGAGGCTTGCGTGTGGACGGAGCGCATCAGCACGGTGCCGCGTCTGGAATTCATGCTCCTGCCGCGCATGGTGGCGCTGGCGGAAATGGCTTGGACGCCGGATGCCGCGCGCGATTTCGCGCAGTTCAACACCCGGCTGCAACCGTTTCTGGCGCAATACCGTCAGCAGGGCGTCAATTGTTACGATCCCAACCACCCCGGAGTCTCTTTGCGCGACGCCAGCACTTCACCAGCGGCAGCGAGCGCCGGCGCAGCCACTCGCCAGTAGGGCAGACCGGGCCAGGATATTTCCTGACGCGGCTGACGCCGCAACCAAGTCGTCCTCGTCCACTTCCTCGAATTTTCCGGTTTTCGAGGACGAGGAGGAGGATCAAATTTGCAAAGAAATAAATTGCTTTGAACGCGGCAACGCCAGCAAAATCAAAGTTCACTATGAATTCAAAGCGCCTTTTTATCCTGGTCGCCGCGGTGGCACCGTTATTCGTCCCGTGCGGCCACGCGCAGAACGAGAGTCTGGCGTCCATTTTCACCAACGCCAATGGCGCAAACGGCCGCCACACCGTCGTTTCGCGGCGGTCCAGCGTCGTTATCATCGCCTGTCACGGCCTGGCCCAGGGGGATTTAAGCTGCTACGGCCAAACCAACTTTCAGACGCCGAATCTGGACCTGCTCGCAGCCGCAGGCACGCGCTTCACCGATTACCGCGCCGCCAGCGACGAGTTGGCACCGGCGCAAGCCGCCCTGCTGACGGGCGGTCAGGCCGGGCTCGCCTCCGGCCAGGCCACGCTGGCCACACGCTTGCAGCAGGCGGGCTACCACACCGGGCTCATCGGCGAATGGACGCTGGGTTCCAAGCCCTGGACGCAGGGGTTCGATGAATTCGCCGGTTTTGTCAGCGAGCAGGAGGCGGATGATTATTATTCGGATTTTATGTGGCGCTACGCCCCGAAAGCTGTGCGTGACGAAACCAACCAGACGTGGAAAACCTGGGTCGGGCGGGAAGAAATCTATGCCAACACCGGCGGGAAGAAAGGCGAATTTGTGCCCGATCTGTTCCTGCGCGCGGTCGAAAGTTTTGTCCGGGCCAACGCGCCGGACACCGCGAATCATTATCAGCCGTTCTTCCTGGTGGCCAGTCTGCCCGTGCCGCACTCGGTGACGCCCGGCAAGGATGATTATCCGGTTCCGACCGACGCGCCGTTTGGTGACGAAAAGTGGCCGCAGGCAGCCAAGAACCGTGCCGCCCTGATCACGCGACTAGATACGGGGGTGGGGCGCCTGCTGGAACAGTTGAAAAAATCCGGCCTGACAAATCACGTGGCCATTTTCCTCACCGGTGCCGTGGCGCCCGAAAAATTCGCGGACCCCAACCTGAATTTTTTGAAGCTGAAAGGCGAGGTGCGCGGCGGCAATTCCGACGAACGCCGGCGCGTGCCGATGATTGCATATTGGCCGGGACACGTGCCCGCCGGCCGCGTCAGCCAGGCGCCTTGGAGTGCGGCGGACTTTGCGCCCACCGCCTTGGAAATCGCCCGGACCAAGCCGGCTGCGAATTATACCGGCGTTTCCATGCTGCCGCTCTTGCTTGGCCAAGCCGGAACCAACGCGCCCGCTATTTACTGATTTCCGCATAATCCCGGGTTAGCGGGTGGCCGGCGCGGAATTGGGCAGCGGTGCGTTCAGGTCGCGCTCGCGCTCCACTTTTTTCACGGCGAGGCCCACCCAGATAATCGCCAGCACCAGGCCCAGCACCACCGCCGCCGCCGCCAGCCAGGGCCACCGGTAGCGGCGCGGGGTTTCGGTTGGAGTGTTCATTGCAAGCCGGAGGGTAAACCCAAGCCCGCCGCAATGCGAGTTGTCCCGTTGCGCAAATATCCGCGCCACGAGGGGTCGAGCACGACTAGCCATATTTTGCAATGGCCGCGACAATTTTTAGCCGGGTGCCGTTTGAAAAATCCTTGTTGCGCGATTTGCAATTGCGGGTATGTTCCTTGCATGAATTGGCAGCAGATCCTTCTCTTGGTTTCCATTGTTGTGGCGGCCGTGGTTTTGGTGTGGCGGAGTTCCGGCAAAAAAACCGGCGGCTGCGGTTGCAAATGCGGCTGCGCCCACGCGCACGAGGCAGAATCCAAGAAGGAGCCCGCCGGACATTGAAACCTGCAAGAATTTGGAGAAACAAAGCCATGGCCGTCACCAAAGTCAGTTCCACCCTTCATTTCGTATCCCGCAGTTCCGCGGTGAGCGGCCCGGGCGACACCGCCACCGGCCGCTGGACACCGCACACCGATGTCTATGTCAGCGACACCGGCTTGGTGATCAAAGTCGAGCTGGCGGGCATGAAAAGCGACAGCTTGGAAATCGTCGTGGAAGGTCAGCGCCTGCGCATCACGGGCGTGCGTCCGGACTGCTGCCGTGCGCCGCATTGCAGTTTTTTGGTGATGGAGATCAGCTATGGCCCGTTTGAAACGGTTTTGGATTTGCCGGCGGGCTATGATTTGACGCGAGCCAAGGCCCTGTATGTGAACGGTTTTTTGCGCATCGACGTGCCGCCTTCGCATCAGGCCAACCACAAGACCACCAAGGTTTCTATTTCGGAAGGCACCTGACTGCGCCGTGCTTCCGGGCGCGGCCGGCTCCCGATGGCAGTTGACAACACGATGAATCCAAAGGAAACACCGCAAGAAACAGAGTATATCAGCATCCTCGGCACGGGGGACAAATCCGACGTGCCCACGCGCTTTTCTTCCCGTTCCCTGCCCGAAAAGCTGCCGATTCTGGGCTTGGCGGACATCGTGATATTCCCCGGCGCCGTCGTGCCGTTGCTCGTGGAAACGGGCCCCAGCCTCAAGCTGGTGGATGATCTGATCGCTGGCGATCGCCTGCTGGGAGCGGTCCTGCAACGCAATCCGGATGTGGCCGAACCAGGCCCGGAAGACCTGCACAGCGTCGGCTGCGTTTCGCGGCTCACCAAGATGGTCAAGTTTCCCGACGGCACGGTGCGCGTGCTGGTGGAGGGGTTGTGGCGCATCCGCATCAAGGTCTTTTCCCCGCCCACGCCCTATCTGCACGCCAGTTACGAATTATTGCGCGACGAGACCGAGGATACGGTGGAACTGCAGGCCATGCTCCGGAACGCGCACAAGCAGTTCGAGGAAATCGCCAAGATGTCCAGCGCCCTGACGGATCAGGTGAAGATCGCCGCGCTGAACACCGAGCATCCCGGGCACTTCGCCGACCTCATCGCCGCGAACCTGAACCTGCCGCTGAACGACCGCCAGAAGCTGCTCGAAATGGTCTCGGTGCGCGAGCGGCTCCAGTCGCTGCTGCCCATGCTCAACCGCGAGCAGGAAGTGCTCACGCTGAGCTCCAAAATCCAGAGCGACGTCGCCACGTCCATCGCCAAGACGCAGCGTGATTTCTTCCTCCGCGAACAGATGCGCGCCATCCAGCGCGAACTCGGCGATGGCGACACCAACAGCGGCGAAATCAAGACCCTGCGCGAAAAGATCGAGCAGACGCCCATGCCGCCCGAGGCGCGCAAGGCCGCCGAACAGGAATTGGAACGGCTCCAGCAGACGCCGCCGGCTGCCGCCGAGTACGGCGTGGCGCGCAATTATCTGGATTGGATTCTGAATCTGCCGTGGGAAAAGGCCACGGAAGACAAATTGGATTTGAAGACGGCGGAAAAGATCCTTAACGACCAGCATTTCGGGCTGGGCAAAGTCAAAGACCGCCTGCTGGAATTTCTCGCGGTCCTCAAGCGCCGCAAGGAGATCAAAGGCCCGATTCTCTGCCTGGTGGGGCCGCCCGGCGTGGGCAAGACCTCCCTGGGCAAAAGCGTGGCCGATGCCTTGGGCCGGAAATTCGCGCGGATTTCGCTGGGCGGCATGCGCGACGAGGCGGAGATTCGCGGCCATCGCCGCACGTACGTCGGCGCCATGCCCGGCCGGATCATCCAAACCTTGCGCCGGATCGAGAGCCGCAACCCGGTGATCATGCTGGACGAATTGGACAAGGTCGGCACAGATTTTCGCGGGGATCCGGCGGCGGCGCTGCTGGAAGTCCTGGACCCCGCGCAGAACCACACGTTCACCGATCATTACCTGGATTTACCCTTCGATTTGTCGCGCGTGTTGTTTGTGGCCACGGCGAACTGGCTGGAGCCCATTCATCCCGCGCTGCGCGACCGGCTGGAGGTCATCGAGTTGCCCAGCTACACCGAGTCCGAGAAATTGCAGATTGCCAAGCGTTACCTGGTGCCGCGGCAGATTCTGGAACATGGCTTGACGAAGCAGGAGGTGAAGTTTTCCGATGCCGCGCTGCGGGAGCTCATCCGCGAATACACACGTGAAGCCGGTGTGCGCCAGTTGGAGCGGCAGATCGCCGCCCTGTCCCGCAAAGCCGTTCGCCAAATCGTCGCCAGCAATGGCGGGGCGGCCCCGAGCGTGAAGTTCGAACCGCGGGATTTGGAGAAATATCTCGGCCACGCGCCGTTCGTATCTGAAAGCGCCGAAAAAATCACGGAAATCGGCATCGCCACCGGGTTGGCGTGGACGCCGGTCGGCGGCGACATTTTGTTCATCGAAGCCACCCGCATGCGCGGGCGTGGCAGTTTGATTCTCACCGGCTCGCTCGGCGAAGTGATGAAGGAGAGCGCGCAGACCGCCGTGAGTTATCTGCGCAGCCAGGCCAAAAGGCTGGCGCTGGATTTCGACGACTATGGCAAGCAGGATTTGCACATCCACGTGCCCGCGGGCGCCACGCCCAAGGACGGACCCAGTGCCGGTGTGGCCATTGTGGCGGCGCTGGCCTCCCTCACCAGTAAACGGCGCGTGCGTTCGGACACGGCCATGACCGGTGAAATCAGCCTGCGCGGTCGGGTGCTGCGCGTGGGCGGCATCAAGGAAAAGGTGCTGGCGGCGGCGCGTTTCGGCTTGAAACAGGTGATCCTGCCGGAAGGCAACCAGCCCGACTGGCAAGATGTGCCGGCCGAAGTGCGCGCAAAATTGAAGGCCCACTTTGTGAAGCAGATCTCCGAGGTGTTGGATCTCGCCCTGATACCGAAATAGTCATGTCGTTCTTGTCCTCGTCCTCATCCTCGTTCTCAAATGGCAAGATTTGTCCGAGGACGAGGACGAGGATGATTTCCACACCCTTCGGGAAATCCCTGCGGGACTCACTCGCCTTCGTGTTAGCCCTGATTTTCTTCTCGGCGTGCGGCCTCAAGGCGGACACCACCAATGCCCTTTCGGAGGCCGAAATACAGGGCCGCACGCTGGCACAAAAGATCTTGGAGCAGCGGCCGGCGGAAAACTCCACCAATACGGGCACCCTGATCATCCACGCAGCCGGCGGTCAACGATTGCGGCTCCCGGTGACCTGCGAAACGGCGGTGACGGAAACCAATTGGTTAAACCGATACGTGGCCCGGTGGGGAACAAATGCGATGGAGGTGACGACCCTGACCATCACTCATTCCGGTGCGGAACCCAACCAGTACTTGCTAAATGGACCCGCAGACAAAGCAGCTTTGGATGGGGCCAACCGCCCAGTTGGGATGGCGGTCAGCGGAAATCAAACCATGATTCCTTTTGCCGGTTCGGACTTCTGGCTTTGCGATCTCGGCCTCGAATTTTTCCACTGGCCACAGCAGAAAGTCGTGAAAAAAGAATTCTGCGACAATTGCGCCTGCGCGGTGCTGGAAAGCACGAACCCGAATCCGTCCACCAACGGCTATGCGCGCGTGGTTTGCTGGATTGATGAAGATTCGTTGGGCATCGTGAAAGCCTACGCCTATGCCCGCCCGAAGGACGTCCGAGAACTGAAAAATTTTCATCCCAAGGATCTCGAAAAGGTGCATGGGCAATACCAAGTCGGATCCATGGTCATGGAAAATCGTCAGACCGACTCCACCTCGCGGCTGGAATTCAATTTGAACAAGTGACTTCACGCACGAGCTCCAAAGGTTCCCCCCCAGCGCCCCTTGTTCGCCCA
>Ga0316226_1003826_pt1 | contig 12483 bp, 6 predicted proteins | sample TBH18017metaG_FD_206009 | JGI IMG/M metagenome (GOLD analysis project Ga0316226, IMG submission 206009) | Freshwater microbial communities from Trout Bog Lake, Wisconsin, USA - TBH18017 | ecosystem: Environmental > Aquatic > Freshwater > Lake > Hypolimnion/Profundal zone | place: USA: Wisconsin... | reverse complement strand
TATTGCCGTAAACCGACATCGTCAAGCCGCCCCCCCCATTGAAAATCGCCCCGCCGTTGAGTTTCAGGTTATTCACCAGCACGGAACCGCCGCCGGTGCCGTATTTCATGGTCAGCCCCACCACTTGATTGGTCGCGCAATAATCAAGGCTCAAGGAATTGCCGGCAAAGGTGTTCGAGCCCCCCGCGGCAGTTGGTGTGCGCAAGAGAAAGCCGGCGGTAAAATAATCATTGGCCGCGCTGGGTGCCTGCGCATTGCTCCATTTGCCGGCGGCATTGAAGGAAGCGGAGCCGCTGGCATCGCTGACCGTCAGCGAGACGTTCGCCGCATTCAGATTCAGCGAACTGCCGGCGGCAACTCCGTAGGCGAGCGCGACCAAGCGCGAAAAATGGCATGCTTGGCGGCTCCTCATTTCGCGTCCGGTTTGACGGTTTCCGTCGGACGCACCGCTTGCATGATCACCACCGCACTGCTGCAACCCCAAGAATACCTCCGGTCTGCCGGCGTGGGCTGCGGCCAGCGGCACCAGGAAAGATTATCCGATGAGCGGCGGGCCAGCCAGGCGGCCTCCGCGTTCTTCTGCAGCCACGGCTCAAAGGTGGCCTGCTCGCCGCGATCGTTCATGAATCGCGCAATCCAACGCACCCCGATGCCGTTGAAACCGCCTCCGTCGCCGTCCTCTCCGCCGGGAGGCAAATAGCCATTGCGACACAACCGATTCATGGTATAAAGCGCGGCCTGGCGCGCTTCGTTGGTATAACCCAGGAAATTCGCCGCGCCCACGAAGGTTCCTTGGTTATAGGTCAAAGCAAAAAAACCGACCCGGCCGTCTTCTCGGATGTTGTCACAAACCCTGCCCGTTTCCCGGTCAAATAAGGTGGCGAGCTCCCAGCGGAACAGGTTGGTGGCGATCACTAAATAGCGGGTCTCACCCGTGGCCTTGCCCAGCAGAAATGCCGCGATGGACCCCGGACCATTGACGCAGGCGTTTTTTGACCGGACATCCACTTTCCACCACAGTCCGCCGCCCAAGTTGGTGGACGCCGCCCGGGCATGGCACAGATCAAAGTTGGTCCGTGCCACGGTGAGAAATTCGGCGTTGCCGGTCAACAAATGCGCGCGGGTCAAGGCCATGACCATCCACATGATGTCGTCGTTGTATGGGTTGACTTCCCAAGTTTTGCCATGTTCGGCGAGAAAGCCTCGAAACAAGTTGGTGAACATCACGAGCGGCTGTGCGTTGGCGGTTCGTTCGTAGGTGTCCAGCACCATCTCCAGCTGTTCAGCTTCCGTCCAAAAATCGGCCGGCCGGTTCCCCTCGGTGTGTTTCCGATAAAAAGCGCCCTCGTTTGCACTCCGGTAAAAGGCCTTCGTGTGGGCCGCAAAGATGGTGTCCGCATCCACCGAAGTAAACGCTCGTGCGGGCAGGGCCAGGCTGCTGAGTACCGCGAGGCCGATCACGGTCATCCAGATCGCGCGCAGCGGCTGCAAAACGCCGCGGCTGATGCTGCTGAAGTCCCGAAGGCGCACGCCAGGGATAACGAGTGGCTTCATTTGGGATTGGAAACTTGCACGTTTAATTCCGCCACCGAGGCGAACGGGCGGCCGTGCTGTTCGCTCAACATCACAAACTTCAGATACCGAGCCCGCACTGGGGTCGAAAGCTGAATCGTTTCTTCGGGACTATCTTCGCGAAAATGTCCGCGCGCCACAGGCTGGCCCCAGTCTTGGCCATCCCGGCTGGCATAAAGTTCATAGTCCCGCACGTGCCCGTTATCCATATCCGTGCGCGCCGTGTAGGTCAGGCCGGTGATGTCCAGCGGATGAGAATAATCAAGCACCAGAAAATGCGGCGGCTGCGCTTCATTGTGGCTCCAGCGGCTGTGCCAGAAGGTATCCGTGTTGCCATCCACAGCGTGTTCCGGATCGCCTTCGCCGCTTTCAAAGCTACTGCACGCGATTACTTTTGCCGGAATGGTTTTCGCGGCTTCAAGCGCCGGCATGGCCGGCTTCACGCGATCATTCGGGGCTGCCAATCTGCCGGCGGCAGGCAGGTCTTTTTGCCGCTCCGGCAGCAGCCGGACAAGATAGGAAAAACTATCCGGCGCGGACCACAGCATATATGGCTCCAGCGGACGCGGGCCGCAGCCGTTGGAACCGACACCCAAGGTGTGGCTGGCCACGTTCACCACCGTGCCGGTGCTCTCGGGCAGGTCAACGGAATACTCAACGGGCGTCATGACTTCGTCGGTGTAGGGCAACGCCGAAACTTGCAGGTCGCTGGCGTCCGCTTGCACCATCAGCGTCGGCAGATGTGCGCCGGTCAAGGCCGCCCAACGAACATTCTCGTGGTTCCCGCATTCCATCGGCTTGGCGTAAGGCGTCATCTGCTCGCGCACCGTGCTGGCGTAGAGGCCGAAATCCGAACCGCGCTTGCGATCGGAATAATTTTCCATCGGCCCGCGTCCCAGGTAGGTGAACTGATTGAAGGCCTTGTCCAATTGCAGGCGGACACCCATTCGCGCGAGTGGAATCTTCCGGCCTTGCGGCAAGACCGCATTATCTACCGCAATCAAGCCGTCGCCGTAAACTGTGTAATGGGCGGAATGGATGACACTGAAACTGCCCTTGCCCACGCCTTTCAAGGTCGTTTCAACGCGCACGGCGGAATCGGAAATGACGCTGGCTTCCAGCCGGGTGACGGACCATTGCAAATTGTCCAGTCCAGAGGCGTGCCAGTCCTTGTAAGCCCACATGTCGTCCTGTTGATGCGGGGCCCGCCAGAGGTTCAATTGCGGTCCGCCCCCCGCGATGAGCAGGTTCTTTCCCTCGCGCGTCAACTGGGAAATCCGGCCGGTGGATTTGTCAAAGACCACGGAGAACCCTTTGCCGGCAATCGTGATGGCGTGGTCCCCGTTGTCCAGCCGAAGGGCAGCCAGGTCCGCCGCGGGCCTGAGAACGGCCGGGGTGGCGAGCGGCAGCTTAAGTTGCTGGGCCGCGATTTCAAAGCCGGCCTTGGCCCACAATTCGTCTTGGGCCAGGGTGAAGGAAACCCGCAGATCATACTCCGCGCCGGGTTTGGGAGTTGTCTTTTTGCAGGCAATTGCGACGGTTTTTTCCTCGCCGGGAGCCAGCTTCAGTCTATCCAGACCCCCATGGTCTATTTCGGCGCCGTCTTCCGACAAGGTCCAATGGCCGTTGAAGCGTTCCAGGTTGAGGAAGGCATAGCGGTTCCGAATTTTCACCGCGCCGGCAGTCAGATCATCCGCCTGGATGCTGATCCACTGATACACGTGTTTCATTTCCGGATAATGCGGTTTGGGCGAACGGTCCGAGAAGACCACGCCCTTGTGGATGAAATAATGGTCGTTGGGAAAATCGCCGAAGCCGCCGCCAAACGCGAGAAACTGGCGTTTCGGATCGCGACGATTCCAGAGGCCTTGATCTTCCCACTCCCAAATCGCGCCGCCCATGAGCGCCGGATACTTGTCCAGCACGTCATTGTAATCGCCCAGCGACCCCATCGAGTTGAACATCGCATGCGCGTATTCGCAGAGGTAAAAAGGCTTGGTGTATTTGCTGTCGTTCGCGATTTTTTCCACCTCGGCCGCGCCCGTGTACATGCGGCTGTCCACATCGGCGGGATTTCGCTCCCCAATCCCAAACGGCTCATAATGCACCGGGCGGCTGACGTCCAGCGCCTTGATGGCCTTGACGGCGGAAACAAAATTATTTCCACCGCCGCATTCATTGCCCAGCGACCACATCACAACGGCGGCATGATTCTTGAAATTCTCCACGTTCGCCACGCTGCGATCCACGATCGCCTTTTCATACTGGGGCTCGTGATCCAGCACGCCGTAGTAGCCGTGGCATTCGCAGTTGGCCTCGGCGTTGAGGTAAATACCCCATTCATCGCACAGCTCATACCAGCGCGGATCATCCGAATAATGACAGGTGCGAACGTGGTTGACGTTGCCTTGCTTGAGCACCTCGAGGTCGCGGATCATTTTTTCTTCCGGAACATAATGACCCGTGTCGGGCCAGTTTTCGTGACGGTTGACGCCCTTGAGTTTCACGGGCACGCCGTTGACCGTAAACACGCGGCCTTTGATTTCAATTTTGCGGAAACCTGTTTTCGTTGAAATGATTTCTCCCGTCTGGCCGCCGGAAAGCGACAGCACCGTGGTATAGAGGTTGGGGGTTTCGGCGCTCCACTTCGCGGGATTGGCCACGGGGATCCTGGCTTCCACCGCTGTTTCTTCGCCTCCCGCCAGCGCCGGCACGGCCGTCTTAGTCTGGGCAACGGAATGCCCTTGGCGGTCGAAGACTTCCACCTGAAGTTCACGGGCGGGCGCGGGCTGATCTGAGAAATTGCGGACTTTGGCGCCGACGGATAGCGACGCATCCTGATACTGGGCGTCCAGGTCCGGTTTCACAAAAAAGTCGCGGATGTGGATTTGCGGCGCGCTCCAAAGCGTGACATCGCGAAAGATGCCGCTCAGTCGCCACATGTCCTGGTCCTCGATGTAGCTGCCTGCGGAGTAAGTATAGACCTCCACCGCCAGCAGGTTCTTGCCGGCCTGCAAATACTTTGTAATGTCGAAGTCGGCGGCATTGCGGCTGTTCACACTGAACCCCACCTTGGCGCCATTGACCCACAGGAAGAAGGCGGAGTCAACGCCGTCAAAGGTCAGGAAAACACGGCGGCTGGTCCAAGCCTTCGGCACTTCAAATTCGCGGCGGTAGCTACCCACGGGATCGCGCTCGACGTAGGCGGTGAAATTCTTGGGCGGCTCCGTCAGCACATGCGGCCAGTTCTTTTGAAACGTATAACCATTGTTCCGATAGAACGGCGTGCCATAACCTTCGACCTGCCAGCAGGACGGAACGGAAATCTCCTTCCACTTGCTCGCATCGAAATCAGTCTTGTAAAAATCCACCGGGCGCAAAGCGGGCTCCGTGACCCAGTTGAATTTCCACCGGCCATTCAAACTGCGGGCAAAGGACGAGGCGTCCCGTCGGGCGGCGAGTGCTTCGTTTAGATTGGCATAGGGCATCAGTGTTGCATGAAACGGCTGCTTATTGATGCCCAGGCACTGCGGATCTTCAATCTCCGGTGGCAAGGTTGCCTGGGCGAATGAGGCGGTGCAGACCGCCAAGCCGAAGCCGCCGGCGAAGATGGCGGCCAGATTCATGCCGGTCTGGGACAAGGGAGTTTTCATGCAGGTGGGAGATATGTGGCGTCGTTCAAAGTTGTAGCCGGACAGATTCGATGGAACCTTTAACGGTCAAAATGACGGTTCCAGCACCGAAAGCGCCCGCGCGTAATACATGGTGTTCGGGGTCATGATAGCGTTGAACCATCCTTGATACGACAAAAATCCGACGGGGCAGCCAGCAGCCCCCCCCCGAATTGCAAGCGCTGCGTGCCATTCAGCCGCGTCCTGGGTTCGGCAGAGCGGTTCGGTAAGATAATCGAGCGGCCGATTCGGATTCTTGCGCCAAATCTGCCTTGATGTCTAACGGCAGCACCCGGCTGAACAACTCCAACGCCCCTGCCGCAGCCAGGCTTGTTCCAATCTGGTTTTCACGGCGAGCGCGGTTGCTTTTGTGTTAAATGGCTTAATGCCCCCGCTTTTACATTGCGTAAGCGGACCGGAAATGGGACATTAATCGTCTGATTTATAATTAGAATGATTCTAAATATGACGCCAAAAGTAAACAACGGGACGGAGCTCGTGGTGGGCAAATTCGCTGAATTTGCCGCCGCCGCGGCCGCCCCCCCCTGGCTGGCGCCCTTGCGCAAGGCGGGTCTGACCAGCTTTGCCGACCAGGGCTTTCCCACGCTTCAGGACGAGGATTGGCGCTTCACCAACGTGGCGCCGTTGGCCCGGCTGAATTTTCAGCCAGCCCGGCCCGCAGTCGTCAATGGCGCCGAATCCAAGACCATAGCGGATTCGGTGTTCGCGGGATTGAGCGGTCATCGGCTGGTGTTCGTGAACGGCTTTTTTTGCCCGCAACTTTCCCGGCTCCAAGCCGTGGCGGCGGGCGTGCGGATGGAGAGTCTCGCGGCGGCGCTGGCGCAGGATTCCGGGTTGCTCAAACAGCACCTTGGCCAATACGCGAACCTGTCCGGAAATTCTTTCGCCGCGCTGAACCAGGCGTTTTTCTCCGACGGCGCGTTCATCTTTGTGCCGCCGGGTGCGGTGGTGACCGAGCCGGTGCAGTTGCTCTATATTTCCTCGGCCAGGCAGACCGGCGAAGCCATCCTGCCGCGCAACTTGGTGATTGCCGGAGCCAACAGCAAATTGACCGTGGTGGAAAGTTATCTGGCCGCCAGCGACGCGGCCTATTTCACCAACGCCGTCACCGAAATTCTCGCCGGGGAAAACTCCCAGGTGGAGCACGTGAAACTACAGGACGAGGCGCCGGGGGCGTTTCACCTCGCCACCATCGCCGGCGAATTCGGCCGCGCGAGCAAGGTCACCGTCCATTCCTTCGCGCTGGGCGCCCGGCTCTCCCGGAACAACATCCGCGCCAAACTGGCGGGCGAGGGGCTGGAGTGCGTTCTGAACGGGTTGTATTTGACGCGTGATGAACAGTTGGCGGATCACCACATGATTGTGGAACATGCGCAGCCGCATTGCGCCAGCCATGAATACTTTAACGGCATCCTGGACGACAAATCGCGCGGGGTCTTCCACGGCCGGATCTATGTGCATCCGATCGCGCAAAAAACCGACGCCAAGCAGACGAACAAGAACCTGCTGCTGTCGGACCACGCCGGCGTGAACACCAAGCCGCAACTGGAAATCTATGCTGACGACGTCAAGTGTACGCATGGGGCGACGATTGGCCAGTTGAACGCGGAGAGCATTTTTTACCTGCGCTCGCGCGGCATGAGCCAGGACACGGCGCGGCGGATGCTTATTCACGCCTTCGCCGGCGAAATTATCGAGCGCATCCACTGCGAACCGGCGCGCGCGGTCATTGACAAGCTGGTCTGGGACCGATTGGAAGCCAGACTGCCGGCCAGCCGGCTGGCTGGTTAAGCCTTTTATGTCTGAAGTCGGGATTATTCTGTCCAAGTCGCGTCTCGCAATCGCGGCCGGAGCGCGGGTCTGCGACGCGCAGCCGCTCCGCCCGGCAGATCGCGGCTGGAATGTTTCGAGGCGCCTTGCGGGGCGGGCGTTGCTGCGGCTCGCAGAGCCGCGCTCCGAAGTGCTCGGGCAAAGGTCCCCCTGGTTCGCGGATGTGCTGCGCGGATGAAAACGGCGGCGAATCCTTGACAGCAGCGAACAGAAATTCCGATTATTGGTCCAAGACTCATCCGTGCAAAGAATTCTAGCCATCGCTTGGTTGACGTGGAAGGCCGCACTGCGGTTCAAGCTGTTCCTCGTCATTGCCACTTTGCTGGTCCTTGCGGTCGTCGGCTTGCCGCTGGTCATCAAGGACGACGGCTCGGCGCAGGGCTTCACGCAAATCATTTTGACCTACACCTTGAGCACCATCACGGCGTTGCTTGGGCTTTCGACGCTGTGGCTGGCCTGCGGCACGCTGGCGCGCGACATCGAGGAGTGCCAGATTCAAGTGGTGGCCACCAAGCCGGTGGCGCGCTGGCAAATCTGGCTGGGCAAATGGCTGGGCATCGTGTCGCTGAACGCGGTGCTGCTGGCGATTTCCGGCGGCTGCGTGTTCACCTTGTTGCAATACCGCGCCACGAAACTTCCGCCCGCCGTGCAAAAGACCCTGCGCGAGCAGGTGCTGGTGGCCCGGGGCTCCGCCCGGGAGCCAAGTCATGCGGCCGAGCTCGAAGCGGCGGCGGACCAACTGCTGAAAGAAAAAGTCAAAACGGCGGCGGTGGAGAGCAAGGCGGATGTGCTGGAACTGCGCCGGCAAATCCTCGAGTCTTTGCGCGCGGAATCGCAGTTGGTGCGGCCAGGCTACATGCGCACATGGAAAATTGACCTGGGCTTTGCCCGACACTATCTGGCCGGCAAACCCCTCCAACTGCGCGTGAAGTTCAACGCCGCGCAGGGCAGTGGCTCGGGCACGTTCGACGCGCTCTGGCGGGTGGGGGATCCGCCCAAGACGAAGTATTGGCAGTCGGATCTGGACACTCCCATGAGCCTGGCGCCCGACACCTTCCATGAATTTGCGATCCCGCCGGACTTATTCGACGAAAACGGCGTGCTGACCATCCAGTTTGCCAATGTCAACCGCACCGCCCTGCTGTTTCCACCGGATGAGGGCATGGAGGTGCTGTATCCCGAAGGCGGTTTCGCGCTGAATTTCGCGCGCGGGCTGGGCATCATCTTCTGCTGGATGGCGCTGCTGGCCGCGCTGGGGCTGGCGGCGGCCAGCCAGTTGTCATTTCCGGTGGCGGCGTTCTTTGCGCTGGCCATGATGGTGGTGGTGTGCTCCAGCGGCACCCTGGCCGAATCGGTGGATACCGGCTCGGTGGCGGCGGGCAACTCGGAAAAGGGCATCGCCGGCCATTCGATCTTGGACGGGGTGCTCATTCCCGCATTCAAGGGCGTGTTGACGGTGGTGAGCCTGGCCAAAAACTTCTCGCCGATTGACGCCTTGAGTACCGGCCGCTGCATCACTTGGAGCGACTTGGGCCTGGCCTTTGCGCAAATCGTCCTCCTGCTCGGCGGCCTGTTCGCTGCGGCGGGCATCATCCTGTTCTCCCGGCGCGAACTGGCCACGGCGCAAGGAAACCAGTGACTCCCAAATGAACCGCCGCGTCAAAAAAATCCTGCTGCTGCTGCTCGCCTCCGGCCTGCTGTGCGGCGCGGGCCGCGTGCAGCAGGCATTGAACCACGACCGCGAAACGCTCGGATTGACCCGCGCGGCAGTGCTGGAAAATGCGCCGCCCGCGCTGGCGTTCACCACGGTGGCCTTGGGCGGCTTTCGCGGCTTGATTTCCAATTTCCTCTGGATGCGCGCCAACGACCTGCAACAGGACGACAAGTTTTTCGAGGCCGCGCAACTGGCGGACTGGATCACCAAGCTGGAACCCACGTTCACGCAGGTCTGGCTGTTTCAGGCCTGGAACATGGCCTACAACATCTCGGTGAAATTCAAGGAAAATGGCCCCGGCGATTACACCGACCGCTGGCGCTGGCTCGAACGCGGTATCGTACTCCTGCGCGACGACGGCCTGCGCTACAATCCGAACAGCATCCTGATTTATCGCGAACTCGGCTGGTTTTTCCAGCACAAAATGGGACAAAACCTGGATGACGCGAATATGTATTACAAGAGCCAATGGGCCTCGGAAATGACCAATTTCTTCGGCTTCCAAGGCACGAACTTCGTTCCGCTGCTGCATCCCCAAACGCCCGCGGATTTCCATCGGCTGGCGCTCTTCACCAACCAATACAAGCTTGACCCGGTCTTCGCCAAAAGCGTGGATGAACAATACGGCCCCTTTGACTGGTTGCTGCCGGAGGCACATGCGATCTATTGGGGCGCCAAGGCCCTCGACGAAGCCGCCAAAAATCCGGACAAGGTCAAAGCCGACGATCTGATCACCGTGCGCCGGATCATTTACCAGTCGCTCTTGCAGTCGTTTCACAACGGGCGGATCGTGGCCAACCCGTTCAGCGGCACATACGCGCTGGGCCCGAATCTGGATTTGGTGCCCCACATCAACTATTGGTACACGAATTTCTACGCCCAGGAAGCCGACCCGAGCCAGAAGGACGGCATCCTCAAGGCGCACCGGAATTTTCTGCGCGACGCGATTTATTTTCTGTACGAGGCCGATCGCATTGGCGAGGCGCAGCAGTGGTTCAATTATCTGCGCGAACAATATCCCGACAAGCCCATCGTCGAGAACCGGATGGATTCGCTCCCCAAAAACCTCACGCTGGATGAATACGCCGTGGCGGTGGTGGAAATTGACATCCGCGAAACCTCGCAGCAGCGCGTGACCGCCGCCATTCGCGGCCTGTTGATGCGCGCCTATTACAACCTCGCCGCCGGCGACGACGACCGCTATGAAAACCTCCTGAACCTGGCCCGCCGGGTGCATGAGCACTACGATGCCAAGACCTCCGGCTCGAATGGCAACGTGCGCATCCCGCTGATGCCTTTTGAGGACATGAAGGCGAACGTAGTCCGGTTTTTGCTCGACGCACAAAATGGACTGCCTTACCCCGCCCGCGCCGCGCTGGTCACCCGGCTCGGCCTGCCGTCCTCCTTGCTGGAACCGCCCACTTCCGACACGAACGCCGCGCCCAACGTCTTGGAACTGCCGGCCGCCAATGCGACCAATGCCGCCGCGCTCCCGTGAACCCGCGGAACATCCAATGACTTTCCTTCCGCGTCTTCATTGGATGTTGGGCGTTCGATGCTGGATGTTGGATGTTCTCCGGGTTTACGTGCAGGGCCGGGGTGAGGGCGGACGTTCCCCATCTCCAGCAGCAGCCACTGCCCCAATCCCGAACGGATTGCATCACTCAGACCAGGGTTGGCGAGTCGGCGAGCCTACCCTGGGTATGCAGTGTGCGTGTGTCACCAACCCTGAAAGGGTTGCAACTTCCCCGCTAAACTGATGAAAAAACCTTTTGTTGAAAAGAAGCCCTTGCGCGTGGGCCTGATTTCACTTGGCTGTGCCAAAAACCTGGTGGACGCCGAAATCATGCTCGGATCGCTGCTTAAACAGGGCGTGGAAATCACCAATGATGCCGCCCAAGCGGACGCAGTTATCGTCAACACGTGCTCGTTCATTGATTCGGCACAGGAGGAAAGCGTGGATGCCATTCTGGAATCGGTCGCGCTTCGCGAAGCCAATCAACGCGGTCAGGCGGTGATCGTCTCAGGCTGCCTGCCGCAGCGGTTTCGCGACGAACTGCCCAAGCTCCTGCCGGAGGTGGATGCCTTCATGGGCATTGACCAGGTCGCCCAAGTGGGGGACATCGTAGGCCGGGCGGTGGAAAATAGGGCGGCGAAGACGGGGGGACAGGCAACCTCCGGCAAGATTGGAAAATCTTCAACCTTCAACCTTCAACATTCAACCTCCAAGGGGAAAATCTCCGCGCGGCTGAATGAACTGGAAAAGGGCCGCGGCTCCGGTGAACACGAAAAAGAAAACGCCCTGCGCGGCACCGAAAAATTCGGCAAAACCAAAACCGTCGTAGCGGCATCTCGGCAGAGCGCCGCTGTTCCACCGGGGAAAAAGTCAGCGGCGCTCTCCCGAGACGCCGCCATGGCACCGCTGCTGGACGTCACCGCGCGCCCGACGTTCATCCCCGATTTCGCCACGCCGCGTTTCCGGCTCACGCCCAAACACTTTGCCTACGTCAAAATCGCCGAGGGCTGCAATCATCCGTGCAGCTTCTGCATTATTCCGCGCATGCGCGGGTCGCATCGCAGCCGGCCGCAGAGCGACCTTATCGCGGAGGCCAAAGCGTTGCTGGCCGACGGGGTGAAGGAGCTCAACCTGATTTCGCAGGACTCCACCTACTACGGCCTGGATTTGCGTCCGCATCACAGTCGCGCGATTTCGTCGCCGGAAAAATTTTCCGCCGCCGCCAAATCACTGGCCGGCGAGGCCACGACCATCTGCACGCTGCTGCGCGAGCTGAATGCGCTCCCTGGTGATTTCTGGATCCGGCTGCTCTACACCCACCCGGCGCACTGGACGGATGAACTCATCCAAGCCATCGCCAACTGCGACAAAGTGGCGCGCTACGTGGACATGCCGCTGCAGCACATTCACGAAAACATGCTCGAACGGATGCGCCGGGAAACCTCGCAACCTTACATCGTGGATCTGATCAAAAAGATCCGCGCCGGCGTCCCGGGCATCGCCTTGCGGACCACGTTCATTGTCGGCTTTCCGGGCGAAACCGAAAAGAGCTTTGAGACGCTGCTTGATTTCATCCGCGAAACCAAGTTCGAGCGGCTCGGGGTGTTCACTTATTCCAAAGAAGACGGCACGCGCGCCGGCGCGATGGCCGGCCAGGTGAGCGACCGGGTGAAACAAAAACGGCGCGAGTTGGCCATGGCCGCGCAACACGAGGTGGCCGTGCAGGTGGCGGAGTCCTTCGTGGGCCGCGAACTCAAGGTGCTGATTGAAGGCGAGGCCGACGCGAAACAATTGCGGAGTGCGAACGTCAGTTCCTGGGAACACGGCTTGATCCGCGAAACCGACCGCCATACGCGTCAGATGAAAGGCCATTATCTGGTGGGCCGCGGCGAGGCGGATGCCCCGGACATTGACGGACGGATTTACGTGCGCGGCCCGGCCCCGGTGGGCGAATTTGCCCGCGTCAAAATCATCGGCCACACGGATTACGATTTGATTGGCGAGTTGGTTGATGCTGAAATCCGAAGACCGAAATCCTAAATCCGAAAGAAATCCGAAGGCCGAAATCCGAATCACAGGTGAAAAAGGAAGCCGGCTTGGAATGACCCGTGTTTCAAAAGCGATTGGAGCGTCGGCCTCCGGGCACGGCTCGTTTCAAT
>Ga0316226_1003825_pt1 | contig 12488 bp, 12 predicted proteins | sample TBH18017metaG_FD_206009 | JGI IMG/M metagenome (GOLD analysis project Ga0316226, IMG submission 206009) | Freshwater microbial communities from Trout Bog Lake, Wisconsin, USA - TBH18017 | ecosystem: Environmental > Aquatic > Freshwater > Lake > Hypolimnion/Profundal zone | place: USA: Wisconsin... | reverse complement strand
CATCCTTAAACCAACTTGAAACTTGGAACGGCGTAATCTGGCAAGTGCTTGCATCTACTGGCTATTCAGTTAATTATTTAGTCGTTGCAGGTGGTGGTGGCGGTGGGGCGGGTGTAGTTTCAACTTCTAATGGTGGTGGCGGTGGGGCTGGTGGGTTGTTGGCTGGCACAACTTCATTTACGAGTGGAACTGCTTATACAGTTACAGTAGGCGCTGGAGGAGCATCATCCTCAAACGGTGTTAATTCTTCAATTTCCGCAGTAGTAACTGCTACTGGCGGTGGCGCTGGAGGTGTAACAAACGGAGCGGCTGGGGGTTCTGGCGGCGGTGGAATGGGTAATTCTGCTGGTGGTGGGACAGGTGGTGCTGGAACATCTGGACAAGGTTATGCTGGTGGATTAGGCATGACTGCCAGTACTTATGTTGGAGGCGGCGGTGGTGGCTCTAGTGCCGTTGGTATTGCTGGTGCAAGTGGTGGTACTGGTGGGGCTGGCACTTCAAATTCAATATCTGGATCTTCGGTTACTTATGCAGGTGGTGGCGGTGCTGGAGCGCAAACTGGTGCTGGTGCAGGCGGAGTTGGTGGTGGTGGTGCTGGAGCCAATGCGGGAGCAGGTTCTGGTACTGCGGGAACAGCAAATACTGGCGGTGGTGGGGGTGGTGGTGGTGCGCTTGGTTCAGCTTCAGGCGGTGCAGGCGGTTCAGGTATCGTAATAATCTCTTACCAATCAGGAACTCAACGTGGTTCTGGTGGCACGGTAACTACATCGGGTGGATATTACATTCACACTTTTACAACTAGCGGAACTTACACAGCATAATGTACGGCATAACGGCATACGCTCAATCTCCTTACGCTGGTCTCGGCGGGGCGGCTTACGGCGTTGCGTTATCTGAAGCGTTTACACTAGCTGATATTGAGGCAGCAACTGCCGGGTTTGCTGGCAACACGGTTGAATCATTCACCCTAGCCGATACCGAAAACGCTACGGCGTTCATGGGCGTAAGCCTTTCCGAATCTTACAGTTTGACCGACTCAGAATCGGCTACTTGGTACACCAGCGCATCCCTAAGCGAAGCATTATCCCTTACGACAACCCAAGCTGGCGCATGGGGAACAAACGCATCCGTGTCAGAGTCTTTATCCCAGTCGGATGTTTACTCAGCCTATACTGCGTTTTCTGCTTTAGTTGCCGATAGCATATCAATTATCGACAATGACTCCGGTAACTTTATGTTTTACGAGTTCGTTGTTGAATCAACCTCTTTATTTGAAGCTGAATCTGGTAAGGCTAGTTATGCCGCTCAGGTTTTTGACCCTATGTACACCATCGACACTCCTGCCGGAAGAGTCGATTTTTTGGCTTCTGTATTTGAAACTTTTTCATTAATTGACAGTCCGTTCGTGCGTGGCTGGGTTACGATTAATGATAGTCAGACAGAGAATTGGGTAAAGATTAATAACACCCAGTCATTTGGCTGGAACAATATCAATAATACAGATGAAACAGACTGGAAAATTATTGACGATTATCAGGGATAAATAATGTCTTCGATCTACTCGACCTCGCTAAAAATAGAACTTATCGGTAACGGTGACCAATCCGGGGTATGGGGTCAGACTACCGACAACAACTGGAACTTGATTGAACAAGCCGTGACAGGCGTTCAGTCAATTACCATGCTGGACACTGATTACACCCTAAGCAATTTAAACGGCGTATCCGATGAAGCCCGGAATGCGGTCCTAATTGTTACCGGAACCAACTCTGCTATTAGGAATCTGATTGCACCATCAGCCCAGCCAAAGACCTACACGGTTTACAACAACACGACCGGTGGTTATGCCATCATAGTAAAAACCGCATCTGGCAGTGGTATCACTATCCCTAACGGTCAGACATATATCGTTTACACGGACGGTACTAACTTCTATACCGCCAGCAGCACCCAGTCTATTGCTGGAACAGCCAACCAGATCGTTGCGACAACGACAGCGGGTTCGACAGTTCTTTCTCTGGCTAACCCAATCCTCGATCCGGTCATTCAGGGTGTGTTTGAGCCAACAGGTATTTCAGCCACTGCCGCAACCGGCACGATTGTTTTCTATACCCTGAACCAGTCAGTCCTCTATTACACAGCTAACGCAGCAGCAAACTGGGCGGTTAACTTTACTGGTAACGGCGGAACGACATTAAACAGCTTGATGGCGGTAGGACAAACATACAGTGCTGTCTTTATGGTGACTCAGGGTACAACCGCTTACTACAACAACGGGGTATATATTGACGGTGTTTCGGTCACTCCGAAATGGCAGGGTGGATCAGCACCTACTTCCGGGAATGCAAGCGGTGTTGATGTTTACACCTACGCAATCATTAAAACCGCAGCCTCAACGTTTACCGTTCTGGCTTCACAAACCCAGTTTAAGTAATCATGCCATTACTATCATCCAGAGCAGCAGCGGCAGCTAAGTCTTATGGTTTTACCAATGGCGGGGTGGCTAGTGCGATTCTGATTAATTACCTCTTGGTCGGCGGTGTCGGATCAAGCGGTGGTGGACCATACGCAAACGGCGGTGGAGGTGGTGGACAAGTCCTTCCGCTTAGCGGCGTAATCAGCACCAAAATAAGCTATACCGTGGTTGTTGGTGGTTACGGTAGCGGAACCTCATCTTTTAACGGTCAAGCCGCATATGGCGGTGGCGCAGGTAGTGGCGGTAATTACACCGGGGGTGGTGGCGGTGGAACAAGCTACGCCGGGTATGGTGGTGGTGGTGGTGATTCTGTTAACTATCCTCCAACCTATGCTCCTTGGACATCAGGCGGCTCTGGCTACGGCGGAGGCGGTGGTGGAGGCGCAGGACAAGGTGGCGGTAACGCTGCATCAAGAAATAATCCAGATTACTACGCACAAGGTGGTAACGGCGGTAACGGTGTGATATGGTCAGTTAACGGCGGTTATTACGGCGGCGGTCAGGGTGGTGGCGCTTTCTCTTACAGCAACACCGATGGTCAAGAGCCTAACGCTGGTGGCGGTGCAGATGGAGCTGGTGCAAATTCATTTGGCAATGGCTACGGTGGTGGCGTGATTGTTTCTTACGTAAGTAACATTCAATTGTTTACCGGTGGCTCTGTAAGCTCAACGGGTTCCGGACCAACGACAAGATGGTTCCATACCTTCTCTAGTTCTGGCACGTTAACGCATATTTATTAAGGTGTTTAAACATGAAATGGCTGTTGATTCTTTCATTGGTGGCTTTCTCAGCTCAAGCTCAAGACACGACCATCAATTACAAGAATCAGCCTCCACCTTCGGCAATGGCTCCGGCGGTCAGTTCTTTTAGTCAGGATGTTTGTTCACTCCCCGTATCCGGAGCAATCAGTTCAACCGTCATAGGCTTTTCTGCCGGGACAGTCATTCGGGATGATAACTGTGAGCGCATTAAGCTTGCTCGTGCTTTAAACGATCTTGGGCTGAAGGTAACTGCTGTTGCCATATTATGCGATGACCCAAGGGTCTGGGATGCAATGGAAACCTCCGGGTCTCCCTGTCCGATAGGTGGCTCGATTGGTGACGCAGCAAGACGGGCTTGGTGGCAACTTTACCCTGAAAGGTTCAGAAAGCTATATGGTCAAGATTTTGTTCTTTCTGTTCGCCTTACTCCTACCGGGGGTAAGTAATGCTGACCAATGCCAGAACACCAACGAGTATCAGACAACAAGTTGTCCCGCTGGCTACTCTGGCACTCAGTTTCAACAACGAATCTATTTCTGTCAGTCACATTCCTATGGCGGATGGCAGACAATCGCAAGCAATTGCCAGCTTACTTGCCAGCCCCAAGTCCAGACGCAGACTGTTGCGTGTCCTACGAATTATAGTGGGTCGATTAATCAGACCCGTCAGTACTTTTGCTCTACTCAAAGCTGGTCACCTTGGCAAACAACATCAAACTCTTGCGTAGCGAATCCACCATCATGTCACCCAACAACACAAACCCAAACTCTAGCTTGCCCAACGGGGTACACGGGGTCAATAACCCAGACGCAAACGTCAACATGCCACGATCCTTATGGTCAACCTGTAAACGGAAGCTGGGTAACATCTTCAAATTCCTGCGTTCCAATCCCGCCACCTCCGCCGCCACCAGTGCAATTACCAGCGCAGCAGCCAGTGGTATCAGCACCGTCTCAACCAGTGCAATCAGCGCCAGCAGTATCGTCGCCGGTGCAGCAGCAGACAGTATCGCCAGCGCCATCACAAACGCAGCAAACGGTATCGCAGCCAACATCAACAACAACATCACAGCCCTCTCAGGCTTCGGTGGCGACAACTTCTGTGGCAACGACTCCAGTAGTGACACCGGTGGTGATAGTACCGTCGGTAACATCATCGCCCGTACTCAGCAGCCCATCAACCAAAGCAACGGTGCTAGTGCCGATGCCAATGCCGACTCCGCCTCCTCAGACCCCTCAGAGCAGCCCTCAGAGCAGTCCAACAGCGAGTCCGATGAGCAGCCCGACCAGCCAGACGACGAGCAGCCAGACGAGTCCGACGAGTCAAACGACGAGCAAGGACAGTTCGAAGCAGACGACAGCTCTGATAGCAATCGGAATAGCTGAACAAAAAGGTATTAAACAGAGCAACCTAATGCCGGAGCAGAAAATTGAACAAACCAACGCCGAACAAATCTTCCGAGATAATTACCTTCTTCACGACATTATTAGCCAACCCCAAAGCAGCGCTTATGATCGTATGCAGCAGCGTTCCCGCAATACTTGGGGCGGGATATATCGGAGTAACAAAATACAATCAAGTTATTACGATAATTGAAACCAACGATGCCAAAGAACAGTCGATCTCTGACTTGAAGACTCAAGTCGCCACGCTACAAAAAGATAGTGTCGCATTCAAAAAAGAGATGGACATTGTTTTAAAATCGAGCAATGATCGTTTAAACGAGCAGATGTCCAACCTGAAAAGCAAGTTTGACGCTCAAATGGAGAGCGTGATTAAGCTTCAGGACAAGACATCGGATGCTCTGATGCAAGCCCGAGAAGGGAAAGTCGTATCCGAGTCCAATCAAAAGGAACTCCGGTCTCAGCTTATTTCCATTCGGGCGGAAGTGAATGCAGCACTCGATGCGGTAAGAACTGAAATACAAGCAATGAAGAAAGCAACATCCAACCCTCTCGGAGGCTGATATGGCACTCGATCCAGTTAGCGCAGCAATTGATCTAGGTACAACCTTAATTCAACGCATATTCCCTGATCCAGCTCAGGCGGCTGAAGCAAAACTCAAGTTACTTGAGCTTCAGCAAAACGGTGAACTTGCCACGATGACCGCCCAGACAGATATTAACAAGGTTGAAGCCCAGAACTCAAGCTTGTTTGTTTCCGGGTGGAGACCTGCTGTTGGCTGGGTAACTGTCATTGCCCTGTTTTACCAATATGTGTTTAAACCGCTTGGTTCAACGTTTGCCGCTGCAATCGGTCATCCCCTACCAGATATGCCCGGTCTTGACGATAACCTCTGGCAGCTTATGATGGGTATGCTGGGTATGGGTGGTTTGCGTACCTACGAAAAGGTTCAGGGAGTTGCAAGCAAATGATCACTAAGGACTTGCTTGTAAACAGCGAAACATGCACAGCGGAAATCGCTGATATGTGGTTGGATGCCTTGAATACAGCTTGCGATAAATACGAGATCAATACCCCTGAGCGTATTTGTGGATTTCTGTCCCAGTGCGCCCATGAGTCAAGTGGATTTAAGTTTGTGGTGGAAAACCTGAATTATTCCGCTGCTGCGCTGCGCTCGGTCTTTGGCAAGTACTTCCCTGACGACAGTACGGCAAACGCATACGCCCGTAATCCAGAGCGCATTGCTAATAAGGTATACGCAAATAGGATGGGTAATGGTGATGAAGCTTCTGGGGAAGGTTTTAAGTATCGGGGTCGAGGACTTATTCAGCTTACGGGCAAAGATAATTATGTTGCATTTGGTAACGCTACTGGGGTGGATGCTGTTAATAACCCTGTTCTTGTTGAACATCCTGAAGCAGCGTCTTTATCTGCTGGCTGGTTTTGGGATACTCGCCACCTTAATAATTACGCTGACCAGAAAGATGTAGTCGGCATGACTAAACGTATTAACGGCGGTACAAATGGTCTTGATGACCGCCAGATGCGGTATGCCAAGTTAATGGATCAATTCAAGGGTTAACCCTATGTTAAAGAAACTCCAGTTTCGACCCGGTTTAAACAGAGAAGGTACTGACTACTCGAACGAGGGTGGTTGGTACGATGGCGATAAAGTTCGCTTTCGCTCTGGTTATCCAGAAAAGCTGGGTGGTTGGTCACGTTATTCCAATAATACTTTCACCGGGATTGCTCGATCCCTGTGGAATTGGGCTGACTTGTCAGGCAACAACTATCTTGGCGTTGGAACGAGTGTTAAGTATTACATCGAGAACGGCGGTAATTTCAATGACATTACCCCGATTATCAAAACAGATACCCTGACAAACCCATTTACAACGTCCAGTGGATCAGCAACTGTTACCGTGACTGACGGATCATACAACCCCAGTATTGGGGATTATGTGGTCTTCTCTGGTGCGGTAGCGGTAAACGGTATTACCCTTGCTGGGGAATACGTTGTCACCGCAGCCCCGACCAGCATTACCTATCAGGTAGTCGCATCTAATGTGGCGACAGGGTCAGGCACTGGCGGCGGAACGGTAGTTGCTCAATATGAATACCCAACGGGTCTGGCTGTTTATCTCCAGAACAACGGATGGGGCGCAGGCGGATGGTCTCCAACCATTACTGTCACGGCGGTTAATCCTTTCACGACCACGAGCGGTAGCGGAACAGTTATCGTTACCCAGACCGGGCATGGCATGTACACAAGCAATACGGTCGCATTTCGAGGCGCATCAGCCGTAGGAGGTTTGTCTGCTGCCATTTTGAATTCATCGTTTGTTATTACGGTGGTAGACGCAAACACCTACACAATACAAACCAACGGAAATACCGGGTCTGTTCATGCAACATCCTCCGCTTCGGGCGGTGGCACGGTCACAATATACCCCGCAAACAACGGATCACTTCCTACCCCGCAAACATTAACCAATCCATTCACAACCGTTTCCGGTTCGAATGTGGTTACCGTTACCGCCGGGTCAACTGTTCCTACTCAGTACAGCTCTGTGATCTTTACCGGGGCAACTGCGGTTGGCGGCGTTACGATTAACGGCTATTACATTGTCCAGTCCGTATCGACCTCTGCAAGTTTAAACACTTATACGATCATCGCATCGTCCAACGCCACTTCCGCAGCGACCGGCGGCGGAACAGTGTCAGCCTATTATTTAAATAATCGAGGTTGGGGTTCTGCTTATGTGTCCGGTATTGGTCAGCAGCTCCGTTTATGGTCAAACGATAACTTTGGTCAAGACTTGGTCATTGCTCCTCGTGGTGGTGCTATTTATTACTGGCAAGATTCAAACGGTCTTAGCACTCGGGCGCAGTCATTGCAAAGTTTGGCGAATGCTACAACGATGTACACCACAACCGCAACGTTTTCGAGTGGCGTAAACACAATCACCCTAGCTAACGTGACTAACCTAGTGGATGGGTGTTATGTCAGTGGGACAGGAATCCCGCTGGGTACGGTTGTATCAGGTTCGTATGTTCAGGGTTCAACTAGCGTACCTATTTCATCCACAACCACGGCTGCAAGCTCCGGTACGTACACAGTATCCTATTCAGGGCAATACATCCCGAACTCAACCAATCAAGTTATCACCTCCGCTATTCAGCGTTTTGTGATTGCCTTTGGTGCAAACTCTTATTTACCCGGCGGTCCTGTTTCAACGTTTAACCCTATGCTAGTGCGTTGGTCTGATCAGTCAAATGCATACCAATGGGTTCCTGAATTAACCAACCAAGCCGGTGAATTCACGCTGACCAATGGCTCGTATATTGTTTGCGCCAGAGCAACCCGGCAGGAAATCTTGGTTTGGACTGATTCTGCCCTATACTCAATGCAGTACATCGGTACGCCGTATGTATGGGGTTTCCAAATATTGATGGATAATATTTCCATCATCTCCCCGAACGCATCTATCACGGTCAATAACGTGACCTACTGGATGGGTACGGAGAAGTTTTATATGTACTCGGGTGTTGTTCAAACGCTTCCCTGTGCGTTACGTCAATATATTTTTGATAATATCAACAAGGATCAGGCTTATCAAATATTTGCCGGGGCAAACGAAGGCTACAACGAAATATGGTGGTTCTATTGCTCCCAAAACTCAAATCAGGTGGACAGCTATGTTATTTATAATTATCTTGATCGGGTGTGGTATTACGGCACAATGGCTCGATCCGCATGGCTTGACTCGGGAATCAGACCCTATCCAATGGCGGCTAACTATATCCCCGCCGCAACCTTCACTGGATCAATTACAGGGACGACCCTAACGGTTACCAACGTTTCTTCTGGTAACTTGGCTATTGGTGCGGTATTGACTGGTTCCGGGGTTTCTCCAAATACAACCATTGTTAATTTCGGCACAGCTTCTGGCGGCACAGGAACATACCTTGTAAACAATTCCCAGAACGTTTCCAGTACCGCAATGGCAATCACTGGCAACGTTGGCAGGATTATTTACCACGAGTCAACAGTAGATAACGTGGAAGGGTTAACCCCTATACCGATAGATTCTTTTGTTCAGTCGTCGGACTTTGATATTGGTGACGGTCATAACTTTGGATTTGTTTGGCGCATCCTTCCTGACGTTAACTTTAACGGCTCGAACGTCAACAATCCCGTTGTAACGATGACGGTTAAACCCCGTCAGAACTCCGGTACGGCATACGGTCAGGCTGACAACCCCAGCGTTGTCAGTTCGAACAATTATGGGGTGTCAAGTGTTTATGACATCCAGCAATTTACTGGACAGGTTTACACCCGGTTACGTGGTCGTCAGATGGCGTTCAGGATTGAATCCAACACCCTTGGTGTGGCTTGGCAGCTTGGTTCACCCCGAATAGACATTAGACCTGATGGGAGAAGGTAATGGCTGCACAGAAGAACTCTGTTAACAATATACAGAACCCAACCTCTCCTAACTTGCCTATTGCACCGGTTGAATACTCCCAAGCATTTCAGGATCAATTGAATAACGTTTTACGGCTTTATTTCAACCAAGTCAGTAATAGTTTAAATGGGCTGGTTTTGCCAAGTCTTCCCAGCTCACCGACCGGACTACGGTCTGGTTCTTTATGGTATGACCCTAGCGATAGCAATAGTATCAAATATGTTCCCTAACACAATAGCGAATGGTAATATTACGTAACTTAGTCGAGGTTTAAACATGGATGCAGGCATTGGTGAAATGATGTTGGCGGATGCGGCAGTAGGCGGAGAAGCCGCTGCTGGCGCAGGCACAGCCGTTGCATCAAATCTTGTAGGTACTGTCGCCCCAGCGGTTGCAGATGTTGCTGCCCCCGGGATAAGCACTGGCTTAAACGCACTTGGTGATGCAGGCGGAACGCTTACCGAAGGGGGTGACGCATTGGCTAATACCGTTCCCCAGACAACCTCAAACATCATCAATTCAACCACGCCATTCCAGTACACAGCCCCGCAAATTCCTTCAGGTTCAATTACCGGGCAAACATTAGCTAATTCAACTTCTAGTATCATGAATCCCGGGTATCAAGGAATTGGTAATGTAGCATCACAATCCGCCGATTCAGGAAGCAGTGGTCTTTTTGATGGATTAGGTAATTGGATTAGCAAAAATCCTTGGCTCACCGCAGGTGGGGTTGGTCTTGCTGGTTTACTTGGAAGCTCTATGCTTTCCCAGAACCAATACAAACCGCCCGGGCTACCCAATTACACCGGACCATTAAGTAAGTATTCATTTAATCCCAATTCGTATACCCCATATACAGCCCAGAATAACTTTGGTATTCCTACCGGTGCTACTGGTGGTGAGGTACGTGGTTATGCCCAAGGTGGCATTACCGCACTTGGTGGCTCCAATATGTTCCCCGGAAGTCAACAAAATAACACCCAGTTTAATGTCCCATCGCAAATGCCAAATAGTGCGATGAAGGCTGATTTCGATCCAGAGACCAACCCATATACCGGGGATATTTCTCAGAACATGGCATCAGGTGGTATTACCAGTCTGGGTGCTTACTCGGATGGTGGTCACCTATTAAAAGGACCGGGTGATGGCATGTCGGATGACATCCCTGCCAGAATCGGTCAACACCAAGAAGCTCGGTTAGCTGATGGTGAGTTTGTCATTCCTGCGGATGTTGTATCCCACCTTGGCAACGGGTCAACCGATGCAGGGGCGCAACATCTTTACAAGATGATGGACAAAGTTCGCAAAGCCCGGACAGGAAACCCCAAGCAAGGCAAGCGAATCAACCCTGACAAGTTTATGCCCAAAATGGCTGATGGCGGATCAGTGGATCAATATGCCTCAGGCTTTGGTGGTAGCTCTGCCCCGTATAGTTACGCAGATTTAATGAACCAACTGCGAAACAACCCGTCCGCATTTAAAACTGCCCCAGCGGTTAATCCAAATAATCAATCGCTCGGCATTCAGTCAATTGCCAATAACGCCGCCATCGCTCAGGCTCAGCAAAACGCACAGAATCAAATCGCTGCTGCACAACAAGCTGTCCCGGAAAATTATGGTTCCGATGGTGGACCATGATTGCAAAACATGTCCCGCTTGAGTTTGCGGCGCAGACATGGGGCTTGGTTTCTCCATATATTGAAGAAGCTTTGAAGCATGGCGGTGGTGACTACACCCTAGACCAGATTAAGATGTTTGTTTTGATGGGTCAGTGGATGCTGATTGTCGCCGTTGACGAACAAAACATTATTCACGGTGCTTGCACAGTATCGTTTATTAACTACCCCAATCATCGTGTTGCCTTTGTCACTTCGATTGGCGGAAGACTGATTAGCAGCAAATCGACGTTTAAACAGCTTTGCGATATAGTAAAAGCTAAGGGCGCTACTAAGATTCAAGGCGCAGCAAGAGAATCTATTGCCCGTCTCTGGAGAAGATACGGATTTGAGGAAAGATACGTTACGGTGGAGTATAAATTATGAGCGGCGGCGGCGGTAGTTCAGCACAACCAACCCAACAAACGGTAACCCAAAGTACCATCCCACAATGGTTCCAGCCCACGGCTGATTCTATTATCGGCGCAGGTATGGGTAATACGTTTAACATGACCCAAAACCCTGACGGGACAATGACTCCTACATCAATGGTTGGTTTTACTCCGTTTGGTACAGCTACCGGTCAGACTGATGCAAATGGTAATCCTATCCTTTCCGGTTATAGTCCTTCTGCTCAACTTGCCGCTAACGCAGCTGTGGCAGGGTTTACACCGCTTCAGCAACAAGCCCAAGCAGGCATTGCTGGTTTGCAAATGCCTTCCCAATTTGGTTCTGCGACTGATTTAACCAACCAAGCCGCTCAGGGTGCTTTAGGTTCTGCACAGGCTGCGTATGGATATGGCAATCAAGGTCAGGCATCTGGATTACAGGGTCAACAGCTTGGTGTTCAAGGCGGGTTAGGTTATGGCTCGCAAGCTGCCGGTCTGGCAGGACAAAACATCGGTGTTGGTCAGCAAGGCATGCAAGCAGGCATGTCCTATGGTCAGAATGCAACCAACCCGAATGCGGTTCAGTCATACATGAACCCCTACTTGGCAAGCACTCTTACCCCAGCAATGCAGTTGTTAAATCAACAATACGGGATGCAGGGCGCAGCAGAACAGGGTGCGGCTACGAGCCAAGGCGCTTTTGGTGGAAGCCGGGAAGCACTGATGCAGGGTTTAAACCAGCAGAACGCTAACCTTGCTTCCAATCAGCTCGTATCGAACGCATATAACCAAGCTTACAACACTGCCAACCAGAACATGCAGGCTGCTTCTCAGCTCGGTATGCAAGGTGCGAACGTTGGTCTTGCTGGTCTCCAGAACGCAAATGCTGCTTACAACACTGGGCTACAGGGTGTAAACACTGCATTGCAGGGTACAGCTCAGGGCATGCAGGGCGCACAGGTTGGACTTCAGGGTGTCAACGCAGCGCAGGCTGGGTACGGCTTGGCAGGTCAGCAAGCGACAAACCTTGCCAATATCGGCAACCAACAGCTTCAGGCTCAGGAAGGTATCTACGGTCTCCAGAATCAGACTGGCGCTCAGCAACAACAGCAATATCAGAATGTCCTGAATCAGGCAATCCAGAATTATTCAAACCAACAACAATACCCAATGACTCAATTGTCTAATCTGATGAACCTTGGTCGGGCTACGCCAACACAAACATCAGCTATTAACTATCAAGCCCCTCCTAGCGCGATTTCGCAAATTGCAGGTCTTGGAACGGCTGGAATTGCTGGTCTTGGTCTTTATAACACCATGAACAAAGGGGCAAG
>Ga0316226_1003814_pt1 | contig 12526 bp, 12 predicted proteins | sample TBH18017metaG_FD_206009 | JGI IMG/M metagenome (GOLD analysis project Ga0316226, IMG submission 206009) | Freshwater microbial communities from Trout Bog Lake, Wisconsin, USA - TBH18017 | ecosystem: Environmental > Aquatic > Freshwater > Lake > Hypolimnion/Profundal zone | place: USA: Wisconsin... | reverse complement strand
CAGATAGACGTAGGACTCCGGGCGGCCATCCTCAAAGTAGATGAAGCCAAGCTGGCGGATGGCCACGGGATTGAGGGGGTCCAGGCGGCGAGCCGATTGGTATTCGACTTCGGCCTTGTCGTAATTCCGGGTTTGGAAATCGCGGTCGGCATGGGCCAGGAAACGGCGGGCCCTTGAGGCTTTGGTGCATCCCGCGCTCAAGGCCAGGCAAAGAGCCAGGGCCAGGAGATTGGGCCAGAGACGAAGATTAATTTTCATCATCATATCCGTTCTTTTGATTGGGTGTTTGGGACTTCGGCAACACGAGCATGAGATTCCCATTTGCGCAGAAAGACAAGCAGCAAGAAGAAAGGAATCAAGGACAAAGCAAAAAAAATCGGCCCGCCGTGATGATGGATGGGGGAGTCAATCATGTCGGGGCTGACGTGGACGCAGAGCCAGCCGATGACGAAGACGCGGAAGCCGTTTCTGAGAATGGCGAGCGGAACGACGGCCAGCACCAGGGCGGCGCGGGTCCAAAACCGGCGGAGGAACAAAAAGCCCGCGAGGAAGCCGACGATGAGCAGCACGAGGGTGGAATGAATGCCGCTGCATTCAGGATTGACCCTGAGAGCGCAATGCGAGAGACGCAGAATCAAGCCGTTGCGGGCGACCGGCTCGAAGGCGGCCTTGCAGAACGCTTCGGCCATGGCGGCGGATTTATATTGAAAGAAAGTGTCAATATGATCCTGCCAGGCTCTTGGGAGAGGGACGGCGAAAAGAAGGAAAGCAAGGGGGAAATGGAGGCGTTCCGGGAGCCTGGAACCGAGAATGACCAGGCACACGCCCCATAAACAACAAACGAAGGCCAGGGTCATCAGCGACAAATAATCCTGCGCGGCGGGTTCCCAGCCGGCGCGCCTGCCAAGCGCATAGGCGGCGAGGGCGGCCCCGCCCGCGGCGAACGCGAGGAGCGCGCCCGTCCAGCAAGGACGGGCGGCCTGGAGATTCAACGTGTTTCTAACGGACCAAATCAAATAACCGCTGATGACGGGGATGAGCAGGATGTAAGAGAACAGCTCGCTGTGGAGAGCGAAGGAAACCAGCCGGAACAGGGGCCAGGCGAAGAGGGCCGCCAAGAGACCCGCGGCGACGGCAAGACGCAGGAACAGGCGGCGTGGCGGGCCGGTTTCGAGATGGGAGCCTGGATTCACAAACGGATTATGTTTTCAACTTGACACGTTTGACCCAATCCTGGTTGTCCAGGTACCATTGGACCGTCTCGCGCAAACCGGTTTGGAAGGTGTGGGCGGGAGTCCAGCCGAGTTCTCTTTCCATTTTGCCGGCGTCAATGGCGTAGCGCCTGTCGTGGCCGGGGCGGTCTTTGACAAAGGAAATCAGCCGCCGCGAGGCGCCGCCCAATTGGGGCGCCAAGTCGTCCATGATGTCGCAGACCAGCTCGACAAGGCGGATGTTGGGCCACTCGTTGTGGCCGCCGATATTGTAGCATTGGCCGTCGCGTCCGCGGTTCAGAGCCAGCCAGAGGGCCTGGACATGGTCGAGGACATAAAGCCAGTCGCGGACGTTCATGCCGTCGCCGTAGACGGGGATGGGGCGGCGGAGGCAGATGCTTTCGATGATGACGGGGATGAGTTTTTCAGGGAATTGGCGGGGGCCGTAGTTATTGGAGCAGTGGGTCGTGATGACCGGCAGGCCGTAAGTGTGATGATAAGAGCGCGCCAGGAAATCACTCGCGGCCTTGCTGGCGGAGTAGGGGGAGTTGGGGGCGTAGGGAGTGGATTCCGTAAAATAACCCGCCGAACCGAGGCTGCCGAAGACTTCGTCCGTCGAGACGTGGAGGAAGCGTTTGCCGGCCCAGTTGCCATTCCACGCGGCGCGCACCGCCTCCAGAAGGTTAAAGGTGCCGACAATGTTGGTCTGGACGAAATCGCCCGGGCCGGTGATGGACCTGTCCACGTGCGACTCCGCGGCCAGGTGGAGGACATGCGTGATGGCATGACGGGCGACAAGGTCCATGACGGCATTTTTGTCGCGCAAGTCGGTTTTTTCGAAGACGTAACGGGGGTGGCGTTCGAGGCCTTCGAGGTTTTCCAGGCGTCCGGCGTAGGTAAGGCAATCAAGGTTGACCAGGAGGCGGATTTCCGGTTTATCAATAATATGATGGAGGAGGTTGGAGCCGATAAAGCCGGCGCCCCCGGTGACGAGCAAATTCATGGCAGGGGCCTCCATTGCCGCAGGGAGTCGGCGAGGGCCTCCTGGACGGGGCGCATGGGGACGCCGGCGGCAAGAAGCCTGGAAACGTCAAGGATACAGTTAGAGCGCGGCGTTTTGGCGGCGACGCGGTAGAACTCCCGGTCGTCGGCCCAAAAATCAAAGGCGCGAGGCGGCTTGAGAATTTTCTGGATCATTTCAACCACCTGTCTGGAGGTGACGAAGCCCGGATTGGTGACGTTGTAGACGCCAAAGGGGGCGCGGCGGCGCCACAACTCCAGGCAGGCATCCACGAAATCGGCGCGGTGGGAGAGCGAGTTGACGTTGTCGTAGACCTTGGGGTAATTCTGCAATTTGCTGAGATAATTGCGCGGATTGTCGAATTGATCGAAGGGGATGCGCAAGCGCCAGATGAAATTTTGCCCGACGCCCTGGACGGCCTCTTCGCCGAGGGCCTTGGAGCCGCTGTAAAAGCTGCACGGGGGCCGGCGGAAACTGAAATTCGGCTCGTCGTCCTCGGTGAAGCCGTGAAAAGCGGAGGGATTGGCGCGAAGCAGCGACTGCAACGGGGGCAGGGACAAATCCGGCTCCACGCGAACATGACCTTCGAGGGCGACTTTCGCGCCGGAAAAGATGCAACCGGAAGAGACGTGACCCCAGGGGATGCGCAAGGCGGCACAGACATGGGCGACGGTGGCGGGGAACAAGGCGTTGCCCTGCAATGTGTCGGCGCGGCTGGCCTCGCAGGCATCCACGTTGGGTTTGCCCGTGTAGCCGGCTGCGTTGATGAGGAAATCGGGCTTGGTTCGGCCCAGAAAATCCAGCAACACGGAGAAGCTGGTGTAATTGACTTCGGAGCGCGAAGGGGCGAGGAAGGGCAGGTTTTGCCTGGCGAGCGCGGCGGCAAATTGCTGTCCGATGTAACCCGTGGCGCCTAAGAGAACGATCATATCAGCGTGCCTCCTCCGCCAGGACGCGATGGAGGTAATCGCGGTATTCGCAGTTGGGCATGTTGGCGGCCAACTTTTCCAGGTCAACCCGGCTCAAGAAGCCGCGGCGGAAGGCGGCCTCCTCGGGGCAGCCGATTTTGACGCCCTGCCGTTTTTCTATGGTTTGGACGTAAGCCGAGGCTTCGTGCAAGCTGCTGCTGGTGCCGGCGTCGAGCCAGGCAAAGCCGCGGCTCAGAGTATGGACGCGCAAGAGGCCGCGGCGCAAGTAAGCGACGTTGACATCGGTGATTTCGAGTTCGCCGCGCGGGGAGGGGCGCAGATTCCGGGTTATCTCCACCACCTGGTTGTCGTACAGATAGAGGCCGGGCACCGCATGGTTGCTGCGGGGCTTTTGGGGTTTTTCCTCGATGGAGAGGGCGCGGCCTTCGGGGTCGAATTCGACGACGCCGTAGCGTTCGGGATCGTGGACGCGATAGCCGAAGATGGCGGCGCCCTCGTGAAAATCGGCGAACGCCCGTTTAAAGCCGTCGGCGCCATAGAAAATGTTGTCGCCCAAAATGAGCGTGACGGGGTCGGAACCGATGAAGGATTCGGCGATCAAAAAGGCCTGGGCAATGCCGGCCGGCTTGGGCTGCTCGCGGTATTCGATGGACAAGCCCCAGGAAGCGCCGTCGCCCAAGAGTTGACGGAAACGCGGGAGATCGCGCGGGGTTGAGATCAAGCACAACTGGCGCACGCCGTTTTCGATCAGGGTGGTCAGGGGATAATAGATCATCGGCTTGTCGTAGACCGGCTGCAACTGTTTGCTGGCGACCAGGGTCAGCGGGTACAAGCGGGAACCCGCGCCGCCTGCCAGAATGATGCCTTTGAGCATAAGAAAATTACCGGGACTTGCCGGCGGTTTTGAGTTTGCGCGCGCCGGCGTTTTGCCGCGCGGAAAAGTCCCGCACGTACCAGGCGAAGGCTTCATCAAGGCCTTGAGCGAGGGTGTGCGTGGGCCGGTAACCGAGAAGACGGCGGGCCTGGCCGATGTCAGCCTGGGAATGAAGGATGTCGCCGGGCCGGAACTTGCCATGCCGGGGCCGGCAGGAGCGGACGTGCGCGAAGGCCGAGGCGAGGCGGTCGCGGAGCATGTTGAACAAAACATTCAAGGAAGTCCGCGCGCCGAGGGCGATGTTGTACGACTGGTTGAGGGCGCGGCGGTTTTGGGTCGTGGCGGCCAGAAGATTGGCCTGGACGACATTGGCGACGTAGCAGAAATCGCGGCTGGTGGAGCCGTCGCCGTTGATGAGGACGGGTTCGTTTTGAATCAAGGCCGCGATCCATTTGGGGATGACGGCGGCGTAAGCGCCATTGGGGTCCTGGCGGGGGCCAAAGACATTGAAGTAGCGCAACCCAATGGACTCAAAACCGTAGCACCTGGCGAAGACATCGGCGTAAAGTTCATTGACCCTTTTGGTCACGGCGTAAGGAGAGAGGCAGCGTCCGATTCTCGGCTCCGTTTGGGGCAAAGCGGTCTGATCGCCGTAGACGGAGCTGCTGGAAGCGAAGACAAAGCGTTTGACGCCGTTGAGACGGGAGGCCCACAGGATATTGACAAAACCGTTGACGTTGCTGTCGTTGGAATTGACAGGGTCCTCGACGGAGCGCGGGACCGAGCCGAGGGCGGCCTGGTGCAGAACGTAGTCCACCCCGCGCGTGGCGCGGCGGCAGAGGGACTGGTCGCGAATGTCGCCTTGGATCCAGCGGAAATTCTTCCATAACGCCGGTCCGACGGCTGAACGGACCTGGGCCAGATTGCGAGCGGACCCCGTGGAAAAGTTGTCCAAGCCGGTCACCTTTTGCCGGAGGCGCAGGAGGGTTTCCAGGAGGTTGGAGCCGATAAAGCCGGCGGCGCCGGTGACCAGCCAGGCGGCGGGAGCGGCGGACAGCTTTTCCGTTATTTTTTGGAATTGACTCATTCAAGCCTTGCGAACCTGGCCTTCGCGCGTGGGGATGCCGGCCATGGCGTTGCGCGTATCCACAATGCAATCGGCCCATTTGGCCAGCGCCGCGTAGTCCACGCTGGCATGTTTGGTGGCAATGAGCGCCAGATCGAAACTCCGGATGGTCTTCGCATCCCACGAGACGGACTTGACGCCGGCCCATTGGGGATGCTCGCGAGTCATTTTGATGACCGGAACGTAGGGGTCGTAATAGGAGACCTGGGCGCCGCGCTCCTTGAGCAGGGTCATCAGGACGTAACTGGGGGATTCGCGGTCGTCATCCACGTCGGCTTTGTAGGCGAGGCCGAGGACCAAGACTTTGGCGCCGTTGAGGGCTTTGCGGCGGTCATTGAGGGCCGCGACAACCTGGTGGACGACGTATTCCGGCATGGCGGAATTGATTTCCCCGGCCAATTCAATAAAGCGGGTGTTCTGGACATATTCCCGCGCCTTCCAAGTGAGATAGAAAGGATCAATGGGGATGCAATGGCCGCCCAAGCCGGGGCCTGGATAAAAGGGCATGAAACCAAAGGGCTTGGTTTTGGCGGCATTGATCACTTCCCAGACATCAATGCCCATGGCCGAATAGACGACCTTGAGTTCATTGACGAGGGCGATGTTGACGCTGCGGAAAATGTTTTCCGTGAGTTTGGCGGCCTCGGCCACGCGGCAGGAGGAAACGGGCACGAGGGTTTTGACCGCGCGGCCATAGACGGCCTTGGCGTGTTCGAGGCAGGCGGGGGTCAGACCGCCGATGACTTTGGGAATGGAGGCGACCTTGCTGTTGGGATTGCCGGGGTCTTCGCGTTCCGGGGAAAAGGCGAGGTGAAAATCACGTCCGGCCTTCAAGCCGGAGCCTTCCTCCAGGACCCGGCGGAGGTCTTCATCGGTCGTTCCGGGGTAAGTGGTTGATTCCAGCGACACCAACAGACCCTTGCGGATGTGCGGGGCGATGCTCTTGCCGGTTTCGAGGATGTAGGAAATATCCGGCTCGCGGTTTTTGTTCAAGGGTGTGGGGACGCAAATAATGACTGCCTCGACCTCCCTGACCCTGCTAAAATCAGAGGAGGCGGAGAAGGTTTTTGCCTTGACCGCCTGGGCGATGGCGGAGGATTCGATGTGTTTGATGTAGCTGCGCCCGGCCATGAGCGCCTTGACCTTGGCTTCGTCAATGTCCAATCCCAGGACCGTCGTGTCCGACCGGGCGAACTGGAGGGACAACGGAAGCCCGACATAACCGAGACCTACAATGGCAATTTTCATAAATTCAAGACTCCGAAATTCCGCACGGGGATGTATCAGGAGTTTCGAGGAGAATCAACGCAATTCGACAAAGCCCTTTCATCCCGTGAACATGGCGGCGTTATGCAACACGGGAGCGGGCGGCGCGCTTCATTTTCATCAGGCGGGCCAGGGTGGCGATGTAGCCCAGGGCGAAGGTGAACAGGTTGCGCTTGGTCTTGCCGGCCTTGCGCTTTTCAAAGACAAAGGGGATTTCCTTGATGCGATAGCCGGGATGGGTCATGGCAAGCTTGACGAGGATTTCTTCCACGATGTCGAAGTGGTTGCAGGCGAGATGGAGGGCGCGCAAGTCGTCGCCGCGATAAAGCCTGAAACTGTTGGAGACGTCGTAGCATTTCAACCCCAGCGCCATGCGGAAGACGACGTTGACCATGAGGCTCATAAAAATGAGGATCGCCGGGTTTTCCGTGTGCCCGCCCTTGATGTAGCGTGAGGCGATCACCAAGTCGGCCTGCTGGCGCTGTTCCCAGAGCTTGGGCAGGAAAAGGGGGTTGTGCGAGCCGTCGGAGTCCATGAAGATGACCCATTGGCCCGCGGCTTCGCGCAAGGCGGTGCGGATAGCGTGGCCGTAGAGGGGGCCTTTCTCGCGGGGGACGCAGCGAACGCCGTGTTTGCGGCAGACCTCGGCGGTGTTGTCGCGGGGCTGCTGGGTGTCTATGACGACGATGTCGAAGGCGGCCCCCATCGCGGTTGCGGCCTGGCGCAAGGCCGGGAGAAGCATCTCCAGGTTGGCGGCTTCCTCGTAGGCCGGAAGGACGATGGTCAGTTCGGGATTGGGGGGAGTGTTTATAGGGAGGCCCTCGGTTTCTTTAATTTCAAGTCTGGAAAGGATTCGCGGGCCAATTCCCAGATGGCGGAGGCGAAATTGACGCGGGGCCGCCAGTGCAAAAGCTCTTTGGCCTGGGAGATGTCCGCCGCGAGATACTTCGGCTCAAACCGGGCGTAGTCGCGCGCGCCAAAGTTCAACCGGACGTCCAGCCCAAGTTGTTCGACCACGTCCCGGACCAGTTCTTTGAGACAGACCGTACTGCCGCTGCCAAGATTGAAGACATGGGTGCCAGGCCCCAATTCCGGCTTCCGCAACACGGCCTGCGTGATTCCGCGCGCGATGTCCTGGGCGGCGCAGTGATCGCGGATCTGATCGCCGGGGGAAAGATCGAACGGTTTTTGCTCCGCCGCCGCCCGGAGCAGCGAGGGAAACAACCGCGTGCTGGTGTCGCCGGGGCCGGAAAAGGAAAAGGGGCGGAGCACCACCAGGGGCACGCCGAACTCCGCCGCGGCCGCCCGCATGAGCATGTCGGCGGCGGCTTTGCTTGCGCCGTAAGGATGCTCGGTGTCCAGGGGGTCGCTTTCCCGCAATTTGCGGCCCTGGTCGCGATAGCTCAAGCCGGTGCTGATGTAAACGAACTGGCAGCCTGGGATTTTGGAAACGCTTTCGCAGAGGCCGAGGCTGACATCCACGTTGAAGCGGATCAATTCAAACCATTCGGGGCGGGGGAAACGCATCCCGCTGGCGGCGCAGTGGATGAGGCTGGTGGGTTTGAACTCCTGGATGACCGCCGCCACCTCCTGCCGGGAAAAGAAATCCACCCGCTGGTATCGAACGCGGTCGAACTTCATTTCGGGAGCGGAGTTGGACCGCAACAAGGCCAGCGTCTCGATCTTGGAACTGCCGGCGATTTCTTGCAAAAAATTGCGCCCCAGGGTGCCGGTGGCGCCCGTGACAATGAACCGATGGCCTTGCCCTTCGTCAGGGAATGGGGTCATAAATCAATCGCTGGTTTTTCTAGCGTCACAGGCTGCGCAAAGTAACGGGCGGCGGGGGATTATTCAATCGCATTTTTCGGCGCAAGGTTCGCGCCAGGACTCCCCAACCGCGACGTCCGGCCCCCAGAACGGTGGCGGCGCCGCGTTGGGCGATCCATCTCCCGGCGGCCGGGGCGGGGTTCACGGCGTACGCGTGACGCGCGGCCTCCCAAACCGGGATGTCCGCCGCGGAATCTCCCGCGTAATCAAAGCCGCCCCGCCCAAACCTTTTGACCAGCAGCGCCGCCTTGGCCGCGCCCTTGAGATTCGTTGCGCCATCGCTTCCGATGGCCTCGTCAAACACCTTCAAGTGGGCGGCAATGGCGTCGGCGATAAGTTGGTCGGAGGCTGTGACCAGAAGGACTTTGCATCCGGCGGCCTTCCGTTGAGCGATCAAGCGGAGAACATCCGCGTTGTAAGGGAGCGATGCCACGGGGAGAGGAGCGGCCTGGCTGATCCGCCTTTTCATCCAGGGTCTTCCGCGCCAGAACCCCAGAAGGATTCCAGCCAGCCGAAAAGGATTGTGGAAGAGCATTTGCGCCGCCGCTTCCCAGGAGCCATCGGAGTGGATCAACGTGCCGTCCAAATCCACGCAGAGAGGGACTTCGCCGCCCGCAGGCGGGCTGGGAGAAACATTGGGAACGTTCATTGAGAACCGCCGTTAGTACTGATAGCGCAGTTGAAATCCGACCTGGCTGCTGGAATAAGCGAAATTGCCCTGGCTGCTGGAATTCTCGCTGTAACTGTAGAAGGCCGAAGCGGTCAGACGCTGCATCAACGCATAGTGCAGGCTTGCCCCCACAAAAGAATAAGAGTCGTTGCGGACGACGCTCAAGGGCGTGACCGGCGGATTTCCGTAGTAGGATCCTGGCAACGCAAAATTCGGTTCGATGTTGATGTAGGACGCGCTCGTGTAGCCGCCGGATAACATGACCCCAAGTTTGGTGGTCAGGCGATGTTGAAGCCCCAGGCTGAGGACGGTGGAGACGCTGTCCTGATTGGTGAAGAAGGAGGGGACGGCGGTTCGCGCCGCGGTAATGGTGAGGACAGTCGAATCGGCGAGGAGGTAGCCGGCCGAAACCGCGAAGACCGGGGTGACAAGCGTTGGCGCATTGGCGCCCACAAACTGCTGCTCCTCGACCCCGCCGCTCAGGTTGAGAGAGAGCCTTTGGCCGGGATGAAAGCCGATGACCCCTTGAATTTCCTCGAAATCAATGTTGGCGCTGTGGCTGACACTGTCGTATCCGCCGCTGGCGGCCAGGCCGACGCTGAGTTGGGGGAAGAATTGGTAATTGAGACCGCTGGAGCCGGACCATGCTTCGACATCATTAAACTGGGAGGTGTAGCGGAGCGATTGCATGGCTCCCGCGAAGAAGGACAATTTGCTTCCCAGTTTGCGCGAGGCGGCCAGCGAGGTGCCATATCCGACCTGCGAAGTCTGTGTGCCTGTCTCGACCAGCGGCGCGGAGGATTCGGAATAAGTTTGGGACAAGCCGAACAGCCAGTCATGCCATTCCGCGCTGCCGGAAAGGGAAACAAACTGGCTCGTCGAGTCGCTGTAGCCTGAGCCGGAATAAAAGGCGGAGGAGGCTCCGTAATTCAAAGCCCACCGGCTGCCCAAATTGACGGCGATACCCTCGGTAAGCGTGTTGACAATGGTGCCGTTATGCCGCCCCGGCTGGCTGCCGATGCCGGATTCAGACAGAAACGAATATCCGGCGTAAGGATGAAAGTCGAACGGCCCCCAGCGCAGAAGACCGCCGGAGGATGGGGCGGGCGCGCCGCCAAAAGCCGAGGCGCCGCCAAAACTGCCGGTTCCCATCAACGGCGACCCGATCATGCCGCCGCCGGGCGCGTTGGGGCCGGTCATGTCGGACATGTTGGTGAGGACTCCCGGCTGCGTCGGAACGGGCTGCGGCCCGAATTGATTGGTCAGCGCGGGCCAAAGAATCGGGGCGGGGTTGGCTGGGATGTTGGTTTGGAGGAGCGGGGATTCAAGCTGGCCGGGGGCCGCGTTGGTGTCAGGCGGCGTTTGAGCCGAGGCGGCAAAGCCCGTCAGAATGCAAACGGCCCAGGGAATCCCGCGATGCATGATGGTTTTCATAATGGCATTTAGTTTTGCAAGCCGGGGTGATAGAACAACTTAACATACACGTAAGCCGCGCCTTCGCTGATCATTTCTTTCACGCCCTCGCTGTATTTCCACCACCGGCGGGCATCGTAGTCTTGATTGGCCACCGAGACAATGCCCACGGCGATGTCCGGCCCAAGGGCTTTCTGGTAAAGAAGGCGGCTGCGGCGGGCGTGGGTGGAGAGGGTCACGACGTTGATAGCGCGGACATTTTCATGATTGGATTGCAGCCATTTTCGGAGGGCGACGGCGCTGGCGAAGGTGCGGTCGCGGCGCGCTTCATACGCCGGGACGGCCGCAATCTCCTTGCGCTGCCCCACCATTTTTTGGAGCCGCTCCGCGCCCCATCCGGCGTAGGTGTCATTGAGGTCCATGCCCGCCCCGTTGCGTCCCCGCACGCCCGTGACAAGCAAAAGCCGGGCATGGCCGGCCTGAAACTCCTTCCAACCTTCGAGGAGGGCGTAATCGGGAAGCCAGCCTTCGACCACCAGCACCGGGGCGTCCACGCGGTCCGTAACCGCCAAAAATGGTTCGCTGCCGTAGAACACGGCGGCCCACAAAGCGGCGGCGAGGGCCAGAACAACGAGCCAGCCGCGCGGGGAAAGCGTCCAAACCTCTTTGCGCCGGAAAAGGCCGCCGCAGGCTGCGCGGCCCGGGGTTGTCATGGTGTTCTTGTCCATGCGGTTACTTCCCGCGGACGGGGTTCGACGCGGCGGCGGCGTCCGGGAGAGTCTGGTTGGAGGTTGCGAGCAGCAGGCTGGTCAGGGCGTGGAACAACTGCGACTGGGGCCAGCGGAGGAACGGCAGGGTGTGTTTGATTCCGCCGGCGTACACGCGGGTGACAAAATGGCCGTCGGGCAACTGATAGTGTTGACAAACGACGCGTGCGAGCCTTTGCGCCAGTTCCCATGCTTCGGGAATATCATCCCGCAGCACGACGCCCAGGTTGATGGATTCGGCAAAATCGTACATTTCCAGCCGCACGATCTGCGCGCGGGGTTTGACGGCAAACGACCTGGGCAAGCCATCCGGCCCGAACAAAGCGCGGCGATAGTAGTCGAATCCTTTTTTAATGGCCCCGGCCACGGCATCGCTGCCGAGGCGGCGATTGAGTTTGGCAAGGTTCTTCAAAACGAAGCAGGTGTGAAAATGGTCAATGAAGCGTTCCCCCTCATGGTCCAGAGCGTAAAGCCAGGAACCGTCGGATTGCTGGTTTTGAAGGATGAAATTGAGATTTCGCCGGGCGCTTTCCATGCAGGCCGGCTGGTTGAAGCGATTTGCAGCCTCGAACAGGACCATGGCGCGATAGGCGCTGGCATTGACCACCTGGCTGTTGTCGGTCGGCGAATAACTGGCGGCCGCGGCGTCTCCCGAAGTGGGCGTGTCGCGCAAGTCACGTTGAACAAAGCGGGCGATGGACCCGGCGGTTTCCAAAAAGCTTTTGTCGCCGGTGAGATCAAACAATTTCAAGAACGCTTCAAAGCAGTAGGGCGTGGCGGTGATGAACGGCGTGTTTTTTTTCCACAAACCGCGGTGGTGCTGCCAATCGAACGGGTATCCCCAGCAAGGGCCGCTGTAACCGGGAATGGCGCGACCCAACAAATCGCGGGCCAGCCCCAGCGCTTTTTGCAAATGGGCCTCGTTTCCGGTCCGTTGGTAAAGATTGGCAAACGCCAGGATCAACTGGGCGTCGGCCGTGGCAAACCGCTCTTTTTGAACGAACATTTTCCGCCAGCCCGGACAAAGAATTTCCATGCCAATGACGGGAGCAACGAAGGGCAGGCCCAGGACGGGGTGGCGGTAGTATAAACGGCGCGAAAACAAGCCGTAAGCCGTTCCCCCAAGATCATAAGGATCGTAGCTGGCATACCCGGCGCTTTCGAGCCATGCGACAAAGGCCTCGACCGCGCGCCCGACTTCCTCCGACTCATTGGGAAGCCGCTCCATCAGTTCTCCCACAGGAAATTTCCGCGACTGGCCGCACATTCACGCATAGTGTCTATTACCGGCCATTATTCATGGATTTCCCGGCGTTGCAAGAGGGAATCACCGGACAAGCGGTTGACTCACGGATTGTTTTCGCGGGCTTCCGGCACTTTGAAAAGCGTGAAGTTTTTGGTCTGCTCCACGACCTCCAGCCG
>Ga0316226_1003803_pt1 | contig 12545 bp, 9 predicted proteins | sample TBH18017metaG_FD_206009 | JGI IMG/M metagenome (GOLD analysis project Ga0316226, IMG submission 206009) | Freshwater microbial communities from Trout Bog Lake, Wisconsin, USA - TBH18017 | ecosystem: Environmental > Aquatic > Freshwater > Lake > Hypolimnion/Profundal zone | place: USA: Wisconsin... | reverse complement strand
GCCAGGGTTTGTACGAAACCGCAGGCGGCACCAACTTCTTCTTCCATGGCGGCGTGGCCAGCAATCAATCTTCCGTGGTGACCTTTGATCGGGCGACGGAAGTCGAGGCTACCGACATCATGGTGGCCGAGGGCGACGTGACGATTCTGGACCACGGCCACATCTGGCGCGGCACCAATTTCATCTACAATCTCAAAACCGGCGACGTGCGGGCGGGGTGGTTCAAAACCATGCAGTCGCCCTACTCGATCTCCGGCCAAAGCATGGCGGGGGTCAGCAACCAGGTCCAGACCGCCACCAACGCGGTCATTGCCACCGATGATTATCAGAAACCGGTGATGACCATGCACGCGCGGACCATCACCATCGCCCCGGGGGATTACATCGAGGCCCATCAGGCGACCCTGTACATGGGAAAAACGCCGGTTTTTTACTGGCCCTATTATTACAGGAGCCTCAAGGATCATCCCAACAACTTTGAGTTCGTGCCCGGCTACCGCGGCATTTTCGGGCCGTATTTGCTCAGCGCCTACAACTGGTATGGGAACGGGTTGGTGGATGGAACGATTCACCTCGACGAACGGGAGAGGCGCGGCCTGGCGGGCGGCCCGGACTTCACGCTGCACATGGGCAATTGGGGCCAGGCGGCCTTCCGTTACTACTACGCGCGCGACCAGGACCCCCAGGCCGACAATATCGGCGCTCCCCATCTGGGCCAAAACCGGCAACGCGGCCAATTCTACTATGAGGTTTATCCCTCCTCCAATGTCACCGCGAAGGTCGTCGCCAACTATCAAAGCGACCCGCTGGTGATTCGTGATTTCTTCCAGGGCGAATACAACAAGAACGTCGAACCCGCTTCCTTCGGCGAAGTCACGGACCTCGGTCGCAATTGGGTTCTGGACGGGATGTTCCAGCCGCGCCTGGTCAATTTCTTTGAAACGGTCGAGCGTCTGCCCGACTTGAAATTGACCGGCTTGCGCCAGGAAGTGGGCGCCACGCCGATTTATTACGAGAGCGAAACTTCCGCCGGCTATTTTGAGCGCGCCTTCTCGGAGACCAATGTCCCCGTGCCGTTCACCAATGACACGTTGCTCCCCAATGGCATGGGTTACGACATCACCTACGGAACAAGGGGCGGCCACCCCAGTTACGAGGCGGGACGGGCGGACACGTTCCATCAATTCACCATGCCGGAGACATTTTTCGGATGGCTCAACATCACGCCCCGCATCGGCGGACGGGGGACCTACTACAGCGATGTCGAGGGAACGCAAGCCCGCACCAATGAGCAAGGCCGCGGCATCTTCAACACGGGCGTGGATGTTTCATTCAAGGCGTCGCGGGTTTACAGGGACGTGGAAAGCGACTTTTGGGACGTGAACGGATTGCGCCACATCATCGAGCCGGATTTCAATTACGCCTACATTCCCACGGCCTCCTCCCACGTGCCGCTGTTCGATTACCAGGCGCCCGGCCTGCGCCTGGCGCCCATTGATTTCCCGGACTACAATTCCATTGACTCCATCCGGAGCGAGAACGTTCTCCGCCTGATGCTCCGCAACAAATTGCAAACCAAACGGCGCGACGGCATCGAAGATCTGGTCAATTGGGCCGTCTATACGGATTGGAACCTGAACCCCGGCACCAATCACACCTTCGCCGATTTGTATAACGACCTGGATTTTCGTCCGCGCTCCTGGATCACGTTCAATTCTTCAACCCGCTACGACCTGGCCGACAGCCGGTGGCGCGAGGCCATCCAGCGCGTATTCATCCAGCCCACCACGGCTTTGAGCCTATCGGCGGGCTATTACTACCTGATGAACAACGATCCCGAATTCCAGAGTTATCCCGGCCAGTCCCTGCCCGGCCACAACCTGGTTGATTTTAGTCTTTACTATCGGTTCAATGAGAACTGGGGCGCTCACATCGCCGAACGCTTTGAAGCCGAGAATGGCACCATGCAGGAGCAACTTTACTCCATTTACCGCGATCTCCGAAGCTGGACCGCCGCGATGACCTTCCGGATCAATCAAGGCGCGGGCCAGCCCGCCGATTTCACCGTCGGCATCACCTTGTCCCTCAAGGCCTTTCCGCGCTACAAGATGAACAGCGACAACAACCGGCCCAACCAGCTTTTCGACAGCGTCTCCAAACCCAGTCTGATGGACGATTATTAGCGCGCCTGGATCAGCGCCCGGAATCTGTCTCCGAGATGTTCCGGATGCGCCAGTGTCTGGAATTGCCGGGTTCTTTTTCCGTCCCACGGTTCAAAAGTCCCCGGGGTTGAGACCGTCCGCGCAAAAATTTCTGTCAAGAACTTGGATTGCCGTTCCAGCCCCTCCGTTCGCAAGCCTGCCGCCGCTCCGGCTTCCATCAGCGCGGAAAAGTTCACATCCGCCGTCAAATCCTGTTCGCCCGGCCGGCTCAAAAGATCGCCGTCCGGATGGTGCCGGCTGAACGCCCGCAAAGTCCCTTGGGCGCGCTCCGGTTGAAGCCGTTCTCCGTCCGTCAGGCCGTAATCCATCGTCAACAATTTTCCCCGCCCCAGCCTGGAGGCGGCGGCCCGCCACCACGCGTCCGCGGCCGGGCAAACTTCAACCATGAATCCATCGGGCAAAACCCCGGCCAGTTCGCCGGACGCCTGGGGCAAATGCCCCGCCAATTCCGCTCCGGGAGCGTGCCACTCCCACGCCAATGCCCCGTCCCGCGCCGTCACGCGCCCTTCCCGCCATTGCCGCCGGGGAGCGCTCCAAGCCAGGCGATGGACGGGCAGGGCATCCAGAAACTCGTTGGAGAAAATAATCCCGGCAACCTCGCCCTCGTCCCATGATTCAAGGCCGGGCGCCCATCTTACTTTGGTTGCCCAGGAATCCAGGGTTTCCTCCTGCCAAACCCGCCGCGCCGGCGACGCATCCAAAAGCCAATACTCCAGGCGCTCGAACAAATCGGGCCGCCGCCGCCTGGTCCACCCCAGAATATCCGCCGCCAGCATTCCGTTATGCGGCCCTGCCTCGATGAACAGGACGCTTCCGTCCGGGCAATCCGCGTCCATCCATTGGGCAAACTGGAACGCGAGCAACTCGCCAAAAAGCGGGCCAACGCTCACGCTCGTGAAAAAATCGCCCCCGCGCCCGATTTCCCTCCTCCGCTCATAATAGCCCAGACCCGGCGCGTACAAAGCCAGTTCCATGAACCGGGCAAAGGAAATGGGACCCCGCGTCCGGATTTCCTCTTGAATCTGCCGGGCCAATTTATTCAAGGCGCATTCCATTTTTTGCCGGTCTTAAATCCGCATCCATGAACTTTACCGTCCGGGCACGAGTGAAAATCAAACCTTTTTGTTCGCAAAATCCCAATCAAAGCTGTAAATTACCGGCCATGAGCGTGGAACAACTTGAATCCCAGGTGCTGGCGTTGCCGCTGGCTCGATGAACATCGGGACGAAATCGAGCAGCCCTCTGTCTTGGTTCGTGCTCAGGAAGGCGAAATCCGCCAACGCCTCGCCGAAATGGAGGCCGATCCCGCCATGCGCATCCCGTTCACCGAAACCGACGCCGAAAAAATGTTCGGCGAATTCGCCGATGTCCGTGCTCAAAAGACATCCTCTCGTCACCGCTGATATTCCCGGCGTTTTGCACGCCAGCCGCGACATCGAAACAGTCCTCGCCGAACGGAGGCGGCATTTCCGTGGCTAAAATTCTTTGTTCCAGCCGCTTCCAGTATGAACACGAACTGCTTGAACGGGGCGCGACCCGCATCGCCGGGGTGGATGAGGCCGGGCGCGGGCCGCTGGCCGGGCCGGTCTTCGCGGCGGCGGTGATGTTTCCCGCGGATTGGTTGCGCCACGGTCTGCCCGCGCCCCTGCTCAAGGTCAACGATTCCAAACAGCTTTCGCCGGATACGCGCGAGAAACTGTTCGCCGAACTGACTTCGCGTCCCGAAATCCATTATGCCGTCGCGCGCGTGGACGCGGCGATGATTGACGAAATCAACATTTTGCAGGCGACCCATCGCGCGATGAACCTGGCCCTGGCGCAGTTGCATCCGGCGCCCGAACACGCGCTGGTGGACGGCCTGCGGGTCAAGTCGCTGGCGTTGCCGCACACGGCCATTGTGTCCGGGGACGCGCTGAGCTACTCCATCGCCGCCGCCAGCATCGTGGCCAAGGTGAGCCGCGACCATGAGATGCTGGAAATGGACCGGATGTATCCCGGCTATGGATTCGCCCAACACAAAGGCTACGGGACGGCGCAACACCTGGCCGCCATCAAGACCCTGGGCGCCTGTCCGATTCACCGCCGGTACTTCGCGCCCCTGCGGACGGCGCGGGAGAAGCGGCCTGATTGAACGTGTTAATAAAAGTGGTTGGGCCGCGTCACCCGGCCTTGCCGCGGGTTCGTTGCCGGTAAATCCGGCACACTTCGTCGAACACCTGTTCCACGGTAATTTGCTTCATGCACCGGTTGTCGCGGCAGGTGGATTGGCGGTTGTTGTAAGCGTTCACGCACGGACTGCAGGAGATGCCCGCCCAGAGAGACAGATTGCGCGGGGACGGAGCCGCGAACAATGCCGGGGTTTCAGGCCCAAAAAGAGTGACGACATGGATTGGAGTCAACGTGGCGAAATGCGCCGGACCGCTGTCATTGCTAACAAGAATTTCGGACAGCGTGTACAAGACCAATAATTGCCGGAGAGTGGTTTTCCCGGCAAGGCAGGCGCATCGAACGCTGTTGACCTGAAGGGCCAACGACTCAATCTCACGCGCTTCATCCGGGGCTCCTGTAAAAACAATCTGGATTTCCGGAAATTCCGCCAGCAAGCGATTGGCCAGTTGGACATATCGTTCGCGGGGCCATTGCCGCAGCGGAAGCAAATCGCTGGCGTTGGGATTGAGCAGAATGATTGGCATCCTTCGGTCTTTATGCCGGGGCAGCATCATTTCCACCGATTCGATCTCTCCGGTCTTCGGCGCAAAAACAGGAACATCAAACGCCGCGTCAGGCGGCGCGAAATCCAACACGGGCAGTTTTGCCGGATCCTGAGTCAGGGCCTCCGTCAGAATGCGAAACGTGGTTGTCGTGTGCAAACGGGGATTGTAACAGAGCTTGTGCGTCATCAGGTCGCCGCGGTATGGGCCGCCGCCAAAGAATGCGTGAAATCCAACCCGTGTTTTCGCGCCGCTTAAGAAGGCGATTGCGGCCGAGCCGCGCGAAAAGAATTCCATGTCAACAACCGCGTCGAGCTTCAATTTTCGCAGGCGGCCCATGGCCTTCAAAGCGCTGAAGCCCATGCGAAGGAAGCCGCGGGGGCAAATGGTGATGACATTCCGCGACGGAACAAGCTCCAGCAAGTCGAGAACGACCCGGTTTTCCTCGAAGACCACGAAATAAACATTTTCGCGCCCCGCCATCTCAATGGCGCGGCGAATCGCGGGAACAGCCAGCACTGTCGAACCCTGCTCCGCAAGCTTGACGAATAAAATGCGCCGCGCCAGCGCGGGGCCTGGAAGCGGTCTCCGGCAAAAAAGCATTCTGGCCACTGTCAAACAGAAGCACAGGGGCGCGCCCGCGTATCGGTCCATTCGTTGAAGGAATCGAACATTCATCGGCCAGGCATTAAATTTTCAACGGTTTCCCGCCCGCTTTGCATTTTCTCACTCGCACATCCATACGACAACACTGTCCTTGTTATCAAGCAAAATCTGGCGCGCGGTCCGCGACCATGTCACCTTCATCGGCCTGCCGAATCGCCTTTCAAACTGGCGGAACAGGGAATTGCAGTCGGTGTTGGTTGTTTTGGAAGCGACCGCCACCAAAGCCAGCCTCAGGCCCGGTCCTGTTTGAGTTGGAATCCGGCCGTTGGACCAGACTTGTTGTTTAACTATTCGCTTGATATAGTAGGCGAACACCCCTGATGAGTTGTCGTCGTTCAGCACGACAAACTGCCCGTCTCGGCCTGCCAGTTGGCTTGCCTGGACGAGGACGCTTCGTATCCCCGGCCCCTTGATTTCACGGATGCGCATCACGATATCGCGCCCCATGCCGCCGATGGCGCACATCAGCAGCGCGAACGCCGCGAGACAATAGCAACGCCGGCGCTTTTCACAAGCCATTTTGTCAATCAAGTACTGCGCGCCTTCCCCGGCGAAGAGGCATATTCCCGGCCCCAAAAAAATGCAAAGGCGCGGATTTTGCAGGTACGGATACTTGTGAAAGAACGCCGCGGCCAGCGACAAAACTTGCGGGGCCACGAACAATGCCCATACCCACCGGTTGCCGCGGCGCCAATAGACCACCAACCCCGCCAGCCACAACGCGCACGTCAGCGACGAGCCAAAATGGTTTTCTCCGGCGGGCCATGCAAATCCCCGCCCCGTATGCGCGGTCAACAGCCACAGGGGAATTTTCCACGGCTGACTCGGCGGATAGCCCCCCTTCCAGGCGTCCGCCAATCCGTTGCCCTGGCTGGCGAGAAGCCCGGGCCGGATATTCAGCTCGTACAGGAAGAATGCGCTCATGGCCGCAAGGGCCATGAAAGCCAGTCCCGCCGAGACGTTTCGCCACCCTAATTTTCCAGATGCATCCAATGCTTCATTGGAAATCAAACATGTCTTGGCCAGACACGCCGTGAAAATGAGAGCCGCGGCGCCAATGATAAAAACCGAGGTGTAAGAGAACCAGACAAACACGGGAGCGCAAAGGCAAAGAGCGGCCAGATAACGAGCTTTTCGTCCGTCGAGCAGCCATCGCAACATCAACCAGAGCATCACGGTGGCCACAAGCAGGTCAATCGTGTATCCCTTGACGCGTGTTCCTTCAGTTATCGGAACATGCGTGACGCAGAAAATCGCCCAAGCCACCCACCTTGCCGGTCCCTGGAGCGCCTCACGGCAAATCAAGCCAAACATCGCCATCGCTCCGATTCCGGCAAGAAAAGGGATCAGGCGCACAGCCCAATCATTTTGAAACAGGGAATCGAGAAATTTCGTCATCCACAAAAACATCGGCGGCGAAACGTTTGAGTAGCTCAACGGGTCCAGCAATGCGGCATATCCGCGCTCCATGACGCTGCGCATGATTCCGGACTCGTCTCCCGTAAGCTCGAAATGAAGCCCAAACCGCACCATGCGCCACGCCAGCCCGCCGGCAACAGCCATCAGGAACCACTGGTTGATCCGATTGCGCCCGTCGTTGCCGAGTCCCATGCATGGGATGGACGATTTCTCAGCGGTCATGATTGGGCGCAACGGCATATCGCATCGTTTCCGGGCAATTTTGGGTGAGAGGTTCTCTTTTTACGAGCGCCTTTTTTGACGCGGCGGACCGGGCGGGCTAGAAGCCGCGCAAATCCGTGCTGTTGCGCCTGGGCAGGCCGGGCGCGGGGACGCGCTTGAGCACGAGATATTCGATGCCGTTCTTCTCGCAGTATTCGCGCTTGGCTCCCTTGTCGCCGTCCTCGTTCACGGCGTAAATGTCCGGCTTCAATTTTTGAATTTCCGGATCGGCGTCCAGCCAGCCGTTGCCGCTGGAAATCAACGCCTGCTTGACAAACCGGATTGAGCCGGCGACATAGCGCCGTTCGTCCTGCCCCAACAGCGGATGGCCTTCGCCCTTGAGCAACCGGATGTTCGCGTCGTGGCCTATGATGACATACAGATCGCCATAAGCGCCGGCTTCCTCGGTGAATCGGACATGGCCGGAGTGAAGCCAGTCGTAACAACCGGTGACAACCACTTTTTTTCTGCCGGGCGCGGACGGCATCGGCGGCGGTTCGGGAAAACCCGCCAACTCATCGGTTTTGAAGACGCGCCAGGCGATTTTGTTTTCGCGGGCAAACTTTTCGCGCGCCGGGCGCGAGGCCGTCTCAACGTCCGCCCAGACATCCGCGCCCAGACTGGGAATTTCCGGCGGCGAATCGGGCGGGCTTTTGCTCCCCAGTGGAAGGACTCTGCTGACGTAACGCACGGCGTTCAGAAAGTACAATCGTTCCGCCAGCGGGAATATCGGGGCTTTGCCGGTGAACTGCCGGATCGCGTTGTCCGTCCACAGCAGCAGGGTAAGCTCGCCGAGTTTCGCGGCTTCCTCGAGGAAACGCAGATCGCGCGACCGGATGTTGTCAAATCCGCCGGAGACGATGACTTTTTTTTGAGAACTCATTTTGGAGCAACGCGGACGCTCACTTTGAACGCGCCGGGAACAGGTTCATTCGAGACGACAATCAAGTATCCGCCGCCGCAGCCGGAATACATCGCGCCCGGAAACTGCCGCTGATACGCTGCGAGCCATGACATCAAATCCACGCGGAGCAGCGGATGCCGGACGGTATGCGGCAGAAGCGTCTCCCAGCATTTCATGTTTAAATTGAGCGATGCGCCGAGCGCCTTCGCATCCATTCCGACGATGGCGTCGTAGCAATCTTTCCCGGACTGGCTGAGACGCGCCACCCATTTGGGATCGAGATTTTTGATCCCCAGCGGATTGTAGCCATCGGGCCGCGGCTCGACGGGAATCAGATGCAAAACGTTTTCCAGCCAGCGGGCGACTTTCGGACTGTTGCACGATTCGATGCGCGCGGGAAAAACGCCGCCGTGAACCTTGAAGTTGTAATCCAGCCGGTTCACGCCCGGATAAACCAGTCCGATCATGTCCTGCGAACCGCTGGGTTCGGCTTTGCCCTTGTTTTCCGCCTCGTAAAGTTCGCGAGCCAATTCTTCCGGGGGGCGATCCGGCAATTTGCCCTTCCAAAGCTTCATCGCGGTGGCGCGGGTGCCGCTGGCGATGCCGGAACGGTCCATCGGACGAAAATCCGGCTTGATTTGCACCACGACCATGGAGCCGGGCGGCTTCGGGTTATGCCGCGAAACGAACGGCTGGTCAATCCAGCCGCCCGCAAGCTGCAGGCGGTGGGGAATGGAACCCAGCAGTTTCCAGATGGTCTTCATTCAAGAGATGGCGCCGATTTAAAATCGCCGTTGACATTTTTCAAAGTGAACCTTTAGTCTCAATTCATTATCCGTGATCCAATTGAACTATGAAACGCCTCATTATCGCAACCCTGATTCTTATGACCGCATCCGCAATGAAGACCCAAAGTTTAGACGCCGCGACATTCGGCAACGATGTCGCGTTTTTGCAAGCCCACACGGATATTATTGTGCTCAGCAATGCGAATGGACTGGCCAAGGCGGCCATCGCTCCGGCCTGGCAGGGCCGCGTGATGACCAGCACGGCCGGGAATGACGCGGGCCGCGGTTTTGGCTGGATTAACCGCGAGTTGATCGCCTCCGGCAAACGGCTCCCCCATATAAACGCCTTTGGCGGCGAAGACCGGTTTTGGATGGGGCCGGAAGGAGGGCAGTTTTCGATCTACTTTGCCAAGGGAGCGAAGTTCGATTTGGCGAACTGGTTTGTGCCCGCGCCCCTTGACACGCTCCCGTTTAAAACGACCAGCCGCTCCCAGGATCGCGCCTCCTTTGCCCTGGACTTCGCGCTCACCAATTACTCCGGCACTCGATTCCAAGTGGCCGTGAACCGCGAAGTTCGTCTGCTGGACACCTCCGCCGCCTGGGAGAAACTCGGCCTGCCGCCTTCGGACAAGGTCAGTCTCGTGGCTTTCGAAACGGACAACCGCATTGCCAACGCGGGCCAAAACGCCTGGAAAAAAGAAACCGGGCTGTTATCCATTTGGATTCTCGGCATGTTCGCCCCTTCGCCTTCCGCCGCCATCGTGGTCCCCATCAAACCGGGGCCTGATTCGGAACTGGGTGTGAAGGTGACTTCCGACTATTTCGGCGCCATCCCGCCGGACCGATTGAAAGTCAGGGATGACTCGATTTTCCTTTGCTGCGACGGAAAGTTTCGCAGCAAAATTGGCATCAGCCCCAGGCGCAGCAAGGGCGTGCTGGGCGCCTACGACGCGGACAACAAAGTCCTGACCATCGTGCAATTCGATCGCCCCGCGGACGCAACCGACTATGTGAACTCATTGTGGAAGTTGCAGAACAACCCTTATGAAGGCGACGCGGCCAACAGCTACAACGACGGACCGCCCGCGCCCGGAGCCAAGCCGATGGGGCCGTTCTTCGAAATGGAGTCTTCCTCCCCGGCCGCGAGCCTGGCCCCGGGAGAGAGCCTGGCCCACCTCCACCGCACCATCCATTTAACGGGTCCGGAAACGGCCCTTGACCCGGTGGCGCGCGCCGTTTTGGGCGTTTCGCTGGCGGAGATAAAATCAGCGTTTCACTCCAACTAATTCCGCCAGATGACCTCGAATAAGCGGCCCATGTTCGTCACGGATGACGGCAAAAGCGTGGTTTTTACGTTTTGCATCGTCAGCTCGCTGTTTCTCCTTTGGGGATTCTGCAACGGGATGATTGACGTGATGGATAAGCATTTTCAGGAAGAACTGCATTTGAACTTGTCCCAGTCCGCCTGGGTGCAGTTTGCCCACTATCTTGGTTATTTTCTGATGTCCCTGCCGGCGGGCTGGCTGGCCATCAGGCTGGGATACAAAGGCGGGATCATCGCCGGCCTCCTGATAGTCGCTTGCGGCGGCTTTTGGTTCATACCGGCGACGCACATTGCGGCCTTTTGGGCGTTCTTGCTGGGGGTTTGTTTGATCGCGTCGGGCCTCACGTTTCTCGAAACCATCGCCAACCCCTACACGACGGTGCTGGGTCCAAAAGAATACGCGGCAACGCGCATCAATCTCGCGCAGTCGTGCAACGGCATCGGGTGGTTTTTGGGGCCGATTGCCGGCGGTCTGTTCTTCTATTCCAAGGACACTGCCGGGAACAGCACCGGCAGTCAAACGCTTTGGATTCCTTACGCCGGGGTGGCCCTGGCGGTCATGGTTCTCGCCGTGGTGTTTTTCTTCGCCAACGTTCCCGATATTAAAACAGAAGACGAATACCATATTGATGACAAGGATGCGGGGACGGACGCGGGGACGGGGGCTGAAAGGCAAATCAAACGCGGCCTGGTCTATTTTTTATTGCTGGCCAATGCGTCCGCGCTCGCGGGCGTTTTTGTCATGATCCTGTGGGTGATTTTCAGCACCGCCGGCGTGAGTGATTCCACGAGCACAAAGTGCTTGTGGACGGTTGGCTGCGCCGCGTTCGCCATTGCCGCCGTGGCGCTTCTCCCCATTGTCCGCAAAATTTCGCATCACAGCATCTGGTCCCACCCGCACTTTGCCGGCGCGACCCTGGCGCAATTCTTTTACGTCGCCGCGCAAGCCGGCATCTTCAGCTTCCTGATTAACTACATGACATCGGAAGTTCCCCCGATTCCGCAATCCTGGGCCTTCGGTTGGATGAAAAGCATCTCCGGGTTCTTGTACGCAGTCGTGCGAATTCCGCAATCCTGGACCTTCGATTGGATGAAAAGCTGTTTCGATCTCAAGGACGGCGTTTTACATTTCAGCGACAGTGGAGCCGCCAACCTGGCGTCGTTCGGATTTCTCTGTTTTCTGACCGGGCGGTTTTCCGGGGCGGCCATTCTGAAAAAATTCTCCGCGCACAAGGTCCTGAGCCTTTACGGATGCCTGAACGTGCTCCTTTGTCTGCTGGTTTTTCTGAAACTGGGATGGCCTTCGGTGATTTGCGTTTTCCTGAGCTATTTCTTCATGTCCATCATGTTCCCGACGATCTTCGCGCTGGGCATCCACGGCCTCGGAATCCGCGCCAAGAAGGCTTCGGGATACATTGTCATGGCGATCATGGGCGGGGCGATGCTGCCCAAACTGATGGGACACGTGGCGGACAAACACGGCATGTCGCGCGGCTTCATCGTTCCCATGTTTTGCTTTGTTTTTATCGCAATTTACGGTTTTATGTGGCCCAGGTTTAGCAATGCGATGTCTCTGAAAAAAATGGTTCCCGCGTCCCAATGATGTTCGGCCATGTTTTGTGAATCTCTTTGTAAAACTCAAATCGCGCCTCGCGGACAAGGCGGAGCCGAAAAATTTGAGGCGCGGCAACCTGGGAGAGATGGAGGCAAGGAAGTGTTTGCAAAAACAGGGGATGAAATTCCTGACCGCCAATTTCAGCACCGATCGGGGCGAGATTGACCTGATTTTTCGAGAGGACGACTGCCTGGTGTTCGTGGAGGTCAAAACCCGCTCCGGCGGTTGGTCCCGCCCGGCGGCGGCGGTCAACGCGGGCAAACGGCTGCGGCTGACCCGTTGCGCTTTCGATTATCTGCGGTTGCTGAAAAACCCTCCCATTAAAATCCGCTTTGACGTCGTCGAGGTTCTGCTCGAAGACGAACAAGTGGTTGAAGTGCGGCATCTGCCCAACACGTTCACTCTCACCGCGCCTTATCGGTACGGGTGAACCATGAGCCGTCTCAAGTCATTTCAACGAGACAGGCTGAACAAACGACCAGGACGATGAAACCGGTTCAAAATCGCCGCCAGACAGCCCGCCCCCCCGCTTCGGCGGGCTTTACCCTGATCGAACTGCTGGTGGTCATCGCCATCATCGCCATTCTGGCGGCCATGCTTTTGCCCGCCCTGGCCCTGGCAAAGGAGAAAGGCAA
>Ga0316226_1003802_pt1 | contig 12550 bp, 11 predicted proteins | sample TBH18017metaG_FD_206009 | JGI IMG/M metagenome (GOLD analysis project Ga0316226, IMG submission 206009) | Freshwater microbial communities from Trout Bog Lake, Wisconsin, USA - TBH18017 | ecosystem: Environmental > Aquatic > Freshwater > Lake > Hypolimnion/Profundal zone | place: USA: Wisconsin... | reverse complement strand
CATGTCCCCGAAGCACTATGTCCGGAATTTTCTCAGCCCTGAATACAACGCCGACAATTTCATCCAGGTGCTTTATCAGTCGTGGCTTGGCTGATCCGGTCGTGGTAGGCCACCAAGACATCATGCCGACTTAGCACGCCGATCACGCGCTGCGGGTCTGTGGCAGCAACGACTGGCAATTCCTCGTGCCGCGCGAGGCGGAACTTTCGCAACGCCGCTGCCAAATCATCTTCCCAGTTGATGAGGATGACCTGGGGTGCCAACAGGTCTTGAGCTGCCACCGCACTGGGCGGCAAATCGTGTTCGGTGAAGAAAATGCGAATGTCGTCAAAATAGATCACGCCGGCCAGCAGTCCGTCTGCATTGAGGACCGGAAACACATGCTGTTTGCTGTCCGCAACCGTCTCCAGAATCTCCGGTAACAACGCGTTGTGCCGTACCACTGTCAATTTTGCATCGCGTGGAAGAACCTCATTTACTCGGATGCGTTCGAGAACATCGGAGACGAACTCGCCTTCGTGCGCGGGCGAATCAGTCCGGCGGTTGACTTGATGTTCGTACAGCGAGATGCGGCGCGGGGTCAGCAGATACGAGACTGCCGTGGTCAACATCAACGGTGCCAGCAACCCGTAGCCGGTGGTCATTTCCGAGACCATGATCAACGACGAGACCGGGGTCTTCGCTGCCCCAGCGAAAAAACCCGCCATGCCAACCAAGGCAAACGCGGCCGGCTGCGTCACGATACCTGGCAACAACTGCTGCCCGGCAATGCCAAACGCTGCCCCCAATAATCCGCCGATGACCATTGACGGCGCAAACACGCCGCCGCTGCCGCCCGAACTAATCGTCAGGCTTGTGGCCACAATCTTCGCAAAGATCACAATCAGAATCAGCGTCAGCGACAAATGGCCGTCCATCGCCAGTTGGACCCAGCCGTAACCCATGCTCAACACCTGGGGCAGGAAAAACGCCATCACGCCCACACCGAGTCCGCCCAACATTGGCTTGATGTGATGCGGCACGTGCAGGCGCCGAAAAATCTTGTCCCGTGTGCCGTAAAAGCATTTCACGTACAATATTCCCATCACCGCGCAGGCGATCCCCAGCAACACATACAGTGGCAGTTCGAGTGGATGGTTGAACCGCACCGGCGGGATCGCGAAGATCGCCCCCCATTTACCGCTGACACCGCAGTAAATCGTGTACGACATGATGGCCGCGATAAATGACGGCACCAGCGCCGCCGATTCAAACTCCATCTCGCGATACAGCACCTCGCTGGCGAAGATCGCTCCACCCAATGGCGCCCGAAAGACCGCGCCAATGCCGGCTCCTGCGCCAGCCAGCAACAAAATCCGCCGCTCGCGGTCACTAACCTTCAGCCAACCACCGAGCGCCGAGGCAAAGCCAGCACCGACCTGCGCAATTGGACCTTCCCGTCCCGCCGAGCCGCCGGTGCCAATCGTTAAGGCCGACGCCAACGTCTTCAGCAATGGCACGCGTTTGCGGATGACGCCAGCTTTCCGGTGATAAGCGTCGATCATCGCATCGGTGCCGTGCCCCTCGGCCTCCGGCGCAAACGTGAACACGATCAACCCCGCCAGCAACCCGCCCACTGCGGGTACAATCAGCAATAACCATCGCCGTTTGGGTGGCTCGGGCATCACTGTCGCGCCTTCGCCACCGGGCTTCGGCAGTTCGTAGCCGACGAGCCGGTGCATAAATACTTCACTACTGCTGTCGAGAATGAAATTGAACGCCAGTGCGCCGAAACCGGCCACCACGCCAACCAACACGCTTAACACCACCAAGCGCGTTATGTTGTGAGTGCGAAATATTGAATTGAAGCGTTGCCAAAGATTCTTAAGGAGCGAAATCATGTCGCGGGCATCTTAACCAACTCGATTGACATGGCGAGATGCTTTTTTTGAACTGAGGGTTACGTTGCGAGGTTTACAAGGGTACCTTCCCCAATCGCAGCACGTTGGTTACCACCAAGTCCACGGGGAACTTGCCTTCGCTGCGGCGCGCGCTACAGTGGCGCCCATGCCTGAACCGCATGTTCTAATGGTTGCGCCATTTGCGATCCTGTTGCTGGCGATTGCGCTGATGCCGTTCATTCACAAGCATCACTGGGAAAACCATTATCCCAAGGTCGCCATCGGGCTGGGCTTAATCACGGCGGTATACTACGTCGGGTTCCTGCACAACGCGCCGCGGATGCTGGCCAGTTTGGTGGAATACTGTGGGTTCATGGCGCTGATCGGATCGCTCTTCGTCATTGCCGGCGGCATCCACATCAACATGTTTGGCCGTTCAACGCCCGCCGTCAACACGGGCCTGCTGGCGCTGGGCGCGGTCTTGGCCAACCTGATCGGCACCACCGGCGCGTCGATGTTGCTGATCCGACCGTTCCTGCGCATCAACAAGGATCGGGTCGCGCCGTATCATGTCGTCTTTTTCATTTTCCTCGTCAGCAACATCGGCGGGGGGTTGACGCCGATTGGTGATCCACCACTGTTTCTCGGCTACCTCAAGGGCGTACCGTTTTTCTGGTTGTTGACCCAGCCCCCGGTGCTCGGCGCGTGGGTGGTTTGTGTCGGCGCGCTGCTGGCGTTGTTCTTTGTCGTGGACGCGCTCCAGTACCGCAATCACAAGGCGCTGCCAACCGAAATAGCACACGACCGCATCGAGTTGGAGGGTTCACACAACTTACTCTGGTTGCTCGCCATCATTGGCTTGGTGCTGTTGCAGAAAGCCGCCTGGCTCAAAGGGCTGGAACACTGGTCCGCGTTTGCCGCGATGGGCGACGCACTCGGCTGGGGCGCGCCGAAGGCGGTGGAGAACTTCGTCACCGTCGTCATCGCCGCGCTGATGATCGGGATGGCCTGCCTGTCGTACAAGTTCGCCAATCCGGACGCCCTTCGCGAGAACGAATTCGGATTTGGTCCCGTGAAGGAAGTCGGGTTCCTGTTCGCCGGCGTCTTCGCGACAATGGTGCCCGCGCTTGACTTGCTGGAGAAGCACGCCGCCGACCTTGGAATCAAGACCGTCCAACAATTCTACTGGGGCACCGGCATCCTTTCCAGTGTGCTCGACAACGCGCCGACCTACTTGAACTTTCTGGCTGCGGCGTTCGGCCTGCGGCAGTTGTCGGTGGAAAACCCCACGCACATGGCCACGATGTTGGCCGACCCGCATCTGGCGTCGTATGTCGTGGCGGTGTCGCTCGGCGCGGTGTTGTTCGGAGCCTGCACCTACATTGGCAACGGCCCAAATTTCATGGTCAAGAGCATCGCCGAGTCTGCCGGTGTAAAATGCCCCAGTTTCTTCGGCTACATAATGAAATACTCATTGCCGGTCCTGATCCCGCTGTTCGCAATTGTGAGTTGGCTGTTCTTACGTTAGCGCGCCAGAGTGCGCGTCAACATAACAGACTACAATTGCGCCCGACGCAGCCGTAGTGAATTCGTGACGACGGAAACGGAACTGAAACTCATTGCCGCGGCGGCAATCATTGGGCTGAGCAGTAGGCCGAAGAACGGGTAATCCGAGAATGCTTTGAACAGTTGGGTGGTGTGTCCATGTGGCGAGGAATATGTCTGCTGAAGTGTATAAATCAGGGCGCTTTGGCTGTTTTAAGCACGGACAACATCGGCTCGCGTTCGCGGACGGCATCGTTGGCTTCGCCATGAACGCAGGCAGCAAAGATGGCCTTGCCGGTCGTAAAAACAACAACGTCAGCGGTGCCCGGGTCGTAATCATCGGCTTCAACAGCGCGTCCCATGAGATGTTTGGCTGGGGCACCAGCCACAGTAATCGTATTAGTGGTGGTCGCGACAAACTGCACGACCTCACGCGCAATCACGTTCGGAATCTGCGCGGCGCCCTCGTCCACGGTCTTGGCTGTGGGGATTGCCCAGATGTACAAAGTCATTTCCTTTGTCTTGATCTCGGTCTTCTCTTGTTTCGTCGTAACCGTCGCCGACTGCGGCACGGTCAATCCGAGCACCGGCGAACCGTTGGCAACAATGGTGATATTCGTGTTTTCCGCCAGACAAACGCTGGTCGCGATCAACAAGCAGACTATGGTCAATTTCATCGTCGATTCCCTTTATTGGCTGCGCATTGAAACCGGGGCCGTGATTTCTTTGCGAGCCGGACCACTGCCAAAATCGTAGCCGAACACAATCCATATTTCGACGTGGGGCGAATCGCTGGTCAAACCGACCAACGGCACAACGTCCAGATGCGTATTGTTCGTCGGACGCCACTGGATGCTCGGACCAAGATCAACCTCAATCGGTGTGAGCTTATCAGATTGCGGCGCTTCGTTTTCAACTTTCAATTCCAAACCGACGCTCAGTTTCCGGTCAATCACCGTGTAGCCGATGGCCGCGTCTCCGGAGTACTCGCGCGTTCGCGACTGGCCGACTTCCTGTTCAAACACGACGTTGGCGCCCCAATGCCAGCGCTGCGCAATTTGATCTCCCAGCAAGAGCTTCACTTCATACCGGTCAGCACCCAAGGTGTGGTTGCGAAATGTCCATTCGGCGTATACCGTCGGGTTGCCCGGTAACTTCCCCCAGTCAGCCAGCGCCCAGCGCATTTCCGTTGAAACACTGTCATGCTGCACCTTGCCGGTCCGGTCGCAAATCCAGTTCTCGTAGATGTCCGCCTGAAGCCGGCCCGGCAAGCCGAGCTCGACTTCCTCTTCAAACAGATAGTTCGGTGCTTCGCCTCGTGGATATTGCGCTTTGACCCACTGCTCCACGCCAACGTCCCAGGGCGTTTGCTGCAAATAGACGCGCGTGGTCGGGAACCGGCGCGCCGTCGTCCACTCCGGCTGGTTGTACGGCCCGACCGGGGCCGCTTCCGCAACCGGTTCCGTTCTTGGTGATGTTCCCACTCCCTGCACAATCGTTGCCGGTAAAGGCGTCGGCGCCTCATCCGCCCACGCCGGTAAAACTGCTATTGCCGCCGCAAAAAAAACAATTTGAGTTTTCATGATTTAGTCCGACACCGATTTGAACAAAAGGTTCCAAGAAAATACCACTTTTGATATTTATCGATAAGCCAGAAAGAGATAACGCCTTGCGACTACGGTAACCAGCCCCCATACCCACAGCTCAACTCGCCCGCACCTCCCTCTCGCCCAAATTCGCCGGCCATCTTCCCACGCTATTCCGGCCAGATATAGTTGACCGTCACTTTGACATCAGGATGAATGGCGAGGAAGACGGGGCATTTCTTGCTGGCAATCTCCAGTTTCGATTGGTCAGCCGCCGACAGTTTCTTTGGTAGGTGAATGGCAACCTTGATCTGTGCAATGCGGTAGTTGACCAAATCGTAACTGACATCAGCTTTCGCCCCGATAATGTTCAGTTTCTCGGCTTCTGCCGCCTTACCCATGACGATCAGCAAACAACTGGCGACCCCCATTGCCATCAAATCAATCGGGTTCAGGTCGAGTCCTTTTCCACCAAAGGCACTACAGCCCTCCAGCGGGATCGTCTGTTTCAGCGGAATGTGCGATGCCACAGTGTGCACGTTTCGGTCGTAAACAACCTGCATCACTGGCAGTGTGGTTCTTCCTGTTGAACAGCACTCGGTCTTCTTCTCACTCATATCTTGTTCTCCAATTTCAGAACGGAAGAATAGCGGATTCTGCGGCTTCGGCAAGCAAAAGGCTCACCCCGGAGCGTGTTCTGCGGTGCGCCCGCGACGCACCAGATCGTGTCAGCGGGCCGAGCATGAAGTTCTTGCTGAAACATTTCAAGCAACTTGGGCATGCGAGAAATCCTTCCCCAACGGCGGCAGTTCATCAAGCACGCTTCGCCACCAATAAAAACAAGCCCGGCTGGTCGTCACCAACGAGCAGTTGCAAACCGGCCGCCTGCAAGAGCGCAGGCCACTCGGTTGCCGGCGGCAGCCGATCCTGGGACACCGGGCCGTTCAGGCCTTGATGGAACTCATTGATTTGGGCGCTGCCGGCCAAGTGCAACACCAGCAGCCGTCCGTCCGGCCGTAACGCCGCAGTGAGATGACGAAGCGCGGCGAGTTGGTCGCGAAAGTGAGGGAACACGTGAAAACAGAAGGCAACATCAAACGCGGTAGCTTCGGGCGTTTCATGGCAGATGTCCAAGCAACGGAATTCCGCCATGAGACTTTTGGCTTGTGCTTGCGCGAGCATTGCCGGTGAAAAATCCACAGCCAGCACACGACCGGGCTGGACGCAATTGACCAGCCAACTTGTCACCAACCCGGTGCCGCAGCCGACTTCGAGCACATCCATGCCGGGTCGCAATCCAAGCCGAGGTTGTAACGCCGTCAGCCGTTCTAGTGTCCGCGTGTTGGCTTCGGCGTCGGCCTCCCAGCGGGGCGCATGATTGTCAAAGAAACCGATCCGGGGATCGTGGTGGTGATGCGAGTGATGAGGTTTCATTTTGAGGCTCCTTCAGCGTGAAATCGTGACCGGCGTTGCACTGCCGCGATGCCGGCGGCCAGCAACACCAGCCCTGACGAAAACAATACAATGACTGCGCCACTTGGCAGATCGGTAACGGCAGCGATGAGGAATCCGCCCAGTCCGCTCAACGCGCCGAGCAACGCCGCCAACGCCAGGGCGCGACCGCAACCTTTTACCAGTTGAAACGCCGCGGCGGCGGGGTTGGTGATCAGACTGTAAATCATCAGACCGCCCACGGTCTGGAAGTTCACCGTCAGCACGGCGGCGGTCAACACGAGGAAACCGGTCCAGATCGCATGGGCCGGGATGCCGGCGGCGATAGCGGTTTCGCGCGAAAACATGATCGCCCGCAGTTCTTTGAAAAACAGCAACAAGAAAACCACCAACACCGCCGTCACCGCGAGCATCAATGCGACATCACGCCACCGGCAGAAGTTCAGGCTGCCCCACAACAGGCTGCGCACGTCGTTGTCGCTGCGGCCTAGAATGCCGAACAATCCGATCCCGACGAACGCCAGTCCCATCGTGGCCGAGAACAGGAAACCGAGCACGACGTTGTCGTCGAGGTGTACGCGTTGCGGATTCAACCACCCCAGCAGCAAGGCCGTAAGCAGTGCCGCCGCCAGCGCGGGAATCAAGAGCGTCTGACCTTCAAGTCCGGCCAAGGCTCCAAACACCGCGCCGGCCAGTGCCGCGTGCGCCACGCAAATGCCGAGAAACGGAATCCGCATTCCGACAATGAATACACCGAGCAGGCCGCTTGAGGCGCCCGCAATCAGGCCGCCCACCATTACCGGTGCCCAAAACATCAGGTCCATCAGCACGGCCCTCCGCCCGGTACGACCGCATGTCGTCCTTGTTGGTGCACCACGGCCAGTCCGGCACCATACAATTCGGCAATCCGCTGTGTCGTAAACACCTCCACCGGCGACCCGCTGTCCAACACCTGTCCGTTGTTGAGCAGCACAACTCGACGGCAACCGGCGGGCAACACTTCGAGTTCGTGACAGACCAACACCACCGCCAAGCGGGTTTGTTCGTAGAGTGACTGAATCGTTTCCACCATCCGTTCCCGCCAACCGAGATCGAGGTTCGCAGTCGGTTCATCCAGCAACAGCAGGCGCGGCTCCTGCACCATCGCCCGGGCTATCATCACCTTGCGCTGTTCGCCGCCGGAGATTTCACCGAACCCGCGCCGGGCCAGAACCGCGATGCCCAACCGCGTCAACCACTCGTCAACAATCTGCCAGTCGGCCCTACCCAGCGGACGCAACAGCCTGGCCCGACCGGTCCGTCCAATCGCGACCACTTCGCGGACGGTCAACGGCAGTTCGCCGCGCGCCGGTAACATTTGGGGCACGTAACCAATCTCGCGGCGCAGCCGGAGTAACGCGCCGCCGTTCAGCTTGGCCAGTGGTTGCCCAAGCACGCAGACATCGCCGGTTGCCAACGGTTGCATTCCCAGACACGTTCGCAGCAACGTGCTCTTGCCCGCGCCGTTTGGCCCCATCACTGCCAATAGCTCGCCACTGGCGAGCAGTAATTCGTCGATGGCAAGAATCGTGCGTGCCCCGGCCGTCACGCGCACCTTTCGGAATGATAAAGCGCGATCGCTCATGGCTGGTGCGCTCGGAACAATGCGGCGACGTTACTCTGCAGCAATTCGTCGAATGAAACGCGACCGTTACTCAACTCCGGGAAGTTACCAAACACCGCCACGCGCGCGCCCAATCGCTCCGCTAGCGCGTCTGCCGTCCGCCGTCCCTCCGGCAGGTTGGCGATGACGAGTTTGACACCGGCGAGCTGGCCGGCGTGGATGGCCTCGTCAATTTCCGCCACGCTGGAAACGTCGGCGGCACGAAACGTGGCAACAACTTTGAAGCCAAGCCATTCGCAGAAATCGCGCTGGTGACTGCTCGCAATAACAGGAGTTCCAACCAAACCGGCCTGTGCGATCTGTTGTTTTTCCAAAACCGACTGTTTTTCCAATCGATTCCCGATCTGCCGCACGCGGTCATCCGCCATGGTGCGCAATAACCATCCGCCGGTCACCAACGCCTCCGCCACTTGCCGGCAGGCGCCGAGATAACTTGCGGGCCGACATAAGCCGCCTGGCACTGCGACCGCCACCGCCGTTGGCTCGTGACCATTACCCGAATGAATTATTTCGTCGAGCGACTTCTGGAACTCGAACCGCAACAGAAGAGAGCACGATTGCAGGTCGGCGATCTGACTGGGTCGGAGATCAAAATGACCGGGACACATTCCCGGCTCGGCAAGACGAACGATGGTCACACTGTCGCCAAGCAAGTCCCGCGCGGCGCTTTCCAGATAAGTGTTGGCGACTGCGATGCTGTTGGTTGCCGCCCCCGCTGGTCGACAACTGAACGCCAACAGCGTCAGTAACAGCAACCACCACCCTGACCGGTAACATCGCATTAGAAATTCACGCGGACGCCACCCATGCCGTTGATGCCGGGCATGGGGTAGCCGGGTTGCTGCTGGTAGTTGGCATCGGTGAGATTTTGACCGGCCACGAAAATCTGGCCGTGGAGCCGCCAACTTGGCAAGGAAAAGTCGTAGCTGAGCCGCGAATTGACCAAAAAGTAAGCATTGATCGCGCTCGTGTTGACCGCCTTATAGTCCCGGTCGCGGGAGAGCGCGGTTTGATCGCCCACGTACTGGCTGTCTATGCTTAGACGGAAATGCTTCAGGAACCGGTAGGTCGCCCCAGCGCTGGCGGTCCATTGCGGCGCGTACGGCAGATCACCGGGCAAGGATTTGAGCACGGTAAATCCACCGAATAGTGCAAGATTCTCTACTGGCGTAATTGTCAGCGTGTTCTCCAAGCCCTCGGTATGGAAATTACCAATGTTCTTCCAGACCGGCGGGAACGGCGGATAGTCCAGAACGATTCGGTTATGGCCACCGTCGTAGAAGAGCGTCAGGTCAAGCTTGGCAAATTTGCCGAATCGTTGGCTGGCTCCGAGTTCGTAATGGTCAAGCGTCTCGGCAGTGAGTTTGTGGCCGAGATTGTTGCCCGGCGGAAAGGCATCAACAAAAATACCGGGGTAGTTGACGCCGCGCGCGTAGGACCCGTGAAACTCGGTTTCTTTGACACCGAGCACCAAGCCGGCTTGCGGCGCAAATTCATCGGCAAACACGTCATGGCTGAAATACCGAACCCCGCCCGATGGCTGGAGGTAAATGTCATTCTTGAAATCCCAGCGCTGGCTGAGCGACGCGTACGGCGAAACAATCTGAAACGTCTCACGCGGAAAGACCGTAGGCGTCCCGGCCGCCACATCCGTGTACTTGCCGCTGATGAAATCCACATCGACACCAGCCATCAGTGCGCCGCCATCCCACGGCTTGAAAGTTTCGCGGGTCTTCACGCCGTAATTGTCATAGGCGGTCACGGTGTCTTCATCGTTCAATTTCGTCGTGGAATCGTATTGGTTGACCCAGTTCAAAGTGCCGCGATTCCAATACGCCTTCACATAACCGTCGGCCTGTTCGTAATGATTCGCCAGCGTCACGATAGTCAGATAATCATCATCGTTGAAACGTCCATTGTTTTGACCGGTAATCGTTGAGCCGGGATCGTCGGCAAAGTTGTCCGTGTGGTTGAACACCACATGCGCTTCCCAATTCGTGTTCAGCGCGTAACCGAACCGCCCAAAATAATTCTGCAACTCGCCATCCGAGTTGGGCCGGTGACCGTCCGAGGCGCGATAGCTTTGCAGCACATAATAGTCAAGGTTGTCCACCTTACCGCCATGCTCGGCGACTTCAACGACCGTGTTATATGAGCCGCCAGCTAGTTCCAGACTGGTGGTAAATCCCGGTGCGGTTTGGCGTTTGGTGATCAAGTCCACCACGCCGAACGCCATGTTGCCATACAGCACCGGCTGCGCGCTCTTGTACACGTCAATGCGCTGGGCAATATCGACGCTGAGCATGTCCAACAATGGATGCGTCCAAAGGCTGTTGTAGTTCGCGATGCCATCAATGGCCAATTGGATTTCCGCACCGGGCCGCGAGGCACCCATCCCGCGAATGAAGACCGACCCGCCTTCGCCGCCGCCGAAACTGCCGACCGCATTATGATGTGTGACCACCATGCCCGGTGTTTCGCGCAGGGCTGACTGCAAATCCTGCGCGTTCAATTCCTTGATCTGTTCTTCTGAAACAGTGGTGACCTCTCCGGCTAACGGCATCAGCCGGTTTCCCTCGATGATAGGCGTGCCGGTCACAATCACTTCGGGCAGCCGAGTCGTTGAGTTGGAATCCGCCGTGGCAATCCCGATTGATACGGCAAGCGTGAGCAGTGTTAGTTGATTGGCTTTCATGCGGGCAGGTCCTTTCCTGTGGTGGTGATCGTAAGCTTGCCGTGTTTGACGCCCTTGGCGGCGATTAACTCGTCGGCTAATTTCTTGATTGAGGTAGCGGCACCGCGAACGGCGAGCACTTCGAGACAGTTGTCGTGATCCAGATGGCAATGCAATGCCGAGATGATGACTTCGCGGTGTTCGTGCTGGAGGTCGGTGAGCAAATCTTGCAGATGATGCTTGTGGTGGTCATACACCAGCGTGATACTGCCGGCAATCTCGCCAGTGCCAAACTGTTGACGGTGTTCAACCAGATGCGCCCGGATCATGTCGGCAATGGCTTGCGATCGGTTGGCATAGCCTTTCTCGCGGACCATAACATCGAGTTGACGAGCCAGCGGACCGGGCAACGAAACGCTAAAACGTGTCAGAGGAGTTTTCATAGTGTTACGATCTATACTTTTCGTAACACTATTCTTGGCAAACGGTCAAGCGATTATTTTGATACCGCCCACAATTCCACCAGTTTCCTCAACCCCATCCAAAAACTGTGGCCCCGACACTCACCCGGGGGCATTTATGCCCAGCTTTTCTCACGCCGCAACAACATGGTCGTAGCGATGTGTTGGCTTCGGTCGTCCCGGACTCAGACAGCGCCAAGCCATAAAAGTTGCCGTAGTTTGTCATTTGCTGGTCTCGACAATTATATCGCGGACGATCTTCTCCAATGCTTCTGGTGCCATTTGAACACGAGCGTTAATGGTCACCGCCCCGCCCTTGCGCGCGCACTCAGCAATCAGGCTCGGCTTCAAAACATAAAGCCCAGACTCACCTTGAAGAGGACAGGCGCGGCCAATTGATTGCCGGTCAAGTTTTGAAAAACGGGGAATTCCACGTCCGCGTTAATTTTAACCGGATGGATTTGGATTTCGAATCCCGGTGATAGCAAGAGGCGTTGGTAGCCCGAATCGGCCGCTGCGGCAGCGGCGCCACTGTCACTGGTGCGTTCAGAAAATATCACCTGCGCCAGCGGGATCACCTTCAGGCGTCCGAGTGCAAGGCCCTTGTAGTCAAGGCCCACTGCCGTATCAAGCTCGACGCCCGGCCGATAGTCACCTTGAATCAGCGCCGGCACATCCAGTTGTAATTGTGTGAACCAACCCCACTGCTTGTCCGTGGTTAGATTGCCGTGATAAAACCCTCCCAGCAAAACGTCGGTGCTGCCGGTGCCAATTTGAGTATCCCGATCAACAAACGCTGAGTCGAACGTATGACTGCCCGTCGGTAGTTTTAAGCCGAACGTCACACCCGCCGACTGGTCAGGAAAGAAGCCCGTGTAGACTCCCGCGACGCGCAGATCGCCAACCTGGCTCCAACTTCGCGAGCCAATCGCGCCCGAATCAGCTTTGGTGAAACTCCGAAACACGTAGGGCAGTTCGGCTTGAACGCCCCAGTTCCGATCGAACATGTATTGCAGGCCGAGTGTGACAAACTGGGTCTGAATATCCTTATCATCATTATTTGCCGCTGGTGCAGCGGACGAATCATGCCAATTGCGATTCTGATCTTGATCGGCATATTTCACAAAGGCCATGCCACCGGTCCCATTTGGGAACATGGCACTGGTGCCGACATCAAAAACACTGCACCCGCAAGCGCAAGCATGCACCAGGCTTGGAGCGAGCATTCCAATCAATAAACCACCCCACACTTTTACACCGACGACTGAATTAAAAATCTTTTTCATAAT
>Ga0316226_1003797_pt1 | contig 12571 bp, 11 predicted proteins | sample TBH18017metaG_FD_206009 | JGI IMG/M metagenome (GOLD analysis project Ga0316226, IMG submission 206009) | Freshwater microbial communities from Trout Bog Lake, Wisconsin, USA - TBH18017 | ecosystem: Environmental > Aquatic > Freshwater > Lake > Hypolimnion/Profundal zone | place: USA: Wisconsin... | reverse complement strand
AACCCCTGGTCGAAGACTGGCAGGACTACGCCGATGGGCGGGTGCTTTCCGGCAGGCAGGCGCTGGACTTCGGGTTTGTGGATGAGCTGGGCGATTACGACACCGCGCTCAAACGGGCCGAGAGCCTCGCCAAAATTTCCAGCGCCAGCGTCGTCCAATACCGCATGCCCATGGACCTTGGCTCCATGCTCTTTCGTCTTTTCGGCAAAACCGATGTCCCGGCCATCAAAGTGGACATCGGCATGGACCTGCCGAAATTGCAGGCGGGACGCATGTATTTCATCGCCCCGATGACCGTCCTGCACTAAACATCCCTGTGGCAAAAATATGCCGCTGAAAACCATGAAGGAATCTGAAAACCTTTTGATCGTGGCGGACAGCGAGCGCGACGCCAACATGCTCTACGCGGTCGGCCTGTTCGTGCCCGATCCGTTCATCTTCTTTCGCATTGACGGCCAGTGCCATGTCGTGGTCAACGACATGGAGTCTAACCGCGCGCGCAAACAAGCCCGCCATTGCAGGGTCATCTCCTACAATCAATGCGTCGAAAAACTCCGCCGCAAGGTCAAGCGTCCGGGACTGGCCGCGGTCATCAGCTTCCTCCTCCGCGAGCGGCATCTCCGCAAAATTTTCGTGCCGCCCGATTTCCCCTTCGCGCTCGCCCGGGAGTTGCGCGGTTATCGCATCAGGGTCCGCGTCAAAAAGGAAGGCGTGTTCCCCCAGCGCGAATTCAAACGCGCGGACGAGATCAAAAAAATCAGCGCCGCGCTGATGATGGCCGAGGTGGGTCTGGCGGAGGGCATCCAGGCCCTTAAAACATCCAAAGCTACCCGCGACGGCAAGTTGCTTTATCACGGCGTTCCGCTGACCTCCGAAAAGCTGCGGGGCGTGATGGACACCGCCATTCTTCAGGCCGGCGGCTTTACCGGCCATACCATCGTGGCCGGCGGCCGCCAGGCGTGCGACCCCCACGAGCCGGGACACGGGCCCTTGCGGGCGAACGAACCTATCGTCCTTGATGTCTTTCCACGCTCCCAAAAAACCGGATACTTTGGCGACATCACCCGCACCGTCGTGCGCGGGCGCGCCAGCGAAGCCGTCCGCCGTTTATATGACACCGTTTCCCGCGCCCAGGAAATCGCCTTCGCCCAACTCCTTCCCGAAGCCAGGGCCGCGGATGTCCACTCCGCCGTGCAGACCTTTTTTGACACCGAAGGCTACAAAACCGTCAGGAAAGCGGGGCGGATGCAGGGATTTTTCCACGGCACCGGCCACGGAGTGGGGATGGAAATCCACGAAGCCCCGCGCATCGGCGCCGCCTCCCGCGACGTGCTTGCGGCGGGGCAGGTCGTGACCGTGGAGCCGGGCTTGTATTATCCCGGCCTGGGCGGAGTGCGGTTGGAAGACACCGCAACCGTGACGCCGCAAGGCGCGCGGAACCTGACAAAATTCGAGAAGGTGCTGGAAGTGTAACCTTAGTAAAAACACCAGGCGTTTATCGCGGGAGAACGCCTGGAAATATCGGCACGGGCAAAGCGGCGCAACCGGGTGTGAGTTGCCGCCACATTTTGACAACCGCCTCCGCGAGAATGCCAACGTCGCCCCGGGCATCGTGCCGCTTATAGCCGGAAATGTTCAGCCGAAGCCGCTCCAGGACCGCGTCCAGACTGTGCCGCCGGGACGACTGCCAGACTTTTTTTGACAGATAAATCGAGTCGGCGTAACCGATGGCGCGCATCGGCAGTCTGCTTTTCTCGCACGCCGCGCGAATAAATGGCATGTCGAAGCGATGTCCATTGTGCGCGACCAGAGTGTTCTCGCCGACAAAGCGGGAGAACTGCTGCAGCGCGATTGGAACCTTCGGAGCGTTCCGCACGTCCGCGTTGGATATGCCGGTGTAACAGGTGATGAACGCCGGGATGGAGCAGCCGGGATTGACGAATGTTGAAAAATTCTCAGCGCGCAGAATGTTCCCAAGTCGAACCCGGACAGCCGCGATCTGGATGATGTCGTTCGCCATTGGCGACAGCCCCGTTGTCTCAAGATCGAAAATCACCAAATCCATAATAATTATTTCAGCCAGTTGATTTCGATTTCCTTTTCAGAGGTTTGAATTCCGGGATGCCCGTAACGAGTTCGGTTTTGCGTTCCCTGGCCAGGACGGCGGCGATGGCATCAAGCTTGGATGCGACTTCTGGATGGATTTCATCCTGTTTCATCTGGGCGGCAATCTGGAAGTAATCCTTTTTGGAGAGCTTGGTTTCGGTCTTTTCCAGGAATTCGGGCAGAATGGATTTGCTGGCGGCGGTGGCGACAAGATAGTCGCTGTCCTTGAGGGGATCTTTTAATGCCGGGGGTGGAAAATTCTCCTTTAGAAATGCCTCGCCATTTTTGCACTTGACGCTGGACAGGAGTTCCATCTCCATCTTCTGCCCCTCAACGAAACGCAAGAGCGCCTGGGGATGGAGCAGGTAGTTTTCGATTTCATAGCGTTTCCAGCGCAAGATGGCCAGGTTGTCGGCTGACACTTCGCGGTCAGGGAGATTGCGGTTGTCGCCGTCGAGCAGAAGGACACCCTTGACCTGCGGACTGATGGCCTTGAGAGCAAAGAAATGGGCGCGAGCGTCGGCCACATTGCGCCCGTGGATGGGATAAACGAAGGGTGAGGCGGTGAAATCGCAAAAGTCATGTTTCAGGACGCGGGCGAATTCAGCGAGTATTTTGTAGTCGGATTCGTCTTCAACGTAGAGAATGTTCTGGCCGTTTTCGGCGGCGAGAATGTCCAGGGATGAAAGCCGTTTAAGCGCTTCCCGAACCTGGTCTCGTTGTGTGTCAATTGTCAGACGATGGGGGGAGCCGTAAAATGAGAGAATCTGCTCGGTGCCCGTGTCCTCCAGGATGATCTCAGAGTGAGTTGAAATGAGGAGTTGGCAGGCTCGTTTGCGGGCAACCGTTCGTAACAGGACGTACACTTGTCTTTGGAGGATCACGTGGAGGTGGGCATCAGGCTCATCCAGCAAAAGCACAGAGGCGGGGCGGGCATAGAAGAAACCGAGGAGCGTCAGAACTTGGTGGAAACCACTGCCGGCGGACGCGACATCGAAGGCGGTATGGGACTCGCCTTGCATGTATTCCAGCCTGATAAAAGGGTCTGTGGCTTCGGAATACTGAGGCTCTTTCAGCCGGTAGCGGAAGAGGCCAAAGATATCGTCGGTGAGCGCCTTCCAGAAGCCTGTTTTTTGCTCTTGGTTAGCGCGGTAAACCTCAAGCAGGAGATTTCTAAGGACGTCGCCCGGTTTGCCTTGGCCAACAAGACGACTCTGGTAGCCGAGTTGAAGGCCGGTTTCCTCGGCGCCGATTCCTGAGAACGGCGGGACGTGGACAATTTTAAGACTTTGGGCGCCTGGAGAAATGTCCGTGACCGGCTGGCCATGCTCGTCGGCCAACTTGATGTAGATTTGCTCTTTGTTGGCGTAGCGCAGCGTTACGGTGAGGCTCCAGTTTGTGTTTTGGGAATCCCTGCCGAAGATGGTGATGGCGACCAGTTTCGGCTGGCCCGCGGCCTCGCCGGGCTTTTCCTCATTCTTGTAACCTGTTTCGCGGTTGAACCAAAGCAGGTTCATTTCACGCAGCGGAATGGCCGTGAAGTCATTTCGGGAAACCGGGACACCGGTTCTCAGCTTGGCTTTGGATGACTTGGCGTGCTCTGTGTTCCATCGCTGCAAGGCGAGATTCCAGACGGCGATTGCCTGCAGAAGGGTGGTTTTGCCCGAGTTGTTTGGGCCAGCCAGAACGACATCGTCGTCTAAGTTGAAGGTTTCGGACTTGAATCGCTTGAAAAATTCGACTTTAACTTGGGTGATCATAAGTTTACTCAGTATTCAGCCATGCCACGCCGATCTTCGCACTTGGTGATGAGCCAAAGGCGTAGCCTTTCAATGTCGCCTTCATGGCGGATAGTCTGACATGCCGAAAGAAGCCCGTCAATTTAGATGCGTCTGCCCTGCAACTTGCTCTTGCATCCTGTCATGGCTCGTCACAAACTGCGGATTGCAATGAAGCAAGCTGTCGCCATGCCATGTCGCAAGTTTGGCAAGCTGGACTGGAATGCTTCCGTGTTGGGCTTTGGCTGCATGCGCCTCCCCACGGTGGACGGAAATCCCTACGGCCCAAACATCCATGAAGCGGAAGCTGCGCGCATGATCCGCCACGCCCTGGATCAGGGCGTGAACTATTTCGACACCGCCTATATCTATCACGACGGCAACAGCGAAATTGTTTTGGGCAGGGCGCTGCGCGGCTATCGGGACCGGGTGAAAATAGCCACCAAATCCCCGGTATGGTTGATCCAAAAAGAAGCCGATTTTGACCGGATTTTGAACGAGCAATTGTCCAGACTCCAGACCGATCACATTGATTTCTATCTGCTCCATGCCCTCGACAAGAGCCGCTGGGGCGAAATCGTCCTGAAATACAAACTCTTGGAAAAGGCCGAAGCCGCGTTGGGCGACGGACGCATCCGGCATTTGGGTTTTTCGTTTCACGACAATTACGAGAGTTTTCCTGAAATCGTCAACGGCTATGATCGTTGGACGTTCTGCCAGATTCAGTACAATTACATGGACACGGAAAATCAGGCAGGCATCAAGGGATTGAAGCTCGCCGCCGCCAAAGGTCTGGCCGTCGTGATCATGGAACCGCTGCTCGGCGGCCGGCTGGCCCATCCGCCGCCGGTGATTCGCCAGGTGATCGAGCGCGCCGGCGTGAAACGATCCCCGGTGGATTGGGCGCTGCAATGGCTTTGGAACCAGCCCGAAGTGTCGGTCGTATTAAGCGGCATGAGCAACATGGAGCAGGTGGAAGCCAACCTGGAATCGGCCTCGCGCGCCCGCACCCATTCATTTCAGGCGGCGGACATGGAACTGATCGCCGCGTTGCGGCAAAAGTACCAGGAGCGGGCCGCCATTCCCTGCACCAAGTGCCAGTACTGCATGCCCTGCCCGAACGGAGTGAACATCCCCGCCAATTTTGAAATCTACAACGAAGCGTTTCTTCACGAAGACATTCCCGGCGCGCGCTTCAAGTACCAGGTTTTTATTCCAGAAACGGCGCGGGCCAATGTTTGCGCGGCCTGCCACGACTGCGAAGATCATTGCCCCCAGAAAATCCCGATTAGCGAATGGATGCCCAAAGTCCACGCCTTGCTTGGCGCGGCGTGAATCATCATCACATCATGAGCCTTTTCAACCGTCGTTTTCTTCCGGCCGTCGCGGCATCGCTTCTGTTGATGGGATGCCCGAACTCGAACAACCTTGACAGAAGGCCGGAAGGGGCGCGCCTAAGCCCAAGAGAGGTCATTCAAATTGCCAACGGGGCGGCTGAACGCCAGGGCATGAACCTTCGCAACTTTAAAGAACCGGAAGCCCGTTACCAGTCCGTGAGAGCCAGAACATGGCAGGTCTTCTACGACGGACGGGTTGTGTCGCCGGGGAATCACTTTTATATCTACGTGGATGATGAGACGCAAGAGACACGCTACATCGGCGAATGAGCAGGGAATGAGTTTCTCCGCTTGCTTTCCTGAAGGTGTCCGTTGACTGTGAATCCTCAATTTTTTGACCAATATGGCATATAAGAATATCATTCCTCCGACGGGCGCCAAAATCTCCGCCGCCCAAGGCAAACTGATCGTTCCCGACAATCCCGTCATCCCCTTCATCCGCGGCGATGGCACCGGGCCGGATATTTGGGCCGCCAGCCAGCGGGTGTTCGACGCGGCCATTCGCAAGGCTTACGACGGCAGACGCAAAGTCTCGTGGTTCGAGGTCTTCGCCGGAGAGGAATCCTTTGTCAAATTTGGCTCCTGGCTGCCGGAGGAAACTATTGAGGCTTTCAAGGAATTCCTCGTCGGCATCAAAGGGCCGCTGACCACGCCCGTCGGCGGCGGCATCCGCTCTCTCAACGTCGAATTGCGCCAGCAACTTGATCTCTACGTCTGCCTGCGGCCGGTGCAGTACTTCCAGGGCGTCCCTTCGCCCGTCAAACATCCTGAAAAGGTGGATATGGTCATTTTCCGGGAGAACACCGAGGACATTTACGCGGGCATCGAATACGCGCCGGGCACGGACGAGGCGCAAAAGGCGCTCGATTTCCTGGCCCGCGAATTTCCGAAGTCGTTCGCCAGAATCCGTTTCGGCACCAGGGAGAAGGCCGCGCAATTCTGGGCCGCCGCCGGCGTGAAGGATTTTCCCTGCGACGTCCGCGTGGGCGTCGGCGTCAAGGCGGTCAGCTACAGCGGCACGGTGCGGCTGATTCAGAGCGCCATCAACTACGCCATCAAGTTCAAGCGCAAGAGCGTCACGCTGGTGCATAAGGGCAACATCATGAAGTTCACCGAGGGCGCTTTCCGCGATTGGGGATACCAGACGGCCAGGGAACATTTCGGCGCGGTTGAAATGGGCGGCGGCCCCTGGTGCCAAATCCCCGAAGGCAAACCCGGCGCAGGCCTGGTCATCAAGGACTCCATCGCCGACATCACGTTGCAACAAGTCCTCACCCGCCCGGAAGAGTTCGATGTCATCGCCACCCTCAACCTGAACGGCGATTATTTGAGCGACGCGCTGGCCGCGCAAGTGGGGGGCATCGGCATCGCGCCAGGCGGCAACATCAATTACATCACCGGCCACGCCATCTTTGAAGCCACGCACGGGACGGCGCCCAAGTACGCCGGCCTGGACCGGGTCAATCCGGGCAGCGTCGTGTTGAGCGGGGAGATGATGTTCCGGCACCTGGGCTGGGTGGAAGCGGCGGATTTGATTCTCAAGGGCCTCAATGGCGCCATCGCGTCGAAAAAAGTCACCTACGACTTCGCCCGTTTGATGCCGGGCGCGACGGAGATCAAATGCTCCGAGTTCGGCGACAATATCATTCAACATCTGTGAGCTGCCTGGAACTTGCGCCTCTTACGCGGCCATCATGGCCGTGTTCGGACAAACGACCGCCGGAATTCACCACGGACGGCGAGGATGGTACAGGTTGGTCGTGACGTTGATATTGACAGGAGCGGATACCGCCCTGGTGCCGTTGTTGTCGGTCACGACGGCCGTGACGGCGTTGCTGCCGGCGGGAGCGTTGGTCCACTGAAGGTGAAAAGGCAGCCATTGCGCTCGGAACGGGGCCTGGCCCACCGGCTCGGCCGCCAGATAATTGGTGGCCGTGCCCAGGCTGTTGGTGTCGGCGAAGAATTCTACCGTGTCCACGACGCCGTTGGTTTCGCCGGCCGCCGCGTAGAGATTGATCGGCGCCTGGTCCGGGAAGTCGGCGCCGTTGGCGGGATTGATGATGCGGACGTTTGGGACTGGCAGATTGGTTGTTACCGTGATGTTGACCACGGCGGAAGTCGTTTGCAACCCGGCGTTATCCGTCGCCACCGCCGTCAAGGCGTACGCGCCGGGCGGCACGCGGGTCCAGGCAAATTGGTACCGGTTGACCTGCTCGCCTGGCAGCGTCGGCAGAACGGACCAGTGCGATTCCCGCATCACCAGAGGCTGCAACGGAAAAGCTTCAAAAGGATAGTTGCTCACGACCCCGATGCTGTTGCCATTGGCGAGAAATCGAACCGCCGTGACCCATCCGTTGGTGTCCGACGCCGTGGCCGCCAAAACGATGTTCGGTTTGGACAGAAACGAGGCGGCGTTCGTCGGCGACACCAGGCTGACGGCGGGCGGGAGATTGGTGTAATTGTAAACAATGTAGACCAGCGCGCGGTCAAGCGAGCCGACGATGAACGCCGGGGCGGACGCACCCCGCCCGGCGCCTGGGCGCGGCAATGTCAAGATGACCGTTTTGTACCCGGTGGATTTGGGTTCGGTGACGGGCGTGATGGCGATGTTCGAGGAAACCTGTCCCGCCGCCAAAGTGACGGAGGTTGGAATGGCGGCGTAGTCCACCCCGTTGGATGCGGTGCCGCCAAGCGAAAGAGGCACCGTGAGGGCCGAATGGGCATCGCCAGCGCGGGAAATGGTAAAAAAGCCGGGATTATTGCCTGGTTCCGACGCCAGGGGATCCGTCGCCTGTGCAAAAACAAAAGGCAAACACGGCACGGAATTCGTCGGCGCGGCGCCTGCGACGAAAACACACCCAACCCCCGCGGCAGCCAAAGCCAGGATCGGGAGCCGCAGACTCTTGACTATCATGGCATCCATGATGACCCGTTTTGCCCGCAAAGTCAAGTTGGCAAACAATTCTTGCCGCCGGAAGCCGCGGGCTTTATCGTGTCGAAGGATTTGCCAGGGCCCATGGAGCGTGGACTTACGAACCCCGCCAGGGCAGGAATGCAGCAACGGCAGTTTGCTCCGCGTCCGCCGTGGTAGCCCTGGCATTCCCCTGATCTTAAAACGGCATGTCGTACCAAGTCATAGCGCGCAAATATCGCCCGCAACGTTTCGCCGACGTTGTCGGACAGGAACATGTCACCCAAACCCTGTCCAACGCCATCGCCCAAAACCGCATCGCCCACGCCTACCTCTTCGTCGGCCCGCGCGGCACCGGCAAGACCACCATCGCCAGAATTTTCGCCAAATGCCTTAATTGCACCGACGGTCCCAAAGTGGATTTCGCCGACGATGATCCCCGCGCCCTGGAAATCACCGAGGGCCGCTGCATGGACGTGCTGGAAATTGACGGCGCGAGCAACCGCGGCATTGACGAAGTCCGCGAATTGCGCGAAACGGTCAAATACGTCCCGGCCTCCTCGCGTTTCAAGATTTACATCATTGACGAAGTTCACATGCTGACCAAGGAGGCTTTCAACGCGCTGCTCAAAACGCTTGAAGAGCCCCCCGCCCACGTCAAATTCATGTTCGCCACCACCGAACCGGAAAAGATGCTCCCCACCATCCTTTCCCGCTGCCAGCGGTTCGATTTGCGGCGGATTCCCTCGGCCCTCATCGTCAAACATCTCCTGGGAATCGCCAAAAAGGAGAACGTTCAGATTGATGACGCCGCTCTTGACGCCATCGCGCGCGGCGCCGACGGCGGCATGCGCGACGCGGAATCAACGCTGGACCAGTTGATCAGCTTTTGCGGGAAGGAAATCGCTGAGACGGACGTGTTGTCCATGTTCGGGTTGGCGGCGCGGGGGCAGATTCTGGAATTGGCCGGGGCTCTCCTGGCGGGCGAAACCGAGGCGGCCCTGCGCCAGCTCGACAATCTGACCCATCAAGGCAAAGATATCGGACGCCTGGTATCGGAGCTTTTGGGCCATTTTCGCAATTTGCTCATTTTTCAGGTATCCCGCGGCGACTTGCGCATGATTGAAGCTTCCGAGGCCGAGGCCGCCGCCCTCAAGGAGCAGTCCGCCCTCCTCCGCGCCGACGCGCTGACGCGCATGTTGGAGGTCCTGGCCGATTGCGAGGGGCGGTTGCGCGACACCGCCTCGAAAAAAATCCTGGTCGAAGTGGCCCTGTTGAAAATGATCGAAGCGCGGGATGCCGTGAGCATTGACACCGTCCTGAAACAAATCCAGCAACTGCGTTCCGGCGCGCCCGCCGCGTCCCGGCCCGCCACCCCGCCCGCGGCAAAAGCCGCTCTGGTTCCGGCCGAGGCCCGGGTGGCCGCGCCGCCGCCGGGCGACTTGGACCTGGCGCAGCTTTGGGAGCGATTAGTGGATGCCGTGGGCCGGGCCAGTCCGTTTGTCCAAAGCTATTTCAAGGAAGCCCATCCGGTTTCGTTCGTCAAAAACGTATTGACCATCGGTTTTGATCCTGAATTCGCCGATCATTTGCAGTTGGTGGACAACGCCAAAAATCAAGCCGTCGTTCAGACGAAACTGGCGGAATTGGGCCATCCGCGCGCCCACGTCAAATTCATCCTGAACGAGGCGCCGGCGCGTGAAAAAACCGCCGCCCCCGCTCCCCTCCCGCCGCCGCCGGCCAGCCCCGCCCCGGCGTCCGAGCCTCCCAAGCCGCCCCAGGAACCGGCCTCGTTCAAAAAGGAAGACTTTAAGAACGACCCCCTCATAAAAAAGGCGCTGGAGGTTTTCAAAGGCCGGATCGTTCAAGTCCGCTCGTAAACCACAAATCCAAAACAACATGTCCAGCATCGGAAAACTCGTCAAACAAGCTGCGCGCATGCAGCAGCAGATGGAACAAATCCAGGCCCAATTGGCCGCCCGCGTCGTCGAAGCCACCAGCGGCGGCGGCGCGGTCAAGGCGCTGGCCAGATGCGACGGCTCCATCGCCTCCATCAAAATTGATCCGCAAGCCATCAACCCCGCGGAGGCGCCCTTGCTGGAGGATTTGGTGGTGACAGCGGTTAACGCGGCGTTGGAACAGGCCAAACAAATTTCCTCCGCTGAAATGGGCAAGGCCACCCAGGGCTTCAGTCTGCCCGGATTGATGTAATCCAGTGTCTCTGCCCGAACCCATCACCGCCTTGACCGAGGCCCTGCGCCGCCTGCCGGGCATCGGCCCCCGTTCGGCGGAACGGCTGGCCTTGCACCTCGTGCAAAGCGACGCCGATGACGTCCGGCGCCTGGCCCAGACTCTGCTCCAGGCCCGCGAGAAAATCCGCGCCTGCTCCATTTGCGGCGGGTTGACCGAGGCCGATCCGTGCGCCATCTGCCAGGACTCCCGCCGCGATCCCGCGGTCTTGTGCGTCGTCGAACGGCCCCTGGATATTTTTGCGCTGGAAAAGGCCGGCAGTTTCCGCGGCCTTTATCATGTTCTGGGCGGAAAAATTTCCCCGCTCAACGGCGTCGAGCCGGAGGACTTGCGGCTGGCCGAGTTGGAATCCAGGCTGGGCCGCGGCGTGACGGAGGTTGTCGTGGCCTTGAGCACCGACGTGGAGGGGGACGCCACCAGCTTTTATCTCGCCAAACGCCTGGCCGGCAAGGGCGCGAAGATTTCCCGCCTGGCCCACGGTCTTCCCGCCGGCAGCGGTTTGGAATTCGCCGATGAGGTCACTCTCAGCCGGGCGCTGGAAGGCCGTCAGGAAATGTCCCCTTAATCTTTCCCCATGAGTGTTCCATCCGTGGTTGTTTTTGATTTGGGCAAGGTCCTGCTGGATTTCGATTACGGCATTGCCGCCGCGAAAATCGCGCGCCGCGGCAAGCTTACGCTCGAACAAACGCGCCATGCGCTCGACCGTTCCCCGTTGATCTACCGTTTGGAAGCCGGGCAGATGACCAGCGAGCAATACGCGGTCGAAATTTGCTCCACGTGCGGTTTTTCAGGCACGTTGGCCGAATTTTACGACGCGTTTGCCGACATCTTCTCCGAGATCAAGCCGATGACCGCGCTGCACGCCGCGCTCCGCGCCAACGGCGTGCCGACGTGTGTTTTTTCCAATACCAATGGCATCGCCGTGGAGCATATTCGCAGGCGCTACCCCTTCTTCGCCCATTTTGACCATTACATTTTATCCTACGAGCAAGGCTCCATGAAGCCCGACGCCGGCATCTACGCCGCCGTCGAACGCGCCACGGGCCGGGCAGGGGAGGCGGTTGTTTATCTGGACGACCGGGCTGAAAATATCCAGGGCGGGCTGGCGCGGGGCTGGCGCGCGCTCCTGCACCAGACGCCGGAAAAAACCATTCCAGCCCTGCGGCAGACGGGCCTCAACTTTTAGAGATCAGCCAATATCAGGCCCGGCTTGCCTCTCCGGCTTGGGCTGGCGTATGCTTTTCTCCGTTATTTAAAAAAGGATCGCATGAATGTTCGTGTTCGTTTTGCCCCCAGTCCGACGGGATTGCTGCACATAGGCGGCGCCCGCACCGCTTTGTTCAACTGGCTTTACGCCCGCCACACCGGCGGCGTCTTTGTCTTGCGCATCGAGGACACCGACACGGCCCGCAACACCCAGGAAGCCACCGATGTCATCCTGCGCGGCCTTCAATGGCTCGGTCTGGATTGGGATGAAGGGCCGGGAAAAGGCGATTTTGGCCCCTACTTCCAGTCGCAACGCGGAGATCTTTACCGGCGGCGCGTCCAGGAACTCAAAGACAAGGGCATGGCCTACGACGCGGGGGGCGCGGTCAAATTCAAAATGCAACGCCAGCCCATCGTCATACCCGACCTTATTGTCGGTGACGTGACGCGCGAATTGACCGACCGCGAACAAGCCGACCCCGATTTCGTCATCGTCCGCTCCGACGGCCAGCCGGTGTTTCACCTCGTCAACGTGGTGGACGACCTTGAGATGAAGATCACGCACGTCATACGGGGGGAGGACCATCTCACCAACACGGCCAAGCACATCGCGCTCTTCCGGGCCTTTGGCGTCGAACCGCCGCGCTACGCGCACATTCCGCTGATCCTCAATCCCGATGGCGCGAAGATGAGCAAGCGCGACCGCGGCGCCTCGCTGCAATACTACATGGATGAGGGTTGCGTGCCCGAGGCGGTCGCCAATTATCTTTGCCTGCTGGGCTGGTCCCCCAAGGAAAACCGGGAAAAGATGCCGTTGCGGGAGGTCGTTTCGCTTTTCGATCTGCCCCAAATCCTCCGCCACAACGCGCGTTTCGATCCCGTCAAACTCGAATGGCTCAACGGCGAATATCTCCGCGAATTGA